>OLCJ01000675.1_pt1 | contig 6089 bp, 6 predicted proteins | sample 1607861 | NCBI WGS metagenome assembly OLCJ01 (sample SAMN02674697, study PRJEB24791) | human gut metagenome, SKBSTL033 | isolation source: stool | host: Homo sapiens | place: USA | reverse complement strand
TCCTCATTAACGCAGGAAATACCTACAAGAATAACCAACGCGAGGATGGACATTAAAGCAGGAAGTGAAATATCCAATTTCGTCACTCCAATCTTCATAAATTAGCTCAGATGAGCTAAACATAATAATGCCGTTAAGTTTCTGGCTTGACGGCTTATGCGGTACCCGGGCGGCATAACCGCCCGTTTTAACCGCAAATAAACATTTTGTTAGTTTTAGCTATTCAGCTAAGTTTAAAATTAATCTTCTTCTGCCGGGAAAGATTTGTGAAGAGCTTTCGTTAAACCAACGAAAAGTCCAATAACAACAAACATGGTCGGCAGAGCTACGCACATCATAATGACAGCTTTTTCAGTTGCTCCCATTTTTACACCTCCAAAAATATTCCAGTGGAAAGCACGCTATAAGGAAAGTTACAAATTACAGATTACATTTTTTCCAGAGCAGGAATCATAGCAAGAACCAGACCACCTGCTACTACGGATGCAACCTGACCAGCAACGTTTACGCCGATAGCATGTTGGATGATGAAGTTAGTCGGGTCTTCTTTCAAAGCCATTTTAGCGATTACACGGCCGGACATCGGGAATGCGGAAATGCCGCAAGCACCGATCATCGGGTTGATTTTCTTAGCACTGAACATGTTCAGGATTTTAGCGAAGAGAACGCCGCCAACGGTATCGAATACGAATGCAACAGCACCGAGAGCCATGATGAGAAGTACCTGGAAGTTCAGGAAACGTTCAGCAGTCATGGTACCGCCGATGGTAATACCAAGTACGAGGGTTACCAGGTTGGACAGTTCGTTCTGAGCGCAGTTGGACAGGTTATCAACAACACCGGATTCTTTAAGAACGTTACCGAACATAAGAGCACCGATAAGAGCAACAGACAGAGGAGATACAACGCCTGCTACGATAACGATCATGATCGGGAACAAGAATTTAGTGGTGTCAGATACAGGTTCTTCGTTTTCAAAGCCCATACGGATTTTGCGTTCGTTCTGAGTGGTAACAGCTTTGATAACAGGCGGTTGGATAACCGGTACCAAAGACATGTAGCAGTAAGCAGCTACGGACAGAGGTCCAAGCAGTTCTACTGCATAACGGCTTGCTACATAAATGGTGGTCGGGCCGTCAGCTGCACCGATGATACCGATAGAGGAAGCATGCGGGAAGGAGAAGCCCAGGAAAGTAGCGCCGATAGCGGTAGCGAAGATACCGAACTGAGCAGCTGCTGCGAACAGCATTACGGACGGACGGCGAATCAACGGAGCGAAATCGCACATTGCGCCGATAGCAATGAAGATAAGTACAGGAAACAGTTCGTTTGCGATACCTGCATTGTACAGGGTAATCAAGAAGCCTTCAGCACCCGGTTCAGTGGATACTGCAGAGGAATGCGGAATGTTAGCAAGAATTGCACCGAAGCCAATCGGAAGCAACAGAGCCGGTTCATAGTCGTATTTAACGGCCAGGAAAATCAGCAAGCCGCCGATAAGCCACATAATAACATGAGTATAGCTAAGACCAAGAATACCCTTCAGGAGTTCTTCAAGATAAGGGTATTGTACGAGTAAAGAATCCATTCTTAAACCTCCAATATTCAATTGCTTTCCTATAAATTCATCTGATAGCAGTGCCGGTAGTTAAACTGCCGGCATTGCTACTATACTTGAAGAATTGAAGGAAATTAGCCGATAACAGCCATGATCTGGCCAGGTTTTACGTTTTCGTTAACGTCTACGTTGATGGATTTAACGGTGCCGTCAACAGGTGCAGCAATTTCATTCTGCATTTTCATAGCTTCGAGCATAAGAACTACGTCGCCTTTTTTAACAGCGTCGCCAGCTTTAGCTACGATTTTGCTTACTTTACCAGGCATCGGAGCGGCAATCAGTTCCTCCGCCTTCTTCATGTGCTTCTCGTATTTCTCACGCTTATCTTTCTCTTCCTTCGTCTCCTTGGCTTTCTCTTCCTTCGAGGCCTTGCTGTTTGCCGCAGCCTTGTCCGCCTGCTTCTCGAACTCCGCCATGTTGGTCAGGAGTCCGGAAACCTTCCGTACAGGATTGGCAATCGCGTTCATGAATCCCGCGTCAAGTTCTTCGGGCAGTCCCGACAGCGTAAGCGGGACGATGTGGTTCTGGGCCTCGTCCTTGAGACCGTTCGACTTCGGCAATACGGATACCGTCATGCCGGTGGCTGACTTGCGGATGACCATCGTGATATCCACGCTCTGGGCCATCAATTGATTGATTTGAGTAAAAAACATAACTTGAAGTATTAAATGTTAGACATTGATTTTATGCGTCCTTGAAAAATTCCGCCAACAGCCGGTTCCTGTCCGGGTGGCGTATGATCTGCTGCAAGGGTTCGAGCAGTTTTGATATATGCACCGGTCCGGTCGTTCCACGGGGCGGAAGTTTGATTTCCGGCATTTCGGGTACAGCGGGTGCGGTCGGAGGCGTGTTTTTCCTGATCCGGATACTTGCCGGCATTCCCACTGTCAGGGGCATCATCGGCCTTGTCTGAGTTGTCATTGCTTGTTGTTCCATATTTTCATTTATTAAATTGTGGATACTCGGGGCTTTGGCAGCCCCTTTGAACTATAAGGGCGGTACAGCGGCCGCTTCCGGCAAGGCAAGGTTTTCGGGAAAAATACCGGAGCGAAGCGAGGATGATTTTTGCCGAAACCTGAAAGGTCCGACCTTGCCTGCCGTACAGAAGCGGTCACTACCTTTGCCCGTTAGTTCAATGCGGGTTGCCAAGGGCTGATGTGTTCCCTTTTTCCTTTCGGGATTCTCCCGGTGCCGGTTGTCCTTATCCTCCCAAAGCAAAAAGAGCCGCCCTGAAAAGGCAGCTCCCCTGAACGGATGAATCATGCACGGTTTGTATTCACACGACCTGTTCATAACTTTCTTCTTTGATGCGGTTCTCGTACTGCGTCACCCTGGCCATGACCATATCCATGAACAATGCGCCGTTCTTACGGTCGTTCCCGAAATACCCGACCATCCGCCAGATATTCCGGTCATAGGATTTCCATTTCTCGTGATAGTGGCTTCCCATGCGTCTGCCGTAACGTTCCCGGAACAGTTCTTCCGACAGGGCTTCATCGTTGTTATGGTTGTACCACCAGCGGTAGACGCGAAAAAAGAAGTCGTAACAGGCATCCTTGTCACGGCTTTCGGGCAAAGTGATTGCTTTTATTTCCATACATTATATAATTAGAAGATTAGAAAACTCAGTATGGCGGCGATGATGGCCAGCGTTACCAGAAGGCAGGCTATCGCGTAGAGGAACCGGAAGAATCCCCTGCAAAAGACGATGGCGACAGCCGCCCACACGGGAGATACTCCCCGCGTGTAGAGATAGCTGAAACCAAGTGCCGTGAGCAGTATGAGGATAATTCTCCATATCCGTTTCTTCCTTTTTGATGCGGTCGTTGTCTTCATTGTATTCCTTATTTATGTGAAACATCCCGTCGTTTCCGATTCGGGGGCAAGACAGCGGAGCGCCCCCGCACGCAAGGTTTTCGGAAAAAATACCGGAGCGGAGCGAGGATGATTTTTGCCGAAACCTGAAAGGCCCCGACCTTGCGCTGCGGAAAAGGGCACGGAGCTACATTTGCCAAGAATCGGAACGGCGGGATGCCTTTCTCCGTCTTTCGTCTTCTACAAGAATAGCGTGTAACGGCTCCACGCTATATCTTACCGGTTGTATGGTCCGTCAATGTCCCGTGGACTTCCTGCCCGTGTTCTTCCGTCCCGACTGTTTCGGGGCGTTCCTTACCTGCGGTTTGGGGAACGAGAGCGTAACGTTATACTCCTTGTCGAATGCCAGGGCAGCGTCGAACGCCGTCCCTTTCTTGCCCTTGAAGCCCTTGATGAGCTTGGTGGTTCCCGAAGAAAAGAGCTGCGCGAGATGCTGGTCGGTCAGCTCCTTGTTCAGAAAGCGTCTGAAAACGAGCAGTCCGCACCCCTCGTTGTTGCATTTGGCAAGTTTCTGCCGGAGGATGATTTTCCCTTTTCCGCACTTGGGGCATACGATGCCGCCGCTTGCCGTTTCGGGGAAACGGATGGAAAGTACCTCTTCGGTGACCTGGCGGGCATAGACGCTGATGGAGCGCATGAAGGTTTCCGGGGAGAGCTTGTGCCGCTCGATCTGCATGAGCGTCTTTTCCCAACTGCCGGTCAGTTCCACGTCCGCCACGCGCATTTTTCTGACGGCTTCATAGACGGCCATTCCCTTGTCGGTCGGCACGAGTGCTTTCCCGGAACGTTCGACGTATTCCCGCTTGAAAAGGGTGGCGATGACGGCCGCACGGGTCGCCGGAGTTCCGATGCCCAGCTCCTTCATCGCCTCGCGCGCCTCCTCGTCTGCCAGCTCCTTGCCGCAACTCTCCATGGCCGCGAGCAGGGTGGCCTCCGTGTATAGCGGCTTGGGCATGGTCTTTTTCTTTGCAAGACTGCGCCCCGACACGGGGACGGTTTCCGATTCGTCGAATCGGGCCGTGCCTTTGTTTTCCGTCTCTTCGTCGTTCTCCTTGTCTTCCGAACGGTTGAATACGGCTCTCCAGCCCGGTTTGACCACGGAAACGGAGTGGGAACGGAACGTCAGCCCGTCCACCGCAGCCTCGATGACCAGTGTCTCTTTTTCGCATACGGGCGAGAATGCTTCGAGCATACGCCCGGCAATCATCCGGTAAACGGCCTGCTCCTGCTCAGTAAGCGTTTCCATGACCGGCTGTACACCGGTGACGATCAGCGCGTGGTGGTCGGTCACTTTCCCCGCGTTGACGCTACGGGTGGAAAGATTGTCCCAATCCAATGTGCCGCCGTATTTCCGGAACTCTTTCATGCCGATGACCCCGCGGAGCAAATCGGGAACCTGCCGCATCACGTCGTCCGGGATGTAGCGGCTTCCGGTACGGGGATACGAGATGAGTTTCTTCTCGTAGAGGGACTGGGCGACAGCAAGCGTCTTTTCCGCCGAAAGGTCGAGATGCACGTTGCAGTCCTTTTGGAGTGCCGTCAGGTCATACAGCAATGGAGGAGCCTGGAAACCCCGTTTGCGCTCCGTTTTCGTAATCGCCGCCATCGAATCGGTGGTGATCCGGTCGTAGAGCCTGTCGGCCTCCGTTTTCTCCGGGATATTCTCCACATGGCGGAACTGCCTGAAATCGTCCCCTTTTTTGAGGGTCACGGAGAGTTGCCAGTAATCGGTCGGCACGAACTCCCGGTTTTCCTTGAAACGGGCGCAAATCATGGCGAGTGTCGGGGTCTGCACCCGTCCGAGCGACTGGTTGAACGTGCCGGAGGCTATCGCAAGGGCCTGGCTCGCGTTGATGCCCACCAGCCAGTCCGCCTTTGCCCGGCAGTCGGCGGCATGGTAGAGGCTGTCGTATTCCGTTCCCTCTTTCAGTTCGGAGAGCCCTTTGCGGATGGCTTCGTCCGTGAGCGAGGAGATCCAGAGCCTGCGGAAAGGTTTCGTGTACCCCAGGTAGGAATAGATGTACCTGAATATAAGTTCGCCTTCGCGACCCGCATCCGTCGCCACAATAATGGCGCTGCACCTGCTGAACACGGAATCGATGGTGCGGAGCTGTTTGGCGGCCACCGGGTCGGTAGCCATACCGCGGTCGGTCTTGCGCTGCCGGATGACGAGCTGGAACGGGTCGGGCAAGAGGGGCAGGTTGTCGCCCGATGTACGCGTGTAACCGTATGTGCCCGGAAGGGCGAGCTGTACCAGATGTCCCAGCGCCCATGTGACCGAGTAGCCGTTACCTTCCATATACCCGTCTTTCGCTTCCGTCGCGCCCGCGATTCGTGCTATCTCCCGGCCTACACTCGGTTTTTCTGCTATAATTGCTATCATAAGTGAAAAAGATTAAGCCGTTCCCCGAAACGCTTAAGCTCAGGGAAACGGCAGGTTGAATACTATTGTCCGATGGGTCTGATACCGTTGATTTCCAGTAACGGGGTGTCGTTCTTCCGCACCAGCTGAAGGGTGGCGTCCATAACGACATCCACACCGAGCAATACCAGGCTGAGGGCTATCACGTTCGTTCTCTCGCCTCTGAGGAGGGTG
>OLCJ01000641.1_pt1 | contig 6470 bp, 3 predicted proteins | sample 1607861 | NCBI WGS metagenome assembly OLCJ01 (sample SAMN02674697, study PRJEB24791) | human gut metagenome, SKBSTL033 | isolation source: stool | host: Homo sapiens | place: USA | reverse complement strand
ATGGATTCGCTGCGTCTCCAACTGCAGCATGCCACGGACCTCGCCGAGGAGCAGAAGGGCGGCGTGCTCGTGATTACCGAAGGTGTCTTCGGCATGAAGGGCGATCTGGGCAAACTCGACGAGATCGTGGCGCTGAAGAAGGATTTCCAGTTCCGTCTGCTGGTCGACGATGCCCACGGCTTCGGTACGATGGGTGAGGGCGGCCGCGGTACGGCGTCGCATTTCGGCGTAGTGGACGGCGTAGACGTGCTGTTCAACACCTTTGCCAAGTCGATGGCCGGTATCGGTGCATTCGTCTGCGGCCCCCGCTGGCTGATCAACCTGCTGCGTTACAACATGCGTTCGCAGCTTTACGCCAAGTCGCTCCCGATGCCGATGGTCATCGGCGCGCTGAAGCGTCTGGATCTGATCCGCAAGCACCCCGAATACCAGGAGAAGCTCTGGGAAATCACCCGTGCCCTGCAAGGCGGACTGAAGGAGAACGGATTCGAGATCGGTGTAACCCAGTCGCCCGTAACTCCCGTCTATATGAAAGGCGGCATCCCCGAAGCGACCAACCTGATCGTCGATCTGCGCGAGAAACACAATCTCTTCTGCTCGGTAGTGGTCTATCCGGTGATCCCGAAGGGCGAAATCATCCTGCGCCTGATCCCGACGGCAGCCCACACGCTCGACGACGTGAAGTTCACGATCGAGGCGTTCAAAGCCATCCGCGACAAGCTCGAAAGCGGCTTCTACCGCGACAAACCGGTGCCGATGAAAGCCGACGAAGGATTTTCGGTGCGTTAAACCGACTTGTCCCATAAAAAAATCCCCGCTGTAAAAACAGCGGGGATTTTTCACGAATACGAGTATCTCTACCCGACAAAAGCGCTTCGCCTTTAGTTTTTGAAGGTCAGGCCATCGGCGTCGGCATCGATGACGATCGGATGCTCGCGATTGACATCGCCCGCCAAAATCCGCTTCGACAGATCGTTCACCACGTAACGCTGAATCGTACGCTTGACGGGACGTGCACCGTACAACGGATCGTAACCTATGCGGGCGATCCACTCTTTCGCCTTCTTCGTATAGTCGAGCTCGATGTTGTTTTCCTTCAGCAGCTTGCGGACTATATTCATCTGAATATCGACGATCCGCCCGATGTCTTCGTGCGTCAGCGGCTCGAACATCACGATCTCGTCGATACGGTTCAGGAACTCGGGCTTGAGCTGCATCTTCAACTGCTCGATCACCTCCAGACGCGTCTTTTCAACCACTTCCGGCGAAATTTTATTGCCGTCGAAAGCCGGAGCGAAATTCTCCTGGATAACCTGTGCCCCCATGTTGGAGGTCATGATGATAATCGTATTGCGGAAATCGACCGTACGCCCCTTGTTATCGGTAAGCCGTCCGTCGTCGAGCACCTGCAACAGGATGTTGAACACGTCGGGATGCGCCTTCTCGATCTCATCGAGCAGCACGACCGAATAAGGCTTGCGCCGCACGGCCTCGGTCAGTTGTCCGCCCTCGTCGTAACCGACATATCCCGGAGGCGCACCGACCAGACGCGACACGCTGTGACGCTCCTGGTACTCGCTCATGTCGATACGAGTCAGCATGTTGTCGTCGTTGAAGAGGAACTCGGCCAGCGCCTTCGCCAGCTCGGTCTTACCTACACCCGTCGTACCCAGGAAGATGAACGAGCCGATCGGCTTGCGGGGATCGTTCAGTCCGGCCCGCGAACGGCGCACGGCATCCGACACGGCGGCAATGGCCAAATCCTGACCGACTACGCGGCGATGCAACTCCTCCTCCATGTGGAGCAGCTTCTCACGCTCGGAAGCCAGCATACGCGAAACGGGAATCCCCGTCCAGCGGGATACCACCTCGGCCACATCCTCGGCATCGACCTCCTCCTTGATCATCGCCCCGCTGGCCGAAGCCGCACGGAATTCGTCCTGAAGAGCCGCGATCTGCTTCTCGGCCTCCTGAATCTTGCCGTAACGAATCTCGGCCACACGTCCGTAATCGCCCTGCCGTTCGGCCTGCTGAGCCTCGATCTTCAGGTGTTCGATCCGGTCCTTGTTCTCCTGGATCTTCTTCAGCACGTCCCGTTCGCCTTCCCACTTGGCACGAAGCTCGGCGCGTTTGGCCCCCAGCTCCTCGATCTCATGGGTCAGTTGCTCGACACGCTCCTTGTCGTTCTCGCGGCGGATCGCCTCGCGCTCGATCTCGAGCTGACGTACCCGGCGATCCAGCACATCGATCTCCTCCGGCACGGAGTTCATCTCCAGGCGGAGTTTCGAAGCCGCCTCGTCGATCAGGTCGATCGCCTTATCGGGCAGGAAACGGGAGGTGATGTAGCGCTGCGAAAGCTCGACGGCCGCAACGATCGCCTCGTCCTTGATCCGCACCTGATGGTGGTTCTCGTAACGATCCTTCAGTCCGCGCAGGATCGAAATCGCATCCTCGGCCGTCGGTTCATCGACCATGACTTTCTGAAAACGACGCTCGAGCGCCTTGTCCTGCTCGAAATATTTCTGGAACTCGTCGAGAGTCGTAGCACCGATCGTACGCAGTTCACCGCGTGCCAAGGCCGGCTTGAGGATATTGGCGGCATCCATCGCACCCGACGACTTGCCGGCTCCGACCAGCGTATGAATTTCGTCGATGAAGAGCAATATCTCGCCCTCGCTGGCGGTTACCTCCTGCACGACGGCCTTCAGACGCTCCTCGAACTCACCCTGGTACTTGGCCCCGGCGATCAGCGCGCCCATGTCGAGCGAATAGATCACCTTCGAGCGCAGGTTCTCCGGCACATCCCCGTTCACGATCCGGTGAGCGATACCCTCTGCAATGGCCGTCTTACCCACACCGGGTTCTCCGACCAGCATCGGATTGTTTTTGGTACGGCGCGAAAGAATCTGCAATACACGGCGAATCTCCTCGTCGCGGCCGATGACCGGATCGAGCTTGCCGCTGCGGGCCATCTCGTTCAGATTGATCGCATACTTGCCCAGGGCATCGAACTCCTGCGACGCCGTCTGCGAATCGACGGTCGCCCCCTTGCGGAACACCCGAATCGCCTCGAGCAACTCCTTTTCAGTCGCCCCGGCGCCTTTCAGCAGATCGGCGGCAGTACCCCGCTCGGCGATCAGTCCCAGCAGCAGATGCTCTACCGAAGCGTACTTGTCCCCGAAATTCTTGGTAAAATCGACGGCACGCTGGATTACTTTGGTCGTATCCTGCGAAAAGAACTGTTCGCCGCCTCCCGAAACATGGTGCAGCCCCCGCACGGCCCGCTCCACTTCGCCGCGCAGTCCCCGCACGTTTACGCCGACACGCCCCAGCAAAAATACCGACAGCGAATCGTCCTCGCGCACGAGCACATTGAGCAGATGCAGCGGTTCGACGGCCTGATTGCCCTGCTCCCTGGCAAGAGACACCGCAGCCTGCAGCGCCTCTTGCGCCTTAATAGTTAAAGAATTAATGTTCATAGTGCATTATATTACTTTTAATTCATTTCTTTGCCTTACCTATCGCAAAATATCTGCCAAGTCTGCAACTTCTGCCGTCCTGTCCGATTTTGTCATATCCCGGACGATATCGTAATGACAAAATGGCTACCTTTGCAGGACAAAACCAAATTATCTAATCAGACAGAATGAAAAAACTTATCCTCGCCATTACGGCATCGCTCTGCATCGCGACTCTGATCTCTTCATGCAACAACCTGGGCATCAGCGCTCCGAAAATGGATTCCGACGAAGCGACGCAACTCATCGTCGAAACTCTCGAAAAGAATATCAACTTCGACGAGTGGAAAATATATGAAATCCGCTGGATGGAGGCGGACGAGCTGGAGAATAACCTGACAGTTTTATTCGTCGAAATGGTAAACAAGGCCGGCGACTGTTTCTCGCAGACCTTCACGCTCTCCGGTCCTGGCAAAGGCAACATCTCCGACCTGGACGAAGCAGGCGGGCTGAGCGGGAAACTCGATTTCGAAAAAGTCAAAGGCCTGACTCCGGCCTCGATCAACGTCGAAGCCATCCGCAAACAGTACGAAGAGGCCAAAGCCATGATCCCCGAAAACTATACGTTCAAGAGCATCGGCGACTACCTGATTCAGGAAACGGTTCCTTCGGGCAACGAATTCCTCGACCGAAATAAAACGTTCGGCGAAGTGAAAGCAGAGTTCAGTATGAACATAACCGAAAACGGCAAGGAGATCGTCGAAAGCGCCGGCAAGAAATCGGTCCAGTATTACGAAGTCACCTTCAATGTGCTGCCCGACGGATCGGTTCAGATGGAAGAGTAAGGCGACCTGCGGCGACACACTGCGAAAGACGGGAGTTTCGGCTTCCGTCTTTCTTTATTCTTGAGGCATACTCGCACCGAAGCGAGTCACCTGCGAAAATTACCGAACAGATCGCCGGTACGGGGAACGGATTTTCGAAAACGATACACCGCGCTTCATTCCGCATATTCCACCCGACAAAGTGCAAATAAATTTGGCGCAGCACCCGGCTTTCACTATCTTTGCAGAAGATAGGAAGCGCCTCGGAAATCTTCGAAAATAAATTTTCCCGATTTCGCCCGGCTTTCACTATCTTTGTTCCGCCATGAGTGATTTTATCGTCAGCGCACGCAAATACCGCCCCGCCACTTTCTCTTCGGTCGTGGGGCAGAAGCACATTACCTCGACCCTGAAGAACGCGATCGAACGCGGCCAACTGGCCCACGCCTACCTCTTCTGCGGGCCGCGCGGCGTGGGCAAGACGACCTGCGCCCGTATCTTCGCCAAGGCGATCAACTGTCTGCATCCCGAAGGGGCCGAAGCCTGCAACACGTGCGAATCGTGCCGCAGCTTCAACGACGGGCGCTCGCTCAACATCCACGAGCTAGACGCCGCGTCGAACAACTCGGTCGAGGACATCCGCTCGCTCATCGAACAGGTGCGCATCATCCCGCAGGTGGGACGCTACTCGGTCTTCATCATCGACGAGGTCCACATGCTCTCGGCGGCCGCCTTCAACGCCTTCCTCAAGACGCTCGAGGAGCCGCCCGCACACGCCATCTTCATCCTGGCGACCACCGAAAAACACAAGATCATCCCTACGATCCTCTCCCGCTGCCAGATCTACGACTTCAACCGCATCCGCGTCGAGGACTCCGTGGAATACCTCAAATACATCGCCTCGCAGGAGGGAATCACCGCCGACGACGAGTCGCTCAACCTGATCGCACAGAAAGCCGACGGCGGCATGCGCGACGCCCTGTCGATGTTCGACAAGGCCGTTTCGTTCTGCGGGCAGGAACTCCGCTATCAGGAGGTGGCCCAGACGCTCAACGTATTGGACTACGACACCTACTTCAGCATGACCGAAACGCTCCTGTCGGGCAACTATGTCGAGGCGCTGCTCTCTTTCGACAACGTGCTCGCGCGGGGATTCTCCGGCCAGACTTTCATGGCAGGACTCAACCGCCACCTGCGCGACCTGCTGGTGGCCCGCAACGAGCCTTCGCTCCGGCTGCTGGAATTTACCGGTACGCTGATGGAACGATACCGGACGCAGGCGGCCGCCTGCCCTCCCGAATTTCTTTTCGGCGCCATATCGCTGCTCACGGACCTCGACGGCAAAATCAGGCAATCGTCCAACCAACGGCTGCTCGTCGAACTGGGACTGATGAAGATCGCCGGTCTCGGTCAAAAAAAAAATAACCCCGTCGATCCCGTAAATCTTCCGTTGCCGGAACTGGTTCGGACCGCCCCCGCGCAATCCGCACCGGCCCGTCCGCAATCGACACCCCAAAGCCCAACCGCCATTGGGATCCATACAATTATTGACACACCCACGACGACAGAAGAAACATTCGCCACAAAAAGTTTCGACATTTACAGTAACCCTATCTCCCGGCTTAATACCTATAACATCTTCTCCCACATCTTCTACGACACCCACCATCTCGTGCCCGACCGTTACTCCCGGTACGGCACGCGGCACGCTACCATGTTTGATATGGAGATCGCTGGTACAAATACTTCCAAGAGTCACCCTCACAATCGCATCGCGCGAATCTTTCAACCCGGGTTTCGGCTTTTCTTGCAATTCAAACTTACCGGGTTTAACGTATGTATATGCCAACATAATATTATCCTTATCATTTTTCAAAACTTCTCTTACAAAGATAGGCGAAACGGATTTCAGAAGCAAGTATTCTTTGTTAAACAGTGTCACTACGAATCAAATAGCAATCTACCGGTGTACTCTATGGCAACTATCAGCTATGTAAAAAGAGTATGATATCAATTAAAAAATATTTACTTCATACAAATACAAACAGCTTTCACAACTTTCTTGTTATTTTTGTATGACTAAAAGAGTGTTAATATGAAAAACCGAACAAAAAAATTGTTTAAGATTACGGGTATTACACTGGGAGCGTTGATAGTCTTTCTCTCGGCAGTAATCGCTTTCTCCATA
>OLCJ01000640.1_pt1 | contig 6476 bp, 4 predicted proteins | sample 1607861 | NCBI WGS metagenome assembly OLCJ01 (sample SAMN02674697, study PRJEB24791) | human gut metagenome, SKBSTL033 | isolation source: stool | host: Homo sapiens | place: USA | reverse complement strand
GGCGTGAGCCGCAATGCCCAGCCCCTCGCCCGTAAAGCCCAGATGCTCCTCGGTGGTGGCCTTAACGCTCACGGCATCCACCGGCATCCCAAAGGCATCGGCCAGCTTCTGGCGCATGGCGGGGATGTAGGATGCCAGCTTGGGCCGCTGGCAGAGGATGGTGGAATCAATGTTCTCGATCCGGTAGCCGTGCTCCTTGAGGATCTCGGCCACACGGCGGGCCAGTGCCAGGCTGTCGGCCCCCTCGTACTCCTTGGCGGTATCCGGGAAATGCTGGCCGATATCCCCCAGCGCAGCGGCACCCAGCACAGCATCCATCACCGCATGGGCCAGCACATCTGCATCCGAGTGGCCCAGCAGGCCTTTTTCAAAAGGCACTTCCACGCCGCCCAGGATCAACTTGCGGCCTTCCACCAGACGGTGCACGTCATAACCATGTCCAATGCGCATTTTGTGTTCCTCTTTCTGTTCCGGGCGGGGCAAGTCCTCGCGGGTCGTGATCTTATAATTGGCGTAATCGCCCTGCGTCAGCTGCACGGCGCGGCCGGTCAGCTCGAACAGGCTGCAGTCGTCGGTGACAAGGCGGGCTTTTTCGGCATCCAGCTCTTCCAGCGCAGCAAGGTACTCTGCGCGATCAAAGCACTGAGGGGTCTGCACCGCATACAGGGTGCTGCGGTCGGGCGTTGTGTACACAAGGCAGGCATCCGGCACGGTCTTTCCGTTGCCGCGCGCTGCAGCCTTGATGGTATCCTTTACCGGTACGGCAGGCGCTGCGGCACCGCACTGGGCTGCAGCTTCCAGCGCTGCTGTGATGACGGCCTGACTGACGAAGGGTCTTGCCGCGTCGTGCACTGCCACAAGCTCCCCTGCTGCCGCCAGCACGCCGTTTTTTGCGCTCTCGGCGCGGGTGGTGCCGCCCGTTACGATCTGCACAGGCTTTGTGCAGTCTGCTGCCTGCTGCTCCACAAAGGCGCGGTTCTTACCGGCCACCAGCACGATCTCCGTGACAAGCGGGTCCTGTTCAAACGCGCGGATGCTGCGGTGCAGCACGGTCTCGCCGCCCAGATCAAAGCTGAGCTTGTCAAAGCCCATGCGTGTGGAAGACCCCGCCGCCACCAGTACCGCGGATACTCTCTTTTCCAATTTCTTCACCTGCCCGATTCCTATAGTAAGCCATATTTTATTATAGCGTATAACTTCCCAAACTGCAACCAATATTCTACAGCAAAAATGCCCCTCTGCACACAGCAGAGGGGCACAAACTTGTTCTTGATGGAGTTTACTTCAGGATCGGCTCGATGGCAGCAGCCAGAGCATCCTTCTGTGCCTGTGCTTCAGCCAGATCCTTGCCCAGAGTGGTGAAGTAGGTCTTGATCTTCGGCTCCGTGCCGGAGGGACGCACCACAACGGTCGCACCGTTTTCCAGACTGTAGATCAGCACGTTTGCAGCGGGCAGGCCGGTCTCCTCGGGCTTCTTGTAGTCGGTCACCTTGACCACCTTGTGGCCAGCCAGCTCGGCGGGCGGGTTATCACGCAGCTTCTGCATGATGGAAGCCATCTTCTCCATGCCGGTCAGGCCGGGGAACTCGAAGCTGTCCACCTTGTTCAGGTAGCGGCCATACTGTTTATAGATCTCTTCCAGACGCTGCTTGATGGAGGAACCGATGCTGCGGTAGTAAGCGGCCATTTCGCAGATCAGCATGGAACCGATGACGGCATCCTTATCGCGTACATAGGGGCCGGCCAGATAGCCGTAGCTCTCCTCGAAGCCAAAGATGAAGCGGTCCACCTCACCGGCAGCTTCCAGATTTGCGATCTGGTCGCCGATCCACTTGAAGCCGGTCAGCACGCTGCGCATTTCCACGCCGTAGTGTGCGGCAATGGCATCGGCCAGCGGAGTGGATACGATGGACTTGACGGCCACCGGGTTTTTGGGCATGGTGCCCTTCTCGATGCGGCCTGCGCAGATGTAATCCAGCAGCAGAGCGCCCATCTCGTTGCCGGATACCAGCTCATAGCTGCCATCCGGGCACTTCATGGCAATGCCCACGCGGTCGGCATCGGGGTCGGTGGCCAGCATCAGATCGGCACCAGTCTTGGTTGCCAGCTCCAGACCCAGCTTCAGAGCCTCGAAAATTTCGGGGTTCGGGTAGGAGCAGGTGGTAAAGTAGCCGTTGGGGTACTCCTGCTCGGGCACGATGGTGATATCGGTGATGCCCATATCGTTCAGCACGTGGGTGACCGGCACCAGACCGGAACCATTCAGCGGGCTGTACACCAGCTTCAGGCCGGCAGTCTTGCACAGGCCCGGGCGCACCTGACGGGCCTCAATGGCATCATACAGTGCCTTCTTGCAGTCGTCGCCCACAAAGCGGATCAGGCCCTGCTCCACGCCCTCGGCAAAGGATATGTACTTTGCACCGGTCAGCACATCCGTCTTCTGGATCTCATCGTATACGATGGCAGCAGCATCATCGGTCATCTGGCAGCCATCCGGGCCGTAGGCCTTGTAGCCGTTGTACTTGGCCGGGTTGTGAGAAGCCGTGACCATGATACCAGCATTGCACTGGTAGTAACGGGTAGCAAAGCTCAGTGCAGGCACAGGCATCAGAGCATCGTAAATGCGCACCTTGATACCGTTTGCCGCCAGAACGCCTGCGGCGGTCTTGGCAAAGATATCGCTCTTCAGGCGGCTGTCGTAGCTGATCGCCACAGTCTGGCTGCCGCCCTGAGTCTTGACCCAGTTTGCCAGACCCTGCGTGGCCTGACGCACAACATAGATATTCATACGGTTGGTGCCAGCGCCCAGAACGCCGCGCAGACCAGCGGTGCCAAACTTCAAAGCCACAGCAAAGCGGTCCTTGATCTCGTCATCATTTCCCTCGATCTTGGCCAGCTCCGGCTTCAGATCAGCGTCTTCCAGCTCTGCAGCCATCCAGCGCTTATATTCATCCAAATACATCTTGCACACCTTACCTTTTGTAAATTTTTCCGCAAAAAAGAACAGGTTTGGTTAAACCTACTTATAATATAAACTCTCCGCATCCATGTGTCAATTGCGTAATCTGCAACAAGATTTGCAGTTCAAAACCGGCATATGGCACAAAATTCCAAGTTTTTCCCGGTAAAGTCGGGAACTATCCCGGCCTCGCCTGCATTTTCCAGCAGTTCATAACTCTGGCCTGCATCGTCCAGAACGTCCAGCCACTGCTCCAAACCGATGCTGTTTTCACACAGGTAGCGCAGCAGCTGCATTGCCCGGGCAAAACTGTCCTGCAGCAGCACCGCGCTGCGGCGCACCCGGCCATCCTGCTCCTGCCGCAGCTCCATTACAACGCCCTGCGCAGCGGCGGCACCGCAATATACAAGGGTGTGGGCATGCTGCAGCCCTTCCAGTTCTGAATATGTACGGATATAGCGGCAGTATTCTTTGCTCATCATGGAAAACTCTCTCCTCTCTATCGCATTGACATCTTTCCTGCCCTTTACTATAATGAATTCAGAAGTATTTTTGTGTCGAAGTATGACATAATCATCCAATATTTTCCACTTTTGCCAATTCTTTTCCGTCATATCATCCGCTGGGATAAGGGAGAACAACATGTATTCTGTTACCAGAAGCTTTGGTCTGAACGGCCTGAGCGGCTTTGCCGTGGCAGTGGAGGCCGACATTTCCGGCGGTCTGCCTGCCTTTTCCATCGTGGGCCTGCCGGATTCCGCTGTGCGTGAAAGCGCCGACCGTGTGCGCGCCGCCATCAAAAATCTGGGCTTCAAGTTCCCGGACCGGCGCATTACCATCAATCTTGCCCCGGCGGATGTGCGCAAGACCGGCCCGGTGTACGACCTGCCGCTTCTGCTGGCAGTGCTCACTGCCAGCGGCCAGCTGGAGGATGTGCCTGCCGACGCGGCATTTCTGGGCGAACTGGCACTGGACGGCACCCTGCGGCCGGTTTCCGGCGTGCTGCCCATGGCGCTGGCTGCAGCAGAAAATGGCACCCACGCCCTGTATGTACCTGCCGAGAATGCCGCCGAAGCAGCCGAGGCCTGTGCCGACAGCATGGCCGTCTACCCCGCCCACACGGCACGCGAAGTTGTAGATGCCCTGCGCGGCATCTCCCCGCTTGCCCCGGCGGCTGTTGTTCCCTTTGACCCTGCAGACGCATGGGCACAGGTGCCGGATTTTGCGGACGTGATGGGCCAGTCGCTGGCGCGGCGGGCTATGGTCATTGCTGCCGCAGGCGGACACAATGTTTTGCTTATTGGCGCACCCGGCACCGGCAAATCCATGCTGGCAAAGCGTCTGCCCGGCATCCTGCCGCCGCTCACCCGCGAGGAAGCCGTGGAGACCACTAAAATTTATTCCATTGCAGGGCAGCTGCCGCAAGGCCGGGGCCTGATCTCTGCACGGCCTTTCCGCAGTCCGCACCACTCGGCCAGTGCCGCGGCTCTGGCTGGCGGCGGCGCACAGTTCCGGCCCGGCGAGTGCAGCCTTGCCAACTGCGGTGTGCTGTTTTTAGACGAATTGCCGGAGTTCTCCCGCGAGAGTCTGGAAGTGCTGCGCCAGCCGCTGGAGGACGGCCAGATCACCGTGAGCCGAGCGGCAGGCAGTGCCACCTATCCCAGCCGCTTCCAGCTGGTAGCCGCCATGAACCCCTGTAAGTGCGGCTACTACGGCCACCCCACCCGGCAGTGCACCTGTTCGCCCAGTGCTGTGCGGCAGTACCGCAGCCGTGTGTCCGGCCCGCTGCTGGACCGCATCGACCTGTGCGTGGAGATGGACCCCATCGCCTTTGACGAGCTGCACGCCGTCGTCCCTTCCGAGAGCAGCGCCGATCTGCGCAAACAGGTGCTTGCCGCCCGGGCCATTCAGGCAAAGCGCTATGCCGCCCCAGGTTTTGAGGGTGTGCTCTGCAACGCCCAGCTCACCGCCGGGCAGGTGCGGCGCGTCTGCCGCATGACCCCCGCCGCCGAGCGGCTGCTGCGTGCCTCCTACGACGCTTTGGGCCTTTCCGCCCGCGCTCATGACCGCATCCTTCGGGTGGCCCGCACGGTGGCCGATCTGGCAGGCAAACAGCTGCTGGATGAGGACTGTGTGCTGGAAGCCCTGCAGTACCGGGCACAGGAAAAAGTGGAAGTATAAAAGCTTCTTCGTCTTTGCTTCGCAGATCCGCCTTCCCCGAAAAGAGAAGGGTTTGTGCAGCTTACCGTTACGCGCAAAAAAGCCATCTGTATCTTTCCAAATGCTCAATACGAGCAGAAGATCACAGATGGCTTTTTATAATTGCTTTTTAGAATCTACGCCATGTATCCGGCAGGAACAGCACCAGCATCGGGAAGATCTCCAGACGGCCGGCCAGCATGTCGAAGATCATCACCAGCTTTGCAGGGTTCGTAAAGCTGCCAAAGTTCATCATGGGGCCCACCTGCGCAAGGCCCGGGCCGATGTTGTTCAAAGTAGCTGCAATGGCTGTGAAGTTCGTCACCATATCAAAGCCATCCAGACTGATGAGCAGGAAGGATACCACGAAGATGAAGAAATACGCGCCCATAAACACATTGGTGGTGCGAATGGTCTCGTGGTTGAGCAGCTTGCCGTCCATGCGGACGGGGGCCACCACCTGTGGGTGCAGCGCCTGCTTAAGCTCCTTGCCAAGGGTCTTGCCCAGAATGAGGAGGCGGCTCACCTTGATGCCGCCGCCGGTGCTGCCTGCGCAGGCACCAATGAACATGAGCACCACCAGAATTTCTTTGGAGAGAGTGGGCCACAGGTCAAAATCGCAGCTGGAAAAGCCAGTGGTCGTGATGATGGAGCCCACCTGAAAGGCTGCCTGACGCACCGCTTCGCCAAAGCTGTTATAAAGGCTGTAGATATTGGCCGTGATAATGCCAATTGCCACCAGAATAATGGCGAAGTAGCCGCGCACTTCCTCGCTGGCGGCTGCCCGCCGGAACCGGCGCAGCAGCAGCAGGAAATAGGTGTTGAAGTTGACACCAAACAGGATCATGAAGATGGTCACGACCCACTGAATATAGGGCGAAAGACTGCCGAAACTGTCGTTCTTGAATCCGAAGCCGCCGGTGCCCGCCGTGCCGAACGCCGTTTGTGGACACTCCATCGCCAAGACCCTGTGAACGAGGATATTCTGCGCTTCATCAACCGCCTTTCGGACTTGTTCTTCGTCATGGCCCGCATGGAGATGCAGCGGCAGGACTGGCCGGAGGAGAAATGGCAAGAGTTTGCCTACAAAAGGAAAAGACTGTAAGCACTTATCGCTAACCGCCGGGAAGCTGTTTTCAGCATAGGGGTTCTATTTGCTGTCCGAGCCTTAAATCATACAGACATGCCCGTACTTCCGCTTCGCTGCCGATATGCTTTCCTGCATCGTCGGACAGCTTCACGCATTCGCGCCATTCCTGGTTGACGGCATTGCTCCGGCTGTACCGTGACAGAGAGAGCATGTTGCGCGAGTTCTTCT
>OLCJ01000636.1_pt1 | contig 6514 bp, 5 predicted proteins | sample 1607861 | NCBI WGS metagenome assembly OLCJ01 (sample SAMN02674697, study PRJEB24791) | human gut metagenome, SKBSTL033 | isolation source: stool | host: Homo sapiens | place: USA | reverse complement strand
GACATAGGGGTACGCAAACCGCGTGCCGCCGATGGTCTCTACCACGACGCGGATCTCAGGGTCTTCCAGGATGGTGTCAAAGTTCTTGACGAACAGATGGGCAGCCGGATGATTGGAGAAATCCTTGGGGTCCAGAATATACTTGACCTCCACAGGCTCGCCTGCCCGGCGGGAGACACCAGCTGCATTGCGGCAGAGCACCTCGTACACGCCGCTGCCAACCGTGCCAAACCCTAAAATTGCAATCTTGGCCATGTATTTTCCCTCTTTCCCTATTGCTTCAAAAATACAGAGTCGGTTTTACAGATTATATCCGCAGTGGACCCCCACCACCATCCGCTGGCGGCTGAGCTTTTCGGTCAGTTCCTCGGGGGTCATCTGCATGGTGTCGGTCCGGATGGTAACGGCCACCAGCGCCGCGCCATTTTCCGGCGTGGACTGATTGATGGTCACGATGCTGGCACCGGCGGCACTGATGCCGGCCAGAAGGCTCTGCAATGCACCCGTCTCGTCCCGCAGGGTCGCCATGACAGTGATGACCTCGCGGCCATTCTCCGAGTCGAAAATGCAGTCCTTATATTTATAAAATGCACTGCGCGACAGGTCTACGCTGCGGGTCGCAGCCGAAATGCTGCGTGCCTCCCCGCTGGCCAGAAGTTCCTTGGCACGCACCACCTTGAGAAAAACCTCAGGCAGCACCTGCGCATCTACCAGATAAAAGCGGCGTTCCAACTTGTTCACCTCACAAACACAAGTGTTCTTGCAGTGAATATAATAGCATCCGGCCCCCTGCAATGCAAGAGGTCGGATGCGTTTTTGTCAGATTATCCAGTTTTGCTGCGGCAAGCGCGGTATTTCCTTGCCGGATTCACTCCGCGCCGGTGCCGATAGTACGCCTTTTGTCCTTCATATGGCTACAGATCAGTCTGTATCCTGATTACCTGTATCCGCAGGAATGACAGCCTGCTCCGGTGCCGCAGTCTCCGCAGGTGCAGCCGCTGCAGGAGCTGCTGCATGGGAGTAGTTGCAGGTACCAGGCAGATCATCGGCGCGGTAGTAGCCCACGGCGGTGCTGGGGCAGGAGCCGCCTGCCAGCAGGCCGCTCTGGGTGCAGTAGCGGCGCTCCACCACACCGGCAGAGGTCGGGAATGCCTTATACGGCAGGTTTGCCTGCACCTGTTCCATCAGGGCCTTCCACGCCATAACACAGGTACGGGTCTTGGCCTGCTGCTTACCCAGCGTCTTGGTCATATCATAGGGTGCATCGTAGCCCCACCACACGGCGGTAACGTAGTACGGCGTGCCGCCCACGAACCACAGATCCTTTTCGTCGCTGGCGGTACCGGTCTTGCCAAAGGCTTCCATGCCGTTGGAGTTGGGGTAGCGGCCGCCGGCGGTGCCCACGCTGGAGTACAGAACGTTCTTCAGCAGGCGGTTCATCACATAAGCGGTATCCGGGGTCAGGGCCTGATAGCTGGTGGAGTTGTTCTCCAGATAGATATTGCCGTCACGGTCCAGCACGCGGGTATACAGGTGCGGGGTGGTGTACTGGCCATCGTAGAAGATCTGGAACGCAGCTGCCAGCGCCGTGGGCGTAACGCCATGAGTCTGACTGCCCATGACCATCTGCGCCAGACCCACATCGTTTACCGGGTCCAGCGTGTTCAGCTGCAGGGTGTTGTACACAAAATTGAAGATGTTGCTTGCGCCCACCAGATCACCCACACGCACCGCAATGGTGTTCAGCGAGCGGGCCAGACCGTTCCACAGCGGCACATCACTGTTGTCGCCGTAGTTGCCGCCATAGTTGCGGGGCCAGCTGCGCCATGCGTTGGGATAAGCGCGCAGCTGCTTGTCGGAAAGGCCCATCAGGCCGTTCTTGCGGCAGTAATCTTCATCGCGGATCACCATATCCTGCTTCTGATACAAGGGCGAGTTGTTGAGCATGGTGGACCAGTTCACCAGACCATACTCTACACCCAGTGCATATGCACCGATAGGCTTGATGGTAGAACCCGTCTGACGAGTGACACTGTAGGCACGGTTCAGCGAGAGGCTCTTGTTCTTTTCGCCCAGACCACCCACAATGGCGATCACATTGCCGTCATAGTCCAGTGTGACCATGGCTGCCTGAGTACGCACATTGCGGTAATAGTAAACGGTACCGTCGTCGCCGGTGCGGGTCTTGGGCGTACCGTCCTCGTTCATCACCTGTACATCGTCGTCCGAGATAGAGGTCACCTCTTCCTCATGCCAGCCGGCCGGGAAGTAGGCATCATCCGTGTTGAGCATCAGGTTTTCCATGGCCGTCTGCATCTTGGGGTTCACCGTGGCTTCAATGGTGTAACCGCCGGTGTAGAGCATCTTCTGGGCCGTGGCCTCGTCCACGCCCTCCTTGGCGGCAATGTCGCTCACCACCTCATTGAAGAGGGCATCGGTGAAGTAAGAGGAAGCCGTGGAGGCGTTCTTCTTGCTTGCGTCCTCTTCCGCCAGCACCAGCGGCTGGGCGGCGGCGTTGCGGTAATCCTCTTCCGAGATGACGCCCTGCTGCCACATGTTGTACATGAGGAAGTTACGGCGGTTGATCAGGTTTTCGGGGTTGGTGTAGGGGTTATAGTTGGTGGGGTTTTTGGTGATGGACGCAATGGTCGCACACTCCCACAGGGTCAGCTGGCTGACGTCCTTATTAAAGTATTCGTTGGCCGCAGTCTGCACGCCCTGAATGGTGCCAGTAAAGCTGATGGTGTTCAGGTACGCTTCCAGAATGGTCTCCTTGGAATAGCTGCGGCTCAGGCAGAGGGCGCGGTAGATCTCGCGCAGCTTGCGCAGTGCACCTTCAATGCCGCTGGCGCTCTTGTCGTCGGTCAGGTTCTTGATCAGCTGCTGCTCCAGCGTGGATGCACCCTGCTTGGAGCTGTAGATGGGCAGCAGGTATTCGTTGACCATTGCGCCGATGGTGCGCTTGAAGTTGACGCCGGGCTCGTTGTAAAAGTCCTTATCCTCGGTGCAGATGAACGCATACTGCAGGTTCGTGGGGATCTGCTCCAGATCCGCCCACACGCGGTGGCTGTTGGAAGAGCGCAGCGTGGCATACTCCACCTGTGCACCGGTGTCCGGGTCGGTAGCCATCACCACACTGGACTGGCTCAGCTCAATGTTGTCCAGGTCCAGCAGGTCGCCGTCGTTGGCCGTGACCTGCACCACATAGTAGACTGCGCCCACCGCCGCCAGACTGCCTGCCATGATGCCCAGACAAATCAGTGTAGCAATGGTTCGGCCAATGAAGCGCAGAATGGGATGTCTGCCCTTTTCACAGGGTTCCTTTGGTTCTTTGGGTTCCCGGCCGTGTTTGGGTCCCGGCTGGGACTCCCGGCGGCTGTTGCTCACATTTACCTTCCGCCCCGCCGGTGCCGGGGAATGCCCCTCACCGGCACGGTTGATCTTTCTCATATCGGAGATAGAAATCGCCTCCTAACATTCAGGCTGCTTTTTCAGCGCCATGCGCTGGTACTTTTCCATCAAAGCGCACAGAACTGCACGCAATACCATATTATAGCACGTGCACAGAACGCGGGCAAGAACCAATCTTCGGCCCTGATAGGTCTAATCATCTGTAGTATAACACAATCTGCCGGACAAAGTACAGCATTCCCGTGTGAAAATTGACTGTTCTCCCCTGTTTTGGGGCATACTTCAGCCGGAAAGGAGCGTGTTTCTCCATGCGCAAACTGTGCACCTGCCTGTTCTACGGGCTGTGCGTATTCACCATCGTGTTCAGCCTGTTCTGGATGGCCCTGCCCAAGCTCAGCCTTCCGGTGCCCGACCCCGGCAGCGAAGCACCGCCTTCCTCCGCAGCAGACCTTGCCGCACAGGCCATGCCGGAGCTTGCTGCCCAGAGCTACCGCCTGTGCGACAAAGGCGGGCGCGTGGCCGTTTACCGCTGCGGCACCAATGGCCAGCCGGATGTGCTTGTCACCGTCACCGGCATCTACACCAATCTTCTGCCGGAGAACGATGCCGTGCGCATCAAGCGCGGTGTGACCGTGTACAGCGAACGGGAACTGGACCTGCTGCTGGAAGATCTGGGCGGTTGAGTGCAGAATGCTCAATTTTTATCTACTTTTACTGATTATTTTTATTGACATCCCGATGTAAAAATTATATAATGATAATAGAAGTAAAGTTTCTTAACCACCTGCAGCGATCATAAAAGGAAGTGCTTCCTCATGTCAGAACAGATCACCCTCCATTACCAGTGCCGTCTTTGCGGCAAGCAGCTGGACCGCGGTATCCACCTCGGCCCGCCCAGCCCCGGCACCTGCAGCAAAGCCGCCAAGGTAGACGGCTTTCACGGGCCGCACCGCTGGGTCATTGTCTCTTTGCCCAAAAGTGCTTGATTTTTAACGCAAAAAAGACCTCCGGGAAAAGCGTCCCGGAGGTCTTTCTTAGTTTCAGGCTTCCATTTCTTCCAGCGGAACAAGGTAGGCCTTGCGGCACTCCTCGTATTCCAGCATGTAGTCCTTGGTGGGGTTGTGGTGCATGATGCTCTTGAGGGTGTGGGAGTCGTAGTCCTCGCCGGCATCCATGCCGATCAGGCGGGCAGCAACGTTGGAGCAGTGATCCGAGATGCGCTCTGCATTGTTCAGCACATCCAGGAACACGACACCCGTATCAATGGAGCACACGCCGTCCTTCAGGCGCAGGATGTGCTGGTCGCGCAGGCGCTCCGCCATCACATCGATCACCTCTTCCAGCGGTTCCACCTGAGCCGCCAGACGCATATCGCTGTTTTCAAAGGCATCGTTGGTCAGGTTCAGGATGCGGTTCAGCGCATTCTCCAGCAGCTGCAGCTCCTTGGTGGCGTTTTCACTGAAGGACGCTTCCTTTTCCTGCAGTTCTTCTGCCTTTTCCATAATGTTCACCGCATAGTCGCCGATGCGCTCGAACTCGGTAACAAAATTCAGCAGTTCGGTCACAGTGTGGCTTTCATCGTCGCCCAGCTCCTGATCGGTCATCTTGATCAGATAGTTGGAGATTGCCACCTCCATGCGGTCGATCAGGTTTTCACGCACCCGGATAGCGCTGACGGTATCCTCGTCCATCTTCAGCAGCAGCGGTGCAGCCAGATTCACATTGCGGGCAGCACGGCGGGACATCTTGACCACAGCGCTCTTAGCCTGCTGCAGGGCCACAGCCGGGCTTTTGAACAGACGTTCATCCAGCACCGGCATGCTCAGCTCCTGTGCTTCCTCGGCGCTGTCCGGCACAGTGAGCAGTGCCAGCTTGGACAGCACACCGCTGCAGGGCAGGAACAGCAGCATGGCGCACACGCTGGAAAGGGTGTGGATGTTTGCGATGGTGCTCTTGTTCATCACGTCGTTCCACATGGGGATGCCAACGGTAAACTGCACCGCATACACCAGCGCCAGCAGGATCACGCTGCCAATGATGTTGAAGTACAGATGGATCAGTGCAGCGCGCTTGCCGTCCTTGGAGGAGCCGCCAATGGTGAGCAGCGGCGTAAAGGCCGTGCCGATGTGTGCGCCCAGAATAATGGGGATGGCAGAGCTGAAGGTGACCAGACCCGTGCTGGACAGTGCCTGCAGGATACCCACCGATGCCGAGGAGGACTGGATGATCACCGTGACCACCACGCCCACCAGAATGCCCAGAACGGGATTCGTCATGGTAACGAACAGATTCTGGAACACGGCGCTCTCACGCAGAGGAGCCACACCGGTGTCCATCAGGCTCATGCCGGTAAACAGGATGCCGAAGCCCAGCATGATCTGGCCGATGTTCTTCCTTTTAGCGCTGCGCAGGAACACATAAAAAATGCAGCCGATAAACGCCACCACGGGCGCAAAGGTCTTGGGCTGGATCAGTGTCAGCCAGAGACTGTCACCGGAGATATCCGCCATGCGGATCAGCTGGCCGGTAACAGTGGTACCAATGTTTGCACCCATAATGACGCCTACCGACTGCGTAAGGGTCATGATGCCGGAGTTTACCAGACCGACACAAATAACGACCGTGCCGGCCGAGGACTGGATGACACCCGTGATGAGGGTGCCAAAAATAACGCCCTTGAGCGTTGAGGAGGTCAGCTTTTGCAGCACGCCCTGCATTTTGCCGCCGGCCAGTTTTTCCAGACCAGCGCCCATAATGGACATGCCGTACAGAAACAGCGCAATTCCACCCAACAGAGAGGTAATGTGTGTGATATCCATAACGATACTCCTAAAAATGATCTTCCTTTTGATCCTTGTACATCTGCCCTGCCCGCACACCGGGCCTGCTTGATCCGGCAGATGCTGCGGCCTGCCGCTCTGCTGCGCAGAACGGCGCACAATGACCGCGCTTGGATCTATTATATCATTTTTTATCCTGTCACAACAAGGTTTATTTTACAAGAAAATCACTTTTTCTACACATTTTTCCGTCTCTTAATGAATTCGTGCTCTTTCCTTTTCAATTATTTTACATCAATTTTACATTTGCACCGAAGTCCCTG
>OLCJ01000625.1_pt1 | contig 6598 bp, 5 predicted proteins | sample 1607861 | NCBI WGS metagenome assembly OLCJ01 (sample SAMN02674697, study PRJEB24791) | human gut metagenome, SKBSTL033 | isolation source: stool | host: Homo sapiens | place: USA | reverse complement strand
TGGAGTTCAGACGTGTGCTCTTCCGATCTAAAACCAAAAAGACAAATGACGGCGGTCTTTTGCCGTTGCTGATGTCGCAATGGATTACGCTGTCAATATCTACCATACAAAAATGATCTTCCGGTCTTATGGAGCAACGGAAGGAAGTGGGGACTAAAGACAGCTCGCTCTCCACTCTGCATAATACATTTCTCTTTATCGCTTTCCTTTTGTTTCCGGCTTTTCTACCGCTTCCGCCTTTTCTGTTTGTTGGGGCTTACCTCCTGTGTGCTCCTTCTTTCTTTTTTGTTTTATCGGACTCTGTATATTTCCCACACTTTTACCCTGATTCTTCCGTTTTTCTGCCTTTCGTCTTCCCGCCTATGGTGAAACGTGATGACATACGATGAAACGGATAGTCCAACGCATTGAAATATAATGTTTTATCAAAATTATGCCTATATATTTGCGGTGACAACAATAGTTTTCAACTCTAAAAATCACAGTTATGGCAAAGAAAAATGTAAGGGACGAACCCATGAAAACACAAGTCACCGAGAATGACCAGCTGAGTGACATTGTCTTCATTCTCGACAAGATGGAACTGCTGTTGCAGGCTATATCCGAAATTGACAAGAACGGCAGGTACAAGACGGTTCCTGCAGACAAGGAACACCGGAACTCCTTTCTGAAAATAGACCGTTATGCCAGCATGTTCGAGAATTTTCTGAAAAACTTCTGGAGCCAGTTCAAGGACCCGACCCGTTTCGGACTGCTCACCATCAAGGAGGACACCCTGGACAGCCCTGAAGTCAGACAGGCGGTGGAAGACATAGCCGCAGGCAGGAAATCGGATGCGGTGGATGAATTTCTGAAAAAATACGAGATTGTACCACGCACCAAGGAAAACCAAAGTATAAACAATCAAAATCAAGAAGAAATGGCAAAGAAAAACCAGACACAGCAGCAGGCCGCCCCGGAAACCGGGCAGCAGCCCAAGTACCGCTACAATGAATCAATGATCAACTGGGAGGAATTGAAACACTTCGGACTGTCCAGGGAGGAACTTCAGGAGCGCGGGCTCCTTGACCAGATGCTCAAGGGATACAAGACCAACCAGGTCGTGCCCATCAGCATGAATTTCGGTTCCGCTGTTTTGCGCACGGATGCACGACTGTCATTCCAGCAGTCCGTGGGAGGTCCTATCGTATTGGGCATCCACGGTATCCGTCAGAAACCCGAACTTGACCGTCCTTATTTCGGACACATCTTTTCCGAAGAGGACAAGAAGAACCTGCTTGAAACAGGCAACATGGGGCGTGTCGTGGAACTGAAGGGACGTAACGGGGAATATATCCCTTCCTTCGTGAGCATTGACAAACTTACCAACGAGGTGGTTGCCATGCGTGTGGAAAATGCGTTCATCCCGAAGGAAATCAAGGGAGTGCAGCTGACCGAACAGGAACAGAACGACCTGAGGGAAGGCAAGAAGATATTCGTTGAAGGGATGATTTCCAACGGTGGAAAGGAATTTGATGCCCATATCCAGATCAATGCCGAGCGCAGGGGTATCGAATACATCTTCGAGAACGACAAGCTGTTCAACCGCCAGTCGCTGGGTGGCGTGGAACTGACTAAACAGCAGATCGAAGACCTCAATCTGGGAAAAGCCATCTTCGTGGAGGGAATGGCACGCAAGGACGGTGAGATATTCTCCTCGTATGTAAAGCTGGATGAAGCCACCGGCAGACCTTCCTATACACGCTACAACCCAGATTCTCCGGAAGGCGCACGTGAAATCTACATCCCGAAAGAAATCAACGGAGTGAAGATAACTTCGGAAGAACAGCAGCAGCTCCGGGAGGGCAAGGTCATCTTCCTCAATGACATGGTCAACCGCAAGGGCGAGGAATTCTCCTCATTCATCAAGGCAGACCTGGAAACCGGACGGCTGAGCTATTCACGCACACCGGACGGCTTCGAGCAGCGTGCGGAGTTCAAGATTCCGGACAAGGTATGGGACGTGCAGCTGAACCGCCAGCAGCGTGCCGATCTCCAGAGCGGCAAGGCCGTGCTGGTAGAGGGCATCAAGGGCTATGACGGAAAGACCATCTCCCAGTATGTCAAGGCGAACTTCAACCAGGGCAGGCTGGACTTCTACAACGAGAATCCGGACCGCAAGCGTGACGCTTCACAGCGGAATGTCGTGGCCAACGCCCAGAAACAGGGACAGGAGGCGAAGCAGAGCAGCCGCAGATCCAAAGGTGCAAGCATGGCCTGAAGTAAAACGAATGTATAATCCAAAAGAATCAGAAACATGGAAATGAACGATGGAAACAACGCGCCTTTCAAGGCGGAAGACGTAAACTGGGAAGAACTGGCCGGAATCGGCATCCTCAAGGACGAACTGGAAATGTCGGGAGAACTTGAAACGCTGCTCAGCGGGAAAAAAACGAAAGTAATGTCACTCAGCCTTGTACTCCTCGGTGTGGACGTGGTGATGGATGCCACCCTGCAACTGATACGCAAGGACGGTGAACCGCTGATGGAAATCCTTGGCGTGAAGCCGATGGCATAACATCTCCTTTTCACCCGATACGACAATCAACCATCAAATGTCAAACCGCCGTTCCCCGTCATCCATGGCGGTCGCGGGGAACGGCTTTAATTTTACAAAAAAATGAAGATAAAAGCAATCATAGCAGAAAAACCGAGTGTGGGAATGGATATCGCCCGTGTGGTCGGGGCTACCGAAAAGATGGACGGCTACTGTACAGGCAACGGATACATGGTGACCTGGGCTCTGGGGCACCTCGTGCAACTTGCCCTGCCCGGCACGTATGGCTATACGAAGACAACCGCCGCTGATCTCCCGATGCTGCCGGACCCGTTCCGGCTTGTTTCCAGACTGATCCGCACGGACAGGGGCACGGTGACAGACCTGGCCGCTTCCCGGCAGTTGAAAATCATCGAGGGGGTATTCTCCAGATGCGAGAGCATCATTGTGGCAACCGATGCCGGACGAGAGGGTGAACTGATATTCCGTTGGATATATGACTATCTGGGATGCACCAAGCCGTTCATGCGTCTGTGGATCTCATCGCTTACAGACGAGGCTATCCGGGAAGGTATGGCCAATCTCAGGAACGGCAGCGACTATGACAGTCTCCATGCGGCCGCTGACTGCCGGGCAAAGGCTGACTGGCTGGTGGGCATGAACGCCAGCCGAGCGTTGGCGATAGCCACAAGTTCGGCCAACAATTCCATCGGACGGGTGCAGACTCCGACACTCGCCATGATATGTACCCGTTTCAAGGAGAACCGGAATTTCGTGTCTGTTCCTTATTGGCAACTGCATATCACGCTGACACAGGGAGAGGCGCACCGGCAATTCATCCATAAGGAGGAATTCAAGGACAAGGCAGCAGCGGAAGCGGCATTCGGCAACATCGGCACCGGTTCTCAGGCGACAGTCACACGACCGGAACGCAAGAGGGTCTTCCGGCAGCCACCGCTTCTCTACGACCTGACATCCCTGCAGAAAGACTGCAACACCCATTATGACCTGACGGCAGAAAAGACCCTTTCCATAGCCCAGTCCTTGTATGAGAAGAAACTCATTTCCTATCCGAGAACCGGCAGCCGCCATATTCCGGAAGATGTCATGCGGATCATTCCTTCCCTGCTGGAAAAAATCACATCCATACCGGATTTCAAGGCATACGGGGAATCCTTTGACTTGTCCGACCTGAATACCCGGTGTGTGGACGGCACCAAAGTGACGGACCATCATGCACTGATCATTACCGGTATCATCCCGAACGAACTCTCCGAGGCTGAATCGGCGGTCTATACCCTGATAGCCGGCAGGATGCTGGAATCCTTTTCGCCACCCTGCGAGAAAGAGCAGCTGACCATGGAATGCACCTGTGAGGGAATGGTCTTCCGTTCACGTTCCTCTTCCGTCATCCGTCCGGGATGGTGCGGCGTTTTCTCACGGAGCGAGGAAAGAGACGGTGACGAACCGGAAGGGAAAGTCGGTACGGCTGTATTTGCCGAAGGGGAAACCCTTCCCGTCATGGGCCGGGGACTGGTGAAGAAGAAGACCCTGCCCAAGCCGCTCTACACGGAAGCGACCCTGCTGGGCGCCATGGAGACTTGCGGAAAGGACATTACCGATGAAGAGGCGAAAGAGGCCGTAAAGGATGCCGGAATCGGTACACCTGCCACACGGGCAGCCATCATTGCCACCCTGTTCAAAAGGGACTATATAGAACGATCCGGAAAGAGTATCCGTCCTACGGAAAAAGGGCTCTATCTGTTCGAGGCCGTAAAGGATATGCAGGTGGCGGATGTGGAAATGACAGGCTGCTGGGAGAAGGCATTGGCTCAGATTGAAGGGCATACGCTCGATACGGAAACGTTCATGCGTTCCATCCGTGACTACACGCACAAGGCAATCGGTGAAATACTCCGTCTTGAATTTCCTCTGCCTAAATCACGTTCCTTCACCTGTCCCAAATGCAAGTGCGGTCATGTCATCATCCGGGGGAAGGCGGCCAAATGTGACAAGGAAGGTTGCGGACTGATGGTATTCCGCCGTTTTCTGAACAAGGAACTGACCGACCAGCATCTGGAACAGCTTTTCTCTTCAGGCTCCACCCGGCTCATCAAGGGCTTTAAAGGGAAAAAGGGGATCTCATTCGATGCCATGGTCGCCTTTGACGAGAGCTTTAACCTGAAACTTGTTTTTCCAAAGCCCAAAGGTGGAAAAGGGAACTGAACCAGTCATTCCATTTCCGGGACAAAGGTAGCGGACCGCCGGTTTCCACCTGCAAGGTCGGGCCTTGCAGGTTTCGGGGGAAATCATCCTCGCCGGGCTCCGGTATTTTCCCCGAAAACCTTGCCTGTGGAGGCAGTCCGCTTTCCGGCCCCGAAATAGGAAATGACATGTTTCACCGATTAACACTGTACGGTCATGAAAACAAGAGAGTTTATCGCGAGGTTGAGAACAGACAAACGGATCAGGATGGCGGCATTGGTGCTTGTTGCCTTTGCCGTATTCAGTTATCTGTATTCACGGGGAATATCCCCCGTATGGGCAGCGGTAGCCATTGTCTGCTTCAGGGGATTCTTCAGGTTTCTGTATAAGATAGCCTGCCTGCTTGTTGCCGCTGCCATACTTTTCTGCATCCTCAGTTATCTGGTCTTTTAGCAAACAGGAGGAAACATGAACCGGATATGCTATACCTATTATAATATGGATTCCGACAGAAACAGCGTACGGAACGGAGCTGCCTTGAGGGGCGGCTCTTTTTGTATCTGCCATGTCCGTCATATAGGGAAAGTAGAAACAGCAGGAGCAGGAAGGATGAAAATACAGCCATTGACAGACCGAAGAACTACAGGGCAAAGGTGGCAAATGCTTCTGTACGGACGACAAGGTCAGGCCCCTTGCGGGGTTTCCCGGGAAAAATCATCCTCGCTCTGCTGCGGTATTTTTCCCGAAAACCTTGTCTTTCCGGAAGCATTTGCAGTAAAGGGCCTTGTAGTTCAACGGGCTGCCAAAGCCCGGATATTCACGATTTAAATAAAAGGAGTATGCAACAGACAATTATCGCAAGACAGTCACCGGCTCCGGCATGGATTCCGGTGATAGAGAAAAAGAGAAAAATCCGGATGCCGGAACCGCACATCAAGCTGCCCGGCAGGGGAGCGACAGGTCCCGTACCTGTCTCCACGCTGTTGAATCCGGTATTGGAAATCTGCAACCATCCCGACAGGAACAGGCTTTTGGCTGAATTTTTCCGGGAATATTGAAACAAATCGTTTTACCATTAAATAATTTAAGTTATGTTTTTCACAGCAATCCACCAGATGATGACAGAAAACGTGGATCTCACGATTGTCATCCGCAAAGCGAACGGACAACTGACCGTTGCCACATTACCCAAGTCAAACGGGCTCAAGGACGAGGCTCAGAACCATATTGTTCCGCTGACCGTTACAGGCACACCGCAGGAACTTGACGCGGGATTCCTTCAGACCGTCACACGGCCGATACAGAAGGCCGGCGGCCTGATTGCGAACATGGCCCAGTTCGAGGCACAGGCAGACAAGGCGGCAGCCAACAGCAAGGCCGCCAGGGAAGCGAAGTCCAAGGAGTCAAAGGAAGAGAGGGAAAAACGGGAAAAATACGAGAAACTGATGAAGAAGGCGGAAGAAATGACTACCGCCAAGAATTATCGGGAAGCCCTCAACCTGCTCGGACAGGCAAAATCCCATGCGAATGAAGCACAGCTGAAAGGGATTGAAGAAAAGATTCAGGCTGTCGACAAGGAAATGAACAAGGGAAGCCTCTTTGACCTGATGGAGCGGCAGCCCCAGCCGGAACAGCAGCCGGTAGTACAGAACCGTACACAACCGCAACCGCAGCAGGTCATGCAGCCACAACCGGCTTATGCCCCTGCTCGGCAAGCTCCAGCAAGCAGGCAACCGCAAAGGCAGGCTCCTATGCAACAGCCGGAAAGACCGGAATTCGGACAGCCTCCTGTACTGCAGGCACAACAACAGTCAGGGTTGTGGATGCCACAGCAACCGGAACAGCAGCCGGTACGCC
>OLCJ01000624.1_pt1 | contig 6602 bp, 10 predicted proteins | sample 1607861 | NCBI WGS metagenome assembly OLCJ01 (sample SAMN02674697, study PRJEB24791) | human gut metagenome, SKBSTL033 | isolation source: stool | host: Homo sapiens | place: USA | reverse complement strand
TGCATTTCAGCCGCTGTACGACGCACTGGACTCAGAAGGACTGGACTATGTTATCTGCGATGAATTTGACCGTGACCCTACGGACGTCATGGTAAACCATGTGGCATCCATTGCCGTTGAAACGAAGATCGACGGCATTATCGGTATCGGCGGCGGGGCTACCATGGATATTGCCAAATGCGTAAACCAGCTGATCCACAGCGAGTTTCCCATCAACCGGTATCTGGCCCCGGACTTTGCGACCCCAACCCCCGGCGTACCTCTGGTGCTGATTCCCACCACCCCTGGCACCGGCAGCGAGACTTCTTCTGCCCTTTCCCTGATTGACACCATAAACAATGTAAAAACCGGCAATGTTACGGAAAACAACATTGCCACTCTGGCCATTGTAGACCCCACTTACTGCATGACCATGCCCGACAGTCTGACCGCCCAGTCCGGGCTGGATACCATGTGCCATGCGGTGGAATCCATTGTATCCGCACAGCGCAATCATATGAGCACCGCACTGTCCCTGAAGAGCTTTGAGCTGGTCTGGAACAATCTGCCCAAAGCGCTGAGCGACGAAAACTGCCTTGAAGTGCGCGCGGAAATGTCCGCTGCTGGACTTATGGCCGGTATCGCCTACACTGATGCCCAGGTGAATTTCGGCCATTTCATCATTCATGCCCTGGGTGCCAGATATCACACCCCCCACGGTGAACTGTGCGGTGTTGTACTCCCCTATCTTGCAGAGTTCTGCACAAAGTATATGTCCGCGGAAATGGCACAGATTGCCCGGATTATCGGCATTGATCCCGCGGCGGAAAACTTCGGCGCAGAGATGGCTGAAAAGATTCGCGTCTTTGTCCGTGGAACCGGCCTGCGCTCACTGGCCGGCTGCGGCATTCCCAAAGAAGAGGTTCTGGAAATGACAGAAATGATGTATGGAGGCTTTCAATCCAGCAGAGCCACCGCGTCCTGCATGAAGCAGGCTCCGAAAGCAGAATTTACGCATTTTATCGAAAAAATTGCGTCTGATCAATAAGCTCCCGAGCCTTTTGCCCTACCATAATAAACTTGAAGAATTTCTTTGATGAACATCCCAAGGCAGCGCTGGCTTTTTCCCGGAGCGCGGAATCTGCTTACCTTCTCTATGAGGCATTGAAATGCGGCGCGGATATCCCACCCTATTTCGTAAATACCCAGTTTCATTCCCGGTTTGAAGAGGAAAATACACGGAGATTATGCGCCCAGATGGGGGGGTACAGCTCAGTACAATCCAACCAGACATCCTGTCCGTGGCTTAGATTACCCCCGAGCATGAGCTTACAGATCATGGTGTCCGTGGAATTTCTCATCCAGGAACGGGTTCCGAACCCAGTATTGCAGTTTGCGGAAGAGGTATAGGCTGTTTTCAGCCAGGATGTGTTGGAAGAACCGTTTGCCGCCACATCTCCAATGGTGTAGATCCGGTTGGTTCCGCCAAGGGTTTCCGCCCCTACCCAAGACCAAATGATGTTGGGGATCAGCGTGGAGCCGTTCTGCGTAATACTCAGCTTGCCGTAGTAGGCATCAAGATGGTTCTGAATTGCCAGATTGCTGGCGCCCAGGTATTTCAGAACCGCCGCGTACAGGGAACTGTCTGTCGCCACAGTTTCGCCCTTTGCTACATTCAGCTTATCCCATGCGCCATAGCTGTTGCCAAGAATAATCCTGGCAAGAAACTGTTCAATGGCATAGCTGCCGTTCGTTTCATTGCGGACGATATAGGAGGATGTCTCGGGCTTTCCCGCTCTGCAGGGTGTTGATAACGCTGCCGTGAGAATTATATCGGTTGTAGCACTGATCGTACAGGTAATAGACGATTTGCATAATAAAAATCTGTTCGCCATAGTTGTTCGAATTGGAAGATCCCATCAGGCGTCCCATATCGCAAACCTCTCGTTCTACTCTAATTCCGCAACTGCATCACGAATCATTGCTGCATATTGTCTTTTAGTTTCTTCAGGTCCTTTGATTCTGACCTTCCCGCCGAAGCCGAAAATCCAGCTGAAGAAGATATGGCTGATGGCCACCCGGACGATCACGCGGAAGGTGCTCATATCGCAGGCGTAGATGGTCACATCTGTCCCGAAGCGGTCGATGATTGCATCGATCACGGAGTTGTCACAGATCAGTTCTACCTCCTGACACTCGCTGCCGTACATCCGGAAGGTGGTCGCAAGAAAATCATCGACACCGAAGTCCGCCGGGACCGGTACGGCTTCCTCCGAAAGAATGTCAGGACGGGCACTGATACGGTCCACACGGAAGCTTCCGATGGCTTGATGCTTGTCCGAATAGCCCAGTACATAGTAATAATCGCCGTTCCAGATCAGACGATAGGGGCTGAAGATGTACCGTTCGCCGTCGTGGCGCAGCTTCTTCTGCTTTCGGATGTTGTAGGCAAAGTATTGGAAGGCAATCTTCTTTCTGGCATTGATGGCCTCATTGATTGCATCCACGATCAGCAAATCCTGTCGATTTTCCGACTTCACCCTTCCCTCCACGGAAGCGTTGCGCTTCAGTTCCTCGGCCTTATGCTGTCCGGCCAGCGTGACAATCTTGGAGACCATCTGCTCGCTGCGTTCTTTTGAGATGAACTTGGAGGACTGCACAGCATCGATCAGCAGCTTCAGCTCAGCGATTTCAAATTGACGGCTAATGAGGTTATAACGGTTCTGAGTGGACTTTACTTCTTGGATGTCCATTCCGAACTGCTGCAGAAGCTCAATGTCCGTCTTGATGGTCTGCCGGTGCGCCGGGATACCGTATTCCTCTTCAAGAATCTGCGCCAGCTGCATCGTGGTCAGATAGTGGTCTTCATCGGTGCGCTCATATAGAATCTTCGCCAGATATAGCGGGCGGAGCTTTGCATTGTTGTCCATTGGTTATACCTCACGCATACATGGTAGAATTACTGCTTAGTTTGTTTCATCCTCTACTACTTCCATCAAGTCTCCAATGTCACAATGGAACACCTTACACAATCGGAGCATGACAGACATGGAGACGAGGCGGTTATTGTTCAACTGGGTCATGGTATGGGACGACAGGTGCGCAGCCTTGGCCAGCTCGCCTTTTTTCATTTTGTTCTTGATCAGCAAAATCCAAAGTTTGTCATAACGGACCGTCATGGGTTCCTCCTGTTGAAAATAAAATCTCCCAAAGTGCTTATAACTTTACAGAATATATTCTACCATAACGCCTCCGAAATTACAACAGAATACGAGCAAATTCCGCAAAAACAGCAGCTATGGTGTCGATTTTTACCATCACCTGAAAAGGCCTCCCGAACCGTTTACCTATGGAAAGGCAATTCGGGAGGCTTATTTGCGTACAAGGCACTCTTACAAGCTATCTGGGCCTGCGATATTGATGATCCGCAGGCCGCTACGGCGGGCATAGTTCACGGTATAGGCCGTGCCGCCGGTGGGTTTCGTCAGATAGCAAATGCAGACGCTGCTGTTATCCGCAAGATGCCGATTGCGTTTCTGCATACAGCCCCGAAAATAGTGCTCCGAGGTGTAAGTCACCTTATCTGCGCAGCGCTTGATTTCTTCGTAGGCGTCGATATCCGCTTGTGGCCAGCCCCGAGTTTGGTTAAGGCACGGCAGTACAAGGATCAGCCGGATCTGCGGATAACGCTCCCTCAAGCGGAGGACAACCTGCGCTGCCAGAGTATCAAATCCCAAGGCACCACCTGCGCCGAAATAGCGATAGCCTTGCTCAATCAGCTTGACCAAAGTGTCCTCCAAGCGCTTGGAAATTTCGGGCAGATCATCTGTCGGCAATTCCCGATGTCCGGTGAAACAAGCCGTTCTGGATTCCATGTCTATCATCTGATAACCACCACCTGTCAATATAATAACATCTATAAACCATTACCGCAACGCAATTGCAGCCTGTGAGCAAATATTATTTCTGCACTTATAGGCTACAATATAATAAAGGGCGGTGAGTGGTTAATGACTGAGAAAGATTTCTCCTTGCGTTTGGCAAAGCTCCGGGAGGAAAAGGGCGTTTCTGCCCGTGATATGAGCCTATCCATGGGACAAAATCCCGGTTATATCAACAACATTGAAAGCGGAAAATCCATGCCGTCACTTTCCGGGATATTTTACATTTGTGAATATCTCGGGATATCGCCCAAAGACTTCTTTGACATAGATGCAGCCAGCCCTTCGAAAGCAAGCGAGCTTTACTCTATCGCAAAAGGGTTGAGCAATGAGCAACTGGATAATTTGATCGCACTGGCGAAGGGCCTGCGAAAATGAAAAAAAAACACGGTGCCACCCGACGAAGGGTGACACCGTGTTCTGCTTAGTAGGCGACTACGCCATATCCGAGAATTTCATAATAGCCAAGCGGGTACTGATTGACGCGGCAGCTGTCGCCGGAGTTGCCCTCGATGGTGTAGACAACACCGTTTTCGACCTTCTGGACGATACCGACATGATCGGCTTGGCCGTCCTGCGGACCGGAGCTGCCCCTGTTATCCCAATCGAAAAAGATAATGTCGCCTGGGCGCGGCTCATAGCTGTTGTCCTGCCACAGTCCCCGCTCCTGGAACCACGGCACACCCTGAGATGCACAGGCCGCAAACTTCGGAATGACGCCAGCTTCAATATTGATCGTAATCATACCGAGGGACGGCATACAGTCAATAAGCACCACGGAGCAGCTTGGATATGACCAGACGCCGCACTGTACCCGGCACACCTGCATCTCCATGCTGACAGAGGCCCATGCAGACCAAACCATGATCAAGAAGATTGTGGGGCACTCCGGTGCCATGACGCTCACTGAACGTGTCTACACCCACCTGGATATTGAAACATTGGTGGAGGCAATCAACAAGATCTAAACGGAAGAAGGAAAAGCCGTGCAGCACAAAAAAGCAGGAGATACGCTCCTTGCGGAACGATCTCCTGCTTCATAAGACTTTTGTTTTCGCTTGCGATTCTTGTTCCTTGTGTGCTCCTTGCTTGCTCCTTACGAAGCAAAACGGAACACTTCTGAGGAACTCTCACAACTCCAAAACCATCCAATTTTCTGCAAAACAGCGTCCAAAGACGCACTGAGAAGCAGTGGAAATTATCTCTTGGAGAACTGCGGAGCGCGACGAGCTGCTTTGAGACCGTACTTCTTTCTTTCCTTCATTCTCGGGTCACGGGTGAGGAAACCGGCCTTCTTCAGCGTAGCGCGGAGGTTCTCGGAATCGTACTGGAGCAGAGCTCTGGAGATACCGTGGCGGATAGCACCGGCCTGACCGGTAACACCGCCGCCTGCAACGCGGCAAACGATGTCGAACTTCTCTTCGGTACCGGTGAGAACGAGCGGCTGACGAACGATCGTCTTGAGGGTATCAAGGCCGAAATAATCGTCGATATCGCGGTCGTTGATCGTGACCTTACCGGTGCCCTGGTAAATTCTTACACGTGCAACGGAGCTTTTTCTTCTGCCGGTGCCGTAGAAATAAGGTGCCTTATCGTACATATTCGTTTACCTCCTATTAAAGTTCCCAAGCCGTCGGCTTCTGCGCCTCGTGCTTGTGCTCGCTGCCGGCGTAGACACGAAGTCTTGCTTCTGCAGCTCTGCCGATGGTGTTCGAGGGGATCATGCCGTGAACAGCAAGCTCCATCGCCTTTTCCGGCTTTGTGCGCATCAGGGTGTCATAACGGACAGCCTTGAGGTGGCCGATATAACCCGTGTGATGATAATAATACTTCTTTTCAGCCTTACCGCCGGTGAGGACAGCCTCAGCGCAGTTGATGATGATGACGTGGTCACCGCAGTCAACGTGCGGGGTAAAGGTGGGCTTGTGCTTGCCGCGGAGAAGAACTGCGGCCTGTGCTGCAACGCGGCCGAGCGGCTTGCCTGCAGCGTCAATTACATACCATTTGCGGTCAACCTGACCAGCCTTGGCCATATAAGTGGACATAGCGTTTACCTCCAAAATTGATTTAAATTATCTCGGTACCGGCAAACGCTTTGTGCGCTGCGATACGAAATCTCTGAAAATGCCCATAGCTTTCCCATGGGCGCTAAATGATAGTACCACACGAAAAACGGCTTGTCAAGCGCTTTTTTGCGGTTTTTTAAGCTGCGAATTCTAATCTCGTTTATTCTTCGTTTTTCTCACTTATACTTTTATTTTCAAAGGTGTGATTTCAAAAAATATTTTTGCGGCAAAATTTAAAAAGCACAGCTTTTCCGCCGTTTTTCGGGAAAGCCGTGCTTTTTACGGTTTTTATTCAGCTATTACTTTTTCACGCAGCGCGTTGCGACAAAGCAGGGCACGCCGTGCTCGTGCAGAAAGCCTCCGCCGCTTGTGTCTTCATAAATATCCGTCAGCATAAATCCCGCGCGCAGCTGGCCGCCGATTTCTTCGTCCAGTGTGTGCGAAAACTGCACGCCGAAGTCCAGATCCATCGCTTCCCGGTACAGCGCCTCGTCTTTCAGGGGGTTATACGGCAGCGTGTATTTGATAACCGTCTCGTCCTCGTCGAAAAGATAGTTGAAGCCGTTATCAAACCCGACAAGCAAAACGCCGCCCGGCTTCAGAACACGGGCGCACT
>OLCJ01000608.1_pt1 | contig 6788 bp, 8 predicted proteins | sample 1607861 | NCBI WGS metagenome assembly OLCJ01 (sample SAMN02674697, study PRJEB24791) | human gut metagenome, SKBSTL033 | isolation source: stool | host: Homo sapiens | place: USA | reverse complement strand
TTCATACAAAATCATCAATCTACAATTCTGTACTCGTAAAGGAAAGGGAAATCACCTTTGCAAGCCTTTTGCCGGGAGTTCCGATGAATGTCTGCACATTCCCCGGCTTTGCTGATCTAAAGCCAACTGATATGAATTGTGCTGTCAGCACACAATCACATCAGGCTCCGGCTCTTTCCATAAACCACATATTGTTATCTTCATAGAAAAGGAATATTTCCTTTCCATCTACCACACAGGTATAACGCTCTCCAACGCCGCCAGCCCTTGTACTGGCAGCTCTGCGCTTGTCTTTTACTCGTGTAATCTCATACTTTCTGCCATCTTCCCATGTTATCTCTTTAGGAATGAGCAGTCCGTCCTTTGAAAACTCTGCAAGTACATCAACATATACCTTATTGCTCAATGTAATCACCTTCCTTACAAGATTGCTATTGCTCTGGAAGCATCCATCTTCCTTGCTATATAGCCTTTTTCTTCTAATATTTTCAGATGTGCATAAACACTTGAAGTCGATGCCACCCCTACCATCTTGCATATCTCCCTGATAGTAGGAGCATAACCATTCACACGCTGATATTGCATAATGCTTTCATACACATTCTGCTGCTTCTCCGTCAATGGTGCTCTGTCTACCAGATCAATTCTTGCTGCTTCGCTCATGTTCCGCCTCCCTCTTCTTTACTCTATTGGCACTTCTCGTTGCTAACCTGAAAAGTGCCCATGTGGATGTACTGTGTGTTCTTCTTTTGCATTGACTGCCGATAGAATCCTGTCCCGGTACATGAGTCCCCTCTGGATACTGTAAAATCCAAATCTTCTGCGTATCTCATCCACCGCTGAATCCATCTTCATCTGCTTTTCACGCTTCTCCACACTTGAGAACAAATCAATCTGTTCCCAATAATTATCTGTTACTAAGTCTGCACCTCGGACACCAACACTGCGGATTGGTTTGCTCCAGTTATAGTTTTCCTTAAATATCTGATAAGCATATGCAGCTATCTCTCCGGTGATGTTTGTTGCATGGTCAATCTTTTTCTGACGGGTAAAAGAGAATAACTCGTTATCCCTGACACTTATCTCAACCACTCTGCACCGGAATCCATTCTCACGAAGTCTTGCTGCAACACTCTCAGCCAGAATATAAAGAACAATCTTTACATCCTCATCGCATACTAAATCCTTTGGTGTCGTTGTGCTGTTTCCCACCGATTTGATTGGAGCGTGGGTATTCTCCAGCTTGACAGGTGAATCATCATAGCCATTAGCAAACGACCATAAGATACTGCCCATCTTTCCAAGGTGACTGTTAAGCACATCTTCATCTGCTCTTGCAAGATCACCTATAGTTTTGATACCAAATAATGCAAGCTTTCTGTTCGTACTTTTGCCAACGTATAGAAGATCTGCCACCGGAAGTGACCATGCCTTCTGCTTAAACTCACTCTTATACATAGTTGTAATTGCATCAGGCTTCTTATAATCAGAACCAAGCTTTGCAAATATCTTATTGAAAGAAACACCAACACTTACTGTGATGCCAAGCTCTGACTTCATTCTCCTGCTGATTTCCTGTGCAATGAGCAATCCATCTCCTTTAAGGGAACTGCTCCCTGTCACATCAAGCCAGCACTCATCAATTCCATATGGCTCCTGTCTGTCCGTATATTCTGCATATATCTCATGTGCCATTCTTGAGAACCGAAGATATAAGTCCATTCTTGGTGAAACAAATGTTATGTCAGGGCAGACCTGCTTTGCCTGCCAGAGTGCCATTCCTGTTTTCACACCGTACTTCTTAGCAATATAGTCGGCTGTTAAGACAATCCCATGTCTTGCCTCCGGGTCACCGCCTACTGCCAGTGGCTTTCCTGCAAGCTCCGGATGATGCAGATGCTCAATCGAGGCATAACAACAGTTGATATCTGAATGAAGTATTACCCTGTCTCCCATCTTCATCACCTCCTGCATTTAATCTGTCACTACCATAACCTTTAGTCCAAGTATATGAGTAATGTTTCTTACAGGGCATAGTATAACCCCAAGAATAATCGACTGTCAACAGACATATGTGTCCTTTTTCTCATTATATTGGATTTTTAACTTGAATAATTGGCACTATTGCTATATACTATGGAGTGAAAAGAGACATTTGAAATCAACAAAATGAAAGAAAAGAGGCATATGTATGTACTCAATCGGAGAAATCATTTCAACATATAGAAAAAATCAAGGCTTGCTCCAGCAGGATCTCGCTGATGAACTGGCAAAGGAAGGCGTCACCATTTCCTATAAAGCCATATCCAACTGGGAGAGAAATCTTGCTGAACCAAGCGTTACCATATTTTACAAAGTGTGTAGAATCCTTGGTATTACTAACATGTATGAGGCATATTTTGGAGTAAATCCTGCCGATCCTTTCTCATCACTAACTGATGAAGGCAGGGAAAAAGCTATGGATTATATCAATCTGCTCCACGCATCCGGAATGTATGAAAAGCAGACTGCTAAGATAATTCCATTCCGTAGCATTGATATTTTTGAAAATGCTGTATCAGCCGGAACCGGTAACTTCCTTGTAGACGGACCGAAAGAGACTGTACGCATAGATGAATCTATCCTGCCGGAAGATACTACTTTCGGTGTCCGTATTAGTGGTGACAGTATGGAACCAGAATTCCACGATGGTCAGATTGCATGGATATTACAGCAGGAATCTGTTGCTAATGGAGAAATCGGCATCTTCGCTCTAAACGGAGAAGCCTATATTAAGAAATTACAAAACGATAAAGACGGAATTTTCCTTATCTCACTCAATGAAAAGTATGCACCTATCAGGGTTAGTGAAAATGACCGCTTAGACATATTTGGAAAAGTTCTTGGAAAATCTGATGCTTCTGCTATTACAGGACATTGCCGATAAAATTGCAAGTCCTTTTTATCGGACACATTATTTTGCATAATTGACAATAAGAAAATATCTATAGAACTGAAAGAAGGGATTTTTATGGCGGTTACCAATAATATCAGAGAAATCCGTGAACAGCGAGGCATTTACCAGGATGACCTTGCCGCTGCTATTGGATACAGCACCAAAACTGTCGGCAGGATAGAGCGTGGGGACAGCACCCCATCTGCCGAATTTATGCTGCGGATATCAAAGTACTTTAATATGCTGGTGGAAGATGTATTCCATGTGGAAGATTGAGTCGGAGCAGCAATCCGGTTCACCTTCTATTTTGGACAGCTTTTCATGTCCTTATCAACAACTATAGTTTTTTGATAAATGCTTGACTGTAAACCTTGTTTATAGCTTATTATTAAGTAAAATAGAGTTGCTCGAAAGGAGGGCATAATATGACTATAAAAGACGTAGAAGAGCGAACAGGTTTATCCCGTTCTAATATCCGTTTTTATGAAAAGGAAAAACTTATTGAGCCTTCGAGAAATGAAAGTAATGGTTATAGAGATTATTCAGAAAATGATGTGGAAAATATAAAGAAGATTGCATATCTACGTACATTGGGAATTTCTATTGAAGATATACGAAGTATTATATCCGAAAAAGTAACATTGCAGGAAATGCTTGAGAAGCAAAAGGAAGTATTAAAAAATCAGATTACTGATTTGAATAAGGCGAAACTCATGTGCGAAAAAATGCTGGATGAAGAAAGTATTAGTTATGAAAAATTACAGGTAGAACAGTATGTAACAGATTTTCATGACTATTGGAAAGATAATCGAACTGTTTTCAAACTGGATTCCGTCAGCTTTTTGTATATATGGGGAAGTATGCTTACCTGGACTATGATTACCGCACTATGCTTGATTATTGGGGCTTTGTCTTATTCTAAGTTGCCGACAGAAATTCCAGTACAATGGAGTAAAGGAGTGGCAACATCCCTAGTTAATAAAAACTGGATTTTTATTTGTCCTGTTATATGTATCATAATCCGTTATTTATTAAAACCTTTTATCTATGCGAAATTGCAGATGAACAATTATTATGGAGAAATTATAACAGAGTATTTGACAAATTATATGTGTTTTATTGTGTTGTCAGTGGAAATCTTCTCCATACTTTTTACTTTCGGAGTGGTAAAAAGTGTTGTTGTACTGTTATTTGTGGACACGGCAATTTTTATTGGATTGTTAGTAGTTGGTTTGGTAAAAATGGATTTGAGAGGGAAAGAAGTTTTATGATTCAAATTTTATATTTCAGAAATAACAATAAGATACTATTTTTCCCACGCCTACTATGAGAACGGCGGCTATGAGATAGAAATTGCATATACTGGCGAATAAAAGAACCGCTGTTGCATGGTTTATTGGCTTCCATGTAGCTGGTATTCGGCTGAGGTATTGAAAGAGCTGGGATTGAAATGAGGGAAGTGGATAAATGTTTTGATTGACGAAATAACCTATACATGATAGTATAAATCCAAAGATGATGGTCTATCAGAGAGACTGTTATATATCTTCAAGTTTAAAAAGATAATTTTCAATAATTTTTCAAAAATCAGAATCGACAATTCATGACAAATCAACCCTGAATCGAGGAACGTTTCTCATAGAAAAGAACTACAAAAAATAAGAAAATAAAAACGGAAAACCATTGTCTGTAGTATAAGTATTTGTTATTATGAAGTAAATAGAGGATATTTTACAAAGTAAAGCTTAATCTAGAGAATCTGCCAGTGGCAGGCCTCTGTAGATACCAAGGTATACAAAAGGAGAATGAAAAAATGAAAAAAGAAGACATGTCCTGTATCGACTGCGCAGTAAAAAACTGCAGCAAAATGGACAAAACCTATCCGGATTTCTGTCTGACAACACACATGGATGAAGAAGTTCTAAATGAAGCTATGGAATGCTACAATGAAGACGAGAACCGCAAAGTAACAATCGCTGCAGCTGAAGTAGAGTATGAGAATTACTGCAAACATACCCGTGTCGAAGAAATCATGGATTTTGCAAAGAAGATTAATGCGAAAAAGATCGGGATCGCAACCTGTGTCGGATTGTTGAAAGAAAGCCGTATCCTGGCAGATATCCTGCGCAGACATGGCTTTGAGGTGTATGGTGTCGGCTGTAAAGCCGGAACACAGAAGAAGACATCGGTCGGCATCCCGGAATGCTGCGAAGGTGTCGGTGTGAATATGTGTAATCCGATCCTGCAGGCAAAGCTTCTGAACAAGGCGAAGACGGACCTGAATGTTGTGGTCGGACTTTGTGTGGGGCATGACAGTCTGTTTTACAAATATTCCGAGGCACTGACTACGACAGCAGTGACGAAAGACCGTGTATTGGGGCATAATCCGGTGGCGGCGCTTTATACTGCGGATAGTTATTATTCGAAGTTGAAGAAGAGTGAAGAAGAGTAATATTTCTAATTTGGGCGTTTAAAGATACATAAAGATATCCCATTCAAGCATTTCTCTTTTTATCCAACGAAAAAAAGAACACACAACACTCTGTATGTTCTCTTTCTGTATGTGAAGTCCAATATTATACTTTGAAGTAGCTATCCAATCCTTTGAACTCTTCCGCTTTCATTTCTTTTGTAACATCAGCATAGATGTTCAGTGTAGTTGAAATATCTGAATGTCCGAGTGCGTCTTGAATGACCTTTATATTTACTCCAGCTTCACACATTCTTGTTGTAAATGTATGTCTAAGCGAGTGGCAGCTAAAATGAGGAAGTAACACATCAGGTTCATCACTGTGCAAAAACTGCTCATCATTGCAATCACGGATAATTCTTCGGATTGCTTTGTTGAGTGTGGCTTGGTGCTGTGCCTGACCAAAACGATTGATGAAAATAAAATCTGTATATCCGTCAATCGTGACCTCGCAATGAAGTCCTAAATCTTCCTGCTTCTGTTTCTCATGTTCAAATGCTTCTTTCACAAAACCGAGCATTGGAACCTGCCTCATACTCGCCGGAGTCTTCGTTGTATTTACATTGAAATAACAGCCACTTTTACTTCCCTCGGTTCTGTGGTCATAATATACAAGAGTATGATTAACATCAATCATTCCACTTTCCATATCAATATCACACCATCTCAATCCAGTTACTTCCCCCACACGAAGTCCAGTTCCTATCATTACTGCAAAGACCGGATACCAGTGTTCATATACAGGGTGGGTTTTCAGGAAATTCAGAAATAGCTCCTGCTCCGGTTTCGTCAACGCTCTACGCTTTTCCGACTGAAAACAATGTGCTTTTTTCAATTCTCTCAACACATTATCTGACGGGTTATTTCTGATAAAGTCATCATCGACAGCAATCTGTAAAACCTGATGAAGAACCGTATCATCTACTGCGTCGGTGTATCGTCCCTGGGCTGCTAAATTGTTCTTCAGTGCAATGAGTGATTGTATCACTCGGCTTCGTTCTTCTTCATTTAAGTATAGATGATAGGTTTTCTCTCTCATTGGCTGTCCCTCCATCTTTCAAATGTATTTTTGATTATCTCCACATCTTCCTCGGTATCGGAAGAAATAAATATATGTACGCTCTGAAAAGCTTTCTTTAAATTATTGGCATAATCCAGTTCTGTGCCTTTCATCGGCAGCTTAATCAGCCTTATTCCTCTTTGCTTGCACATATATGCTTTCATTATTTCTATATTCTCGTCAGCACTTCCTGACTCAATAGCCAACTTCTCTGAAGGTATGTATGTTTCAAGCGGAACTCCAAGCAATCGGTCAGAACCAAGTTCTGCTTTCAAGCCTTTCTTATTAGAATAATAGCTGACAGCCAAAGCAGGAAATAGAGA
>OLCJ01000604.1_pt1 | contig 6802 bp, 6 predicted proteins | sample 1607861 | NCBI WGS metagenome assembly OLCJ01 (sample SAMN02674697, study PRJEB24791) | human gut metagenome, SKBSTL033 | isolation source: stool | host: Homo sapiens | place: USA | reverse complement strand
CCGAATGAGGCTGAGTAGCAGAGGAGGTTTCCCAAGCGATACCGGTACCTACCAGAGATACATCTGCGTTTTTCCATTTTGCGTCGGACATGGAACCATCCTGCGTGATGAACTCCGGATCCATAATGCCTTCTGCGTATAACTTATGGAAGAAAGCAACTGCTTCCTTATAGCGCTCGTCAGCCGGAATGAAAACAGGCTTCAGCGTCTCCTGATCCAAAGCCAGGAAGTTCTCCTGGATGCTGTCCACGAGGCCCCAGGGGTTGATGTAGCGGATCCAGTCAAACAAATCCTTCTTAGCGCTGCCGGTCAGAGGAATCTCGTCGTTCGGATCACCGTTGCCGTTGGCGTCCTGCTCCTTAAAGGCCTTCAGCACTTCGTACCACTCGTCCACGGTGGTGGGGATTTCCAGGCCCAAACGATCCAGCCATGCCTTGTTGATAAAGGGCGTATCGCAGCCCTTCGGACGCAGAGGCTTCTTACCGGGCAGAGTATAGATATGGCCGTCCGGATTGGTAACCATCTGACGCATAGTGGGCTCTGCCTCCCAAGCCGCCTTGATGTTGGGGCAATACTTTTCTACATATTCTTCCAGCGGAATGAACATGTCAAGGTTGGTGGCAATGTCATTATCCTTCAGAGCATTGTCTCCGAAGAATACGTCGGGCAAATCACCGCTGGCCAGCAAGAGCGACTTCTGCTCACCCCAGTCCGCATCGCCTGCGTACTGCCAGTTGATCTTGACGTTGGTGTCCTTTTCCATCTGCTGGAACATGACGTTGTCTTTAAAATCCATCGTATTGGCGCCTTTGACGTAAAGGAAAGTTAACTCCACGGGTTCTTTGACAATAGGCAAGCCCGTTTCATTGAAGTTATCGTCCCCTGTTGCAACCTCACCTGAAGTGCCGCCACTTGTCTGTTCCTTACTGCTAGAGCTGCTGTTGCCACCGCCGCCACAGCCTGCCAGCATGGAGGTAACCAGGGCCAAACAAATCAGGCTTTTTCCTAGCTTTGTCCACTTTTCTTTCATGTTTGCATCTCCTCACTATAGGATTTTTTATTTGACGGTGAAATCCTCAGGGTATATTCCCAAGGTAACGTCACAGAGTAATTTGGGGAGAAAACTCACCCCTTGATTGCGCCGATCATTACGCCCTGACTGAAATATTTCTGTACAAAGGGATACATGCACATAATCGGCACGGTGGTAATGATGATAACGGCGTATTTCATCAAATTTGCCAAACGCATGGCCTCCTGAGCAGCCAGGCCGTCACCGGCACCCACCAAAGACTGGTTCGAGATCAGGATATTTCTCACCACCAGCTGCAGCGGTTTTAAGTTCTCGTTGCGTATGTAAACCAGAGCATTAAAGTAAGAGTTCCACTGCGCCACGGCAATGTAAAGAGCAATTACAGCGATTACGGCTTTGGAGAGGGGAAGAGCGATGGAGAAAAAGAATCGCAGGTTCCCACAGCCATCAATCTGTGCTGCATCCAACAAATCCTTTGGCAAGCTGGAGTCAAAAAATGTTCTGGCCACAATCATGTTGTACACCATTACGGAGAAAGGCAAAACCATAACCCAGAATGTGTCATATAAATGAAAATCTCGAATGGTGAAGTAAGTAGGAATCAAGCCGCCGTTAAAGAACATCGTGAATATGAAATAAAACGTGATTAACTTGCGGCCTACCAGATCTCTGCGAGACAGAGAGTATGCTGCAGAGATGTTGACAATCAGGCCGATGGCTGTTCCCACTACCGTGTAAAGGATGGTGTTCCAATAACCCATCCAGATATTCCCGTGACGCAACAGCTCTTTATATCCGTCCAGCGTGAACTGGCTGGGCCAGAACCACACGTTGCCGTTAGACACTTCAGAAGGGTTACTAAAAGACGCAATGATGATAAAGTAGAGAGGATACGCAATCAGCAGCAAGATCAAGCCGCAGATTCCGTACAGAATAATGTTGAAAACAACATCTGCCTTGCTCACTTTTTGTGATTTATGTATTGTTTGTGCGCTCATAATGCATCCGCCTCTTTTCGCTAAAAATTTTCAGTCCGTACGTTCTCCGCTTACCACAAACTTGTGTCTCCAAGTTTTTTGGAAAATCCGTTGACCAGAAGTAACAATACAAAGTTAATAACGGTGTTGAACAGGTTTACTGCCGCAGAAAGGCTGTACTGATTGCTGATCATACCGATTTTGTATACATACGTGGAGATTACTTCGCTGATACTGGTGTTCAGCGGGTTCTGCATGAGATACACCTTTTCGAAGCCCAGATTCATCACATTGCCTGCACGCATAATCAGCAGGATCACTGCAGTAGGAATCAGGAAAGGCACATCAATGTGCCACAACCGTTGGATCTTGCTGGCACCATCCACCGTTGCCGCCTCGTACAAAGAGGGATCCACCGCTGCCAGCGCCGCAATGTAGATAATGCTGTCCCAACCTGCGTGTTGCCACACATCACTCCACACATAGACGTGCTGAAAGGCGCTCGCCTCTCCCATGATGTTGGTCGGATTCTGAACGCCAAGCACCCGGGCCAGATTTCCGTAGATTCCGTTGCTGGGGGAAAGAAGGATTAACATTATGCCCACCATAACCACTGTGGAAATAAAGTGGGGTAGATAGGTCACCACTTGCAAAACCTGCTTGAAGCGTTTCACACGGATCTGGTTGACCATCAGAGCTAAAATAATAGGGAACGGAAAGCCTGCAATCAAGCTATACAAGCTCAAGCTCACCGTATTCCAAATCAGGTTTTTAGATTGGAATGAGTTAAAGAATTTTTGAAAATTCGCAAGTCCCACCCAAGGGCTTCCCTGAATTCCCTGTGAAGGAGAAAAATCCCTGAACGCAATTTGCACGCCGTACATGGGCAAGTAGTTGAAGCAAAACAGCAACACGACCGCCGGAAGTAACAACAAGTACAATCCCCAATTTCGTTGAATCCCTCTGCCAGCTCGGTATAGCTTATACCGCCAACCCGACCGCTGTCTTCCCATTGGATTTTCTGCCATAACCCTCATCTTCCTTTCTCCATTATCTCTGACAAAGCTTTCACTTGTCAAATTGGATGTTGTGGCAATATTATAAAGCGTAAGCCCTGCAAACAAAATGGCTGAATTTATGATTATTTACCACTTTTTATCTACTTTCACCCGATATTTATTCGAATTTGATAAAAGCCTTTTAAAAGGAGTACATTTTCTGCCCGAAAGCACTCGTTTTTCGCCTGTATTTTTAAATGTCAGCAAAAGAGATGGCTTTCGGTTGAGAATTTTGCTTCCGCGAAACAACAGCTCCCCTTGTGTAAAGCCGGAAAATAGACAAAAGAAGAATATGGTTTTAAGCGAGGACTCAACCAATGGTCGGTTGTTTTGCTCTTTGCTTTTTGCTATTGTAATGATGAATTTAACACTGACGGAGCGCTTCCTTACGTAGCTACCCAACCTATGGGGAAATAGGTGTGTAAAAACAGACAGTAAAAGACAGCCGTGTTCCCTTCAAGGCAAGGGAATACGGCTGTCTGGTTGAATTTATAGATTCTAAAGAAGATTTCTATTCGAAAACAGGCACACGTTTTACCACGCCACCGTCCATGGCAGATTGGTGAGCGCAGATTCCTACACCGGTCCAGTAGGCGCCGTCAATATCGCTGGGAACTGGAGTTCGATCTTCCAGAATGCTTCGGACAAACTCGTGGACTAGATGAGGATGAGAACCACCATGGCCACCGCCTTGCAGAAACGATAGATGGGGATTGCTGTCATCATACACTGTTTGTTTGGTGAAGCGCCCAATTTCCGCCGGTAAACGATCTGCATAGTCGGGGATTTGGATACGTTCTTCCGTCACAAGGCCGCCTCGACCGTAATCGTTCATAACATGTTCAGCATTTGCACCAAGCGCCATGGAGAACAGTACCGGTTGTTCCGATTCTAACTGCTGCCATTCAAAACTTTTTCGTTCACCATATATGTTGAAGCTTTCAGTGTAGCCTCGGGCTACGTGGTAGAGAAACCGAGCCATTTCAATGCTTACATCACTGTCTTTTAGGGAGATCAGAGCTGACTCAAAGGCATATGGACAACCATAGGGAGCTTCTACTTCTTTACGTACTTTGCCGGAGCCCTTGCAGTATACGGTTTCCGGACGCTTACCTAGCAACATCAGACAAGGCGCTACCGCATGGGTAGGATGCATCAGCGGAGGAAAGCCCAACCAGTAGTCCGGCCATCCTTCCATATCTTGATAATGCGCGCAGCGCATGAACTGTATTCTGCCCAGCTCTCCTTTTTCGTAAAGGTTCTTCACATACAGAAACTCTCGACCATAGACGGAGGTCTCCATAAACATATAGTGTTTCCCGCTTCTTTTTCGAGCATCGATGACTTGGTACAATTCATCGATACTCATTCCCATCGGAATGGTACAGGCACAGTGCTTTCCAGCGTTCATCACCTGTATAGATAGGGGAGCATGAGTAGCAGGCGGTGTTACCAGATGGACGGCGTCGATGGTTTTATCTTCCAACATGGCATTAAAGTCCGTCAAGCGTTCTTCCAGAAGAAACTTATCGCCAACCGTATTCAGCAGTTTTTCATTCGTATCCACTAACACCAAAGAATCTACGTCCGGGTGTTTCAGATAGATGGGTATAAATTCCGCGCCGAAGGAGACTCCTACGAGCGCCACTCTTAATTTACCGTTTTTCATGTTGTATCCCTCCTAGGATTCTTTGAAATGATCATACAGTGTATCCGAAAAAAAGTCTATGGAGAGAATGAAAATGGTATGGAATAAACGAAACTATTTATTGAATTATTGTCTGGCTCCTTTTAGGCAGACATATCATAAGATCATTTTACTGGAAAAGGCAGATGTTCAACCATGGATATAAAACAAACCGATCTCTACTGGTTTCGGTTAAACGAGGAGATTCGCGTGGAGGATGTCGATAAGTTTAGCGGCAATAATATGCATCCGGATAGAATGATGACGCAGTGGGTACTGGTGTTGATGATCAGCGGAGAACGCTCTTTCCGTGTCTACGGTGAGAATTACGTCGTTCATAGCGGCGAATTTTTCCTGTTGCCTCCTTACGTGCAGCATTGCGGGCTTCAATATGATAATCATGCAGCCTATTTTGCTCATTTTCAGGCAACAGGTATTCAGGTTCCACCGCCTGTAAAGGTAGATACCAATCATATTTTGCTTCCGTTACATGGACAGATTCCTCTGGAGCTACCCTGCTTTGATCTGATGGAGTACGCGATTCAGCACCGAACATTGCCTTTTTCAAGCAAAAATTTTTTATCATCCCAAATTCAGGCGATTCTGTACCAGATTAGTTTCGCTGTGCAAAAAAGAGAGCTTTGGTGTAATTTGGAAAGCAGACTGGCCTACCGAATCTTACAATATATTGATGACAACAAAGACCAACACTTGAAGAATCGGGATTATGAGGATACCTTTGGGAAAACATACAATCGTCTAAATACTATATTCCAAACAGTATATGGTATGACGATCAAACAAATGCAGGTAACCTTGCGTGTCAACCAGGCAAAGCGTATGCTCAGGTCCGGCTATACTATTTCTGAAACCAGTACAGCCTGTGGGTTTGAGGATTATTTCTACTTTTTGAAAGTGTTCAAAAACAAAACGGGGATGACACCATCCGAATATAAAAATTCCTGATCAAATCGGCAGTAACTGTGATTCCAATGGAAATTGTTTTATCAAACCGCTAATTTGGTTCTAAAAAACGTTGCATTGTACTCACGAATCATACACTTGTCCATTTTTTAGTCTTATTTCAGTTATAGGACGAAGAACCGAATTTGTCAAATACCGTACAGATTTTTCCGTAGCGGCTTACGCGTTCGGCAATTCTACGGTATCCACAATCGTATACCCAACTTTCTCCACGCGGGAGAACTCGATCGTCTGCACCTCGCCACAAAACGGCTCAAAGTTTTCTTCCAAATGCCGCGCGATTTCCCCAAGGTCTGCCTGCATATCCTGCAAAAGTGTTGTGTGCGGATACCACACATCTGCCTGCATGTAGTCGGGCAAGTCTTTCGCCCATTTTTCGGCGATCTTCCTTTGCACCGCTTCCAGCACCCCCTCTTTGCGCGGCGAAGCCACCACAATGCAGGAGGAAGCCAAAACCTCTATCTTGTCATAACACACTGGGAACACCTTGCAGCTGGATAATATCTCCTTACAAGACGCGATGAACGCCGCCTCGTCTTCGCCGATATACGACACAAGCGTAATGTGCCCGTGCAGCGCTTTCACCGAGATGCCGAGTTTTTCTATTTTCTCTTGCAGCTTCAAAAATCGCGCTTTGGACTTCGGGTCGATCTTTGCAATCACGCACAGCATGAGAATCCCTCCCCAAACGATATATTTGAAATATATCATGCCGTTTCCTTTGTGTCAAGGAGAATAACCGTTCCGCTTTTTGGCTATTCTGTATACAAAAAGACCTCTGTCGTTTGACAGAGGTCTTTTTTTCATGGGGTGGAAGATGGGATTCGAACCCACGGTCTCCAGTGCCACAAACTGGCGCTTTAACCAGCTAAGCTACATCCACCATATGGCGCGCCAAAAGGGACTCGAACCCCTGACCTACTGCTTAGAAGGCAGTTGCTCTATCCAGCTGAGCTACTGGCGCGAATTTGATTGGAGCAGGTGACGAGAATCGAACTCGCATCCCCAGCTTGGAAGGCTGGTGCCCTGACCATTGTGCTACACCTGCGTTTGCCCTCCGTGG
>OLCJ01000553.1_pt1 | contig 7387 bp, 7 predicted proteins | sample 1607861 | NCBI WGS metagenome assembly OLCJ01 (sample SAMN02674697, study PRJEB24791) | human gut metagenome, SKBSTL033 | isolation source: stool | host: Homo sapiens | place: USA | reverse complement strand
GTCCGGCTTTGTGAAAAAGACCCTGCCCGGCGTGCCGTGCGCTTCGGTGGAGACACCGGAGCAGCTGGACGCCGCGCTGGCCGCATGGAGGGACGAAGCATGAGCGAAGAGACTGTGACCCGCGCGGCGGTGGTCACCGGCGGCAGCCGGGGGATTGGCCGGGCGGTGTGTGTGGCACTGGCAAAGCAGGGCTGCAACGTGGTGGTCAACTACTGCCACGGTGAGGCCGCTGCCGCCGAGACTGCCGCACTGTGCAAAGAGCTTGGCGTCGAGGCCGTCACCGTGCAGGCCGACGTCTCCACTGCCGAGGGCTGCAAGAAGCTGTTCGAAGAGGCAGGGAACGCCTTTGGCCGGGTGGATATTCTCGTCAACAACGCGGGCATCACACGCGACGGCCTGATGCTGCGCATGAAGGACGAGGATTTTGATGCGGTGCTCGACACGAATTTGAAGGGCGCGTTCAACATGATTCGCGCGTGCTATTCCGGCTTTATCCGCAAGAAAAGCGGCAGAATCATCAACATTTCCTCTGTTTCCGGCATTATGGGCAACGCAGGGCAGGCGAATTATTCCGCTTCAAAGGCGGGTGTCATCGGTTTGACGAAATCCGTGGCGCGCGAACTTGCTTCCCGCGGCATCACCTGCAACGCAGTGGCGCCGGGCTTTATCCAGACGGACATGACAGAAAATCTCGGCGACAACAATCCGCTTTTAAACAGCATCCCGCTAGGCAGAATGGGCAAGCCGGAGGATATTGCGGCGGCAGTGGCGTTTTTGGCTTCCGACAGCGCGGCATACATTACGGGCGAAGTGCTGAAGGTAGACGGCGGTTTGGCTATTTAAAACCTGTGAACTTTGAGATTTTACGGGCTTGAAAAGTTCTTATTGATTAAGTTTTCAACGTAAAAAGATAAATCGGTTCAAAACTTTCAAGAGAAAGGAGTGCTTCCGTTTCGGAAGCCTGAAAAATATGGAAAGAAGAGTAGTTATCACGGGTCTCGGCGCAGTTACCCCGATCGGCAACGATGTGGATACGTTCTGGGAAAACCTGAAAGCCGGCAAGTGCGGCATCACGAAAATCACGAAGTTTGACTCCACGGACTTTAAAGCGCATGTGGCGGCGGAGGTCAAGGATTTTGACCCGCTGCTGTACATGGATAAGGGCGAAGTGCGCAAGAACGACCCGTTCTCTCAGTTTGCCATCGCGGCGGCAACGCAGGCGGTGAACGACAGCGAGATCATGGGCAAGATCGACCCGGAGCGCTTCGGCGTGTATTTCGGTTCCGGTATCGGCGGCATCCAGACGTTCTCCAATCAGATGACGGCGCTGAACGAAAAGGGCCCGCGCCGCGTTTCCGCGTACTTTATCCCGATGCTCATTGCGAATATCGCGGGCGGCAACATCGCCATTAAGTTCAACGCGCAGGGCTCCTGCCTGCCGATCACCACGGCGTGCGCGACGAGCAACAACGAGATCGGTGAAGCGTACCGCGCCATTAAGCACGGCTATCTCGATGCCATCATCGCCGGCGGCGCGGAAGCAGCCATCGTCCCTGTGGGCGTGGCGGGCTTCGGCAATATGACGGCGCTGACCACCTGCCCCGACCCGGAAGATGCTTGCTGCCCGTTTGATAAGCGCAGAAGCGGCTTTGTCATGGGCGAGGGCGGCGCGGCGCTCATTCTCGAAGAATATGAGCACGCAAAGGCGCGCGGCGCGAGAATGTACGCGGAGATCGTGGGTTACGGCGCTACGGACGACGCGCACCACATGACTGCCCCGGATCCGGAGGGCAACGGCGGCGCAAGAGCCATCCGCATGGCATACGAGGAAGCGGGCGCGGACCTTGCAAACGAGAAAATTTACATCAACGCGCACGGTACCAGCACGCCGCTCAACGAGCGCAGTGAGACGCTGGCCATTAAAAAGGCGTTCGGCGAGCACGCATATGACGTTGTCATCAGTTCTACAAAGTCCATGACGGGCCACATGTTGGGCGCGGCCGGCGCGGTGGAGGCCATTGCTTCCGCGCTGGCGGTGAAAGAGGGCATCGTTCCGCCGACCATCAACTACAAAGAGCCGGACCCGGACTGCGACCTTGACGTCTGCCCGAACGAAGCGAGAAAGGTTGACCTTGACCTCGCCCTGTCCGTTTCCCTCGGCTTTGGCGGCCACAACGCTTGTATTGCAATTCGCAAGGTTTTGTAGTAAAATATAGGGTACGACACCGCAGGGTATCTGCGGGAATACCCGGATAAATACCGCTTGATTCAACGGAGGGACGTTTGTGAATATTAAAGACATTGCGGCTTTGGCGGAGATCGTCAAGCAGAACGAGCTGACGAAGCTGGAAATAAACGGCGAAAATATCGTCATCGAGCGCGCCGCGCAGGTCGTGCAGGCGGCGCCAATCCTGAACGCCGTGCAGCCCGCCGTGCCGGAGCAGATGCACACGACGGAGCCCATTGCGGAAGTGAAGGAGAAAGAGGGCGTTTATGTAAAAAGCCCTGCCGTAGGCGTGTTTTACGCCGCGCCGTCTCCGGACAGCAAGCCGTTCGTCGCCGTGGGCGACACGGTGCACAAGGGTGACACGCTCTGCATCATTGAGGCCATGAAGCTGATGAACGAGATCAACAGCGAAATGGACGGCGAGATTGCCGAGATTTGCGTCGGCAACGGGCAGGTCGTCGAATACGACCAGCCGTTGTTCCGCATTATTTAAGATGAAAAGCTCCCGGAGCGCCGCCAAAAAAATGCGCGTCCCCGGGATTTTTCCGTGGAAAGGAATACGTTAGATGAACAAGGAAGAGATCAAAAAGATCCTGCCGCACCGCGAGCCGATGCTCCTCGTAGACGAAGTGGAGCTCATTGACGGCAAAGCGTTCGGCAAGTGCCACATCCGCGGTGACGAATACTTTTTGCAGGGCCATTTTCCGGGCAACCCCATCGTGCCGGGCGTGATTCAGTGCGAAATGCTGGCGCAGAGCGCCTGCGTGCTGCTCGCAGACGGTGCATCGGAGGGCATGACCCCGGTGTTTACGAGCCTCGATAAGGTGAAGTTCCGCGGCATGGTGAAGCCCGGTGATACGCTGGAGACCGAGTGCGAGCTCGTGCGTCAGCGCGGCATGTTCTATTTTGCAAAGGGTACGGGCCGCGTAAACGGCAAGGTCTGCGTTTCGGCAGAGTTCTCGTTTGCGCTCGTCAAGGCGTAAGCCCGGCGGAAAGGAACAGGCTATGTTTACGAAACTGCTTATCGCGAACCGCGGCGAAATCGCGGTGCGCATTATTCGTGCCTGCAAGGAAATGGGCATCCGCACCGTGGCGGTGTATTCCAAGGCGGACGCGGAATCTATCCACGTGGCGCTGGCCGATGAAGCCATCTGCATCGGCGAGGCGGCGGCGAAGGACAGCTATTTGAATCAGGAGCGCATCATCAGCGCGGCCATTGCATCGAAAGCGCAGGCCATTCACCCCGGCTACGGCTTTTTGGCGGAAAATGCTTCGTTTGCGAAGCTGTGCAAAAAGTACGGCATTGCGTTTGTGGGCCCGTCCGGCGAACTCATCGACCGCATGGGCGATAAGGACGCCGCACGCAGACTGATGAAAGCGTCCGGCGTGCCGATTATTCCGGGCAGCGGCATTTTGGAAAATGCCGACGAAGCAAAAAAGGCGGCAAAGGAGATCGGCTACCCCGTCATGTTAAAAGCATCGGCAGGCGGCGGCGGCAAGGGCATTCGCCTTGTAAAGACCGAGGACGAGCTGGAACAGGCGTTTAAAACGGCATCAAGCGAAGCGCAGCAGGCGTTCGGTGACGGTCGCATGTACATGGAAAAATACATTTACCCGGCAAAACACATAGAAGTGCAGCTGCTCTGTGACGAGCAGGGGCACGTGGTGTGCCTTGGCGAGCGCGAATGCTCCATTCAGCGCAATAACCAGAAGCTGATTGAAGAATCCCCCTCGCCCGGTGTGACAAAGGAAAAGCGCGCCGAGCTGTTTGAGGCGGCGACAAAAGCGGCGAAAGCCGTGGGCTATGTGAACGCCGGTACGGTGGAATTTTTGATGGACCGCGACAAGAATTTCTATTTTATGGAAATGAACACGCGCCTTCAGGTAGAGCATCCGGTTTCGGAGCTCGTCACCGGCAAAGACATTGTAAAGTGGCAGATCCGCATTGCAGCGGGTGTAGAGCTTGACTGCACGCAGGCGGACATTAAAGTGCGCGGCGCGGCGATCGAGTGCCGCATCAACGCGGGCGGCGTGGGCAAAGTGAATTTCCTGCACATTCCGTCCGGCCCGTGGGTGCGCTTTGATACGTTCTTATATCAGGGCTACGAGGTGCCGCCGTTTTACGATTCCATGCTCGGCAAGATGATCGTGTTTTCTTCGACAAGAGAAGAAGCGATACGCAAGATGCAGTCCGCCTTGTGCGAGCTTGTCATCGGCGGTTTGCCGAACAACATTGAAGATCAGATCGATATTATCCGCGACCCCGTTTTCCACAGCGGAGATTATTATACGGACTTCATCAAAAACCGTGAGGGCTGAGGAAGTTCATTTACCGAAGGGAGTAGACCGTTATGAATTTGATGGGTCTGTTCCGCTCGCCCCAGAATGAGCTGGAAAAGGGCGGAAAACAACTGAAAAACCCGCAGGAGGAGCAGCACGAGATCACAATGACATGCCCGAAGTGCGGCACGCAGACCCCGGTCTCCGAGCTTTGGGACGACCTGAACGTCTGCCGCTGCGGCCACCATTTCCGCATGACGGCACGCCAGCGCATCAGCTTTTTGGCGGACGACGATACGTTTACGGAGCTCGATGCCGACATGACGAGTCATGACATTCTGGAGTTTCCGAACTACGAAAATAAACTGAAAAGCGCGCGCCTTGCGACCCGAGAAAAGGAAGCCGTTGTCTGCGGCACCGCAAAGGTAATGGGCGAAGACTGCGCCGTGTTCTGCATGGACCCGCATTTTATGATGGGCAGCATGGGCACGGTTGTCGGCGAGAAGATCACGCGTTTGTTTGAGTATGCCACAGAGCACCGTCTGTCTGTTATCGGCTTTACGGCGGCAGGCGGCGCCAGAATGCAGGAGGGCATTTTGTCTTTGATGCAGATGGCGAAAACGAGCGGCGCGGTACGCCTGCACAGCGATGCAGGGCTCTTTTATCTCACTGTGCTGACCGACCCCACAACGGGCGGCGTGACGGCGAGCTTTGCCATGGACGGCGACGTCATCATGGCGGAACCTGACGCAATGGTCGGTTTTGCCGGTGCGCGTGTCATTGAACAGACCATCCGCAAAAAGCTGCCGGAGGGCTTCCAGCGTGCGGAGTTCCTTTTGGAGCACGGCTTTATTGATCTCATCACGCCGAGAAGTCGGCAGCGTGAAGTGATCGCGCGGCTCCTGCGTCTGCACAACGAGGGCAAGCAGGATGCCTGCGTACAGCAGGCGGATGCAGGTGAGACAAAGGAGGCTGAAGCATAATGGCAACGGCATACGAAAAGGTTCAACTTGCTCGCGGCAAGGGACGCCCGAGCGGCCTCAGCTTCATTCAGAATATTTTCCCGGATTTCATTGAGCTGCACGGCGACCGCCGTTTTGCGGATGACCCCGCGGTCATCGGCGGCATCGCGACGCTCGGCGGCCGTGCGGTGACGGTCATCGCCATCGAAAAAGGCGCAGACACAAAGGATAAGGTTTACCGCAACTTCGGTTCGCCGAACCCGGAGGGCTACCGAAAGGCGCTGCGCCTGATGAAGCAGGCAGAGAAATTCCATCGCCCGGTCATTTGCTTTGTGGATACCTCCGGCGCGTTCTGCGGCATCGGCGCAGAGGAGCGCGGGCAGGGACAGGCCATTGCCGAAAACCTTGTGGAAATGATCGGGCTGAAAACGCCGGTCATCTCGATTTTGGTCGGTGAAGGCGGCAGCGGCGGCGCACTTGCGCTGGCGGTTGCGGACCGCGTGTGGATTTTGGAGAACGCCGTGTATTCCGTCGTTTCCCCGGAGGGCTGCGCGAGCATTCTCTGGAAAGATGCAAAGAAAGCGAAGGAAGCCGCAGAGTGCCTGCATCTTACCGCGCAGGACATGGAAAAGCTTGGCGTTGTGGAACGCGTCATCAGTGAATCCGGCAAAACGAAGGCGGAGCTTTTCAGCCGAGTGAAAGAGATGCTTGCCGTGCAGACGGACGAGCTGTGCAAAAAAGACACCGAGACGCTTTTAAAAGAGCGGTATGAGCGGTTTAGAAAGTATTAAAACGCAAAAAAATTAAGACCGACGAAAACGCTGTGGTTTTCGCCGGTCTTTTCATGTTCCGAAAAATCGGTGGTTTTAGGAACACACCGTATTATTCCCCAAACACATGCTTCACGTTTTCCTGCTCGAACTGTTTGTTGTAGAGATCGGCGTAGTAGCCTTTGTTTTGAAGCAGTTCTTCGTGCGTGCCCTGCTCGATGATCTTGCCTGCGCGGACAACCAAAATAAGGTCGGCGTGGCGGATGGTCGAGAGGCGGTGCGCAATGAGGAACGAGGTTCGGTTTTCAAGCAGCGTCGAAATGGCGTGCTGAATGAGCTCCTCGGTTTTGGTATCGATGGACGCGGTGGCTTCGTCTAAGACGAAGATGCGCGGGTCGGCCAGCACGGCTCTTGCAAACGAGATGAGCTGCTTTTCGCCGGTGGACAGCTGGTCTCCGCCCTCGCCGACGTCGCTGTCGTAGCCGTTTTCCATGTGCATGATGGCGTCATGTGCACTGACGAGCTTTGCAGCGGCCTCAATCTCCTCGTCCGTCGCGTCTAAGCGGCCGTAGCGGATATTATCGCGCACGCTGCCGGAAAAGAGGTGCGGCGTTTGCAGCACGTAGCCGATGCTGGAGTGCAGCCACAGCATGGAGCGCTCGCGATAATCCTTGCCGTCAATGAGGATGCGGCCCTCAGTGGGCTCAAAGAAGCGGCAGGCAAGGTTGACGAGCGTGCTTTTGCCCGCGCCCGTTTCGCCGACAATGGCGACCGTGGTGCCGGCGGGAATATCGAGCGAAAAATGTTCTAAGACGTTTTCTACGCCGTCCGGGTAGCGGAACGTCACGTCGTCAAACGTGATGTGACCCTGAATCGGCTCCCAGTTTTCTCTTTTCGGGTCGAATGCGGTGCCGTATTTTTCAATGACTTCAGGCGTATCTTTGATGAGCGGCTCGCGCTCCAAAAGGGCGGAGACACGCTCAATGTTGACCTGCGTGGAAATAAAATTCGAGATGGTGCGCGCAAGCTGCTGTACCGGGTCGGCAATAATCAAAGCATAGTTGATGAACACGGTCATTTCGCCGACGGTGATGTCGCCGAACAGCACCATGTTGCCGCCCTGATTCAGGACCATCGCAACGCCGATG
>OLCJ01000513.1_pt1 | contig 7977 bp, 4 predicted proteins | sample 1607861 | NCBI WGS metagenome assembly OLCJ01 (sample SAMN02674697, study PRJEB24791) | human gut metagenome, SKBSTL033 | isolation source: stool | host: Homo sapiens | place: USA | reverse complement strand
AACAGCTCGAATTTGGCGTAGACGGCCAGCAGTGCGGCTTTCAGCTCGTCCGGCTTGGGGGGCGTCTCGGGACTGAGGGCGGCGTCGAGACCCTTTTCGTAGGGGGTCATGACCGGCGGTGTGCGCCCCTGCACGGCCCGCCAGCGCGCGGCCTGCATGGAGTAGACCAGCTGGTTCTTCGCCATCCACTCCTGCCGCGAGAGTTTGTACTGGATGCCGAAGAAATAATCCGCGTGGGCCCGCCGCAGCTCGGCCAGCACCGGGCGGCGGGGCAGCTCCAGCGCGTAGACCGCGCTCTCGAGGTAGAGCCAAGTCAGATCGTCCAGCATGGCCTGCCGGATGTCGCCCTCCCATGCGTCAAAGAGGCTGCGCACCAGCTCGTCGCCGTAGTATTTGTGGACCAGCCCCACGACGCAGTTCATGTAAAAATCAATGGTGCCGTCGGTGTTCCGGGCGAGGAACAGCGGCTCGAAGCCGTAGGCTCCTGCCGCCGCCCACACCTGATTGGCGGCACGCCGCTCTTCGGCGGTGTAGCTCTGCGCTTCCATCGGAATGCTCCTTTAGCCGAAGAGCTTTACGGCGGTGAGCTGGGCCGGGATGCGGGCGGCGATGGCGTCCCGGATGAGGCCCTGCTCGTAGGAGTCAAAGGCCTTGTTGGTGATGCCCATATCCAGTGCCGCGCCTGCCGGGATGCCGCGCCGGATCAGCCGCAGGGCATCCAGCATACCGCGCAGATCCAGCGCCTTGGTGGAAATTTCTGCACTGTCGCACTTTTTCTGCAGGTCAAGGAACAGCAGTGCAAACTGGCGCACATACTTGGAAGCAAGATCGGGGAACTGCGTCCGCAGCAGCTTTTCCAGATCGTCCTGCGTAATGGTGGGCATCTGGATGACCACGAAACGGGAGGTGAGTGCCTCGTTCAGCTCACGGGTGCCGGCATAACCGTAGTTCATGGTGGCAATAAAGCGGGTCTCCTCCGCCAGCGGGATGCGGTCGTAGCCGGGCACATCGATGGCACGGCGGAAGTCCAGCACCGCGTGCAGCACGGCCAGCGCTTCGTTTTTGGCCATGTTGATCTCATCCAGCACACCAAAGCCGCCGCACTGGGCGCAGCGGTATACCGGGCCGGGCCGGAACACCACCTGACCGTCCGCAAAAGTGTCCATGCCAATGAGGGATGCTGCATCCATGTTCACATGGAAGGAGATGTCCCACGCAGGACGGCCAAAGGCGGCGGCAAGGTTTTCGGCCAGCACGTTTTTGCCGGTGGCTTTTCCGCCTGCCAGCAGCAGGTTTTCGCCGCAGAGCAGCGCCGCCAGCGCCTGCTCCCACACCTGTTTGCCGTAGTAGGTAAAGGCAGGGGAAGGGATGCGCGGGCGCAGTGCGTCCGGCAGGGCATGGGCAGCGCGGTACTGCTGGACTGCTTCCAGCAGAGCGGGGTCTACCCCTTCCTGCTGCAGAGTTTCAAGGAGATCAGACATTTGTACAAACACCTCGATTTTGCCGGTTGTCTGGCACAAACCGGCTGTTCAGCTTTATCATAGCACAATCGTGGGGATTTGTGTAGGGGGCACGTGGCGAAAAAATGGCAAAGAGAGGCGGCCCCAAACAGGGACCGCCTCTCTTCATGAAGAAAGAAGAAATGGAAAAACGCTTAAGTTGTGCTGGAAAACCGCGCTGGATCAGGCGTTATCCAGGCCAGCCATCTGCTTGACGGCCTTCATGGCGAAGGTCAGGGTGCGGCCCATGGCCACACCAGCCATCAGGCAGGGGTAGTTGTTGGCAAAGAAGCTGCCGGACATATCACCGGTGATATACAGGCCCTCCATGGGCTGGTTGTTGTTGTCCAGCGCCTGACCCTTTTCGTTGATGGCAATGCCCTGCTCGGTGGTCAGCAGAGAGGCACCCAGCCAGCAGCCATAGAAGGGCGCAGTGCGGATGGCACTCAGGCGGTAAGCGGGCTTGCCGAAATCCTCATCGTTCTGCTTGTCGTACAGCTCATTGTAGCGCTCCACAGTAGCAAGGAAGGTGTCCTTGGCAGCGCCGGTAAAGCCCATCTTGTCGGCAAGCTCCTCGATGGTATCAGCCTTGAAGAAGCAGCCCTCCTTCTCGCCGTTCTCGACCTGCTTGGCAAAGTAGTCCTCGCCGAGGTTGCGGGTCTGGGCAGAGCAGCCGATGGTGTGGAAACGCTTTGCGTCCTCCAGAATGTTGGCATCGCAGATCTGTGCGTAGACGCGGCCCGGCTGGTGGGCAGCAGCGTAGACGATATCGTTGTAGGGGCAGCTCTCGTTGGCAAAGCGCTCGCCGTTGCGGTTCACCTTCAGGAAGGGCTGGGTACCGGGGTTGTACTGGCGGATCTTGCCGGGGAAGGCCTTGCCGCCAAAGGCAGTGTCGCTATCCACATAGCCGCCATCCACGCCGGGGGCAACAACGCCGCGGTCAAACAGCATGGGAGCGGCTTCCTTGTCCAGATTGGCACCGGCCCATACAGCAGCGCGGATGCCGTAGCCCTTGTCGGCGGGGGAGTAGGAGCAGGCGGTGGTCACGCTGGTGCCAAGCGGGTCCAGCTGCTCCATCATGTAGGGGTTGCCGGGGAAACCGCCGCAGGCCAGCAGCACGCCCTTGTTGGCGTTGTAGCGGATAAAGTGGTCATCTTCGGTGCTCTGGGCGATGATGCCGGTAATGCGGCCCTCGCTGTTCTTTTCCAGCTTGGCCAGACTGGTCTTGAAGTCCACATCGTAGCCCAGCTCCTGAATGTACTGCAGCAGCAGCTCGTTGCGGGCCAGACCAGATGCGCTTTCGCTGGCCATGTAGTTATGCTCCTGCACAGGGAAGAGGTAGTCGGTATTGTGCTCAGCATTCTCTGTGGGCCATGCAGCCTCGCTGCCGGAGGTGAAATCGCACACCCAGCCGTACTTATCTTCCAGAATGCTGCGCATGAAGTCGTGCATAGCGGCAGACTCATTGATCCAGGTCTTGACGACGCGCTGGTCACACTTACCGGAGGCGTAGCGGGAGATCTCGCTCAGCAGTTTTGCCTTATCGGTGGCGGGTTCGCCAGCCTCCTTAGCGGCAGCAGAATCAACAGCGCCGTACCAGTGACGGGTGTCCTGCACGTTGGCGTTCTGCTCGATAACACGGAAGTTCAGGCCGTTGGCAGCAGCATAGGCGGCAGCGAACATACCGCCGTTGCCTGCACCCACGATCAGGATGTCGGTGTCCACGGTCTCAGTGATGGCAGTCTCGTCGATATCAGGCTCTTTGCCCAGCCAGTCGTTTGCGTCGCCTGTGGGCAGCTGCACGCTGGACACCACGGCCTCACCCTTTGCCTGTGCGTAGCAGCTCTTGGCAGCCTTCATCACGGCATCGGAGGTGATGGTAGAGCCGGAAACGCCGTCGATCTCGGCAGAACCAGCAGCCAGCAGCTGCTCACGCAGCTCATCGGCAGCGGCAGCGCCGAAAGAAGCGGTCTCGCCGGAGGTGTCCACCACCACGTCGGTGACAGCGCTGTCGGAGAAGGTCATGGTGACCTTGACGGTGGAGGAGATGCCCTCGGCAGTTCCCTCGTAGGTGCCGGGAATGTACTGACCGGCAGCACCGGAGGCAGTGGAGCTGGAGGCGGAATTGCAGGCAGCCAGTGCGCCGGCAGTGACACCGCTCATGGCGGCGGCAGCGGCGATTTTCAGAAAGCCCTTGCGGGAAATCTTGTTCATAGGTACGCTCTCTTTCTTTTTGTTCTTCTTTTGTGTTCCTTCTTATCGTGCAGCAAAGCAAAAGGCACTTTGCCGAATCCTTAACAATTGTAGCGTAGAAGGGTGCGGTTTACAATTCATATTTTTTATATTATAATTTAGGCTAACCTAATGTATTGCAGGAGGGAGAAAAGCATGAACGAGAGCGCACTGGAAGGCTTTGTAAAGATCGTGGAGCTGAAAAGCTTCTCGGCAGCTGCAGAGGCGCTGTATCTTTCACAGTCGGCACTTTCACAGCAGATCCGCACGTTGGAAGGGCAACTGCAGTTTGAACTGTTCCAGCATGTACCGCGCCGGGTGATCCTGACCCCGGCAGGCCGGGACTTTTACCCCAAGGCAAAGCAGCTGGTGGCCTTGTATCAGGCGGCAGTGCGCCATGCCCGTGCGGTACAGCAGCAGGAAAAGCCGCCGGAACGGCATCTGGTCATTGCATGGAGCCATGAGGCGATGCGGATGTTCGGGTACGACCTGTTTTCTCTGACGAACGAGCTGTGTCTGCAATACACGTCTATTATGATGCAGTGCGCCAGTCGCAGCGAGGTCTGGCGCAGTCTGAAAAAAGGGGACGCGGACCTTTCTTTCCAGTTGGAAAGTGCGGAATTTTACGCGCAGGGGCTTACCTTTGTGCCGCTGTTCTATGTGCCGGAGCTTTGCATCCCCATCCACCCGCCTGCCGATATGCCGACGAGCAGGCTGACTCTGGAGCAGGCGCTGCAATACCGCTGGCTGCCCATCAAGGAGATGTACCAGACGGTCTACGAAACAAGTCTGCTGCAGGAGGGGATGGACCGCGGGGTAGAGTTTACGCCGGTGGGCGGCATCCGCAGTGCACCCTACGGAGACCCGGCGCTCAAGATGGTTCCTGCAGTCTATTACCGCAGACCGGATCTCAGCTTTGTGCGGGTACTGGACTGGGGCAGGGGACACCGGTTTGGCATCGTGCTGGGACAAAAGCGCGGGGACCCGTTGGTGATGGCCTATGTCCGCGCTTTGCAGCAGCTGCTGCCGTCCCTCTCGGAAAAGCTGTTCGGCCTGAAGCTGGAAGCGGTGGAGGAATAAAGAAAAAAGAAAACCCTCTCAGGCGCATTCGCGCCAGCTCTCCCGAAGGGAGAGCTCTATTGCAGCTGACCGGTAACTGCTGAAAAGCTCCCCCTCTCGGGGGAGCTGGCATCGCGTAGCGATGACTGAGAGGGTAAACAAATAGCACCTACTGCCTTCGGAAAGGAAGGCGGCAGGTGCTATTTTTGTGCTTATACTGCGATGACGGGCAGCTTACTCCACCACGTCCTCGAACTGGCTGTTGTACAGATCGGCGTAGAAGCCGCCTGCTTCGATCAGCTGGTCGTGGGTGCCCTGCTCCACAATGTCGCCATCTCGCATCACAAGGATGAGGTCGGCATCCCGGATGGTGGAAAGACGGTGTGCGATCACAAAGCTGGTGCGGCCCTCCATCAGGCGGTCCATGGCGGTTTGGATGCGCTGCTCGGTGCGGGTATCTACACTGCTGGTGGCCTCGTCCAAAATCAGGATGCGGTTATCTGCCAGAATGGTGCGGGCGATGGTGAGCAGCTGCTTCTGGCCCTGACTCACGTTGGAAGCGTCCTCGTTCAGCTCCATCTGGTAGCCGCCGGGCAGGGTGCGGATGAAGTGATCGGCGTTGGCAGCCTTGGCGGCGGCAATCACTTCTTCGTCGGTAGCATCCAGACGGCCATAGCGGATGTTCTCCATGACCGTACCGGTAAACAGGTGCGTGTCCTGCAGCACGATGCCCAGCGAACGGCGCAGATCGGACTTTTTGATCTTGTGGATGTTGATGCCGTCGTAGCGGATCTTGCCATCCTGAATATCGTAGAAGCGGTTGATCAGGTTTGTGATCGTTGTTTTTCCGGCTCCTGTGGATCCTACAAATGCCAGTTTCTGTCCTGGTTTTGCAAACAAACTGATGTCATGAAGAATTGTTTTGTCTTCGTTGTAACCAAATGTTACATCTTCAAATCTTACATCTCCTGTTAATTCTGTGTAAGTTACAGATCCATCTGCAGAGTGTGGATGTTTCCATGCCCACATTCCTGTTCTTTCTTTACATTCGATGATATTTCCATTTTCATCTTTCTTCGCATTTACTAATCTTACATATCCTTCATCTGTTTCAGGTTCTTCGTCGATCAGTGCAAAGATTCTTTCTGCACCTGCCAGTGCCATAACGATGGAGTTGAACTGCTGAGCTACCTGCATAAATGGCTGTGTGAAACTCTTTGTAAACTGAAGGTATGATGCCATAACACCTAATGTGATTCCTCCAATTCCTTCAATGGCTAATACTCCACCTAAAACAGCTGTTAATACAAACTGAAGGTTTCCGATATTTCCTACAACCGGCCCCATGATGTTTGCATATTTGTTGGCATTTGCAGCACTTTCAAATAAAGCTTCATTTAACTGGTCAAATTCTTCTTCGGATTTGCGTTCGTGGTTAAAGACTTTGACAACTCTCTGTCCGTTCATTCGCTCTTCGATAAATCCTGTCACATCAGCTAAAGATTTCTGCTGACGGACAAAATATTTTCCACTGTTTCCGCCGATCGCTTTTGTGACTGCGATCATGATTCCGATAACAACAACTGCAAGAATCGTTAACACTGGGCTTAATGCTACCATTGAAATAAATGTTACGATGATCGTGAAAAATGCCATCATTGCTTGAGGAATCGCCTGACTGATCATCTGTCTTAAGGTGTCTGTATCATTTGTGTATAAACTCATGATAGAACCATTTGTATTTTGGTCAAAATAGCGGATTGGTAATGTCTGCATATGTTCAAACATATCATCTCTGACACGTTTTAAGACACCCTGTCCAATGAATACCATCATTCTTGTGTAGACAAATGTTGCGATCACACCTGCTGCAAAAATACATCCAAGAACGATCATTGCATGATAGAAGTTTGTAAAATCTGGATTACTCTGTCCAACTAATGGAAGGATAAAATCATCCAACATGAATTTTAAGGACAAGGATACAGATACGGAAGCTGCTGCACTAATGAAAATACAGATAAATACAATGATGATCTGCAATTTATAAGTATCTGTTACATATCTTAAAAGACGTTTTGCTGTCTTTAATGTATTTTTGTTAAGCACCTTTTCTCTCTTTGGTCCTTTACTCATCGTCTTCTCCTCCTTTCACCTGTGATTCATAGACTTCTCTGTAAATATCATTTGTCTTTAATAACTCTTCAGATGTTCCAATACCTGAGATCTTACCATCATCTAATACGATGATCTGATCTGCATCTTCAATCGAAGATACTCTCTGTGCAATGATGATCTTTGTAGTATTTGGAATTTCTTCTCTAAATGCTTTACGGATCAATGCATCTGTCTTTGTATCTACTGCACTTGTAGAATCATCTAAGATTAAGATCTTAGGTTTCTTTAATAACGCTCTTGCGATACATAATCTCTGTTTCTGTCCACCAGAAACATTGTTTCCACCCTGTACGATCTGTGTATTGTATCCAGCTGGAAATTCATTAACGAATCCATCTGCCTGTGCTAATTTACACATTCTCTGAACTTCTTCATCGGATGCATTTTCATCACCCCAGCGGATATTATCATATATAGTTCCTGTAAATAATACATTTTTCTGAAGCACCATGGATACCTGATCTCTTAATGCTTCTAAGTTATAATCACGAACATCGACTCCACCGACTTTGACACATCCTTCTGTGACATCGTAAAGTCTTGGGACCAGCTGAACTAATGTAGATTTTGCACTACCTGTTCCACCGATGATACCGATCGTCTGTCCTGATTTAATATGAAGATTGACATCTTTTAATGAAAGATTTCCGCCTTCTCCTGCATAGCTGAAATTCACATGATCAAAGATGATCTCTCCATCTTTGACTTCTGTTGCCGCATCTGCTTTATCCTGCATCTCTGGGACTTCTTCTAAGACTTCTGTGATACGATCTGTGGATGCTTCTGCGATCATGATCATAACGAATACGAATGTTACCATCATCAAAGAACCAATGATCTGTAGTGCGTATACGATAATACTTGTTAATTCTCCAGTTCCCATTGTTCCATGGATGATTCCTGTTCCACCGATCGCAACTAACAGCAGAACAACGACATACATTGTAAACTGCATAACTGGTGAGTTCCATGCAACAATCTTTTCTGCTTTTGTAAACAGTTTGTATAC
>OLCJ01000505.1_pt1 | contig 8089 bp, 6 predicted proteins | sample 1607861 | NCBI WGS metagenome assembly OLCJ01 (sample SAMN02674697, study PRJEB24791) | human gut metagenome, SKBSTL033 | isolation source: stool | host: Homo sapiens | place: USA | reverse complement strand
CATAAAAATATGGCATGATTTTTGGTTGTAATGCCAATAGGTCAGAACTTGACAGAAACACTACTATGTAATACTATGTAGATAAGCTACTACGCATTACATACTAGCGGAGAGGAGGACTTATGGAAAACAATGCACAACTTTTAAAGGGTGTTCTGGAATATTGTGTTCTGAAATTGATTGCGCAAGAGCCGACCTATGGCTATGAGATCGTGATGCATCTAAAACAGGTCGGGTTTTCTGACTTGAGTGAAAGCACGCTTTATCCGCTGCTGCTGCGGCTGGAGCAGCAAGGAAAGGTTACAGTAGAACGCAGACCTTCCCCTAAGGGGCCGAGCCGGAAATATTATATTGTAACTGAAGAAGGTCGAAAGGCACTTCTTGAGTTTCGGCAGGATTGGTATCAGCTCTGCCAGCTGGTGGAGAAAATTTTTAAGGAGGAGCCATATGAATAAGTATTTTGCGTTGCGAAAGGCAAATCGGATGCGTACAAAGCTGCTGAACGAAAAAAGCCAGGAGCAGCTGAAAGATGTGATCCGGTATCTTCGCCGGGTCAGCTGGGATTTCTGCGGCATTGAACTTGTGTGCAGCGATCTGCTTGATATTTCCATCCAAGCCAATGCAGAAAATCAGGAACTGTTCGATTCGATTTCGGATGCAAAAACCTTTGTAGAGGAGGTCAAGCCATGTTTGAAAACACTGAGAGCTGCGGATTACTTCTGGTTTGTTGCACCGCTGTATTTCTTCTTTGAGTGGGGCGTGGAAGGGCTGCTGCTTTACCCGGTAATTGGTGATTGGTTTTTTGAACTTTCTGTAGGCTATCTGATGCAGCTTGTTGTTGCAGTGACGGTTTTTTGCGCACTGTTCCGCCGGATGATGGAGCAGGTAGGCTTTCCGCCACGAGAGCATTGGCTGAAATATGCTACATGGCTGGTGCTTTATATCGTGACTCTGTATGGAACGGGCTGGTTCTTTACCCAGATCGCGGGTAAGATCGTACTGCTGCGGCTTCCGATCCTTAGCTATTCGATTTTTTGCCTGCTTCTGGGTGCAGGACTGTATGCAATACATTTTTGGAGATATGGAAAAGACCCGCGTCTGAGTGCTCGCATATAAAGTAAAAAGCGCCCCCGCTGCACTGTGCATAACGGTGCAGCGGGGGCGCATACTTTATTGGGTGGTGTACCGGTTACGATACGAGCTTCCGCTTAGCCCTTGCCTGCGCAGCCGAACAGCTCGATCTTCTCCTTGCACTTGGCCTCGATGGCCTTTGCGCCGGGAGCCAGCAGCTTGCGGGGGTCGAAGCCCTTGCCCTGCTGATCCTTGCCCTCTTCGATGTACTTGCGGGTGGCCTCAGCAAACACCAGCTGGCACTCGGTGTTGATGTTGATCTTGGAAACGCCCAGGCTGATTGCCTTTGCGATCATCTCGTCGGGGATGCCGGTGCCGCCGTGCAGAACCAGAGGAATGTTATTGGTGGCCTTGTGGATGCGGTCCAGAGCCTCGAAGTCCAGACCCTTCCAGTTTGCCGGGTAGACACCGTGGATGTTGCCGATGCCGGCAGCCAGGAAGTCAATGCCCAGAGCAGTGATCTTTGCGCACTCTTCGGGGTCTGCAATCTCGCCGGCACCCACGACGCCGTCCTCGACACCGCCGATGGAACCGACCTCGGCCTCGATGCTCAAGCCCTTAGCGTGTGCCAGAGCAACCAGCTCCTTGGTCTTTTCCACATTCTCCTCGATGGAGTAGTGGCTGCCATCGAACATGATGGAAGAGAAGCCGGCCTCGATGCAGGCTTTGCAGCCCTCATAGGTGCCGTGATCCAGATGCAGGGCAACGGGAACGGTGATGCCCATGGAATCGACCATTGCGCTGACCATGGCAGCGACGGTCTTGAAACCGGTCATGTACTTGCCGGCACCCTCGGAAACACCCAGAATCACAGGGCTCTTCATTTCCTCGCAGGCGGTCAGAACGGACTTGGTCCACTCCAGATTGTTGATGTTGAACTGAGGCACACCGTAGTGGCCATCACGTGCTTTGATCAGCATTTCGGTTGCATTTACCAACATTATTCATTACCTCCACAAAATCATTGGGGTCTTGCTCGTTTCATATCCGCTTTGTGCACGGTTTAACGAACCTACAGAATTAGTATACCCCAAACAGCGGCCAAAATCAATCCAAACCGGTGCTTTTCCTGTAACAATGCGGGGATTCTGTTTCTGGCAGGGTGCAGGGGGTTACTGCCAGAAGCGCGTATATTCGATAGAATGCAACAAATTTCCATATAATGTGCAACGAGCGGCCGAAAGACAGAAAGCTTGATGAAGGACGGATTTTCAACACAGATCCACATTCGTCAAAATGATATTGGGCAATTTGGCAAAAGCGGACAGGATGCAGTTCAAAAAATTGTCATATTTCCGACTTGTATTCTACAAATTGTACGCAGGAAATCAAAAAAGGTCGAACCAAAAAGTGGAAAACCTTGTGGAAAGTGTGGAATTCCACAGGCAAAACAGGCTTTAAAGCTGGACTTTTGAACTTTCTCCACAGGGTTTTCAACATGTGGAAAAATAATCGCTCTTCTACGGATTGTATACCGCGTTTTTGTGGAAAACTTTTTTCTCCGGCAAAACAGAGGGATATCTACCCAGCAGCCGGGTAAAGCTGATGCAGGGCGGCAGAACATTTCTGCAAAAAAGCGGAAACGGTCTCCGGCACCACGAACAGAAAAACTTTTGCAGGACGCGGATAAAAAACGGTAATTTGCTGGCAAACAAGGTCGGCTTATGCTATACTTCAAAATGAGTTATCATCTTCAGATCATACCGGTGCGCGGCCCAGAGTGCGGCGCGCCTTTTGGAGGGTGTGCACAGCACCTTCCGGTGATACAACGGAAGGAGAAAATCATCATGGAAGAAAAGAACCAGCCGCGCCGTCCGCGCCGCAGCCCGGAAGAGCCGCTGCAGAAGAACGAGAGCCTTGTTTATGGCAAAAATCCGGTGACCGAACTGCTGAAAAGCGGTTCCGGCGTGGACACCGTGCTCATTGCTGAGGGCATGGCTCCGGCCGTGGCGGCTTACTATACCGCATTGGCAAAGGAAGCGGGTGCCACGGTGAAGCGGGTGCACCCCAACAAGCTGCGCCTGATGACCGGCACCGAGAGCCATCAGGGTGTGGCGGCATTTGCCAGCGAGATCGAATACGTGACGGTAGACGACCTGATGGCAGAAGCCAAGGACAAGGGCGAGGCACCTTTTCTGGTGCTGAGCGATGGCATTGAAGACCCGCACAATCTGGGTGCCGTGATGCGCAGTGCTCTGCTGTGCGGTGCGCATGGCATCGTGATCCCCAAGCGCGGCGGCGCATCGGTGACGCCCACCGTTATCAAGTCCAGCGCAGGTGCCGCAGAACGCCTGCCGGTGGCTCGTGTGGCCAACATCGGCGAGACCATCCGCCGCCTGAAGGAGCAGGGCGTGTTCGTCTACTGCGCCGATATGGACGGCGTGTCTCTGCGCAGGAACAACCTGACCGGCCCCATTGCACTGGTGCTGGGCAGCGAGGGCAGCGGTGTTTCGCAGCTGGTGAAAAAGCTGTGCGACGGCGTGGTGCGGCTGGATATGGCAGCACCGGGCACCGGTGTGGACAGCTACAACGTGTCGGTGGCTGCGGGCATTATTCTGTACGAGATCCAGTCCCAGCGCGCAGCACAGCAGGCATGATCCGGCATTCGGGCCGGAACCTCAATTTGAATTACAGGAGGGACTAGAATGCCGAAAGATAAAAATAATGGCCGGGAAATGACCCCGGATGAAAAGTTCCGCTCCTTTTTCAGCACCACGGCGGTGGATATCCCGGAGGAGATGACCCGGAGAGACGAAAACCAGCCGGAGGAAAAGCCGCAGAAACGGTTTGGCCTGTTTGGCCGTGGTAAGGAAAAGCAGGAGACTGACGAAGCTGCAGCAGAGCAGCCGCAGGAAATGCCCACCGGTGAGGTGCGGCTGGGTGAGGATGCGCAGCCGGAACCGGAAGCGGATCTGGAACTGATGCTGAAGCCGGAGGCAGACCCGGAACAGGAACTGGCCCCGTGGCCTTTTCTGGAAAAGGAAGCAGAGGATGCACAGCCGGAAGCACCCGCCAAAAAGCCGGAGGAAAAATCTGCACCGCAAACGGCAGAACCCCCGGCGGCAGTGAAGCCGGAAACACCCCGGCAGAGCGCTGTCCCGGCGGCAAGACCCGCAGAGCAGCACAGCACGGCAAAGCCTCTCCGGCACCCCAAGAATGCGCCGGAGGTGCTGCTGCCGCAGGAAGAGCAGGAGCAGCAGGAGATGGCACAGCTCAAGGCGATGATCAACGGCCTGAGCGACCAGAAGCCGGAAAAGCCTGCACCGAGGGCCGAAGCAGCCCCGGCAGCAGAAACTGAACCGGCTGAAAGCAAAAAGAAACCGTCCGGTGCACCGCTGCCCGCGGCTGTGTTTGCAGCGGTAAAGGAGACGGCACCGGAGCTGCAGCCGGAACCTGTGCCGCAGCCGAAAAAAACGGAGCAGCCGGAAAAGCAGCCGGTGGTCGATTTCTTTGGCAAGGCGCAGAGCGAGGACGCACCGCAGGCACCTTTGGCCCCGGCAGAGGAGCCTGCCGCAAAAGAGGACACCATGAGCCTGCCGCTGCTGCCGCTGGACGGTGAAGAGCCGCAGCAGGCACCGGAGAAGGCATCCGCTGCGCCACAGCCGGAACTGAAAGCTGAGGCGGAGGACGCGGTGTCTCCGGAGGAACATGCCGAAACGGAGCTGCCCGAGCCGGAGGCTACGGTGGATAAGCTGCACCGCATGAGCGCAGAGCTGACGCTGCGCTGCGTGCTGGGCGGCATTCTGGCTGTGGTGCTGCTGCATTTTGGTTTGGTGTCGGATGGGCTGCTGCCCGCCATGGCGGCGCTGGACCCGGATGCTGCCCCGGCGGCATTCTATGGTGCAAACCTGCTGCTGCTGGCAGCAAGCCTGTGCGTGGGCTTCCCGGTGCTGCGCGACGGCCTGAACGGCCTGCGCGGACGGTCTTCTTCCGAGACGATGCCGGCGCTGGCCGCAGTAGCAGCGCTGGTGCAGGCGGTCACAGCCATGCTGAACGCAAATGTTTACCGCGGCACCACCGGCATCTCGCTGCTCAGCGGCATGGCCGCGCTGGGGCTGTTCCTTGCGCTGCTGGGCAGCCGGGTGATGCTGGCTGCTGTCAAGGGCGGCTATGAGCTGGTGACCAATGGTGTGGAGTTCGAGGGCGCCTACCGCGCCAAGGACAAAGACCTGCTGCGTGCCCTTGCACGGGATCTGGAACAGAAGGACCCCTGGGTGCTGCTGAGCCGCCCGATGAAGGAAGCTGACGGCTTTGTGGAGCAGAGCTTGAGCGAACGCGCAAGCGAGCGCCGTGCACGCAAAGTTTCGTACATCCTGCTGGGCGTTGCCCTGCTCAGCGGCGTGCTGTTCCTGCTGGCAGGTGCCGGCTGGAACAAAGCTGCGGCTGCCATAGCCGCTGTGCTGTGCATGGGCGCACCGCTTTCTTCTACCTTGATCGCGGGCGTTGCCTCGCTACGGCTGCAGCGTGCGGCTGCGGCTGTGGGCGCAGTCGTGCCCGGCTGGCAGGCCATTGAGCAGCTGGGCGGCATTGATACGCTGCAGATCGATGCAGACGACCTGTTCACCGCCGACAGCGCACAGCTGGAGGATATCCGCATCTTCAAGGGCGGCCGCATCGACCGCGCCATCCTGTACGCGGCCAGCGTGCTGAACGAGAGCCACGGCACCCTGAAGGGGCTGTTCCGCCAGATCGTTGAGGAACGCACAGACATCCTGTTCCCGGTCAAGGATCTGGAGCAGCACCATGGGCTGGGCTTTTCCGCCTGGTGCGATAACAACCGCATCCTCATTGGTACCCGCCGCTATCTGGAGCAGGAGGGCGTGCCGCTGCCGGACGAGGAATACGAGATGCAGCACTCGAAGAACGGCGAGCTGCAAATTTTGTATCTGGCTGTGTCCGGCAACCTGCACGCTATGTTCGTGCTGAAATATGTGGGCGGGCGCAATGTGGCCCGCGGCCTTGCCGTGCTGCAAAAGGAGAACATCCGCCTGCTGGTCTCCTGCGAGGACCCCAGCCTGACGGCCCGGCAGATCGCCGAGGTGTATCACCTGCCCGAGGGCATGGTGACGCTGCTGGATCAGGAGCAGTGTACCTCCCTTGCGGCAGCCGAACAGGCAGCCCCGGCGGCGGAAAACGCGGAGACCTGCTGTATGATCCACACCCAGGGCTTTGCCAGCCTGACAGGCGGCTTGCGTGCCGCGGAGCAGGCCCAGAACGCCGAGAACAGCGCCACAACGGTACAGCTGGTGTCGGTGTGGTTCTCGGTGGTCATCGGGGTGCTGCTGACCTACGCGGGCAGCGTCGGGATGCTGTCGGTAGTCATGGTGCTGATGTATCAGGCCGCCTGGAGTGCCCTGAGCCTGGCTGTCTGTGCCCTCAAACAGCATAATGGCTAAAAACAAAAGAAAATTCTTGACAGGCCATAAATAGGAATGATTCTTGATTATTGCGTGATCTTGTGGTACAATACTCCCAGAGAAACATAGAATGAGCCGGAGAGGGGATCGCCTCTCCGCACACGCGATATACCGGAATAGAGATACCGGAACAAAGGAGAGTACCATGGAACTGAAAGGCAGCAAGACCGAGAAAAACCTGATGGAAGCATTTGCAGGCGAGAGCATGGCCCGCAGCAAGTACACGTTCTTTGCCTCGGTGGCCAAAAAGGCAGGCTCCAGCAGCATCAGCGCCGCCACCACCCCCAGCACCAGCGCAAAGGGAAGCACGCCCACGGAGAAGCGTTTCATCTGGTCGTGGTTGAGGGAAATGACATGGCTGAACACCAGCACCACCGCGAATTTGGCAATTTCGCTGGGCTGCAGCGTGCCCAGCCCGGGCAGCACCAGCCAGCGCTTGCAGCCGTTGTACTCCGGCATAAAGAGCACGGCCACCAGCAAAACGAGGGAGAGAGCCAGCAGCGGCCAGGCCAGCTTATGGAAAATATGATAATCCACCCGGCTGGCCAGCCACAGGCCCACCAGCCCCAGCGCCGCGTATAGCAGCTGCGGGCGCAGGTAGGCCCAGGCATCCCCCCGGCGGTAGAGAGCCACCGCACTGGAGGCAGAGGCCAGCATCACCAGCCCAAAGCCCACCAGCGTGAGCACCAGTACCAGAAAAGGCAGGTCCATGGCAGGCAGCTGCCGCAGAGGCAGGCGGAGCCTGTGGCGGGGCGTGGGGCGTATCGTTTCATTGTGCAGCATCGGCAGTTCCTCCCGGGTACTTATTGTACGCAGGAATGGCGAATAATAGTCACTCCGCCCCGCATAGAGTGGCAGGAGGAGGTGGTGTTCATGTCCGGTCCGCGCACCCTGCCCGAGCGGGCATTCCGCCAGCGGGCACGGCTGGTGGCCGTGCTGTTCTGTGCCGTGGCCGCCGGGCTGGCGTTCCGTCTGTTCTGGCTGCAATTGCGCGCCTCTGATCGGTACACTCAGCGGGCGCTGGGCCAGCAATTGCGGGATACCATCGTCCCGGCGGACCGGGGCCGCATCTACAGTGCGGACGGTGTTTTGCTGGCCGCCAACAGCAGCTGCTGGACCCTGCGGGCCTCGCCCCGGGAGATGCCGGAGGAAAAACTCGGCCTTGCCGCCCAGGGCCTTGCGAAAATATTGGAGCTGGACGAAGCCGCCCTGCTGGAAAAATTCAGCCAGCGGCGCTCCAACGACTGCCTGCTCCGCTACCGGGTGGACCGTTCCATGGCCGACCGGGTGCGGGATTTCTGCGAGGAGAACGGCATCACCGGCATCCGGATCAACCAGGACTCCAGGCGCTGGTACCCGCAGGGGGAGTTTCTGGCCTCGGTGCTGGGGTTCACCAATGTGGACAACGCGGGCGTCTCGGGCCTCGAACTGAAGTATGACGACCTGCTCACCGGCGAGAACGGCGTCGTCCTCACGGCGGTGAACGCCTGGGGCTACACCCTCGAGCAGAGCTATGAGACCGAGCGTTTCCCCACCGAGGG
>OLCJ01000494.1_pt1 | contig 8202 bp, 7 predicted proteins | sample 1607861 | NCBI WGS metagenome assembly OLCJ01 (sample SAMN02674697, study PRJEB24791) | human gut metagenome, SKBSTL033 | isolation source: stool | host: Homo sapiens | place: USA | reverse complement strand
GGGTAATAGGGTGTAAACTACGTGCATCGGGTCGAGCAAATCCGAAAATTGAGATCATTCAGGGAGGAAACGGCTATGATGTGTTGTTGCGCAATGTGTTGTTGTACCGCAAACGCTTCCCGGACCGGCCGCCCTGCAGTATGGTATGCCGTGTGAGCATATCTGCATATTCTGTGTGGGAACACGCAGAAGGATCTGTCGCTGACCGCCTGGGAGCTTACTTGAAGAGGGAGCTTCCGGGCGTTTTGTTTTGACCCGCAAATCAGGATACAAGGGAGGAATCCGGCAATGGACTGGAATGCGATCCAGCAATATTTGCCGCTCTACCAGAAGGCCGCTGTACTTACCGTGCGGCTGGGCGTTGCAGGCATCATTTTTGCCATCATCATTGGCCTTGCCTGCGCAGTGATCCAGTATGACAAGGTGCCCGTTCTGCGGCAGATCGTGGGTGTTTACATCCAGCTGTCCCGCAACACACCGTTGCTGGTGCAGCTGTTCTTCATTTATTATGGCCTGCCCAAGGTGGGCATCCGCACCAATGCCGAGATCTGCGGCATTGCCGGTCTGGCGTTTCTGGGCGGCAGCTACATGGCCGAAGCGTTCCGCAGCGGTCTGGAAGCCATTGAGCCCATCCAGACCGAGAGTGCCTACAGCCTTGGCATGAACCGCTGGCAGACCATGCGCTACATCATTCTGCCGCAGGCCATGTCCACCAGTATGCCGGCTTTCATGGCAAATGTGATCTTCCTGCTCAAGGAGACCAGCGTGTTCAGCGCCATCAGCCTGATGGACCTGATGTTCACGGCAAAGGACCTCATCGGCATGTACTCCAAGACCATCGAATGTCTGTTCCTGCTGGTGGTGTTCTACCTTATCATTCTGCTGCCGGTGTCCATTGTGGGCAGCCTGATCGAAAGGAGGCTGCGCTATGCTGGATTTGGGTCTTGATGTCCTGTTCAAGGGCAAAAACATGGCCCGCCTGCTGGGCGGCCTTGGCGTTGCACTCAAGATCAGCGCCGTCTCGGTGATCATCAGCCTGCCGCTGGGCATCCTGCTGGGCGTGCTCATGACCTCCCGCAACCCCGTTATCAAGGCGGTTCTGCGGCTTTATCTGGAGTTCGTCCGCATCATGCCGCAGATGGTGCTGCTGTTCCTCGTTTACTTCGGCACCACCCGTGCCTTTGGGTGGAACCTTTCCGGCGAGACGGCATCCATCATCGTGTTTGTGCTGTGGGGCACCGCAGAAATGAGCGACCTTGTGCGCGGTGCGCTGATTGCCATTCCGAAGCACCAGTATGAGAGTGCCGAGGCCCTTGGCATGAGCCGTGCGCAGACCTACTGGTACATCATCATTCCGCAGACGGTGCGCCGCCTGATCCCGCTGTCCATCAACCTGATTACCCGCATGATCAAGACCACCAGCCTTGTGCTGATGATCGGTGTGGTGGAAGTGATCAAGGTAGCACAGCAGATCATTGAGGCCAACCGCACCGCCAGCCCCAACGCAGCGTTTGGCATTTATCTCACGGTTTTCGTGTTATATTTCTTCGTATGCTGGCCCATCAGTCTGCTGGCATCCTATCTCGAAAAGAAATGGAAGTGACCGTACATGGCAGAACCTATTTTGACTGTTGAACATCTGATCAAGGCCTATGGCGAGACCCCCGTGCTGGATGATATCAGCTTTGCTGTCAAGCCCGGCGAGGTCATCGTGGTGGTCGGCCCTTCGGGCTGCGGCAAAAGCACCCTGCTGCGCTGTCTGAATGGTCTGGAGCCCACCCAGAGCGGCCGGGTGCGGCTGGGCAATGAGACCGTTGCCTACGGCGGTAAAAATCTGACTCAGCTGCGCCAGCGCATCGGCATGGTGTTCCAGAGCTACGAGCTGTTCCCGCACATGACGGTGCTGGACAATGTGCTTCTGGCACCCACCAAGGTGCAGAAGCGCCCCAAAGCGGAAGTGCAGCAGGAGGCCGAAGCTCTGCTGGACCGTGTGGGCCTGCTTGCCAAGAAAAACAGCTACCCGCGGGAGCTTTCCGGCGGCCAGAAGCAGCGCGTTGCCATCGTGCGTGCACTGTGTATGCACCCGGAGATCCTTCTGTTTGACGAAGTGACCGCTGCCCTTGATCCGGAAATGGTGCGCGAGGTGCTGGACGTTATGCTGGACCTTGCCAAGCAGGGCAAGACCATGATCATCGTCACCCACGAAATGCAGTTTGCCCGCGCCATTGCCAACCGCGTCATCTTTCTGGATGGCGGCAAGATCGTGGAAGAAGCTGCACCGGCCGAGTTCTTTGACCGGCCCAAGACCGAGCGCGCGCAACGCTTCCTGCGCACCTTCACGTTTGATGCTGTGAAATGAGTCACAGATCAAGATAGAGGCTGCGGGTGTTCCGCAGCCAAATGGGAAAGATTTTGTAAAGGAGTAATCATTATGAAACAGTCTAAGATCTCTCGTCGTTCCTTCCTGCTGGGTCTGGGCGCAGTTTCCGCTGCCGCTGTTCTGACCGCATGCGGCGGTTCTTCTTCTGCTTCTACTGCAACTGCAGCATCCGGCAGCAGCGTGGTCTACCGCACTCTGGATCAGATCAAGGAGTCCGGCACCATCAACATCGGCGTGTTCTCCGATAAGAACCCGTTCGGCTATGTGGACGAGAACGGCGAATATCAGGGCTATGATGTCTACTTTGCACGCCGTCTGGGCGAGGATCTGGGCGTAGAGATCAACTTCGTTTCCACCGAGGCTGCCAACCGCATCGAGTACCTGCAGACCGGCAAGGCGGATGTGATCCTGGCAAACTTCACCGTGACCCCGGAGCGCGCAGAGGAAGTGGACTTTGCTCTGCCTTACATGAACGTGGCTCTGGGTGTCATTTCTCCGGACAGCAACGTTATCACCACTCTGGACAACTGGAACGCTGACGACCAGATGATCGTCATTTCCGGCACCACCGCCGAGACCTACCTGACCAAGGAGTACCCCGACATTCCGCTGCAGAAGTACGATTCCTATGCAACGGCCAAGAATGCACTGGAGAATGGCAACGGCGTGGCATGGGCCAACGATAACACCGAGGTCATTGCATTTGCAAAGCAGAACCCCGGCTACACGGTCGGCATTCCCTCTCTGGGCAGTCAGGACACCATTGCTCCCGCTGTGAGCCAGGGCAACACCACCGTTCTGGATTGGCTGAACGAGGAGATCAAGGCTCTGGGCGAGGAGAACTTCTTCCACAAGGACTATGAGGAGACTCTGGTGGATACCTACGGCCTTGACTATGAGGATGAGCTGGTCGTTGAGGGCGGCGTGACCGGCGGCGCAGATGCCGCATCCAGCGAAGCTGCTACTTCGGAAGCCGCATCTTCTGAGGCTGCTGCTTCCGAAGTAGCTTCCAGCGCAGCCGCACAGTAAATAAAAACACCGAGCGGGCAGGAGAGGGGCTGAACCTTTCCTGCCCGTTTTTGCATTGCACCATCTGCCGGAACGTGCTATACTGGAACAAAACAACTCCTGTCCGAAAAACCTGAAAAAGAGAGGATGTCCCCAATGAAACGTGCCTATACGAACGGGATCCTGCTGGATGGCACCGAGCAGATGCAGCCGGAAGCGCACAAGATCCTGCTGACCGAGGATGATAAGATCGCTGCCATTGCCGACGAGGGCGTGGATCTGGACGGTTATGAGGTGATCGATCTGCACGGAGGCTATCTGTGCCCGGGCCTGATCAACCTGCATGTGCATCTGGCAGGCAACGGCAAGCCCAGCGCAAAGCCGCGGGATAATGCTGCGCTGGTGCGCAAAATTCTGAGCAACGGCCTGACCCGTGCGGTGGCCTACAGGCTGGTATGCAGCTACGCGAAGCTGGAACTGCTGGGTGGCGTGACTACCATCCGCACCGTGGGCGGCATTGCAGATTTTGACACCCGCTGCCGTGATGATGCTGCAGCTGGCAAGCTGCTGGCACCGCGCATCCTTGCTGCCAACGAGGGCATTTCGGTGCCCGGGGGACATATGGCAGGCTCGGTGGCAGTTGCGGCCCATAACAATGCCGAAGCACTTGCTCAGCTGAGAAAGGCCAGCGGACAGAAGGTGGATCTTGTTAAGCTGATGATCACCGGCGGCGTGCTGGATGCCACCGAAAAGGGAACCCCCGGCGAGCTGAAGATGAAGCCGGAAATGGTCAAAGCCGTCTGCGACGAGGCCCACAAGCTGGGCTATACCGTGGCGGCACACACCGAGTCGCCAGAAGGTGTAAAGGTGGCGCTGGAAAACGGTGTGGATTCCATTGAGCACGGAGCAAAGATGGACAATGAGACCATCCGGCTTTACAAGGAGCGGGGAGCCTTTGTGTGCACCACTATCTCCCCGGCGCTGCCCTACGCACTGTTTGATACGGCGGTTTCCGGTGCATCGGAAAAGGACCAGTATAACGGCAAGATCGTGTTTGACGGTGTGGTGGAAAGCGCAAAGACCGCCCTTGCCAACGGCATCCCGGTGGCCTTGGGCAACGATGTAGGCTGCCCGTACATCACCCAGTACGATTTCTGGCGGGAGCTGTGCTATTTCCATAAGTATTGCGGTGTGAGCAATCGGTTCGCCCTGTACACGGCCACCCTGCGCAATGCTCAGCTGGCCGGAGTAGGAGACGTAACCGGTTCCATTGAGCCGGGCAAGAGCGCAGATTTTATTGTGACAAAGCACAACCCGCTGGAAGACCTGCGTGCGCTGCAGCATCTGGAACTGGTGGTCTGCCGCGGCCATGTGATCAAAAAGCCGAACCCCAAGCGGAACAAAACGGTGGATGCCCTGCTGGACCCGTACCTCGAATAATACTGAAAAAGCAAGGAGAGACGATCGGTCTTTCCTTGCTTTTTCGTTCACATGCCTGCCATCACGGCCATGATGCTTTGCCAGCTCTTGTTGCGGGCAGCGGGCACAGTGGTGCGGCGGCGTGCGGGTGCAGAGCCGGAAGAGACCGTATTCATGGCGGTCATCGGCACCGACGGATGGAAGAATACGGCTGTATCACCGGCCAGCCACTGGGCGGCAAGGCGGGCTGCCTGCGGGTCGGCCTGCAGGGTGCGGCGCTCGGCACCGGCCAGATGATCCGCCAGCCAGTAGAGGATGGCACCCAGCGGCAGGCTGGGCAGAACATCCTGACTCCAGTAGGTCCAGCGGGCACCGGCCCCTACAAAACTCTCCACGGTAATAACGGCACCGGTGCGGGCGTTCTGCGGGATGCTGCCCTGATAATCGATACCGGCGCACTGGCGAAGCTCGGCGGTGATGCGCTGGGTGCGGGCCAGATCCAGCCTGTCCTCACGGCAGTAGGCGCGGAAATCGGTCTCGTCGATCAGGCCGTCGGCGCTGGAAGGGAAGCGGCCCACCAGCTGGCCATCGGCGTTGTGGCACAGCTGCCAGCCCTTGCGGAACAGCTGGAAGTTCAGGCAGCGGCGACCCATGGTGGAGTAGCACAGAATGGAGGTGCTCTCACCGGGCAGCTGCTTCAGCTCCAGGCAGGCATCGTTGCCGCAGGTGTCCTGCAGCTTTACCGTTAAAAGCAGCTGCGCACCGGGGTGCTGAGCTGACATAGCGTTGTGCATGGCATCAAAATAACGGTTGGCATCCATGATCGGTTCCCTCCTGAAACTATAACACAGCAGTTCGTTGTATAACGGATGGGCACTGCGCCAAACGACCCGGTGCACAGCAGGCAGCTTACGCAGGAATGTTTTATTGACTGAACATAGTATAGCATACTTCACAACAAAAAACAACTATAAGTTTGCAGAAAAACAAAATATTTCCGCGCATCCTGCAACAGTGACCCGAAACATGGTTGTTGCAAGAGCGAATCAGTTGTGCTCTGTATCAAAAACAGCCCACAGACGGCAAGGCCAAAGCCTCCCATCTGTGGGCTGTTCTGGTAAAATATGGTTCAATCGCCCAGTTCACGGATCTCGTTCTGGATCAGCCGCCCGGCCGCGCGGGCCAGTTGGTCCATGCCGCGGATACGGGCCATGTTTTTGCCGTAGATCTGTGCAGCGGCACCGGCAGAGCTGTCCTCACCCATGAACACAGCCGACACCCGGATGCCCATGCGCTGCAGCGCACGCACCTGCGCGGCAGTGTCAGCCACACCGGCAGCGTCCTCGTAACCGCAGCCCAGCGGGTTTTCTGCACTGGGCGGGATGCGGCGGCTGTCGTTGGGCGAAGCGTCCGTCAGCACGATGAGCAGATGCCGCGGCGCAGGACCGGGCGCAAACCGCAAAAGGTCGCCTGCGGCCCGCAGGGCAAGGCCGTCACGGTTCCAGCCGGAAGCAAAATATCGGTTGATGTTTTGCAGGTTTTTGTCTGCAAAGCCTTTGAGCACCCGCAGTACGGTGTAGCCCCGCAGGCTGCTGAAGCTGGACACCCGCACCGGGATACCGCAGGCCGCAAGGCTCTGGGCCAAAATGGATCCTTGAGCCGCGATCACTTCCTGACAGTGCAGGCGGGAAGCGGATGCGTCCAATAAAAGGTCTACCGTAAAAGAGGGCTGGTTCTCTTCCTCGGCACACAAAAACACCCGGTCATCGTTCAAAAGTGGTGCGCGCCAGATGCGCCCAGCGTTCAGGTTGCCGCTGCGGGCAACACGGGCGTTGGGCTGCTGGTGCACAAGGATGCAGTTGCGGATCTGCTCGGTAAGCCGCAGCACCACACTGCGGTGCAGTTCCCGATTTTTGGCGTAATAAGCGCGGTTGCGGTCAGCCTGCAGCTCAGCCTGTTCAGCCAGATGTTTTGCCTCCGGGGTGGGGGCCTGCTCCGGGCTTGGCACACCGGCACTGAACCACAAATGGCACCCCAGATGGTCGCCCACACAAAGCTCCTGCTCAGCCTTGCGCAGCCGTTCCGGCGGGTAGAGGGAGCGGCCGAAGCAGCTTTCGATGTAGGCTCTGTCCTGCGCGGCATTCTGCTTCAGGGTGATGTGGGCCCGGCGCTTGTCCACCGCCAGTCCGCCGCCCACGGCATCCACGGAGCTTGAGTGCTCCACGGTCACGCGGTCGGTCTTGATCATCTGGGTGGGCATGGCTTTGGTGGCAAGCTTTGCCAGCAGGCCGTCCAGATGCAGATGCAAAGCTGCTCTCTGGTGCACAGTGCCGTCGAACAGGTTGAATTTTGCGTAGATCGATAAAATTTCGGCTTTCAGCTGTTCCGCTGCCGGCGCTTTTTCCGGGGAAAGAGCCGCAGCAAGGCCGGACTCATAAGGGGTCATCACCGGGTCGGCACGGCCCAGCACACGCCGCCAGCGTGCAGCCTGCATGGTGTACACCAGCTGATTTTTTGCCATCCACTCCTGACGGGAGAGCTTGTATTGAATCGCAAAAAAGTAATCTGCATGGGCATGGCGCAGTGCTTCCAGCACCGGGCGGCGGGGCAGCTCCAGCCGATAGGCGGCGTTTTCCAGATACAGCCATGTCATGTCGTCCAGCATGGTCTGCCGCAGATCACCGTCCCATGCGTCAAAGACGCTGCGGATCAGCGTGTCACCGTAATATTTGTGGATGAGGCCCACGACCGTGTTCATGTAAAAATCGGTGGTGCCGTCGGTATAGCGGGCCAGAAACAGCGGCTCAAAGCCGTATTCGCCTGCCGCGGCCCACACTTGATTGGCGGCCCGCCGCTCCTGCGCGGTGTAGCTCTGCGCTTCCATAGGGCGGCCCCTCAGCCGAAGAGCTTGGCGGCGGTGAGCTGGGCCGGGATGCGGGCGGCAATAACGTCCCGGATGAGCCCCTGCTCGTAGGAATCAAAGGCTTTGTTGGTGATGCCCATGTCCAGTGCGGCCCCGGCAGGCACGCCCCGGCGGATGAGCCGCAGGGCGTCCAGCATCCCGCGCAGGTCCAGCGCTTTGGTGGAGATTTCCGCGCTGTCGCACTTTTTCTGCAAATCGAGGAAGAGCAGGGCGAACTGCCTGACATACTTGCTGTTCAAATCGGGGAACTGGGTGCGCAGGAGCTTTTCGAGGTTCTCCTCGGTGATGGTGGGCATCTGGATGACCACGAAGCGGGAGGTGAGGGCCTCGTTCAGCTCACGGGTGCCGGCGTAGCCGTAGTTCATGGTGGCGATGAAGCGGGTGGCGTCGTGAAGGGGAATGCGTTCATAGCCAGGCATGTCGATGGAGCGGCGGAAGTCCAGCGTGGCGTGGAGCACCGCCAAAGACTCGT
>OLCJ01000478.1_pt1 | contig 8527 bp, 8 predicted proteins | sample 1607861 | NCBI WGS metagenome assembly OLCJ01 (sample SAMN02674697, study PRJEB24791) | human gut metagenome, SKBSTL033 | isolation source: stool | host: Homo sapiens | place: USA | reverse complement strand
GGCGGTCTCGACGATGTTGAGCAGCGCGTCGCGGTCGATTCGCTGGGTGCCGAAATTGTTGTGCTTCATGCTGATCTGACGCTTGCCCTCGACGAAATACTGCATTTCGCGGTTGACGAAAATCCGGCCGATCAGTTATCCCTCGTCGGCGCTGCGGTTGTATTTGAACGAATCCGAGAGAAAGTTGTATATGTTGATGATGCCGCAGTAGGAGTTGTCCCGGTCCGTCTGCACGTAGGGATTCTGCCAGATGACGTGGTTCGGCTCGAACTCGAAGACGTCGGTGTGCATCTGGAAGATCAGCAGGTCGTTGGCCACCTGTATCTGGGCTTCGAACTTGCCCCGGTCACGGTATTCGAGCCGCACGCGCCGGTCGAGGAGTCCGTCCAACTGGTCGTCCATTTCGGAAGCCATCTCCAGCAGGGTTTCTTTCAGGTCGTTGAATGTGGCGAACGTGTTGTCGAAAACCTTCTGTTTGAGCGTCGATTTGCTTACGATGGTTTCGAGGATTTTCTTTCGCAGGGGTATGCTTTCCATGCTATATCGAAGGATTGATTATCGTATCTTGATCGTTGTACCGGGAGTCAGCGCATCGCCTTCCTTGAGTTTGTTCAGACGTGCCAGCGATTTGGTGCGGATGCCGTAGGACTGTCCGAGCGACCAGAGGGTTTCGCCCTCGCGCACGGTGTGCAGCAGAACGTTGCCGTCCCAGCGCTTCTTCTTGCGGCCGATGTAGATCACTTCGTTGGCAACGGGCTGGGCATTTTTGCTTACATCGTTGAATTTACGCAGGTTGCGGGCCGAAATGCGGAAGTCGCGGGAAATTTTCTCGAAGGTATCTCCGTCGTGAGCCAGGATGTAGTTCACGCCGTTGGTACGATAGACGTTGTAACCCTTATGGGCATTGACCGTCACGCGGTAGTCGTCGGGATCGACTGCCCCCGAAGCGATCGCTGCGGCTTGATCGACGTTGCTTTGGCCCGAGAACCAGTCGTCGGTGAGGTGTCCGGTTTGCGCTCCGTAAATGGTAAGTCCGTCCTCGCGGTCGAGCAGGTAGAGTTTACTCTCTTCGATGATGCGGATGAGTCGCTGCGCATAGTCCGGAGCCGTAGCGTAACCGGCGGCCTTCAGCCCCCGGGCCCAGCTTTTATAATCGTTGGGAGCATAGGAAAAGAGCGAGTCGTAGCGCGGCTGGCTGTCGAGAAATTCGGCATGATCCTGATAGGACGCCTCGACCGAAGGATAGCTGCGGAAACATTCGCCCTTTTCATCGTCGTCGTAATAGACCACGTCGCCCGTCCAGTTACGCTTGCACTTGATTCCGAAATGGTTGTTCGAAGCCTGTGACAGCCAACTGTTGCCGCAATCGGATTCCAGGATGCCCTGGGCCATGGTAATGCTGGCGGGAATCCCGTAGCGTTCCATGTGGGCGACGGCTATTTTTTTGTACTTGTTTATGTATTCTTCCCGCGTTTGCCGCACTTGAGCCTGCGCAGGGAGGACGGTCAGTAATACAAAACCCGCCAGGGATATTGCTTTGTGATAAAAATTCATTACCTTTGTTTGATCTTTGTATGCAAAGACAGTGAAAGCCGATCGGCAAGCCGAACTTGTTCGAACCGGCTTTGGATATATCCTATCTTCTGCAAAGATAATCGTTTCCTCGGATAATTACAAAATAAAAAGGATAGACTATGTTTACTCAAAATGCGAATAAAATATTCGCCCAGGCGATCGACGATTACCATCGTTACGACGACGTGGATCATCAGCTTTCGAATCCCTATGCGGAGGGAACGATCGACCACCTGCTCTATATGAAGAACTGGGTGGATACGGTGCAGTGGCACCTGGAAGACATTATCCGTGATCCCCGGATCGATCCGGTCGAGGCGCTGAAGATCAAACGCCGCATCGACAAGTCGAACCAGGTTCGCACCGACATGGTGGAGTACATCGACTCCTACCTGCTCGATAAGTATAAGAATACAGACGTGCAGCCGGGGGCGCGTATCAATACCGAAACCCCGGCCTGGGCCATCGACCGCCTCTCGATCCTGGCCCTGAAGATTTACCACATGCGTCAGGAGGTGCTCCGCAAGGATGTGGACGAGGCGCATCGCGCTGCCTGCCAGCAAAAACTCGATGTGCTGCTGTCGCAGCAGGTTGATCTTTCGACTGCGATCGAGGAGTTGATCGAGGATATTGAAGCCGGACGTAAATACATGAAGACCTACAAACAGATGAAGATGTATAACGATCCGGCGCTCAATCCCGTGCTTTATGCCGCGAAAAAATAAAAAGCTGCCCCGGCACCTGCTCGTGATCCGTACTTCGGCGATGGGCGATGTGGCGATGTTGCCCCATGCGCTCCGCGCCCTGAAGGAGGCGTATCCCGAGGTGAAGGTGACCGTTGCGACCAAATCGCTGTTCCATCCCTTTTTCGAAGGGGTGGATGTCGATTTTTTGGATATCGAAACCCGCCGCACGCACCGGGGTATCCGGGGCGCCATTCGGTTCGCCCGCGAAGCGGCCGAGTTGAAGATCGACGCGGTGGCCGACATGCACAATGTACTGCGTTCGAAGATGGTGCGTGCGGCACTCCACCTGCGGGGGATTCCCGTTTCGGTAATTCACAAGGGGCGGATCGAAAAATACATGCGGCTGGGACGCGGTTCGGAAGGTGTGAAACCTTTGAAACACACCGTCATCCGTTATTGCGACGTCTTCCGTCGCTTGGGATTCGACTTTCCCGATCCCCGGCCGGCCGAGAAACGCCCCCGACCCAATCCCATGGGAGAAAAACAGGGTATATGGATCGGTTTCGCGCCGTTCTCCGCCCAGCCGGGCAAGACTTATCCCGAAAAGTTGAGCGCCGAAGCCGTCCGTCTGTTGAGCGGGCGTTTCGACCGGGTTTTCGTCCACAGCGGCGGCGGAGAGGAAGCCGAATTCGCCCGCCGCATGGAGGCGCTCTATCCGAACGTCACGGCATTGTATGGCAAGATAAAGCTGGGGGATGAGATGAACCTCATTTCCAACCTGGATTGCGTGGTGTCGATGGATTCGCTGGTGATGCATCTGGCTTCGCTCATGGCTACGCCCACCGTGTCGGTGTGGGGAGCGACCCATCCCGGGCTCGGCTTTCTGGGTTACGGGTTCGGACAGGAAGGTGTCTTGCAGACCGATTTCGCTTGCCGACCTTGCTCCGTATATGGAAAGAAACCCTGTAAATATGGCGATTACCGCTGTATCTGGAGCATAGAACCGCAGATGATCCTCGACCGGGTCGAGCGGTTGGTCGGTAAAACGGAGTAATTTCGGCTTATCGTTTCGTCGATTCCCTTTGCTCCCATTTTTTACCTGTTTCCGCACTCCTTCCCGACGAAGTTCCGTTGTTTGGTTCCGAATCCCGATTTCCGGCACCCGATAAAAAAACTCACGCTTGAAAAGCGTGAGTTTTTTTATCGAACCAAGCCGTATATGAAACGGCATCCAATTTAGATCAGATCTTTTTTGGTCAGAACGACCGCATCGATCTTGAGGGCCGGCTTGCCGTCCATCTCGATAATTTCAGCCGTTTGCTCGAAAGGATACGGCCCGCCGCTTCCTTCCGATACGCCGCTCAAGATAATTCGATCTCCTTCGGGCGCCAATTCCCAAGCTTCGTAGCGCAGAGTCAGCATATTGATCGAAGCGGCGACGCCGTTTACTCGAATTTCAATGCCTTGTTCCTGCTCGGGGTCGATCGGATTGGGCTCCACCCAGCGGCCGATGGCCGTAACATAGGCGGGATCGGTCACCACCTTCAAAGCCGGAGTCGTCTCGCCGAGCTTCCCCCGGTAGGTAACGGTCGCCGTATTGCCCAGCAGCAGGCCGTAAGCCTCCTGCATATCGGCATCCTCCGTGGTGAAAGTCACCCTTCTTCCGTCGGCCGGGGACTCTACCGTGACGGTATTCATCGTTCCATCGACGATCTTACCCGTGAATTGCTCCGGAGCTTTGGGTGTACAAGCCGTCGTCCCGATGAGCACAGCAGCGAATGCGGCGAAACAAAATTTCCTCATATCTTGCAAGCGTTTAATGCTTTTTTTGACGGATGTATTCGTCGATGGACTTGGCGGCTTTACGGCCGGCGCCCATGGCCAGGATGACCGTCGCGGCTCCGGTTACGGCATCGCCGCCGGCGAAGATCCCTTCACGGGTAGTCGCACCCTTTTCATCGGCCACCAGACACCCCTTGCGGTTGGTTTCCAACCCTTCGGTGGTCATCTTGAGCAGCGGGTTCGGCGAAGTGCCGAGCGCCATAATCACCACGTCGCACGGAATTTCGAAATCCGAACCGGCCTTTTCGATCGGAGAGCGGCGTCCGCTTTCGTCGGGCTCGCCCAACTCCATCTCGACGCAACTGATACCTACGACCCAGCCCTTCTCGTCGCCGATGATCGAAGTCGGATTGGTCAGCATGCGGAATTCGATCCCCTCCTCCTTGGCGTGGTGGACCTCCTCCACGCGGGCGGGCAGCTCCTTCTCGCTGCGGCGATATACGATGGTCGCTTCGGCCCCCAGGCGCTTAGCCGTACGTACGGCATCCATCGCCACGTTACCGCCGCCGACCACCACTACGCGCTGACCGACATAGATCGGTGTATCGTAATGCGTATCGTAAGCCTTCATCAGGTTGGTACGCGTGAGGAACTCGTTGGCCGAAACCACGCCGTTCAGGTTTTCGCCCGGGATGCCCATGAAACGGGGCAGGCCGGCACCCGAACCGATGAAGACGGCCTCGTAACCCTCTTCGTTCATCAGTTCGTCGATGGTCACGGTGCGGCCGACGATCACGTCGGTTTCGATCTCTACACCCAGCTTCTTCACGGCCTCGACCTCCCTGGCTACGATCTTCTCCTTGGGAAGACGGAATTCGGGAATACCGTACACCAATACGCCGCCGACCTTGTGCAGCGCTTCGAAAATCTTCACTTCATACCCCATGCGGGCCAGGTCGCTCGCGCAGGCCAGTCCCGAAGGACCGCTGCCGATGACCGCTACCTTGTGTCCGTTGCGCTTGATGTCGGGAGCGGGCATCTTGTCGGCATTCTCGATTTTCCAGTCGCCGACGAAGCGCTCCAGCTTGCCGATAGCCACCGGCTCGCCCTTGACTCCCAAAACGCAGGAGCCTTCGCACTGGCTCTCCTGCGGGCAGACGCGGCCGCAAACGCTCGGCAGCGAGCTGTCCTCGGAGATAACGGCGGCAGCCGCAGCGAAATTACCCTCCACGACCTGATGGATGAAATCCGGAATACGGATATTCACCGGACACGCCGCCACGCAGCGGGGATTCTTGCAATTCAGGCAGCGGGACGCTTCGAGCGTGGCTTCCTCGACATTATAACCGTAGCACACCTCCTCGAAGTTGGTGGCCCGGACTTTCGGATCTTGTTCGCGCACGGGAACGCGCGGAATTTTATTTGCCATAGTTGTTTGCTTTCATTGTTCTGTGGACGCCTTCGGCATTCGGACGCAGAGCATCGCTCCATACTCGTCTGCCGGAAACGTCCGGTTGTGTGTGGATCGGTAGTTATTTGTCGAGCCCGACACGGCATTTGTGACCGTTCTCGCGCTCCTGCTCGATGGCGCGGGCACGCTCTTCCTGCGTGCGGTACATACCCTGACGGCGCATCGCTTCGTCGAAATCGACCTGGAACCCGTCGAATTCGGGGCCATCGACACAGGTGAAGACGGTCTTGCCGCCCACCGTGACGCGGCAGGCGCCGCACATGCCCGTACCATCGACCATCAGCGTATTGAGCGATACGACCGTCGGCAGGGAGTACTCCTTGGTCGTGAGCGTCACGAACTTCATCATAATCATCGGACCGATGGCCACGCAGACGTCGTACTGCTTGCCCCGGTTGTCGATCAGGTCTTTGATCAGGGCCGTTACCATACCTTTGAAGCCTTCGCTGCCGTCGTCGGTAGCGATGTAGAGATTGTCCGCTACGCGGGCCATCTCCTCGGTATAGATCAGCATCGACTTGGTCTTGGCACCGATGATGACATCGGCTTTCACCCCGTGTTCGTGCAGCCATTTTACCTGCGGATAGACCGGAGCCGTACCCACGCCGCCCGCTACGAACAGGAAGCGTTTCTTGCGCAGGGTGTCGAGATCTTCGTGAATGAACTCCGAGGGGTGCCCCAGCGGACCGACGAAATCGGCCAGCGCATCGCCCTGCTCCAAGGCGCAGAGCTTGCGGGTCGAGGCTCCGATAGCCTGCGTGACGATCGTTACCGAGCCTTGCTCGGCGTCGTAATCGGAGATGGTCAGGGGTACTCGTTCGCCGAATTCGTCGATGCGGACGATGATAAACTGTCCGGGTTTTGCCGCTCGTGCTACGCGGGGCGCATGAATGCGCATCAAATAGATGTTCTCCGCGAGCACTCTTTTTTCAAGGATTGTGTACATTACTTTTTTATAAAAGGTTCTATTTGTTTCCGTTCTCTCCGCTCGGCTCCGTCCGTACAGGTCGGTACCGCGCCTGTCTGCCGGAAAATGTCGGAGTTCCCGCCTTTTTCCGTCCGGCATCCTGTTTCGGCCGGGTCTCTTCGTACCTTACTCTTCGACAGCGGCCGTCAGGCGGATGCTCTGCATCGGACGCGCGGGGTCGTTGGCGATAAGTATCAATCGCTCCGACCAAAGACCGTAATCCCGCCGCGACGCATCGAATGTCACCACGATTTCGCACGCCTGGCCGGGTTCGATCCGCTCTCCGCCGCGAAGCGAACATCCGACACCTTTCGGAGTTTCTACGGCCCGGATTATCAGGGTCGATTTGCCGTAATTACCAAGTGTCAGAGATCGCTCTGCCGGAGCTCCTGTCCGTTTCACGGGGCCAAAATTAATAATATTTTTGTTCACTTGCCACTTTGGGGCGTTTTCTTGTTCCTCCCGGCGGGGATCGTCCACGGCAAAGCCGTGCAGAAAGATGTCGGTCCGTGTAGGACGACCGTCGATACAGACCGTGAGCAACTCTTTCAGTGTGCCGTAACGGGGTTTGTCCGCCGACAGGTCGTAGCTGAAGGTAAGGACTCCTCGTTCGTTCGGAGCGATCCGGCGGGGATAGTCCGCCTGAAGAAGTCCGCTCGCCTCTTCGGGTCGCAGCTCCAGGGTCAGGGGTTTGTCCGAAAGGTTGGCATATCCGATGGTAGCGACCGAAGTTCGCCCGTTATAAATATAGGTGAAAGCGTGGAAATTGTCTTCGAGTCGCAGTCCGTCGCCGCAGTCGATGGGGTAGAGCTCTTCGAGGGTCTTCGGGCGACCGATGACGGAACCCGTAATGCGCAGTTTGGCGGCGATGCGGCGGTCGGCCGTAAAGACGGCCAATTCCCGCGAAAAGTTGCCGGGGCGGTTGGCAGGATCGTAAGTTACCGTGATTTCGGTCTCCTCGCCCGGGAGAATCGGTTTGCGCGTATATCGGGGAGTGGTGCAACCGCAGGTCGTAGTGACTTGGAGGATTACTTCGGGGTGTTCCCCTTCGTTGCGGCAGACGAAACGATGCGTAACCGGGCCGTCGGTTTCGCGGATGGTGCCGAAATCCCATGTGGGCCGGTCGAATACCAGTCCGGATTGAGCCAGACTCGGCAATGTGTTCATAATCAGGGCGAAAGTCAGTAGGCGGATTTTTCGGAACATTTCGTAATACGATTATTTTTCCGTAAAGATACGAGGTTTTGTGAAAAAAAGTGGGACAAATTTTGCAGGAATAAAAAAATGCTATATATTTGCACTCCGAAAACAGGGGTAAACCCGAGTTTTCGAAAAAGCCTGAATAGCTCAGTTGGTTAGAGCACATGACTGTTAATCATGGGGTCCTAGGTTCAAGTCCTTGTTCAGGCGCTTAAGAAGGCTTCTTGCCTTTCGGGAGCTTAGCTCAGCTGGTTCAGAGCGTCTGCCTTACAAGCAGAGGGTCGGGGGTTCGAATCCCTCAGCTCCCACAAAATCGAAAATCGGATGAAAGCCACTCAATTTTTTGAGTGGCTTTTTTATTGCTGGTTTTACGAGAAGGTGTTCTTTGAGAAGAGGATCTGCGGAGGAATGAATGTGATGGCATTGGTTTTACGTCGGATGTGAAAAAGTAGGATTTTTTCGATGCTTCGGTTTGTTCTAAACGAGGATTTTAGTATTTTATTTATACATCAAAAGTATTAAGTCGTTTAATGCGAGGAAATTTCGTTTAAAACATTTGAACGCGTGCGGGAATCCGTCCGTACCGGTACGGTTTTTTGGCACGTGTTTTGTTTTTCTGAAGGAGCCGGGTCGGAGCAATAGCCCGATTCCGGCGAGGTTTCTTCATTTATTTAAGTTTGGGTTAGTAGTTTTAGGAGGGCGACCTCCGAGGGCAGCAGGCAATCGCGAGATTCCCTGCTGTTTTTTTTGTCCCCGGAGGTCCTCCTACTAACCGAACAATTCGTTGAGCACCGCAGCCAGGCGGTACGAGGCCTTGATCAACTGGCTTTCGGGCAGCAGGTAGGT
>OLCJ01000450.1_pt1 | contig 9242 bp, 12 predicted proteins | sample 1607861 | NCBI WGS metagenome assembly OLCJ01 (sample SAMN02674697, study PRJEB24791) | human gut metagenome, SKBSTL033 | isolation source: stool | host: Homo sapiens | place: USA | reverse complement strand
CGGGCCTGCTGCCCGGCGACAAGGTGGATCAGATCGAGAAGCTCATCGCCGAGAAGCGGCCCAAGGAGAATCTGGCCTTCGTGGGCGATGGCATCAACGATGCCCCTGTTCTTGCCCGTGCAGATGTCGGCATTGCCATGGGAGGTCTTGGCTCGGATGCCGCGATTGAAGCTGCGGATGTTGTTCTGATGACAGATGAACCATCGAAACTTGTAGAAGCCATTGATGTTGCAAAGGCTACGAAACGGATTGTGATGCAGAACATCGTGATTGCTCTTGGCATCAAGAGCGTGTTCCTTGTTCTGGGCGCACTCGGCATGGCCGGTATGTGGGAAGCCGTGTTCGGTGATGTGGGTGTCACGATCATCGCTGTTCTGAACGCAATGCGGATTCTGAAGAAATAAGCACAAACAAAAACAGGGTGCGTCCACCCGGACGCACCCTGCAAAAATCCACACACGATAAGTAAGGCAGGGAGTTCCCCATCGGGAACTTCCTGTTTTTCTTTGCCGGAGATGTGAGCCTGCTCCGCCTGCCACGCAGCAAACTCGCGCTGGCCTTCCTCGCTGTTCCAGCAGGCAAGGATGGCCGGGTAGAATGCCCGTGCCAGACGGTCGATGACTTCATCGGGATAGGGGGAAGTGTTTGTGGACTTTTTCTTTTTGTTCAAACGCACGCTCCTTTGATCGTCCCACCGCAGCAAAGTCGGGCGAGAAAATCAAAGTTCCAATTTTTATCAGGCGCAAGGGCGCGGAAGTTTTCCACCCTGCACTTGCGGCTGGTGGCTCATTGATGGCTTACAAGTGCCTGTCGTTATGCGATTTCTTTATCGTTCAGCATTTCTTCAAACTGTGCCATATACGCTTTGTGCTGCTTGAGGATTTTTAGCGTTTCAGTTTTGGCGTAGGAATCGTCCGGTAGCTTAGGCAAGTATCTCATCAAAAAATCAAAGTCCTGCTGAATCCGCCGGACAGCGACTTCCAGCGCTGAGTAGTTGATTCCAGAGTAGTGTGAGTAGCTCGACTGCGGAGCCGAACGGTCTTCTGGGTGCAGAATCTCGTGCACGATTTGCTTGCGGTTCGGAAAATCAGCTCTGGCGAGGCGGTGCATATCAGCATCACGGACTTTGAATTGCCCAGACAGAATTTTCTCCTGCATACCGGGCACCATCTGTTCCATAATCTCCACGCCACGCATGAACTTTTCAGACCGGGCAACGTAGGATTCGCTGACATTGTTCCGCTCCGCAATCTGCTTGCGGATGCTCACTTCCGCAGAGGTGGGAGGAATTGTGTCAATTTGACACAATTCCTCCTGAACAGGTTCTTTGGCAGCAGCCGTATACTGGTTATTGCCATTTCCACCGGGCTTTCGATGTTCCACACTGTACTGCTTTCCAATGAGGAACTTCTTCTGCTCCGGGGTTAAATTGCGCCGCCCCAGCTGATTCTTGCAAATCCAGATGATGGCTTCATAGCGGTTTGCAAACTCCGTTTCATGGACAGTGTACGGGATTTCCGGGTGCTTCTTGGCGATGATGAAACGGTTGTGTCCGTCCACGATCAGCCCCTCCCACACGATGATGGGATTGATGATGCGTCCATCCCGCAGGATGTTGGCTTCCAGCTGGTTCAGCTCCTCAAAGGTCAGTGGTGGGATCTTGCCCTGAAATTCAGGGTCAACTTTAAGCGCATTCAGATTCATCATCGAACCGTCCTTTCTTAAAATAGGTGGCTTTCGGGCTGGTGGGCTGGATGTAGTAGTCGTAGCCAAAGTTGGTCTGGCAGTAGGTGCAAGGCTCCTTGGTGAGCTGATAGGGGTCTGCACGGCGGACACGGATGCCACGGGCGTTCCGAAAGGCGGTCAGGCAGCGGGGGCAGAGGGTGGTCAGGGTCGATTCATCGGGCTGGTGAGTAAAATTACGGCTCATAATCATTTCCTCCGTTTCGTATGGGTGAGTGTTCGGTATGGAAAAAGCCCGCCGCCAAGGTTCAAAAGAATCCCCGGTGGTGGGCTTGAAGTTTTGCTTTAAGTTATTTCCAACCTATTTGTCCTCGACCCCCGTTGGATTTGGAATGCACCTCGGTAAGTGGGGACTTGCACCCACACTCCACATTGGCTTCTTCAGCCACCCCGTCTTCGTTATGACCGGGCCGCGAGTTACGGAAGTTTCATTATTTTGTCCGAGGGAATGATATTCAGTTTTCAAGGTACGCTTTACAGCTTTGGGCTTCTCCCCGTCTGGGGTGTTGCCCTTGCTGTGACAATAGTTTATCGTAGAAACACTGTCTTTTTAAGGAACTGGTAGTTCCGGTTTTGCAACTTTTTTGAGCGGATTTTTCTCGAAAATCGGAACTACCAGTTCCGGTTTTTCGTAGATGCGTCAGAAAAAATGGTACAAAAAAAAAGAAGCCGAGAATCGCTTCTCGACTTCTTTATGGTGATTATACAGATGCAGATGTATCCAGCTCGTCAATAAGATTACTCAGCTTATTTTTGAAGATCTGGATTTTCTGGTGCTGCTTTTTGATCTGTGCATTAAGCTCCCTTTCCCGTGGAGTGTCCAATACGCCAAGAATCAAAAAGTCCAGAGTGGTGTTCAGTGAAATGGCTACTTCTACCAACAAATCTATAGAAGCAGTGCCTTCCCCTCGTTCGATCTTTCCCAAATGGCGGTCACTGATATTCAGCTTTACGGCAAATTGCTCTTGCGTTAAGCCTTTGGTTTTGCGCAGCTGCTGGATGCGTTTTCCTGTGATGTAAGAATCAAAGTACATAAGCCAGCCCTCCGACCACAGAACAACGCAGTCGCAAGCTGCGCCACAAGGTCGGAGTGCAGGGATGCAGTCGGCGGCGAACCAAGTTCTGGTTGCCGGGGCTCGGTTGGTACTCAATCAATCTCCTTTTCATGTTTCTTCGTCCTTTCTTTGTCGATGATGGCAAGGCGGGCGGAGTATGAAGGACGTACAGAACATCCTTCACAATAGTAAAAGAGCCGCAACTCTATTGCTATCCATGTAGAATCAAGGAATCGTATTCAGCAAATTCAAAACAGCTTCCTGCTGGTCAGGGCGAAGTATCGACCACTTCTCAATGATCTGCATCTGCTGGGGCGTAAGTGCCACCGGGACAGACTCACTTCCCTCTGCCTTTGCAAAAAACTCGGAAAGCGTGATCTGAAAGGCATCGCAGATCTTTACAAGCGAAGGAATGGTCGGGATTGCATTGTTATTGTACCATGTAGAAATGGTGGAAGTTTTCAGCTCGGCGTGAGTCGCTAAATCGTATAGCGACCATTTGCGTTCTTCACGGTAGGCGGTTATAGTGTTCAGAATGTTATCCACCGCCACTCCTCGCTTTCGTACAATAAACTTTTGCTTATTATACCGTACTACGCAAATAATTATAATCCTTTTCGCCGTATAAAAAGTACGGAGTTCGGGAGTTGGCGTTTCATCCTGACATCTTAGCATCTCCGAGTAATAAAAAAAAACGCTGGGAGAAATCTCCCAGCGCAAGCAGCCCTAATCACGGTACCGACGTGTGCCAATCCAAAGCGGACCCAGCACCCACAACCAAGGCAGTGAAAACGTTCTCGTCACTTTTAATACCGTAAGCACCAGCGTTAAAGCAAACAAGAGGGTCATTGTAATTATTTCGGAACGGTCAGGTTTCTTCTCCATACGCAGATTACCTCAAAAAATCCAGTCACGCCTGAGAAATAGTATAAAAGTCAAGATGCTTCATCCGGTTCGGTAGGTGCTGCGGTAATATCGCGGTAGAAAGTAGCCCATGCAGCTTCCTCATAGGGGCGTACAAAAAAGAAGCCAATGCTCAATGGAATTGTCAGCAGAAGAACAAGAGAAATCGCCAGAGCCTCTGAACCGGTGAAATATTTGAGAACCAGAAAACCCTCGGCATACAGTGGCACCGAACAGAGCAGCTCCCAGCCAATGAAGCTGAAATCCAGACAGAACAGCCGCCATTTGTTGCCATTCATGATCCGCCGGGATTCTGTGATCGCTTCATTTGCGGTCAGCGAAGGATGCTCGGACATGATGTAAGGTGTCATCGCATAGCTGTATGTTTTCACGATTCCCGGAATCACCAACAGCAGCGACCAGAGGGCGATGTACAGACCCTGCAGGAATTTCATGCAGAAGCCATCCCACAGACGGTCTTTCTGAGAGAACAAGTCCGAGATGGCAGCATCATTTCCATCTACAAGGTTCAGATTAAAATGAGCATATCCCAGTTGAACTGCACCGCCCACGATCAGTTGGAGGACTGCCCACAGACCAATGCCGACAAGCAGAACAGCAAGCAGCCGACCGCCGTTGGGCTGGGAGAACAGGTTAAAATGAATGTCCTTTGCCTGATTGGAATTGGAAACGACACTGTTGGAACTGCTCACAATGGTAGCACCGAGCGCACTGGCGGCAATACCTGTCAGAACAGCAGTTTTCCATTTTCCGCGCAGAGCATCGCGAGCGAGCATACGATAGTCGGCAGATATTTTCATAGAAGCAACCTCCTGTCTGAAAATGGCAAGTATGTGTGAAAAGGAATATGATATGCCACTTTAATTTAGATACGTTTGAAACGCTGAAAAAATTGCAGCATGAATGAAAAAGAGGCTGTTGCACCGGCTTTTATCCGTGTGCAACAGCCCCTTCCTTTACTTCAGCAGCTTGTCCAGTTCATCATATTGCATTACTGGAGCTTTGCAAGGATTTCTTCAGCCGTCATACCGCTGGCAAGCAGCTTCTTCAGCACATCTTCTGCTTCGCCCTTCTTTGCTTCTTCTGCTGCCTTTGCTTCGACGGCAGCTTTTTTGTTTTCGGCTTTGGTAAGTTCCTTGGTGGCGGCTTTCAATTCTGCTTTCTTGGCTTTCAGCTGCGTCTTCAGATCATCGAGATTTGCAGTCAGCGCAGCAACCTCAGATTCGATTTTTTCCTTTTCGGCGGTCTTTTCTGCAACGACGGCTGCATAATCAACGCTGGCCTTTACAATACGAGCCTTATTCTTGCTTCCCTTGGGTCTTGCCATAATAATTTCCTCCCATAAAGTGAAATAATTTGATACTTACAAGTATATTTCCAAATAGTCAGAATTGCAATAGGTAACATGAGCCGTTTTCAACTGCCAATGCAAATCTTATTCGGTATGCCCGAAGATCGTCGCAAATGTATTCCTTCAATGGTAACAATCATGGAGATTAGTGTTTATCTGGAGATTACCAAAGGATAAATAGAAGCAGTATTAAAGCCGTTCACCACGCAGATTTTCCAGCGTGGCGAACGGCTTTTTTGCTGCCCCTATATTTACAGGTAGGAGGAATCGAAGAAGTCTTTTAATGTAATTCCTAAACCCTGACAAATTCTTTCAATCGTCTCTACGCTTAACTGCCCTCCCCCGACGGGCGGTGGTTTGAATCGTGGAGTACGATATTCCGCATTTCTTTGCCAACACACATAGAGTCATATCACGCACTTGCATCAAATCCTGAACACGCTTGATCGTATCCACGAAAACTCCTCCCATCTTTTTAGTTCAAAACTTTTCCAACGATCTCAAATCTTTGCTCTGGAGATATAAGGATTGGCGAATATTTGGTGTTAAGAGAAACCAAAACCGGTTGGTTATGCACCACGCCATAGCTGTCGGTAAGGAACTCTGCTTGGGATTTGTCTGGGGTATGTTCTTCGTATTTTTTCAGATATCCACAGTCATCATATACGAATATCCCGATATCCCCGCACTCAAGTTCTTCGCAGCGCTTCACCCATACAATCTGTCCGTTATGATAGCGTGGCTCCATACTATCACCGCTAACATATATCCCGAACTCGGCACCAGCCGGAACGCTACTGGCAGGCACTTGTATCTGCTGGAACATTTCACCCTCAAGAAAAGCTCCTAGACCTGCCGATACTGGCAACTCTGATACAGGCATCATTATGTAGTCGATTTCCGCGGGCTCTTCTGCGTCTGGCTGGTAGCGCCGGGATGCAATCAAGTCCATTTCGTACTCAGCGACTTTTTTTTGCCCGATGTCATTTAGAAGGGCGGGTTTCTGGAAGTTCTTTGTAAAGTAGGAAGGACCCTCCTTGATGTTCAATGCGTAGCAGATTGCAACTAGTTGGTAGATGCTGGGAGCGGTATAGCCTTTTTCCCATTTGCTGATTCCTTTATCACTGACATCGACGCCATAGTGACGGAGAAGTTCAGAGAAAGCTACAAGTGAATAGCCATTCCTTTTTCGTATGCCTGCGAGAATCTGACCAACCTCATTGCTATCCCTCGCAGCGACTGCATCATAGCGCACTGTGGATGGGGCTATGTGCATTTTGGTGAGCGTGGTTTTCTTTTTCATAACAAGAACACTCCTTTGTGATCCGGTAGCTCTATTATAGTATAGAAAATACAGGAAATCAATAAGAAATCTCTAAAATAGCGACAAATACGTAATTGACATCTCCATAAAGTAGGTATATAATCGAATCAAATCCACGAATAACAGCTTTTTGGTGTTGATTCTGGACCGAAATCGTATTTGTTCGGTGTTTTTAAGAGGTGATATCATGAGAAAAGAAAACGTAAGATGCCCGATGTGCGGAACCATGAACTATGATGTAGATCTTGATGCAACCGACGGCTGGACAAAATGCCGTCTGTGCAAAGCAGTAACCTGCTCTATGGATGAGTGGAAAAAGCATACAGTGTCCGTTCCTCTGTTAAACGAAAAACAGCTCGTGGCACGTAGTATGATTCGCAAGTAATGCACGCTGCATTCTGATAAATCTGCAAAAAGGAGGAATTCTGATGTGTGGTGATTACAACCTTCGCCGTGAGAAAAGATACGTCGAAGTGGATACCTACAAACACACTAATGGAACGCTAAAGCAGAAATGGGAAACCTTTACCGACCTTGCAGATGCCAAAAACCGTAAGAAAGAGGTCGAATACAAAGAATCCGTCGGTACCTTTGTGGCACCCCAGTGCCGAACTCTAAAAGACCTGCTTAAAGAATACGTCACCCTGTACGGAAGAACCAAATGGGCACTTTCAACCTATCAATCAAACACTGCACTGATTTCAAACTACATAGAACCGCTTATCGGCTCAATGAAGCTGCAAGATCTCACCACCCGCGTAATTGAGGGATATTATCAGCGGCTGCTTAAATACGAAGCCGTTGACCCTATGTGTGGAAAGCGTCAGCATCAATACGTTTCTCCCGGCACGGTTCGTTCGGTTCACAAAATTTTGAGAAGTGCCTTTGAGCAGGCTGTAAAGTGGGAACTTATGGAAAAGAATCCCTGTATTTATGCCACCTTGCCCAAATACACTGCAAAGAAGCGTGATATCTGGACTGCCGAGACCCTGTTCCATGCCTTAGAAGTCTGTGATGATCCACGGCTCCGGCTCTGCATCAACCTCTCCTTCTCTTGTTCTCTGCGCCTTGGCGAACTGCTCGGTTTGACTTGGGATTGCGTGGATATCTCTCCTGAAAGCATCGAAGCCGGGCGAGCCTCCATTTACATAAATAAGGAATTGCAGCGTGTAGACATTGCTTCGCTAAACGCCTTGGAAAACAAAAATGTCATCACTCGTTTTCCCTCGCTGAGTTCCCGCTGTACCACGGTTCAGGTTCTGAAAAGCCCCAAAACAGACAGCAGTATCCGAACCATCTTTCTCCCCAAAACAGTTGCTGAGATGCTTGTCCAATATAAAGCCGAGCAAGACATGACAAGGGATGCACTGGGCACAGAGTACGCTGACTATAATCTTGTGGTCGCCGGCCCGCTGGGAATGCCGACCGAACAATCCACCATCAACGGTGCATTGAAGCAGCTGATTGAGAAAAACAATCTCCCCAAAGTGGTTTTCCACAGCTTCCGACACTCCAGCATTACATACAAGCTCAAGCTGAACGGCGGCGATATCAAAGCCGTGCAGGGCGATTCCGGTCATGCACAGGCTTCGATGGTCACCGAGCAGTACGCACACATTCTGGATGATGATCGGCGTTTGAACGCACAACGATTCGACGATTTCTTCTATCAGCATCATGGTGCAGAGCCTGAAGCCCTCCCTCGCGCAGAGCAAGCCGCTCCCAAAGCCAGCCCAGTCGATACAGATGCGGCAGCAGCTCTTGCCAAACTGCTGGCTGACCCCTCTATGGCTACACTCATTAAAAATCTTGCAAAGAACCTATAAACCTCTATACATAAGCAGCGGCAGTTTTCCGTATATGGAAAACTGCCGCTATCTGTTTTAGGATGATCCCGTTTCTTTGTGTTTTTTCGCCTTAGCTTCCTCTATGTCCATCTTCAGCTGATGTGTAAGCTGTTTTACATAATCGAGTGAAACTTCATAGCCTTCTGCGATTTTTTCTGCCGGCATCCCATCAAGGATACGGGAGATCACAATGTTCTGAGTGGCTTGTTTTCTCGACTCTGCAATCATTTCCTCAATAGAGGGGCAATGTTTATTATGCATCCAATTCAAGTAATCCAAGCGTTCAGCTTCTATCCGCGATAGAAGCCTGACTGCATAGAAATTGTCATCTACCTCGAAGCGAACTTCCTCTCCGGGTTTGACTTCAAGTTTTTCCAGAACCGCATCTGGGAGTTTTACAGTTCCATCTTCACCGACTACAATATTAAATTTCTTTTCCATCGCACACTCCTAAAATCACGCAAAGTTCCTTGCATCCAGTGCCTTTACTCCCGTAAGAATACCATAAGCCCCTTCCTTTTACAAGACAATGCGCATTTCCATTCGCACTGTTACATAGACCAGAGTTTTCTCGCAGAAAGCTCTGGTCTTTTTCTATTGAAAACATTTGTCCATCACACCAGCTACGGCTGTATGGTCTGGTTCACGAATGCTAAACAAGCAAATATCCGTAGGGAAACGTACACTTCCCAGCTAATGAAAGGTGGGCATTTTACAATGAACCTTCCACTTTTCATTAGCTCTGCTAATTTTCTGCTAATGAAAAGCCTTTTACTCGTTTTATTTCGGGGTTTGTGTTCTTTACTCAGATTGACAGCGTAACAAAAAATCAATTGATAAAACGTTACTTGTTTTACCTACTTTTGCCTAGGATTTATGGCTTCAGCCCCTACTCCTAAGCCTGAGGCCCCCGGTTCGAATCCGGGCGGGGACGCCATTTTAAGAAAATGCGAAGGTCATTTTTCCATGTGAAAGACGATCTTCGCATTTTTCATTTT
>OLCJ01000438.1_pt1 | contig 9525 bp, 9 predicted proteins | sample 1607861 | NCBI WGS metagenome assembly OLCJ01 (sample SAMN02674697, study PRJEB24791) | human gut metagenome, SKBSTL033 | isolation source: stool | host: Homo sapiens | place: USA | reverse complement strand
AGAAGCAGGAATCTATCACTTCCCTGACTGCTGAGATTTCATCCATCACCGCAAACATTGACACTTTGAAGGCTGATCTGAAAGAGAAGAAGACTGCTCTGAAGAAGGCCGAAAAAGAAGTGGCATCCCTGGAATCGAAGAAGGCAAAGGCAGATGCTAAGGCCGCTGAAGAAGCGAAGAAGACCGAAGCAGAGGCTGTGCTGAAGAAGCTGCTGGCCACCGGCATGAGTGCGGATGAAATCCTCGAAAAACTGAAATAAGATCGGCCGTGTGGACAAACTGAACTCCAGAAGTTCACACGGTTTTTTTGAAGGTCGCTATATAGTTTATAACGGAAATAAAAGAAATGGAGTGTGACATAAAATGAATTTATCAAAAATACATCATGTTGCAATCATCGTATCTGACTATGAAGCAGCTAAGGATTTCTATGTGAACAAGCTGGGATTCTCTGTCATCAGAGAAAACTATCGCCCAGAGCGTAAAGACTGGAAGCTGGATCTGCGTGTTAACGAACACACAGAGCTGGAGATTTTTGCAGAAGAAAATCCGCCGAAGCGTGTGAACCGCCCGGAAGCATGTGGGCTGCGTCACCTTGCTTTCTGGGTAGAGAGTGTGGAGCAGACGGTGAGAGAACTGGCAGAAGTTGGGATTGAATGTGAGCCAATCCGCGTGGATGATTACACCGGCAAGAAGATGACTTTCTTCCACGACCCGGATGGACTGCCGCTGGAGCTGCATGAGTAAAATGAAGAAAACAAGAAAACCAGGCGGCGGCCGGAAAAAGTTAAAGCCGGAATACGATGCCGGGAAGAATCTGAAAGATCAGATGGATGCGGCTGTGGCGCTCTATGAGGAGGACTGCTCCCTCCAATCCATCGCCGATGTGCTAAACCTAAACCCAATCAAAGTGAGAAAGCTGCTCATCACAGCCGGTGTGTATGAATCAGAAGTGGCGGAGAAGGTGCAAGCTACCTTTCAAGAATACCGAGAAACACAGGACTACAAAACCTCCATACTCTCAACTGCAAATGCCCTGAAACTTTCCAAAGCCTCCGTTACCTCGTACCTGCCTTATAAAAAAGGCGTGTACTTCCCAAGCACAGCAGATAAAGAGGAGATTAGTGTAGGAGCAGAGCGGCAGCGGAGATACAGAGCGGTAAGAAAACTGAGAACCGAGCCGACAGAAGAGCATCTGTGGGAGGTGGTTCTTCTTTATACTGGTGTGCGTTTCAAAACGTACTCGGGGTTGCCCTTTACCTATGAAATACGAAAGGGCCGGAATGGGCAATACACAAAGGAACTGTGGATCGACAGACGGGAAAACAGTAAAAGTCTGGCGTGGAGTTCTGTGTTGCTGGCTCTGGGCAATATTAAAAAGGTAGGAGAAGTAGTTGAACGACCGAAAGCTCTGGGCGACATCCGGGGTGTGACTTACATCTACGGGATGTTCTATCGGTTCGGACTGATCGATGTGTCGGATGAAGCGAAAGAAAAGATGAAGAAAGCGTTTAATAAATCGTCCTGACACGGATGTGTCAAGGTTGCCCGTGTAGGAACATCGTTAACAGTTACACAACGTTAAAATAGCAATATGTCCACGATGAACAGGCACACCACCTGCTTATCGTGGGCATTTCGTTTTATACAGTGTCTTTATGAATGACGGTAAGGTTCGATTTTGAACTTTGCCGTTTTTCTTTTTGTCCAAATTTGTGAAATTTTCAAAACTGTATTCAAAAACGGCTCTGAGGATTCCTATTAGTGTAGGGGCTTTTAAAATCTTTCGTAAAACGGCTTTCCTATAGTTCTATAAGTGGGAAATAAACAAAATCTATATTCTAAAATTAGGCAGTTCAACAAAATTTGAAAAACTGGTTGCAAAACACCCCTTTTAGAATGTTATAGGTAGAGGGGAACGTTGGAAAAATGAATTTTCTTTGAACTTTCAAAAGACCCGGTTTAAAAACACCCCTTAAAGTTTGTATAGGGTATAGGAAGTGTTTTCAAAAGTAAGCCAATTCGCTACGGTATCACTGATGAAATTCCCCGATTCCTTACAAAGTCACATCGCACCTTGAAAATCGCATGAGCCACCCCAGCAGGATACCTCTGGTACTGAATGTGCATTCTGCACGTCTTACCGGAAAATACGCCGGAGAAAATCGGGCAGGAACGGGCCGGGAGAGAGTGGACGGTAGTTAAGAGCAAGATTCGCCTTTGTATACGAAAACGCCACTACGGGCGGTTTCTTCACGGCGGCATCTTGATGGGGATTGCGCTCCCCATACCCTCACATCGTGCAAAATTACATGATTTTGCCTTTTGGTGGCCTGCCGCAGCAGGTCACAGCCGGAGTGCAGACGCACTGCCGGGAAAATCAAACTCTTGATTTTGGAAAGGAGACCTCATGCCACAAACGAAGAAAAAAGTGAAATCTATCGTAAAGACAAAAGTAATCTCCGCACGAGTTACAGAAGTAGTACATGAACTTTTACACCGGCAGGCAGAAGATGCCGGAATGACCCTCTCTGAATTTGCAGCGCAGATGCTGATGAAAGGCCGCGTGAATACCTCGTATGTGTTCTATGTCCACCCGGACGAGATCGAAGCCATCACACGGGAGTTTGCCGCCATCGGGAACAACCTGAACCAGATCGCGGCGTTCTTCAACAGTGGCGGTATCCAGTCGCGTGCAATGCTCGAAAATATCAACCATGCGATTTCCTGTATTTTTGAAATGCGGGAGCAGGTCGCAGAAATGGCAGGAAAGAACTATGGCAATCTTAAAGCATATCGCAAGTAAGAGTTCCAACTATGGTGCTGCGCTGGAGTATCTGATTTTCAAGCATGATGAGCTTCGGAAAACTCCGATCCTTGACCAGAACGGAAATCGCATCATGCGGGATGAGTTTTATCTGGACGGTCTGAACTGTGAACCCTATTCCTTTGATGCGGCCTGCCAGCAGTTGAACCGCGAGTACCAGAAAAACAAAAACAAGAATGAAATCAAAAGCCACCATTACATCATCAGCTTTGATCCACGGGACAGCACAGAAAATTGTTTGACGGGGAAGCGGGCGCAGGAGCTTGGACTGGAATACGCAAAAGCAAATTTTCCGGGGCATCAGGCATTGGTCTGTACGCACATGGACGGTCATAATGGCAGCGGCAACATTCATGTACATATCGTAATCAACAGTTTGCGAAAACTGGATGTGCCTAAGCAGCCCTTTATGGAGCGGCCCATTGACTGCAAGGCAGGGTACAAGCACCATGTGACGAACGAATACCTGAAACACCTGCAGAAATCCCTCATGGATTTGTGCCGCTGCGAGTTTCTGCATCAGGTCGATTTACTGTCACCATCCAGAACGGGTGTGACCGAAGCGGAGTATTGGGCACAGCGGCGGCTGGATGAGAAAAAACAGAAAATCGAAACGGAAGGATTTACGCCCAATCCGACAAAGTTTCAAACGCAGAAGCAGCTTATCCGGGATGCCGTTGCCGCTGCTCGTGAGAAAGCAATCTCGTATGAAGATTTTCAAGACATCCTGCAGGATGAATACAACATTTTCGTCAAAACCCAACGTGGGCGTTATAGCTATCTGCCGCCGGAACGGAACAAGTTCATATCGGAGCGTTCTCTGGGAGAAAGCTGCAAAAGAGAATGTCTGGAAGGATTCTTTGTTCAGAACGCCGAGAAGAATCTGCGGTACAAGGAAGAACCCATACTGATCTTTACAACCAGAACCAGGCTACGGCTCGTTGTGGACCTGCAGGAGAATGTCAAGGCACAGGAAAATCTGGCCTATGCGCTAAAGGTCAAAATCAGCAATTTGCAGAAAATGGCTGAAACGCTGGTATGGGTGCAGGAAAACAACATCAACGACCTGACGGAACTGAACGATCTGTGTAAGACAGCACAGGCTAATGCGCAGGCAGCGTATGAGCGGCTGTCACAGGCAGAGGATGAACTGTACAAAACCAATGAACAGATTCATTATGCGGGGCAGTACCTTTCTACAAAAGAGGTCCAGCAGCAATTTGGGAAAGCAATTTTTAAGAAAAAATTCCGTGCAGAGCATTCCAGGGAACTGGATGCCTATGCAGAATCCGTGAAATATTTCCGGGAAGAAAACGATGGAAAGCTGCCATCGCTGAAATCCTTGAAAAAACGGAAGGAAGAACTGACCAAAGAAATTGCGGAGAGGAAAAAGGCATATGCTCCCTTGAAAGAAGAATCTCGGCGTCTGGAAATTGCATCGGATAATGTGTACAGCATCTTCCGAAAAACCAATGAGATGAAATCCGACCTTGCATGGAAACGCGAGTGGGAGGCCAAAGTCCGCGAAAAGGCAAGGCAGGAGCAGGCTCGACAGGAAAAGCGCGAGCGTCAACCGAAACGCAAGAAGCGCAGCTATGATATGAGCCTGTAATCAGCAGTGTCTTCCACCCCGCACCCCGGAACCCTGCCGGATGCGTAAGCCCGTACAGGACTTTCCCATTCGGCAGGGACTTTTGAAAATAAGAAGGAGGTCAATTTTCAAGAACAACAATTTATTTGAAATCGTAAAACGGAATATCACTACTCGACAGGCTGCAGAAGCCTATGGTTTTCGTCCAAACCGCAGCAGCATGATTTGCTGTCCATTCCATGCAGACCGCAATCCCAGCATGAAAGTGGATTTTCGATTTCACTGTTTTGGCTGTGGCGCGGATGGCGATGCAATCGACTTCACCGCAAAAATGTTTCAACTGTCCTTACGACAGGCGGCGGAAAAGCTGGCCGCAGACTTTGGACTTTCTGCAACGGAAAATTTCCCACGGCAGCACTTGAAAATCGTGGAATACAAAGATCCAATCCAAATATTGTACGAGTGCCGTGCAATCCTAGCTGACTGGCGCATACGATTTGTACCAAAATTATCGGAGGAAGAACTGCATCCATGTTTTGCTGCCAGCCTGCATTATACGGATTACATCCAATATCTGATAGAGAATCGACATTTTCTCACCGAACATCGGAAGGAGGTTCAACAGATTGCCCAACGAATCCGAAAATACCAGACCGACCATTTCCAACATCCGCAAAATGCTCTCGCAGGCTGAAAAAGGTGGTGTTCAGAACACGATTCAAAACTGTGTGACTGTTTTGCAGAACGACCCGATTCTTGCTGATTCCATCCGGCTGAATCTGCTGAGTGAACGCATTGATATTGTAAAGCCGATGGGCTGGCAGCGTTCTGGCCCTACACTGACCGACACGGATATGATGTACATTCTTCGTAGAATGGAAAAGTATGGTCTGTACAGCGAAAAACGAGTGTCTGCGGCAATTCGCATTGTTGCCAATGAGAATCATTACCACCCCATCCGGGACTACTTGAATGAATTGAAGTGGGATGGCACAGCACGGATAAGCCGCGCCTTGCATCGCTTTCTCGGTGCCGCAGAAGATGAGCTTACCACAGAAGCGTTGAAAATTTTTCTGCTTGGAGCGATCAAACGGGTGTTTCATCCCGGCTGCAAATTTGAAATGATGCTTTGCTTGGTCGGTGGGCAGGGTGCAGGAAAATCCTCTTTTTTCCGGCTGCTTGCTATCAAAGATGAATGGTTCTCGGATGATTTGCGGCGACTGGATGATGATAACGTGTTCCGCAAGCTGCAAGGCCACTGGATTATGGAAATGTCGGAAATGATTGCGACTGCCAATGCCAAAAGCATTGAAGAAATCAAGAGCTTTCTCAGCAAGCAGAAAGAAACCTACAAAATCCCGTATGAAACACACCCGGCAGATCGTTTGCGGCAATGTGTCTTTGCAGGAACGACCAATCGACAGGACTTCCTGCCCCGTGACCGCACGGGAAACCGCCGCTTTATCCCCATCCCGGTGGATGCAACACAGGCTGAAGTACATATTCTGGATAACGAAGCGGAATCCCGTGCCTATATCGACCAGCTTTGGGCAGAAACCATGACGATTTACAACAGCGGTGATTATAAGCTGACATTCAGCCCTGCCATGCAGGAAGCCTTGCAGATTTGCCAGAAAGATTTTATGCAGGAAGATACACAGGCGGGCATGATTTATGCGTTTCTGGAGGATTACACGGGTGACCGGGTATGTTCCAAACAGCTCTACGCTGAGGCACTGGGCAATCTGAATCTTCCTGCGGAGTGGGAAACCCGTGCTATCTGTGAGATCATGACTGCAGGAATTGTGAATGGCGAAATCAAGGGGTGGACAGCCCATAAAGCAGCCAAACGCTACCCGAAGTATGGCGTGCAGAAAGGATGGGAACGTGTAACCGCTGCAAAAGTGGAGGCAGACGGTTTTGTAGAACTTACAGACGAAGAAGCTCAGCAGATGGGATTTCCGTTTTGAAGGGCCATTTTACACAGTTGGTTACAGGTTTGGTTACACCCTGTATCTGCCAAAAAGCAGCATCATTCCACGTGATTTTCCTATCTGTAACCATGTAACCTGTAACCGATAAGAAAAATAAATACAGAAAATTGCCAGCATACCACCGTAGAAAAAGTTTTCTGTGGCGGTTACAGTCTGCTGGTTACAAACAAAAATACGGAGGTTTTGCCTATGAAAGAAGTCCCGATTTGGGAGAAAAGCAATCTGACGCTGGAAGAAGCCGCAGCCTATTCCGGCATTGGTATCAACAAACTGCGCGAAATGAGCGATTCCAAGGACTGTACCTTTGTTCTCTGGAATGGTACGAAGCGGCTGCTGAAACGCCGCAGGCTGGATGAACACCTTGACCGATTATTTTCGATTTGACAATAAAAATGAAGTCGGCAGTTGAAAGCACCTCGGCGGTATGGTATGATTAAGCTGTAGGTTGCTTTCTGCCAACAATGGAGGACATAACGATGGCAGAAAGAAGAAAAGACTCAAAGAATCGTGTTCTAAAGGAAGGTGAATATCAGCGCAGTAACGGAACGTATGAGTACCGCTGGCGCAGTGAAAACGGCAAGCGCAACAATGTGTACGCCAAAAGTCTGGAAGAACTTCGTGAGAAAGAAGCAGAGATTCAGCGTGACCGCAGTGATGGCATTCGTTCGGAAGCGCGGAACGCGACCATCAACGACATTCACGAGCAGTGGCTGCAACTGAAAAAGGGGCTGAAAGCCAACACACTAGTCAATTACGAGTATATGTACAAGATGTACGTATTCCCGGAGTTTGGAAAGCGGAAGGTCGGAAGCCTGAAAAAGTCGGATGTGCGGCGGTTTTACAATGGCCTTGTGGATTCGCAGCGTCTGAAAGTGGCAACGGTGGAGAACATCCATACAGTGCTGCATCAGGTGCTGGATTTTGCGGTTGAGGACGAGTATCTCCGCATCAATCCATCCGATAATGCGTTGAAAGAGTTGAAGCAGACGCACAATCTGGACAGCGAACGCCGCAAGGCTCTGACCGCAGGCCAGCAGAAGCTGTTGATGGACTTCTTGAAAAACAGTGAGAAGTACAATCACTGGCTTCCCATCATTACTGTGATGGTGGAATGTGGTCTCCGTGCTGGTGAGGCAACGGGTTTGCGCTGGGAGGACATCAACCTTGATACGGGTGAAATCAGTGTAAATCACACGTTGATTTATTACAGCCACCGGGAGAAAGGTTGTCTGTACGGAATCAATACACCCAAAACGGAAGCTGGAAATCGAATTGTGCCTATGACTCCGGCAGTCAAGGCTGCTTTTGTACAAGAGCGAGAGTATCAGAAGAAAACTGGAATTTCCTGCAAGGTGACGATTGATGGCTATACGGATTTTATTTTTGTAAACCGTTTTGGCGAGTGCCAGCATCACAGCACCATCAATAAAGGCATTGACCGTATCATCCGCGACTGCAACGAGGAACAGCTGGCAAAATGCGAAAGCGGTACAATTAAGCCGAAGAACCTTGTCCTGCTTCCGAAGTTTAGTTGCCATTCCTTGCGGCACACCTGCGCTACCCGGCTTTGCGAGGCCGGAATCAACATGAAGGTCATTCAAGACGTACTGGGCCACGCCGATATTACCACTACCATGAACATCTACACTGAGGCCACAAAAAATCTCAAGAAAAAGGAAATCGACAAGTTTGCAGAGTTCTTATCTGCAACCACGACATTTGAAGGAAAGGAGGAAAATGACTGATGGAAAATAAATCTGTAACCCTCGCAGCGCAGGTTCTTGCCCCGGCAGTGAGCGAGATTCGTTCTCTGCTGGAAGCTTCCCGTAAAAATGTAGCACAGCAGGTCAATCAGGAACTGCTGTCAACTTATTGGAAGATTGGTGAGATCGTTGTTCGTTGTGAACAAAATGACAGCATCCGTGCTGCATATGGTGAAAAGACCTTATCGCAGCTTTCCAGGGCGTTGACAAAGGAGCTTGGCAAGGGCTTTTCGCGCTCGAATGTTTACAATATGCGGCAGTTCTATCTCAGCTATCCAATTTTCCAGACAGTGTCTGGAAAATTGAGTTGGTCGCACTACTGTGAGCTGTTATCCATTTCCGATAAGGAGAAGCGCAGCTTCTACGAAAAAGAAGCGGTCAATTCTGGCTGGTCTGTCCGTGAAATGAAACGTCAGGTTGAAAGTTCCCTGTTTGAACGGCTGCTCTTGTCTCGTGGGGATGCCAACAAGGAACAAGTTTTAGCATTGGCTGAAAAAGGTGTGGACTACACAAAGCCTGAGGACATCATCAAGGACCCGTATGTATTCGAGTTTTTGGGACTGCCGGAAGAAAAGTCGTTCCTTGAAAGCGATTTGGAAGCAGCACTGGTGCGACAAATCGAAGATTTCTTGCTGGAACTTGGCCGGGGCTTTATGTTTGTCGGCACACAGCAGCGTGTCACAGTGAACAACACCCACTACTATGTGGATATGGTGTTCTACAATAAGATTTTACACGCCTATGTGCTGATCGAGTTGAAAACCACCAAGCTCACGCCCGAAGCCGCCGGACAAATCAATATGTATCTGAACTACTACGCCGCAGAGGTCAACGACCCAGAAGATAATCCTCCTATCGGCATCATCCTCTGCACCGACAAGGACAGCGTAGCAGCCGAGTATGCGCTGGGCGGTTTGTCAAACCAGATTTTTGCATCCCGGTACGTCTTATATATGCCGAACAAGGAGCAGCTTATTAGGCAGGTGGAAGAAGTCCTGAAGCGTTGGCACTCTCACGAGGACGAATAAGTTTACCACCAGCCTTACCACTGACTTACCACCAATTTGAGAATAGCTGTAAACAGTTGCGTAGAGTTGCGAAAAATAAGACCTTTTTATCTTGCACAAACAAAGGCTTATGAACACTTGTAAACAGCTATAAATCACCACCAGTCAAGCTCCCCACGATGAAGCCGATTGACCAGTAAATTTCCATTTTTAAGATAACAAAGCCTGAAACTTCTTGATGTACCGAGAAGTTTCAGGCTTTTTCTTTTGATGGATTTCCAGCGAAAACTACGCCATACGCCAAACGTGGAGGACGAATACGGCAACACCCCGGCACAGCGGG
>OLCJ01000419.1_pt1 | contig 9982 bp, 10 predicted proteins | sample 1607861 | NCBI WGS metagenome assembly OLCJ01 (sample SAMN02674697, study PRJEB24791) | human gut metagenome, SKBSTL033 | isolation source: stool | host: Homo sapiens | place: USA | reverse complement strand
AGGTAGAGGTGGATCTCAGACACGGTAGCGCCCGCGTTCTTGTTCTCCACCACCAGCACGTTGTTGATCATCTGGTTGGGGATGCTCTTGTGGCCGTGGGCTGCCACGATAACATCGAACTCCGGGCAGGCATTGGCCAGGTCGGTAACACCGGAGCCATAAACACCATACTCGTTCTCCACGTCCATGTGCATAACGCCAATGATGACATCCACCTGACCCTTGATCTGGTCGATGATCTTCCGGCTCTCGTCCACAGGGTTGGTGACGGTCCAGCCCTCAAGGTTCTTGGCGTCCCAGCGGGTGATGTTGGGAGTGACCATACCGATGACGCCGATCTTGACGCCGCCCTTTTTGATGATGGTGTAGCCGTCCGCCAGAGGCTTGCCTTCGGGGCTGTAGACGTTGCCGGTCAGCACCTTGGCCTTCTGCTGGGAGAGCACCTTTTCCAGCGTGGCCATGCCATAGTTGTACTCATGGTTGCCGGTGACATAGACATCATAGCCGATGGCGTTCTGGGCCGCGATCATCGGGTGGATCTCGTCATTGAGGAACAGTTCTGCCGAGTTTGCCTGGATGGTATCGCCCGCGTCCACCACCAGCGTGGTCTTGGTGCGGGCTTCCCGGATCGCAGTGGCCTGCTGGGCCACGCTGCCGGAAGCGTCTTCCTTGTTGGCGGCGTAATCCCAGGGGTCAAACTTGCCGTGAGTATCGCTGGTAGCAAGGATCTGCAGGTCCATGCTCCACAGGTTTTTGATGTCACAGGCAGCAGCCGAGGGGGCCAGACCGCTCACGGCAGCAGCCGTAGCCGATGCACCGGCCACGCGCAGGAAATTACGGCGGGAAATCTTATTCTGTTCCATAATAATTCCTCTCTTTTTTGCTTGGTATACGCTCCGAAGCATTTGTAGCTCTAGTATAAGGCTTGCCGATATTGTTTTACAATGTGCAAATAGGAGAAAAATTTCTTCCGGAATTGGGCATATTCTCCAATTTTTCGATAAGAACGACTTTTCTTTCGAAATTATTCTTTCAGATTTGCTTTTCATCGTAAACCATCTTCATGCAAAAGACGTGTAAATTTATAGTGTGCCTCGTACAAAAAAAGACCCTCCCCTCGCACGGCTTCCGCCATGCGGGAGAGGGTCTTATCCTTCAGCCTTTACAGCTCGATCTTGCCGAAGCTCAGATCGGCAAAATCATCCACGCGCTCGGTGCGCTTGGGTGCCACGGGGGCGGCACTCTCCGCGTCACGGGGTGCATAGGTACGCTCGGGCACGCTGGAGCTGCGGGGATCACGGCTGCCGCTGCGGCCTCCGCGATAACCGCCGGAACGGCCGCCGCGCTCATTGCGGTCACCACCACGGTAGCCGCCGCGATTGCCGCCCGGACGACGGCCATTGGGACGGCCGCCACGACCGCGGCGCTCGCCGTAAGTATTCTCGGTCTGTGCGTCGGGAGCGGTAGAGTAGATGACCACACGGCGGTCACGGCCCTCGCCCTTGCTCTCGCTGCGGACGCCCTCCATCTTGCCGATGGCAGAGTGGATGATGCGGCGCTCGTAGGGGTTCATGGGTTCCATGGCAAAGCTGCGGCCGGTCTTGCGCACCTTGGCACCAATGCGCTGTGCCAGTGCGGTCAGGTCGCTCTCGCGCTTGTCGCGGTAACCGGCAACGTCCAGACCCAGCTTGATGTAATCGCCCTCCAGACGGTTTGCCACAAGGCTTGCCAGATAGGACAGGCTCTCCATGGTCTCGCCGCGGCGGCCGATGAGGGCACCCAGCTTTTCACCGTCCAGACGGATGATGGTAGCTTCGCCCTTCTGCACAGCGCTGAAGGTGACATTCTCCACGCCCATCAGGGCAATGACCTCACGCAGGTAGTCCACAGCAGCCTTGATCTTAGCGTTCTCTTCGATCACGATGGGGACTTCCGGCTCCTCTTCCTCGGCAGCGGGCCGCTCTGCAGCAGCTTCTGCAGTGGGGGCAGCAGGCTCTTCGGCCTTTGCTTCCGGCTGTGCTGCCGCAGCGGCAGGCTCCTCTGCCACGGGAGCGGCCTTGACAGCCTCCTGCACGGGAGTCTTTTTCTCAACAACAGGCTCAGCGGGTGCTGCAGCCGGAGCGTCCGGCTCCTCCACGCTCACGCACACCTTAGCGGGGGTGAGCTTCAGGCCCAGAAAACCAGTCTTCTGGGGCATTTCCAGCACTTCGCAGCTGACATTCAGATCATCGGCCTGCACGCCCAGCAGAGCGCAGGCTTTTGCGCGGGCTTCATCGACCGTTTTGCCGGTCGCTTCCTGCTTACGGATCATAACCGTTCATCCTCCTCTTATTCTTTATCCTGCTTGTTCAGCTCGCTCAGCGGCACGGTACGCTCGTCCTTGTAGCGCTCCTCGTCCAGCTGGCGGGCATACTCCAGACGGCGCTTGTTCATCTCGCTGGCAGAAAGGTTCTTTTCCGTGGTCTTGCCGGTCTTGGGATCGGTGACCTTGACGGTAGTGTTCTTCACACCGCGTTTTTCCTGCTTTTTCTTTTCTGCGATCTGCGCTTCGATCTCCTTGCGCATCTTATCGGGGTCGTACACCTTGCGCATGACCTGAGTCTGCACGGTCATCACGATGTTGGAAATGACGTAGTACAGAGAGAATGCCAGAGGATAGGTGAAGCAGAAGAACAGGTACATCAGCGGCATCATATACATGGTCAGCTTCATGCTGCCCTGCATCTGCTGGCCGCTGGCCTTCATGCTGATATGGGTGGACAGGAGCATGGTGATGACCGACAGCAGCGGCAGCACGATGTCCAGAGAAAGGCCCAGCTTGGGGATGCGGGTCAGGTCGATGCCGAGGAAGTTCATGTGCTGGCTGAACTCGGTAATGGTAGCGATCTGCTCGGCGCTGAAGCAGCCCAGCACACCGCCGTTGCCAGCAACCACCTGTGCGATGATGTTGGTATCGCGGGTGATGGCGGTAAAGGCGACGCCGGAGGCGGTCAGGGCCTCACCGGCGGCGGTCAGAGCCGCAGCACTGATGTGGAAGATGCGCTCCAGCGGATTGTACACGACACCGATAACGCCGAACATGACAAGGAAGTTCAACAGCATGGGCACGCAGCCTGCGGTGGGGTTATAGCCGTAGTCCTGCTGCAGCTTGAGCATTTCTTCCTGCTGCTTTTCGGGCTTGTCCTTGTACTTGGTCTGGATCTCCATCATCATGGGCTGGAAGGCCGACATTTTAGCCATGCTCTTCTGCTGGCTCAGCTGCAGAGGGATCTTGACGATGTTGATGAGCAGCGTGAAGATGATGATGTCCCAGCCGTAGCTCGGGAGCAGCTTGTAGATCCACTCCATGACATAGCCGAGAGGACCGCTCAGGATGTAAAAGAAGTTCATACCTTTGTCCATTCTGCCCCGTCTGTGGCACGGGACTTGTTATTTTTATCGTAGGACACGCTGCCCACAGTGCACCGCGTCACAAGAAGCTGATTCAGATGCCGTAGAAACTCCCCCAGTCTCGCATTCGCTCGACAGCCCCCTCTGAGATGGGGCCTTTGTCATGGCGATAAAGTTTTCCTTCTCGCCAGAGGCTTCCTCCATGAGGGAGCTGGCACGGCGCAAGCCGTGACTGAGGGAGTTCTCTTCAATGACAGATAAACTTTATCCCCTATGCCGCTTTTCAAACAGCTTTGCGGGCTGCAGCCGGCGGGCAGGGTTCTGCCAGCGGCCCGGCTCCGGCACCGGGTCAAAGCCCCATTTGCCGAAGGGATTGCACCGGGCGATGCGCCATGCCCCCAGCAGGATGCCCTTTACGCACCCATGGGTCATGATGGCCTGCATGGTGTAGTTGCTGCAGCTGGGCGTAAAACGGCAGCTGCGGCCGATCCATGGGCTGAGAGTGTACTGGTAGGCCCGGATGGGCACGCACAGCGCGCGGCGGCAGACGTACTGCAGGCGGTTCATGCGTCCGGCTTTTCCGCCTGTGCCCTGCGTGCCGGGGGCACGGTGGCAGGGGGCGGCGCATCCGGCCGTTTGGCCTTATCCGGCAGACCGGCCTGTGCAAACAGCTTTGCCACAACGCTGCTCAGCTGCCAGCTCTTCAGCCGCGGGGTCATACCGCGGGCTACAAAGATCAGATCGTAGCCGCCGATGTTGTAGTCCAGATGCTCGTCGATGGCCGCCTTCATCACGCGGCGGGCGCGGTTGCGCTGCACGGCGTGGCCGATCTTTTTGGTGGCGGTCAGACCCACGCGGGTCTTTTTGCTGCGGGTCTTGAGCACATACATCACAAGACCAGGGTTCACATAGGATTTGCCGCGGGCATACACTCTGCCAAACTCGCTGTTGCGGCGGATGGGACGATAGCGCATGATTCCGCGCCTCCTTTCTGTGGCTGAGAACACGCCCCGAAGGGTGCATTCTTCAGCCAGTATATCAAAAATTTTTCGACTTTGAAAGCCCATGCGGGCATTTTTACGAAAATTCTTTCAATTTTCAAAAAAAAATAAGACCGCTAATCCAATATCAGCGGTCTTTTGTGCGCATATTCATTTCTGCGCCGGATCCCGTCATAAAAGGCCGGATCAGACAGTCAGGCTCTTGCGGCCCTTTGCACGGCGAGCATTGATGACCTTACGGCCGTTCTTGGTGCTCATGCGGGTCAGAAAGCCATGAACTTCCTTGCGCTGACGCTTCTTGGGCTGAAAAGTTCTCTTCATGGTTGTATCCTCCGTAAAAACTTATCCCCGGTATGGGGTCTGATGTGGTCCCAGATTGGGGACAGGCTTGCAATTCAACAGTATATCGCATAGTATGGCGTTCTGTCAAGCATTTTTTTCGCTTTCCTTCAAACTTTTTTGTGAAAAGATTTTCAACTTTTTCACCATTCTGCCGTGGAAAACTCTTTTGCCACAAGATATTGTGGCCCTGTTTTGCCCATGCCACAACGGCCGTGCAGGGGCTTTTCTTATGTATTATAAATTACATTATAGAAATATGGACGCACAGCGTTTTTTGTGGTATACTAACCTAGTATCAGCAGCATTGTTGAAAACTTTAACGGAGTGGATGTTTTATGGATTCTTTTAAGGACGTTTTAGAGGCCGCCCAGGCGTACTGCAAAACGCAGATGGCCGAGCCGACCTATAATCTCTATATCGATGGACTGGAGCCGATCAGCTTTGAGGATTCCAGCCACATCACCCTTTCGGTGCGCAACGACTTCATCTGCAAGATCGTGACGGACCGCTACCTTGGCCTGCTCAAGGAAGCCTTCAAGACCGTGCTGGGCTTCGACGTGGACATCACGCTGGTGGTGCCCAGCACGCCGCCGCACGAGGTGGTGCTGGCCCAGCAGTACGAGGCGAACCCCGCCTCCCCGCAGGGCAACTACGAGTTCACATTTGAAAACTTCATCAAAGGCCCTTCCAACCAGTTTGCGTTTGCTGCTGCACAGGCGGTTGCGGCCAATCCCTCCGGCGCATACAACCCGCTGTTCATCTACGGCGGCTCCGGCCTTGGCAAGACCCATCTGCTCACGGCCATCCAGACCGAGATCAAGCGCACCCACCCCGATTTCGTCATCATGTACGTTACCTGCGAGCAGTTCACCAATGAGCTGATCGCCGCCATCCGCGCCGGCAGCACCGAGGACTTCCGCATGAAGTACCGCGTGGCAGACCTGCTGCTGGTGGACGATATCCAGTTCATCGCCGGCAAGGAGTCCACGCAGGAGGAGTTCTTCCACACCTTCAACTCCCTGCACGATGCCCACAAGCAGATCGTCATTGCCTCCGACCGCCCGGCCAAGGAGATCAAAAGTCTGGAAGAGCGTCTGCGCACCCGCTTTGAGTGGGGCCTGACCGCCGATGTGCAGCCGCCGGATTTTGAGACCCGCGTGGCCATCGTCAAGCGCAAGGCAGAGCTTTTGCATCTGGACCTGCCCGAGGATGTGGCCGAGTTCATTGCCAACCACCTGAAGAACAACATCCGCCAGCTGGAAGGCGCTGTAAAAAAACTGAACGCCTACTACATGCTGGAGGGCATCCAGCCGGTCATCAGTGTGGCCCAGAATGCCATCAAGGACATCCTCAACGAGACCCAGCCGGTGCCCGTGACCATCGAGAAGATCATTGGCGAGGTGTCCCGCACCTTCAACGTCTCCCCTGCCGACATCCGCGGCACCAAGCGCAACGCCAACGTTGCCTCTGCCCGCCGTGTGGCCATCTACATCCTGCGCGAGGTCACCGGCATGAGCATGGAAGAGATCGGCCGTGAATTCTCCGGCCGTGACCACTCCACCATCGTCTACTCCCTCAAGACCATGGAGCGTGACATGAAGAACGACCAGCACCTGCGCGAGACCGTGAGCGACATCATCAAGAACGTGAAGGCCTGACCGCAGAAATCGTGTAAAAGTCGTACTCATTTATGGGTGAAACCCCAAAATATGGGGAGAAAACGGAACAAAACGGGGAAAAAGAACCTATATCTTGTGGTAAAAACGCAAACCTTTCCACACTTTCCACAGAGTTTTCAACATTCAACCTCCGTTCTCCACATGGTCTGTGGAAAGAAAGACCTATTCCAACCTTTCCACGATCCATTCACAACACATTCACAACCCCGTGGAAACCAAAACCCCCGCATTCCGACAAGGCTTTTCGGGGTTTTCCACAAGTTCCCCACCCCCTACTACGGTTACTACAACAAGTTCAATAAGATAGACCGGTTCTGAAACTGTTTTCAAACACAAAAGAACATCAGAAACGAAAAACAAAGGAGAGAATTCAGTTTGAACATCGTATGTGATAAAGTTCTGCTGAGCGCAGCCATCGATGGTGTGTCCAAAGCCGTCACCATGCGTTCTGCCATCCCTGTGCTGGAAGGTATCCTGCTGAAAGCCGAAGGCTTCCAGCTCAACCTCACCGGCTACGATCTGGAAATGGGCATCGTGACCACCATCGAAGCCAATGTCAAGGAAGCCGGCGAGGTGGTGCTGAATGCAAAGCTGCTCAGCAGCATGATCAGCCGGATGCCCGCCGGTCAGGTCAGCATCCTCTCTGCCGAGAACGGCAAGACCACCATTCAGAGCGGCGTAGTCCAGTTCGAGATCCAGTCCATGCCGGCCAACGATTTCCCCGAGCTGCCCAATACCGGAGCGGAAGAGACCCTGACCATCAAGACCGGCGTGCTGAAAGATATGATCGATCGTACGTTATATGCTGTCAGTCAGGACGAGAAAAAGCCCGCCCACACCGGTGAGCTGTTCGAGATCCTGCCCGACAAGCTGACTGTGGTGGCACTGGACGGCTACCGTCTGGCCATCGTGGAACGCCCGGTGACGGCGGTAAAGGATATCCGCATCATCGTGCCCAGCAAGACCATGACCGAGGTCGCCCACCTGCTGCCCAACGACGACGAAGAGCCGGTGCACATCAGCGCCAACCGCCGCTATGTGGTCTTTATGGCCGGCGGCTACACCATCATGAGCCGTCTGATCGAGGGCGAATTCCTCAACTACCGCAACGTGATCCCCGCCGACAGCCGCACCCGCGTGACCATCGACACCAAGGAATTCATCGAGACCATCGAGCGTGCTTCACTGATTATTACAGAGCGTTTAAAAAATCCTCTCCGCATCTCCTTTACAGAGGGTAGAGTCGTGGTGCGCTGCCAGACCAACCTTGGCCGCGTGGTGGACGAGTTCAACGCCGACTGCGAGGGCGACGAAGTGGAGATCGGCTTCAACAACCGCTATCTGCTGGATGCGCTGCGCAACGCCCGCACCGAGAAGGTCCGCATGGAGATCAGCGGCCCTCTGAGCCCGGTCAAGGTGCTGCCTGCCGAGGGCAACGACTTTTTGTATCTGGTGCTGCCGGTGCGCTTCAAGAACGATTAAGAGGGCGAAATTATGCAGAAAATTCTCATCCATACGGAATTTATCAAGCTGGATGCCCTGCTGAAATATGCAGGCCTGTGCGAGACCGGCGGCGAAGCCAAGGAGCTGGTGCAGGGCGGTGCCGTGAAGGTGAACGGCGAGGTGTGCACCATGCGCGGCAAGAAGTGCCGTGCCGGTGATGTGATCGAGCTGGACGGCCAGACCGTGGAAGTGGGTCAGGGCCAGTAATGCGTCTGCTTTCACTGGAAGTTGCGAATTACCGCAATATTGCGGCAGCGCAGCTGGAACCTGGCCGGGAGCTGACCGTGATCTGCGGCAACAACGGTCAGGGCAAAACGAACCTGCTGGAGGCCATCTGGCTGCTGACCGGCGGCAAAAGCTTCCGGGGCGGCAAAGATGCCGAGCTTGTGCGCCGTGGGGAAACATTCGCGGTGCTGGAAGCCGTCACCCAGCGCACCCGGCAGGAGGATCAGGAACCGGACGACCCGGCCAGAGTGCGCATCACGGTGGGCACGCCGGATGCACAGCGCCCCGGCCGGTATGCATCGGTCAACGGCTCTCCGCCCAAGCGGGCGGCGGGCCTTGCGGGCAGCTTTCCGGCTGTGGTGTTCGACCCCGGGCACCTGAGCCTTGTAAAAGGTGCACCGGAAGGACGGCGGCGGTTTCTGGACGCGGCGCTGTGCCAGCTGTACCCCGGCTACCTTGCCACCTACCGTCGCTATGTGCGGGCATTGCAGCAGAAAAACGCGCTTCTGCGTCATTCCGCAGGCGGCACGGAGCGCCCGTGGGCAGAAAAATGCGCCCTGCTGGAAGTGCTGAACGTAGAGCTTGCAGCGCAGGGCGAGGCCATCCAGAAGCGGCGGCGGGAGTATCTGGCCCTGCTCACACCGCTGGCCTGCGCCAACTATGCCGAGCTTTCCCACGGGGCAGAGCGCATGGCGGTGCGCTATGCCGCCCAGTTTGAGCCGGGCGGGCTGTCCGCACTTTTGAAGCAGCGCCAGAACGAAGAGCTGCGCGCCGGGCAGAGCCTGTGCGGCATCCACCGCGAGGACGTTGAGCTGCTGCTGGACGACCAGCCCGCAAAGGTGTTTGCAAGTCAGGGACAGCAGCGCAGCGTGGTGCTGAGCCTGAAAATGGCCGAAGCGGCTGCCGCTGCCCGGATCACCGGAGAGCACCCGGTGCTCCTGCTGGACGATGTGCTCAGCGAGCTGGACGAGGGCCGCAAGCAGTATCTGCTCACCCGCATGAAGGAAAAGCAGACATTCGTGACCAGCTGCGATGATACCGCGTTCCTGAAAACGGACGGCGAAGTGTACCGCATGAACGGCGGTGTGCTGAGCAAAGCATGAAGAAATGATGCAAAAGTACATGCAGCCGCCGGTGAATAAACAGCGTTTTATGCATGAACTGCCAGAATGAGGAAAATACTGTATGTATATTCATCTGGGCCGTGACTACGTGCTAAATGACCGGGACATTATCGGCATCTTCAATCTGGAAACCACCACCATCACCCCCCGGGGCCGGGAGTTTCTGAACTACGCCCAGAAGAACGGCGCGGTGGTGAGCCTTTCGGACGAGCTGCCGCAGAGCTATGTTCTGGCAGACGGGGCCGTGGTGGACACGGTGTATCTTTCGGAGCTGTCGCCTGCTGCCATGCGGCGCAGAGCCGAAAAAATGATCGAGTAAACCAGCCAACAGGCGGAGAATATGCTCTGCTTTTACGATAGATCGAACAAAAATGCAAACATTGAACAAAAGGGAGAAAGGAAATGGCAGAAGAAATCATTACCAGCACAAATGCCGAAACCGCTACCGACCATGAGTATAATGCCAGCGAGATCCAGGTCCTGAAGGGTCTGGAGGCGGTGCGCAAGCGCCCGGGCATGTATATCGGTTCCACCGGCGAGCGCGGCCTGCATCATCTGGTCTACGAGATCGTGGACAACGCCATCGATGAAGCACTGGCCGGCTACTGCGACCACATCGAGGTCAAGATCCTGAAAGACAACATCATTCAGGTCACGGATAACGGCCGCGGCATCCCCGTGGACATCCAGGCTGATACCGGTCTGCCTGCCGTCACCG
>OLCJ01000401.1_pt1 | contig 10451 bp, 7 predicted proteins | sample 1607861 | NCBI WGS metagenome assembly OLCJ01 (sample SAMN02674697, study PRJEB24791) | human gut metagenome, SKBSTL033 | isolation source: stool | host: Homo sapiens | place: USA | reverse complement strand
GGTTGACGGGGGTGGAAAGGATGATCTGGGTGCTGGTGGTACCCAGCTTCTGGAACTGGAGGATCAGATGCTCCAGCTGGGGCATACTGCCGCAGCTGACCTTGATGAGGAATGTATAATCGCCCGTGACGTGGTAGCACTGCAGCACTTCCTTGCTGTTCTGGATCAGGTGCAGGAACGCCTCGTGCTTGGAGGGGGCCACCGAAAGGCTGATGAGGGCATCCACATACACGCGGTCTGCCGGGCGGTTGAGTGTGACGGTATAGCCGCCGATGATGCCATCGGTCTCCAGCTTGTGGATGCGGCTGGAAACGGCAGGGCTGGTCAGAGCTACCTGCTCCGCGATCTCCTTGACAGGCATCCGCGCGTTTTTGGCCAACAGGGCCAGGATTTTACGGTCCAAATCATCCATGGGACAATGTCTCCTTTGATATTCTGTTGAAATCCACAAAAATTTTCGAAAGTAAAGTTTTATTGTTGTAAAAACTTATAAACCTAGCAAAAGTTGGATTTCATTTCGCTTGTGTTAATTATATAAAGTTTTGCTTCAAAAGTAAAGTGTAAATTTAAGTATTTCAAGAAATTTCTATTTGACAAAAAAGAAAGAGCTGGTATAATACATATCGCAGGGTACGGATGCGGGGCTTCCGCGTCCACAGGCTGTGCAAACCGCCTGAAACAGCTTCCCTGCCTGAAATTGCGATTCACCACTTTATATACTTTCCCACCCCTCTATACACAAAAACCCGCTGCCAGGCGGGTTTTTGTGTTTGTTGGGGATTTTTTCTTTTTGAAAAAAGCAGTGGCAGACAATGTACTCGACCCATAGAGCAGCTGCTTTCGGCTGCGACCCCGCCCGTGAAAATGCAAGCCCGGAAAGTCCGCAGACTTTCCGGGCTTGTTCTATCTCAAAATATTATTCCGCTGATGATAGCCGGAGCACAGCGGAGGCGATTTAGATCGTGTACGCCTATCAGACCAGATACCCTTCAAAGCAGTGCAGGTCTTCCGTCTTGACGATGCCCTCCAGATACAGCCCGTCCTCCCGGTATTCCTCCACCTGCACGCTGCCGCGCTCCCGCATGGGGGCGGCAAGGCCCAGTTTATCGTAGGGCAGCAGCACCTTTAAGGTGTGCACCCGGTCGCTGAGCACCTCGTCCAGCTTTGCCAGCAGGGTGTCCAGACCGTAGCCGGTCTTGGCACTGGTGAGCAGGATGTCCGGGTCAAAGCTCATGGCACCCGGCTTATCGCACTTGTTGTAGACGGTCAGGCGGGGGATGTCCGCACAGTCCAGCCCGTCCAGAACCTCGTCCGTGACGGCCAGCTGCTCTTCCCGCTGCTCATCGCCTGCGTCTGCCACACGGATGATCACGTCCGACCATGCCGCTTCTTCCAGCGTGGACTTGAAGGCTTCCACCAGATTGTGGGGCAGGCGGGACACAAAGCCCACCGTGTCCACCAGCAGCACCGCCATGCCGCTGGGCAGTATCAGCTTGCGGCTGGTGGGGTCCAGTGTGGCGAACAGCATGTCCGCTTCCGCTACGCTGGGGCCGCACAGAGCATTCATCAGGCTGGATTTGCCCACGTTGGTATAGCCTACAAGGCTGACCACCGGCATCCCGGTCTTGGCACGAGCCTTGCGGCTCTCGCCCCGGCGCTTTTCCATTTCGGCCAGCTTTTCAGCCAGCGCATCGATGCGGGCATGCACATGGCGGCGGTCCAGTTCCAGCTTGGTCTCACCGGCACCGCGGCGGGCACCACCGCCGCCGCCGCCACCGCCGCCCTGACGGCTGAGCGCTTCGCCCATGCCCTGCAGACGGGGCAGACGGTAGCGCAGAAGGGCCAGTTCGGTCTGCAGTTTGCCTTCGTTGGTGACGGCGCGGCTGCGGAAAATTTCAAGGATCAGCATGGTGCGGTCGATCACTTCCAGTCCGCCCAGCGCATTGGAGATGTTGCGGATCTGGCTGCCGGTCAGTTCACCGTCAAATACGGCGCATTCCGCGCCCAGCGTTTCGGCGGCAAGGGATGCTTCCTCCAGCTTGCCGCTGCCCAGCACGATGCCGGTCTCTGGGGTCTGGCGCTTCTGGGTCACCTGTGCCACGGCTTCCATGTGGTTTGCTTCGCACAGGGCGGAAAGCTCTGCAAGGCTGCGCTCGCAGTCCCACAGGCCCTGATCCAGCGCCAGCAGAATGACCTTCGTCGGGGGTGTTTCTACCAAAATATCGTAAAGTTCGCTCAAGGTAAGTCCTTTCTGTTATATCGTTCTCTTGTCAGCAGATAGCTTCTGCACTCCACCGGTGTGCCGTCAAATTTATGATCAATGGCATCGTGGTGGTAGAGAAAGCCTGCTTTTTCCATCACCCGGCCGCTGGCAGGGTTCTCTTTTGCGTGGCAGCAGGTGAGCCAGCCGCCGTCTGTATTCTCAAACCAGTAGTTTACTGCTGCTTTTAAAGCTTCGGTTGCAAAACCATGGTTCCACCAGTGCTTCCCGATGCAGTAGCCTGCTTCCCAGATGCCGTCTGTGCAGTCCTGCTGCGGCCAGAGCGCTTTCTGTGCCGGGTCACCGAGCAGAGCATTGAAGATGCCGATGCTGCCAAACACCTGCCCGGAAGCCTTTTCCACAATGGCCCACTGGTAGTAGTCCGGGTTCGGGTAAAGGGTGGCCCATGCCGCCAGCAGACCTACGGTCTCCAGCGCGTTTTTATGCGGCTCCCACCGCAGAAAGCGGGTCACTTCCGGGTCGGATGCCCAGTTCGTATACATCTGCTCGGCATCCTCGGGCAGAAGCTGGCGCAGGAAAAGCCGGTCGGTCTCAAGCGTTTGCGTTCCGGCATGGCGCATGGCACACACCTCCCCACTTTATAAAGTATGCATAGGATAGCACAAATTTTGCGTTCCTGCAAGCGCCGCCGTGAAAAAACGCTTGACCGGACGGCATTTGTGCATTAAACTGAAAGCCAAGCGTTTTTGTAGGAAAAAGGAGAACTCCCTCATGAAGGATGTGCGTGAAATTTTAAAAAAGCGCCCGCTGCTGTTCGATGGCGGCATGGGTACATATTATAAGGCAAAGCCCGGGCAGGAATGTGAGCAGGCAAACCTGCTGGACCCGGACGGCATTTTGACCGTGCACCGCGCGTATCTGGAAGCGGGTGCCGATGCTATCAAGACCAACACCTTCGGCCTGCCGCGCATGGCAGCAGCGCAGAACCCCATGTGGGAGGCCATGGCGGACGAAGGCTGGAAACTGGCTGCACAGGCCGCTGCAAAGACCAGCGCTGCCGTGTTTGCCGATCTTGGCCCGGCCCCGGACACCGAGGCACTCCCGGCGGCACAGATCTATACGGCCCTTGCCGAGCGGTTTGTCGCATTGGGTGCAAAGAACTTTTTGTTTGAGACGCTGAGCAGCGATGCCGGTGTGGCCGAAGCGGCAAAAAAAATCAAGGAGACCGTGCCGGATGCCTTTGTGCTGGTGTCCTTTGCAGTGCTGCCGGACGGCTACACCCGCGAGGGCCGTCACTGCGCAGAGCTTGTGCGCAGCATGACTGCCTGCGGTGCAGTGGATGCTGTGGGCCTGAACTGCGTTTCTGCTCCCGGTGCCATGCGTGCGCTGGTGCAGCAGCTTGGCGAGACAAAGCTGCCGCTTGCAGTGATGCCCAACGCGGGCTACCCGGTGGTCACACGCACCCGGGTGCAGTATCAGGGCAAGCCGGAATATTTTGCACGGGAGCTGGCCCGCCTTGCTGCCGAGGGTGTGCGCATTCTGGGCGGCTGCTGCGGCACTACGCCTGCCCACATTGCGGCCCTGCGTGCGGCACTGGATGCCTTGCCGGAAACACTGCCTGCAGCCCCGGCAGCAGCAGTCTCCACTGCCGCAAAGCCGGAGGTGGAAAAAGACGATGCCTTCCTGCGCAAGCTGAACGCGGGCAAAAAGGTGATCGCCATTGAGCTGGACAGCCCCAAGGATGCCGACCTGACCGGCTATCTGGACGGTGCACGCCGCCTGCAGGCTGCTGGTGCAGATCTTTTGACCATTGCGGACTGTCCCATTGCCCGTGCACGGATGGATTCTTCGCTGGTGGCCTGCCGGGTGCACCGGGAGCTGGGGCTGAACGTGCTGCCCCACATGACCTGCCGCGACCGCAATCTGAACGCCACAAAGGCCCTGCTGCTGGGCCTGTACGCCGAGGGCGTGCGGGAGGTGCTGGCCATCACCGGCGACCCCATCCCCACCGCGGAGCGGGACGAAGTGAAAAACGTGTACCAGTTCAACTCCCGCAAGCTGGCGCAGTACATCGTCTCGCTGGCAGGGGAGGGCCGGGAGATGCCCTCGCCCCTCACCGTGTTCGGTGCGCTGAACCTGAACGCCCGCAACTTTGATGTGGAGTTGCGCCGCGCACAGGAAAAGCTGCAAAATGGCATGAGCGGCTTCCTTACCCAGCCGGTGCTCTCCGCACAGGCGGTGGTGAACCTGAAAAAGACCCGCGAAACGCTGGGCGAAAAGGCGAAAATTCTGGCCGGCATCATGCCGGTGGTGAGCCAGCGCAACGCCATCTTTATGGAGAACGAGGTCAACGGCATCCATGTGGATGCTGAGATCATCGAGCGCTTTGCCGGGCTGGACCGTGCGCAGGGCGAAGAGCTGGGGTTGGAAGTCTCGGTGAAGGCCGCGCAGGCCGCAGCGCCCTATGCAGACGGCTTTTACCTGATGACCCCCTTCAACCGCATCGCCCTGATGGAGCGGCTCATTGCAAGGCTGAAGGATGAAGGAATCGCGGATTGAAAATGGCCGATGCGTTTGCTCTGGCCATTGATAGCGGAAAAAATATTTTTTATATTTGCGTTTGTCGTGGCCTGTGGGCCACTCCAAACGCGCTTTCACGAATAAGGCCTAAACCGTAAGATGCAGCGGGATAAATTCTTTTGAAGAAAAAGTAATTGACAAATCGCACAAAAAACGCTATATTCTTTTTATAAATGCGTTGAAGAAGAGTGTGCATCGCTTTTGCCATCCAGAGAGCCGGGGGCTGCTGAAAACCCGGTATGGCCCGGCGGTGTGCTGTCACTTTGGAGCAGGAGCGGTGAGCTGAAGAGCAAGCCGCTCTCGGAGCTGTCCCACGTTACCGGGGCATCAAGGGGCGCAGGATGCTCTGCGCAATTTGGGTGGTACCGCGGTTATTACAGCCGTCCCATGGAACGTTCCGTGGGACGGCTTTTTTCGTCCCACTTCATCATTTTTTACTGGGAGGACCCTATGAAAGAACTTGCAAAACAGTATGATCCCAGCCAGGTGGAAGACCGTATCTACCAGTTCTGGCTGGACGGCGGCTACTTCCACACGAAGGCCGACCCCGACAAGAAACCCTACACCATCGTTATGCCCCCTCCGAACGTCACCGGCCAGCTGCACATGGGCCACGCCATGGACTCCACGCTGCAGGATATCCTCACCCGCTTTAAGCGGATGCAGGGCTATTCCGCCCTGTGGCTTCCCGGCACCGACCACGCCGGTATCGCCACCCAGATCAAGGTGGAGGAGCGACTGCGGGAGGAGGAGCACCTGACCCGCTATGATCTGGGTCGTGAAAAGTTCCTGGAGCGTGTCTGGGCCTGGAAGGAGAAGTACGGCAACCGTATCGTGGAGCAGCAGAAGAAGATGGGTGCCTCCTGTGACTGGTCCCGCTCCCGGTTCACCATGGACGAGGGCTGCTCTGAGGCCGTCAAGGAGGTCTTTGTCCGCCTGTACGACAAGGGCCTCATCTACCGCGGCAACCGCATGGTCAACTGGTGCCCCCACTGCAACACCTCCATTTCTGATGCCGAGGTGGAGTACGAGGAAAAGGACGGCAGCTTCTGGCACCTGCTGTACCCGGTCAAGGAGACCGGCGAGATGCTGGAGCTGGCCACCACCCGCCCGGAGACCATGCTGGGCGATACCGCTGTTGCCATCAACGGCGATGACCCCCGCTATGCCCATCTGCACGGCTGCCATGTGGTGCTGCCCCTGCTGAACAAGGAGATCCCCATTGTGTGCGACGAGCACGCCGACATGACCAAGGGCACCGGTGTGGTCAAGATCACCCCCGCCCACGACCCTAACGACTTTGAAGTGGGTCTGCGCCACAACCTGCCCATCGTGCGCGTGTTCACCTACGACGGCCACATGACCGGTGCTGCCGACAAGGCCGCTGCCGATGCCCTGTTCGCCGCCGGCAAGAACGCCATCAATGAGCCGGAGGTGCTGGACTGCGGCAAGTACGCCGGCATGACCACCCTCGAGGCCCGCAAGGCCATTCTGGCCGATCTGGAAGCAGGCGGCTTCCTGAAGGAGATCGAGCCCCTCAAGCACGAGGTGGGCACCTGCTACCGCTGCCACTCCACCATCGAGCCCATGGTGTCCAAGCAGTGGTTCGTCAAGATGGAGCCGCTGGCAAAGCCCGCCATCGAGAGCGTGGAAAAGGGCGAGATCAAGTTCGTGCCCGAGCGCTTCACCAAGAACTATATGAACTGGATGAAGAACACCCGCGACTGGTGCATCAGCCGTCAGCTGTGGTGGGGCCATCAGATCCCGGCATGGTACTGCGACGACTGCGGCGAGACCGTGGTGGCAAAGTCCGCTCCCTGCGCCTGCCCCAAGTGCGGCAGCGCAAAGCTCACGCAGGACCCCGATACGCTGGATACCTGGTTCTCCTCCGCTCTGTGGCCCTTCAGCACACTGGGCTGGCCCAATGAAGAGAGCGAAGACCTCAAGTATTTCTACCCCACCAACACCCTCGTTACCGGCTACGACATCATCGGCTTCTGGGTCAGCCGCATGATCTTCTCCGGTCTGGCCTACACCGGCAAGGCACCCTTCAGCACGGTCTGCATCCACGGTATCGTGCGCGACAGTCAGGGCCGCAAGATGTCCAAGAGTCTGGGCAACGGCATTGACCCGCTGGAAGTCATTGCCCAGTACGGTGCAGATGCCCTGCGCTTTATGCTGGTGGATGGCTCCACCCCGGGCAACGACATGCGTTATATCGAAAAGAAGGTGGAGGCTGCCCGCAACTTTGCCAATAAGCTGTGGAATGCTACCCGCTTTGTGCTGATGAACCTGCCCGAGGACTTTACCCCGGGCCTGCCCAGTGAGGACAAGCTGGATATGAGCGACAAGTGGGTGCTCACCAAGCTGAATCAGGTGGCCGGTGCCATGACCGACAACCTCGACCACTACGAGATGGGTCTGGCCGCCGCCAAGATCAACAGCTTTATCTGGGATGTCTACTGTGACTGGTTCATCGAGATCGCAAAGCCCCGCCTGAACTCCGGCGATGCCGAGCAGGCCGACACCGCCCGCCGTGTGCTGGTGTATGTGCTGGACAAGGCCCTCAAGCTGCTGCATCCCTTTATGCCCTTCATCACCGAGGAGCTGTATCAGGCTCTGCCCGGCTCTGCCGAGACCATCATGACCCAGAGCTGGCCCACCTTTGACGAAGCTCACAACTGGGCCGACGAAGAGGAAGCCTTTGAAAAAGTCATGGACTACATCAAGGCCGTGCGTACCATGCGCACCGAGATGAATGTCCACCCCGCCAAAAAGACCAGCATGATCATCGAGACCGCCGACGCTGCACCCTTCCAGAAGGCACAGGTCTATCTGGCAAAGTTCGCCTTTGCCACCGACGTGACCTTTACCGAGAAGTACGAGGGCAGCACCGACGGCATGGTGCAGGTGTCCACCCACGCCGCCCGCGGCTTCATCCCCATGATGGAGCTGATCGACCGCGACAAGGAACTGGCCCGCCTGAACAAGGAAAAGGCCAAGGCCGAAAAGGAAATGGCCATGTTCGCGAACCAGCTGAACAACCCCAAGTTCGTGGAGCGCGCCCCGGCGGCACTGGTGGAGGATATCCGCAATAAGTACGCCAAGAGCCAGGATAAGCTGGCCAACATCGAGCAGAGCATCAAGGCTCTGGGCTGATTTGAGCGGGGAATATAACAGCAGCGCACAGCGCACTTCGCCGTGGGTGACCGCAGGGCGGGTGATCTTTACCCTTGCTCTCATCGGCTGCATCGCGTTCATCTTTTCCAATTCCATGAAGATCGCCTCGGTGTCTACTGTGTCCAGCAGCCGGGTGCTCACTCTGCTGCAGGCGGCTCTGCGCCGTCTGGGCCATCCGGCCCTTGCCCAGCGCCTGACCGACCACATCGTGCGCAAGCTGGCACACTTCTGCGAGTATATGCTGGAGGGCTTTCTGCTCATGCTGTGTATGCGGGTGTATACCCGGCAGTATATCTGGCACATCAGCGTGCCCATGCTGGGCGGCGTGCTCACTGCGCTGACCGATGAGACTATCCAGATCTTTTCGCCCGGACGCAGCAGTCAGGTCACCGATGTGTGGCTGGATTCAGCCGGTGTTCTGGCGGGCATCCTTACGGCGCTGGTGCTCATGGCGCTGTGCAGATTGTTGTTCAACCATCGTAATAAGGAGTAACCAATGACCATCGAACAGGCAAATCAGTATTTTGCCGCCCTGCCGGACGGTTTTGCCTCCACCGAACAGCTGCGCGCCGCGTTCACCGCGCCGGTGCAGAAGGTGCAGTTCGTGGGCGTGGCAGGCACGGCAGGCAAGACCGTGACGGCCCGTCTGCTGGCGGCCATCCTGCACGCACAGGGAATCCATGCCGGCCTGTACCATGCCGGGTGCCGCCCGCTGTCGGAGCGCATCTGCATCGATGATGCCCCGGTGGACGAGGGCCTGCTGGCTCTGACTGCGGATGCCCTTTCCGCAGCCGAAGCCCTGCCGCAGGATGCAGCGGAGCTGGCTGCTGCGGCCAACTGCTTTGGCGCAGCGGGCTGCACGCTGGCCGTGGTGGAACTGCCGGATGCGGGCCTTGCGGAAGCGCTGCCCGGCATGCCGGTGTGCGCCGTCACCTCGGTCGGCCCGGACGGTGTGAGCCGCTCGGTGGAGCGCCTTGCGGCTCTGGCAGCAGGTGTCATGCGCAAGGAAAGCATCTGCGTCACCGCGCCGGAGCAGCCCAAGTCTGTGCTCAGCGAGCTGATCGTGGCCGCAGGCAAGTGCGGCTGCGAGCTGGTGGTGCCGGACCCGGAGGATATCACCTTTCTGGAGGCAGAAAAGTTTGCCAGCAAGGTGGACTACGGCGGATATACCGTGCCGCTGGCTTTTCTGGGCCGTCATGCGGCGGGCAGCGCTGCCATGGCTGTGGAGCTTTCGCTGGCGCTGTGCCGCAAGGGCTTTGATATTACCGACGATGCCATTCTGGAAGGTCTGGCTGCGGTGGAGAACCGCAGCAGCATCCGGGTCATCTCGCAGCGCCCACTCATCATTCTGGATGCCTGCCGCACCCCGCAGCAGGCAGCAGCCTTGCTGCGTGTGCTCAACATGGCCAAGGTGCGCCATATGAGCGCCATCATCGGTCTGGCAGAGGAGGAGGGAGCCGAAGCGTTCTTCTCCGCACTGGAGACCGGCCTGACCCCTGAAGAGCAGAAAAAGGATAAGTCCACCATGCCCGGCATGAGTGACAACCCCTTTGATAAGGTCTACCTCGTCACCCCCACCGGCGGCGACGATGCCCTGACCGAGCGCCTGATCGAGAAGGCAAAGTTCCACTTTGACGCCGAGCTCTGCGCGACCCTGGCCGAAGCGGTGGAGCTGGCCCACGCCAACACCCGCCGCGGTCTGCTGGTCTGCGGCAGCGAAGCCGCTGCCCTGGAAGCTGCTGCCCTGCTGGAAAACCGCTGAGCGACACACTTCCCTAAAAAATCATGCGAAGATCCCGTACACTGAGACTATGTGTACGGGATTTTTTTATGAACAAAGGAGATGGACAAGGCAATGGCAGCGGTACGTTTCAGCGCAGCAGGCGAGGTCCTGTATGCGTATCTTTCCGGCGAGGTGGACCACGATGCGGCCCAGAGCCTGCGCATCCAGCTGGACGATGCCCTGCTGAACCGTACGCCCCGCACGCTGGTGCTGGATTTTGGCGGGGTGGGATTTATGGATTCCTCCGGCATCGGGCTGATCTTAGGACGGCAGCGCTGTGCCCGGACATTGGGCGGCACCCTGCGGATCCAGCACGCGCCCGAAGCGCTGCGGCGGGTGCTTCAGTTGGCGAATATCCCCTGCGTGGGCGGGGAGTCAGGAGAAACGATATGAAAGCAGAAAACAGTACGAAGATCCAGTTCGACTCCCTCAGTGTCAATGAGGCGTTTGCCCGGGGGGCCGCGGCCGCCTTTCTGGCCCGGTATGACCCCACCGTACCCCAGTTGGCCGATATCAAGACAGCCGTTTCAGAAGCCGTCACCAACTGCATCGTGCACGCTTACCCGGATCGGGTCGGCCCTGTGGTGCTTACGCTGGCCGTCTATCCGGGGCGGCTGGTCCGGATCACGGTAGCGGACAAAGGCATTGGCATCCCGGATATCCCCAAGGCCATGGAACCACTTTTTA
>OLCJ01000400.1_pt1 | contig 10462 bp, 10 predicted proteins | sample 1607861 | NCBI WGS metagenome assembly OLCJ01 (sample SAMN02674697, study PRJEB24791) | human gut metagenome, SKBSTL033 | isolation source: stool | host: Homo sapiens | place: USA | reverse complement strand
CCCCGGGGCGTGCCGCCCGCAGCAGCTCCGCCAGCGGGGTGCGGGCCGCGTCCAGCGGCAACGGCAGCAGGATATAGTCTGCCAGCGCGATCTCTTCCGGCCCCTCCACCGCATACCCCGCCCGGGCCAGCGCCCGGCCTGCCGCCAGCTGCCGGGCATCGCTGCCGATCACCGCAAAGCGTTTTTGTCGTTCCATCCAAAAGCCCTCCTCCCCAAAGCCTGCGCCATTCTATGCACAGGTAGGGAGGAGGGTGACGGACGCAAACAAAAAGCCCCGGAGCGGGGCCGCAAGGCTTACTCCGGGGCAAATATGCAATTTTTGGTGGATTGATTACTTTGCTGCCTTAGTAGCTGCCTTAGCAACAATAGCAACATAATCGTCGCCAACAACCTTGACACCGATCTCAATCTTCTTGTCGCTGTTCTTCGCAGAGGTAGCCAGAACGCCATCAGCCTTCTTAGCCTTATCGCCCCAGCTGTTTTCCTTGGTTGCATCGCTGGGCTTCTTGACGATCACATAGTTGTAAACGACATTGCTAATAGTGATGATGCCGCTGCTTTCCTTCTTATCCTTGTTCTCGTCCCAAGCCTTCTTGGCCTCGTCGTCCAGATCGGTCTTGTGCTTGTAAGAGACAGCGCTGACAGCGTTCAGCTTGTTGACCAGAGCTTTCTCAACCAGGTTGTCGCTCACTGCACAGCCAGTCAGCATGGTCAGAGCCATAACGCAAACGAGGGCAGCAGCCATCAGTTTCTTAAATGCTTTCATTGTTGTATCCTCCGTAATCAGATAGTTCCCCAGCAACGGCCCGCCTTGTGCGGACAGTTTGCTATGTTAAAGTCAGCATACCCCTTTTTGTGGCAATTGTCAAGATTTCACTGCGTTTTCATCATTTTTACCAATCGGCACGGTGAGAAAACAGCGATATGACCAGTTTCGCCCCGGGGCCGCCGGGCCGTTTTCTGCACGGACACACGCAAAAAGCTCCCCCGGCAAAACGCCGGAGGAGCCTGCGATTTTATTGGTTTTTTTATCTGATCTCTCGGGGCGTCCCTGACTGTGCGCACGCCGGGAGATTACTTCAGGAACTTTGCCACCGCGCGGGCCACGATGCCGCCCAGAATGCCGGAGACGAGGAACTCCATCACGCCCTGCACGCCGACCAGCAGCACCACGAACATGAAGGGGTTCGCAGCACCCTTGACGGACACGAGGTTCTGCACGTAGTCACAGCCGTAGAAGGCCAGCACGATCCAGCCCATGAAGAACACCGTGTTCAGGAACGGGGCGCTCATGGCGCTGACGATGTAGCTCCATGTGCCGGGCTTATCAAAGCGCTTCAGGCCGCTGAAGATCAGGCCGCAGCACAGGCCCATCAGCACGCGCATACCCACGCACAAGATAAAGGTGTTCACAGGGCTTACCTGAAACAGCGCACCCGTCATAGCGGAAGCACCGGTGATGGCATCGTAGAAGCTCACTGCGCCGAACACACCGCCCAGCAGCGCGCCCACAGCGGGGCCCATGGTGATGGCACCCACTGCAATGGGAAGGGTCAGGAAGCTCATGTACAGCGGGCCCACAGGCACACTGCCCAGACCCACCATCTTCATGACCAGCTCAATGGCAACCAGCAGCGCCACACGGGTAAGAGTTTTCGTATTTTTCATATTCAGTTTTCCTCCTGCTGCCGTTCCGCCCTATACGTCGGATACGGCGCAAACCTGCCCGCTCTATGCGGGTTTTAAAGTAAATATTCAAACAATTTGGAGCGCGTTTTTGTCAGGGCGTGTTCCAATGGAAATGGCTGTTTTGAGGGTCAGTGGTCGCACGGGAAGCGGATGCCCGCATTGCGGCGGGCCACCGTGAGCACACGGCTCACCGCGATGGTGGTATCCTGCATCCGGCCGCACAGCTCCTGATCTCCGCTCTCCAGCGCACGGGCAAAGGCTTCAAACTCTGCCGCCTGCCGGGGCCTGCCGCCATTCAGGTTATAGTGCTCTTCCTTGCCCTCGTTAGGGTGGAAGGTGATGCCGCCGCAACAGTTGGCGGTGGATTTTTGCAGGATATAGCCCTTCGTGCCCTGAATGATGTACCGGGCCGGGGCCGCGCAGTCCTTGGCGGCGATGCTCACGGCCTTGAAGCCGCTGTAATCCATGGTCAGGATGCCGCTGGTGTCGATGCCGCGCTCCATGTTGGCGGTATATTTGGCCTGATTCGGCTCCCCGAACAGGCCCACGATGTAGCTTACATTATATACGCCAAGATCCATCAGGGCACCGCCGGCACAGGCCGGGTCAAAGGCAGGCTGTACATCGCCTGCACAGAAGGCATCGTACCGGCTGGAATACTGGCTGAAATTGCACTGTACCAGCTTCACGGTGCCAATGCGGGGCAGCAGCTCCCGGATCTTTGCGTAGTTTTCAAGGTACTGGGTGGTGATGGCTTCAAACAGGAACACCTTTTTGTGCCGTGCCAGATTTACCAGTTCTTCAGTCTGGGCCGCCGTGGGTGCCAGCGGCTTTTCCACAATAACATGTTTGCCTGCTTCCAGCGCCACGCGGGCATAGCGCACATGCTGCAGGTTCGGCACTGCAATGTACACTACATCCACCCACTGCAGCAGTTCCAGAAAATTGGTGGTGTGCTGCGGCACGCCGTACTGGCCGCAAAGGCTCTGAGCCAGCTCGGCGCTGCGCTCGGTGCTGCAGATGGCCTGCACCGTAAAAGGCGTGTGCTCTGCAAGCCATGGCAAAAATTCCCGCACGATCTTGCCCGTGCCAAGAATGCCTAATTTCATCTGATTTTTCTCCCCATCCTGTCGTTGGTCAGCCTACCAGCGCTTCCGGCTCGCGGCGGGTGCGCTTTTTGGGGTAGGTGCGCTGTTTTGCATGGCCGTGCTGGTTCTGTCGGCCATAGTGCCTGCCGCCGCCCGCACTGTGGTGCTGCGGCTGGGACGCATTGAGCTGGTACAAAAGGGCAAGTCCCTTCATCAGCAGCTCCGGGTCGTAGGTCAGCGGGTGGCGGCACAGCGGTGTCACATACTTTGCCAGCCCTCCTGTTACCACCAGAGTGGCCGGACGGCCAAGCTCTTCCTCAATGCGCTGCACCATGCCGTCAATGAGCACAGCCGTGCCCATCACGGAGCCGGACAGCATGCATTTTTCGGTGTTGGTGCCAATGGCGCTTTTGGGCGAGCCAAGATGCACCTGCGGCAGCTGGGCACAGCGGTCGCCCAGTGCCCGCAGCCCGGTGGAAAGCCCCGGGCAGATGATGCCGCCCCGGAACACGCGGTTCTCGTCTACCACATTAAAGGTCGTGGCAGTGCCAAGATCCACCGTGACCACCGGCAGCGGAAAATTTGCCGCCGCATAAGCCGCATCCACAAGGCGATCCTTGCCCACGGCGTGGGGTTCATCCACGCCCATGGTCAGTCCGGTTCGGATCTCCGGCGAAACGATGACCGGCTTCCTGCCCGTATAATGGCGGGCGCACTCAGCCAGTGCCCCGGTGATCTGGGGCACCACGCTGGTGAGCACAGCGCCCTCAAAGCGCATGGGGCGCTCAGGATGGCGGCGGTGCGCAAAAATTTTATCCATTTCGACACGATATTCTGCAGCCGTGCGGGTGCGCACCGTGTCCATGCGCGCCACAAAGCATACACGTCCGTCCCGAATGCCCCCAAGGGCGACGGTGGTGTTGCCTATATCAATGGCTAAGATCATAATTCTGTTTTCCCTTTATAACGCGGCAGTATCCGGCAGGACGGCGGAGAAAGCTCCCCGATGGCCTGCCCCTCACCGCAGTCTGTCTATTCTTTGTCAAGCTGTATTTTACCGCATTTTGTTCCCAGTTACAAGCCTGTACAAAGATTTTGTTGTGCTGGCGGAACTTTTGCATTATACTAAGGTAAGAAATGTGGAAACAGTACGTTTTTGCAGGAGGTTTTACCAATGGATCTGAACGGAAAATGCGTCCTTCTGGGCGTAAGCGGCGGCATTGCCGCCTATAAAATGGCCAACGTGGCCAGCGCACTGCGCAAGCTGGGAGCCGATGTGGAGGTCATCATGACCAAAAATGCGACCCAGTTCATCACCCCTGTTACATTTGAAACGCTTACCGGCCACAAGTGCATGGTGGATACCTTTGACCGGGATTTCAAGTTTGAAGTCACCCACATCTCGCTGGCAAAAAAAGCCGATGTGATCCTTGTCGCCCCGGCCACTGCCAACGTCATCGCCAAGATGGCCCACGGCATCGCCGATGATATGCTCACCACCACAGTGTTGGCTGCAAAGTGCCCCAAGCTCGTTTCTCCGGCTATGAATACCGGAATGCTGGAAAACCCCATCACGCAGGATAATATCGCCACGCTGGAACGCTACGGCTTCACGGTGATCCCCTCCGAGAGCGGCGTGCTGGCCTGCAAGGATGTTGGCAGCGGCCGTCTGCCTAAGGAAGATGTGCTGATCGAGTATATCCTGCATGCCATTGCCCGGCCCAAAGATCTTGCCGGTCTGCGCATTGCCGTCACCGCCGGCCCCACGCAGGAACCGCTGGACCCGGTGCGCTACCTCACCAACCATTCCACCGGCAAGATGGGCTATGCCCTTGCCCGTGCCGCCGCCATGCGCGGCGCGGATGTCACCCTTATCCACGGCGAGACTGCCCTGCAGCCGGTCAAGTTTACCACCGATGTGCCCGTGACCACTGCTCAGCAGATGTACGAAGCCGTCACCAGCCGCTTTGATGCTACGGATGTGCTCATTATGGCCGCTGCCGTGGCCGACTACCGCCCCGCTGCCGTGGCAAACGACAAGATCAAAAAAAAGGACGGCGACATGTCCATCCCTCTGGAACGCACGCCGGATATTCTGGGCACCATCGGCCCCAAAAAGACCCACCAGTTCCTGTGCGGTTTTTCCATGGAGACCCGCGATCTTGTGGAAAACTCCTCTGCAAAGTTGACCAAAAAGAATCTGGACATGGTGGTTGCCAACAACCTGAAAGTGGCCGGTGCCGGTTTTGGTGTGGACACCAATGTAGTCACCCTCATTACCCCGGACGGCACCCGTGAGCTGCCGCTGATGAGCAAGGCCGATGTGGCCGATGCCATTCTGGATGAAATTTTAAAACGCCGCTCCCAGTGAGAAAAAGTGGCTGTCGCATGTGCAACAGCCACTTTTTTATTTTTCCTTCCGTGCAAACACGATGCCAATGGTACCCGGGCCGGAATAGCCGCCGATGGTGGTGCCGATGTCTGTCTCGTGGCATTCCTTGAAGCTGCCGTATTTCTTCAGCCCCGCCTTCACTGCGTCCATGCAGCCGGGCTTCGGCTGGCAGGAGGAGATGAACACAAGGCTGTCCTCGATGTCGTCGCGTTCCACCAGACGGTCGGTGATGTACTTGCCCACGCAGATGGGCAGGCTGCCGCGGTATTTTTTGACTACCTTCAGTTCGCCGTCGATCACTTCCAGTGCGGGCTTGATGCCCAGCAGGTTTGCCCCGAAGGCCAGCACACCGGAGCAGCGGCCGCTCTTGGCCATAAAGTCCAGCCGATCCAGTACAAAGCTCAGCTCTACCCGTTTGGCAAGGCTCTGCAGCCGCATCGTAATGTTGCGGGGGGTCAGGCCATCTGCAGCCCACTTGGCCGCTTTCAGCACCAGATAGCCCTGCCCGGTACAGATATTCTGGCTGTCCACCACATAGACATTCTCGAATTCGCCTGCCGCCAGCTTCGCATTCTGGAAGCAGGACGAAAGCTTGCTGCTGACCGAAATATGGATCACCGCATCGCACTCTTTGGCAAACGGCTCAAAAAATTCGGTATATTCCACCAGATTTGCGGCGGCGGATTTGGGCATTTTGCCGCCCGCATTCACATAGGCAAACACATCTGCCGGGTGGATCGTTACGCCGTCCAGATAGCTATCCTCGCCCATCAGAATGTGCATGGGCATCAGGGCAATGTCCCACTGTGCCAAAAGCTCTTCGGACAGGTCGCAGGTGCTGTCCGCTGTGATCTTGATTCTCACATTATTTCTCCTTTTATAAAGCCGTTCTGCATCCTCTGTCGGCTGCACCGACGATCCCTTAAAAAATTGTCCTTTTCTATTTTACCACAGATGATTCAAAGTTGTTAAGTATTTTGTAAAGGCAAATGTAAATCTTTTATGAAGAAGTTCCCGGTTTCGGTTTTCTTGTACACTTATCACAAATTCCGAATTGGATTTATGGTTCTTTCCGAAAATTCGGGTTTACCTGTTTATTTTGTCCGCCAAAAATTATATAATAAGATGTATCCTAATAGAATGGATTGAATCGGTCTGCTCTGCGGCCGTTATTTATTTGGAGGTTGCCTTATATGTTCATGTACACCGATTACAACCAGCACCTGCTGGACAATGTAAAAAAGATCCACTTCATCGGCTGCGGCGGCAGCGGCATGTATCCGCTCATCCAGATTCTTGCCGCAAAAGGCTACGAGATCTCCGGCAGCGATGTGCTGGATGGCAGCATCATCCGCTACGAGCGTGAGATGGGTGTCAAGGTCAGCCTGGGTCACAGCGCCGATAATGTGATCGGCACCGACATGGTGGTCTACTCTGCCGCCATTTCCAAAGATAACGTGGAACTGAATGCCGCTGCCTCCTACGGCATCCCCACCATCGAGCGCAGCGTTCTGCTGGGTTATGTGAGCCGCCTGTACAAGCAGAGCATCTGCGTCTCCGGCACCCATGGCAAAACCACCACCACTTCCATGATTACCACTGCGCTGGAGTTGGCAGGCCGCGACCCGTCTGCCGTCATCGGCGGCAAGCTTCCGCTGATCAATGGCTACGGCAAGGCTGGCAAGGGCGACGATATCGTAATTGAGTCCTGTGAATTTGCCGAGACCTTCCTGAAACTGACCCCGTACCTGTCCGTTGTGCTGAACATCGACAACGACCATCTGGATTACTACGGCAGCATGGGCGAGCTGAAGTTCGCCTTCAAGCGCTTTGCCCTGATGACCAAGTTCATGATCTTTGCCAATGCGGACGACAAGAACACCATGGATGTCATGTACACGCTGGACCGCCGCGTGCGCACCTTTGGCATCCAGAACGACGGCGATTATCAGGCATTGAACGTGAACGAATACAAACCCGGCTTCTTTGAGTTCGACCTGAAGGAGTGGAACAAGGTCACCGGCCATATCCGTCTGGCTGTGCCCGGCTACCACAACATTTACAATGCGCTTGCCATGTGCGCCGTCTGCCGCTTCGTCGGTCTGACCGTGGAGCAGTGCGCCGATGCAGCCCTGAACTTCAAGGGTGCCGGCCGCCGCTTTGAGGTCTACGGCGAGTGTAACGGTGCTTTGGTCGTGGACGATTATGCCCATCACCCCACCGAGCTGCGCGCTACCCTGACCACGGCCAAGGAGATGGGCTACAAGCGTCTGATCGCCGTCCACCAGCCGTTTACATACAGCCGCACCAAGCTGCTGTTCAACGACTTTGTGGATGTGCTCAAGATCCCCGACATCACGGTGCTCACTCCCATCATGGGCAGCCGTGAGCCCAACGATCCCACCATTACCAGTGCAAAACTGGCCGCTCAGATCCCCGGCTCTGTTCTGGTGAACAGTCTGGAGGAGGCCGCCGAGTGGGTCAAGCAGAACGCCCGGGAGGGCGATCTGGTCATCACCCTCGGCTGCGGCGACATCTACAAGGCCAGCAAGATGATGGTGGCTGAGCAGCCGTAATTTTCGCTTATCACAGCAGACAGCCCGGTGCGAAAGGGTTTCGCACCGGGCTGTTTTCATTTTCTCTGTCGATACTTCAAAGGGGTCTGCACCTCGGCACGGATCTTTCCCAGATAGGTGCGGGTCTGCTCTGCACCCTGCAGAATCGCTTCCACCTGCGCCCGCTGTTCCTCAGTCAGGTCATCCTCCGCCAGCAGCTCCGCGTTGCCCTCGATGATGGTCAGCGGCGTTTTCAGCTTGTGGGACAGCTGAATGATCTGCTCCCGCTGCCGCTGCTCCATGTCCCACTGCTTCTGCAGGCTGCCGGTCAATTCATCGCCCATGGTCTGCAATGCCTGCAAAGCGCTCTCGTACTCCCGCACCTTCGCACCGGAAAACACGGCGCTGTCCAGATCCTTCCGCGCCACCGCCTGCGCGGCGGCGGTCAGCTTTTCGGTCTCCCGGGTCAGGAAGCGCCCTGTCCTGTGGGTGCTCCACACCACTGCCCCTATCAGCAGCAGAATGCCCAGAATGCAGTGCACGGTCTGCATATCCGGCAGCACGCCCCGCAGCGCAGGGTCGGCGTAGGGCACGGCATAGTCAAATTGCAGCAGGCAAACCGTTCCGTCCTGCAATTTCGACGTCATATAATACTGTGTGTAGCCAAAATGCCAGCGGGTTTTCCCCTGCTGGTTCTCCATTGCCCGCTGCAAGTGCCCGGCATCCATGTTGGTGGCCAGCACCTCGCTGCTGTCCGGCGCGGCAAACAGGGCGTACCGGCACAAGGAGTCCAGCTGCGTTTCGTCAAAGGTTTCGGCGGTCATGCCTGGCAAAACGTCCTGTGCGGCCTTCTGGCAGGCCTGCGCGGCCTGATTCGCGGGCAGGAACAGCCCGCTGTTCTGGATCCACAACAGCAGCACCAGCAGCCACCCCACCGCGACCAGCAGGCAGGCCAGCGCCGTGCGCACCAGATATTGCAGCAGCACGCTGCGCAGAGAAATCAGTCTTCGCTTTTCCATCGGTACCCCACGCCCCATACGGTATTAAGCAGCTTTTCCGGCTCCGGCACGCCCGCCGCCCGCAGCTTTGCCCGGATATTCTTGATGTGCTGGGTCACGGCGGTGTCGTTCGCAGTGCCGTCAATGCCAAAAACTGCTTCGTAAATTTGTTCCTTGGTAAAGGTCTGCCCGGCGTGCAGCGCCAGATACTCGCAGATGGCATACTCCGAGCGGGTCAAGGGCAGCGCCTTCCCCTCCACCGCCGCGCTCCGGGCGGTCAGGTCAAAGGCTACGCCGCTGCGCACCATCCGGTGCGCCGGGGTGCGGCTCTGCCGCCGCAGATGTGCCGCCACCCGCGCCCGCAGCTCTGCCACCCGGAAGGGCTTCAATAAAAAGTCATCTGCCCCGATACCCAGCCCCTCCAGCACAGCAGCCTCGTCGGTGCGGGCGCTCAGAAACAGAATGGGTGCTTCGGTCAGGCTGCGGATGCGCCGACAGACCGCAAAGCCGTCCTCTCTGGGCATCATCACGTCCAGCAGGATGCAGTCTGCCCAGCGGCATAGCGGTTCGGTCAACGCCCCGCCCGCCTGCCGCGTTTCTACCCGGTGACCGTCCCGCTCCAGAGCGGTGCAGATCAGCTTGCAGATCTCCAGATTGTCATCCACTGCCAGAATGTTTGCCACAAGATCACCTCAACACGTTATAAACAAGGCAGGATGCTCCATACAGCAGGTACACATGGGCGGGGTAGAACCAGTAAAACAGCCGCTTATGTCCGCTGCCACGCTGCCCATTGTACAGCAGCATCAGCAGCACCGCCGCTACGCCGAACCACTCGTAGTAGTCGGTGAACATCTGCGTCCACACAAAATCCGCCTGTCTGCAAAGCATCCCAAAGGTCGGCACAAAATCACATAGGAAAATGAGCACGGCCCATGCCGTCAGCTGTACGCGGCGATGCCCCCGCAGGGCATACAGCAGCACACCGCCCAGCAAAAAGCTCCAGCCGCCGTCCGTGATGGTTGTCCACATGGGCAGCGGGCTTGTAATGACAAAGGCCACGATCGTTGAAGCAATGGGCATCTCCTGTACCCCGGGGAAGAGCAGCAGAAATACTACCACCACATACGGCCAGCACAAAACGGCGGCAATGGCGCCAATGCCCTTTGCGAATTTTTTCTCCCGCAGCCAGTCAATGCCCTGCCAGACGATGCACAGCAGCACAAGATCCTGAAAAATAGCATTCTGCGGGTAGAAGCCATCCCCGCGCCGGAAGGCCTTGGCGTAAATCATAAAAAATTCCAGCGCCGCCATGGCTGCGCCGATAGCCCAGATGCGGATAAAATACCGCCTGCGGTCATGGGTATGGGCAAAGCCCTCTACCGTGCAGAACAGAAACAGCGGCGCACTGAGCCGCCCCAGCATACTGAACACCGTCGGGATGCAGCCGGTGAACTCGAAGAAATAATGAATGTGATCCAGTACCATCAGCACCAGTGCAATGGTCTTGAGCTGGGTACCGTCCAGCCCTTTTTTCGTCAATTTTTCCATACAGGCTCTCCTTTCCTTGTGCATTCAGTGTAACAGGAAAATCTGTAGAAAGTATAAGTTTCTGCCTTTATGATACTATTTTTTGCCCCAAAACGCAAACAAAAAAGCCCTAAGACTTTCATCTCAGAGCTTTCTGTTCAAGTCGGCGACTACCTATTTTCACGCGCCGTTTCCAGCGAACTATCTTCG
>OLCJ01000397.1_pt1 | contig 10502 bp, 8 predicted proteins | sample 1607861 | NCBI WGS metagenome assembly OLCJ01 (sample SAMN02674697, study PRJEB24791) | human gut metagenome, SKBSTL033 | isolation source: stool | host: Homo sapiens | place: USA | reverse complement strand
ACGAGACCTGCCGCCGCACCCTGACGGAGCACCTGGACCAGCTGCACGCACTGGCCAAGGCCCTGATGGAGCGTGAAAAGCTCAACGAGCAGCAGTTCAACACCATTATGGCTGGGGGCACCCTGCCTCCCCTGGAGGACCCGGATGCCAAGCAGCCGGAGCAGACCGTGCAGCCCGCCCAGCCTGTGGAGACCGCCGAGAAGGCAGAGACCGCAGAGCATGCCGAGCAGGCCGAGACGGCAGAACAGCCGACCGGTCAGCAGCCGGAGCAGGCCCCCGCACCGGAGCAGGATGCCCCGGAAGCAACGGAATGACCCCGGAAAGGAGCGAGTGTCGTGGAGGAAAATTTTAACCCGGTCGCACGGACCCGCGCAAACTATTACACCCCCGGCAGCCCGGTGCAGTTCGTCTGCGTGGAGCTGCTCAAGGGTGATGTCAGCGGGGAGCACGCGGTCTGCCTGACCTTCAAGAATATTTCCAAGGTGACCCTGACCGCGCTGGAGATCCACTTCAAGTGCAAGGGCGTGGACGGCGTGATTCTGTGCGAGGACCGGTTCGAGTACCGTGACTTGGAAGTAAAGCCTGGCGAACTGTTTGGCATGGACGATGCGGTGTTCGTTACCGCAAAGGCCATCACCAGCGTGGATGTTTCGCTGTGCAACGTGTACAACGGCAAGCGGGTGGTGCATCTGGACGGCATCAAGCGCGTGCGCCTGCCTGCCCCCAAGCGCCTGTCTGCTGAGCTGGAAAAGGCGCTGGAGACCCGCATGAACCGCCCGGAGCTGAAGTATCAGCCGCAGGTGTTTGAAAATGGCTGGTACTGCGCCTGCGGTGCCTTCCACCCGAAGGAGGAGGATACCGTGTACTGCTCGGAGTGCGGCTGCGACCGCATCCTGCTGCAGAACGCGCTGAACACCCTGCTGCAGCCGGAACAGCCTGCCCAGACCGAGCCGGAACTGGAAACGCCTCTTGCCCCGCAGGCTGAAGAGCCTACCCGCATTATGGGCGCAGCGCCCGTGCAGGAGGAGCCGACCCGGATCATGGGTGCACCGTGCCGTGAAGCAGAACCACAGCCGGAAGAACCTGCTGCAGAGCAGACCCGTGTGATGGATGCCGGAATGCGGGCACAGTTCCCGGGCAGGGCATCTCATGCAGCTGCGGACGAAGGCACCCGTGTGATGCCTGCTGCAGCCCGCCGTGCACAGCCGATATCTCAGCAGCCGGAGCCTGCCTATGACGACGAGGAAGAATACGAGGACGAGCGCGACAGCGTGGCCGAAGCGCTGATCCGCTGGGTGCCGCCCATCACTGCCATTGTCTGTGCAGCAGTGGCACTGTGCGGCTTCGTGTATTACCAGTTCGTGCTGTAACACAAACAGCAGCGGAGAGGGCGGTATGCCTTCTCCGCTTTTTTGTATGCCAGAAGAAGGGAGAACCATTATGCCGGAAGAAGCCTTACAGGCTGCCTTTGAGATCAAGACTGCCTGCGATGAGATCAGCCGCCGCCTGCTGCGCTGGCACTGGGAGCACAAACCCGGTGCGCACAGCTTGGGTGCACTGCTGGATCACGTTGCACAGCGCCAGCAGGAAAGCCCGGACTACTACGACCGTATGCCGGATCTTTCCGGCAAAAACAGCTGGCAGCAGCTGGATACCACCCTGTGTATGCGGGTGCTGCTGGACCCGGAGAAGGACGCCGCCAAACCGCTGGACCTGCTGGGCAATACCAGCAATCCGGGTGCGGCCCGCCGCGCCTGCAATGCTGTGCGCACCGCCCGCAACGAAGCCGCCCACGCCACCGATCACACCGATGCCGCTCAGGCGGCGATCCTGTTCAACGAGGCGGTGGAGAGCTTGGAAGACGGCTATGTGGGCACGGCTTTCCGCGAGAATGAACTTGCCCGCTATTACCGCGACGCAGAAAATTATCTGGCACGCTGCGGCGCAAAGGAACCGATCGCATCCAGCCGTGCGCCGGAAGAAAAAACGGCTGCGCACGAGCCAGCCCGCCAGAGCACAAAGCAGGGCCAGAACCGCAGCACCCAGAGCCGCAAAACGGCCGGCAGCCGTTCCTCCGGCAGCAGAAGCACCACAGCGCGCAGCAGCTCGGCCAAAAGCCGCAGCACGGCAGGCCGCAAAAAGAAACAGAGAAGAACTGGCAATAAAACCGTGTTCATCGTTCTGCTGGTGGTCCTGCTGCTGGGGCTTGCCGTGCGTGCATGGAGCATGGGCGCAGCCTGACCGTCTGTAATGCCCTGCTTCTCAGAAAAAGCCGTCTTTTGTACACAGTTGCCAGAAAAACAAAAATGCGTTCGGAATAAACCGGGAAAAGCGCATCTTGCGGGATGGGTGAAAGCGGTTTATAATAAGCATGAAAACGTTTACACATAACAATGCATCCCAAAAGAGAGAAGTACTGCAAATGACCATCAGTGATATTGCAAAAATGGCGGGTGTATCCAGTGCGGCGGTCAGCCGCTACCTGAACGGAGGCCCCCTGAGCGAACAGAAGAGGGCTGTCATCCACGAGGTAGTGGAAAAGACCGGCTACCGCCCGGATACCGCCGCCCAGACTCTGCGCACCGGAAAAGTGAATCAGGTGGGGGTGATCGCTCCCAGCATCGGTTCCCAGTCGGTGGGGCAGATCACGGCAGGCATTGCCAGTGAGCTGGATGCAAAGAGCTATCTGATGCTGCTGGGAAACACCGAGCTGGACGCCCAGCGGGAATTGGGCTATCTGACTGCCATGCAGCGCAACCACGTGGCGGGCATCATCCTGCTGGGCAGCTATTATACTCCTCAGCTGGCGCAGGCGCTGAAAAACTGCCGTGTGCCGGTGGTGGTAACAGGCCAGCGTTTTCAGGATGTGGCCTGCGTGTACAACGACGACCGCACTGCAGCCCGGGAACTTGCCCAGCGGATGCTGGACCATGGCCGCAAAAGGATCGTTTATATTGGCGGTACAGAGCGGGACGATGCCACCGGCGTGCAGCGCCGTGAGGGCGTGCAGGATGCGCTGAACGCTGCCGGACTGAACGGCGAACAGATGCCCCGCATCTGCTGTAACGCCTTTACCATGGAGGAGGGCCAGCGCTGCATGCAGGAACTGCTGGTGCGCTGCCCGGATCTGGACGGTGTGGTCTGCGTGACTGACACGGTGGCCTTTGGTGCCATGCGTGCCCTGCGGGAAGCAGGACGGCATGTGGGGCAGGATGTGGGTCTTGCAGGCGTTGGCGACAGCTGGGCTGGCAGCATGATGGAACCGGGGCTGGCCACGGTGCGCTTTTACCAGAAGCAGGTGGGGCAGGAGGCTGCCCGGATCCTGCTGCAGATGCTGGAAGAAAATGGGAGCAGCGGGCCTGTGCGTCAGGTGACGCTGGGCTATCAGATCGTGGAGCGAGGCTCCCTTTGATGATAAAGGATAAAAGTATGGGTCGTAAGCTGATTTTTCTGGATATTGACGGCACGCTGCTGCCGCCGGGTGATATGCTCATCCCGGAAAGCACTCTGGCTGCACTGGATCGCGCCAGAGCAAACGGACACAAGCTGTTTTTGTGCACCGGCCGCAACCACCGCATGACCGAACCGCTGCTGCGGCACGACTGCTTTGCGGGCGCAGTGTGCAGCGCCGGCGGCTATGTGCTGTGCGATGGCAAGACTCTGGTGGATATCCCCATGGAGCCGCAGCAGGCTGAAGGCGTGCGCGCGGCGCTGGAACGCAATGGCGTGGAGTGCACACTGGAAGCCCGGGATGCCACCTTTGGCGGAAGCAAGATGACTGAGAGGTGGAAATTTATCCACAAAAAGAACGATGCACCGCTGAACAGCGAAGCAGAACGCTGGCGCAAAGCCATGGAAGAGGGCATGTCCATCCTGCCGCTTTCCGATTACAAAGGGGAACCGCTGTATAAGATCGTGTTCATTGCCAACCACGAGAGCGACCTTGCCGAGGCAAAGCAGCTCTATGCCGACCAGTTCGTGTTCTGCGAAAGCAAGCTGGACCGCCTGACCGATGGCTTTGTGAATGGTGAGCTCATCAACCGCAAATTTGATAAGGGCACCGGAATCAAGGCCATCTGTGATCATCTGGGCTGCACGCTGGCGGATACCATCGGCTTTGGTGACAGCGATAATGACCTGCAGATGACCGATGTTGTCGGCATCAGTGTGTGCATGGCCAATGGCTCCGAAAACCTGAAAAAGCGGTGCGACCGCATTGCGCCCTCGGTATACGAGGACGGCATTGCAAAGGAGTTCAAGGCGCTGGGTCTGATCTGAAAAAAACAACAAAGGCTGCGGCAGGGATAAGACCCGGGCCGCAGCTTTTTGCTGCCACAGGGTTTTATAAAACGGAAAAACGTGGTAGAATAAACCAGAATGCCGGGTTCAAAGCCCGGCAAAAAGGGAGGAATTGAAATGCGTTCCGTTCTGGAAGTATGTGTGGACAGCACTGCCAGTGCACTGGCAGCAAAGCGCGGCGGTGCCAGCAGGCTGGAACTGTGTGCCGACCTGATCGTGGGCGGTACAACGCCCAGCCTTGCGCTGGTGCGTCAGGTCAAGGCGGAGACCGGCCTGCCGGTGCGTGCTCTGCTGCGGCCCCGGTTCGGAGATTTCTGTTACGACAGCTACGAGCTTGCCCAGATGGAACAGCTGGCCGCAGAGCTGGTGGAGGCCGGGGCGGATGGTATCGTGACCGGTGTGCTGACCCCGGAAGGGCAGCTGGATGCGGAGGCCATGCGGCCCATTTATGCGGCGGCGCGCAGGGCAGCGGAAAAGGCAGGCCGTCCGGTGGCGTGTACCCTGCACCGTGCCTTTGATGTCAGCGCCGACCCCTTTGCGGCACTGGAAACGGTCCGGAACATGGGCCTTTGTACCATCCTCACCAGCGGGCAGGCGGCGAGTGCCCCAGAGGGAGCGGAGCTTCTCGGCCGACTGGTGGAGCGGGCAGGGGACAGCGTGGAAATTCTGGTAGGTGCCGGTGTCACGGCACAAAACATCCCGGCACTGGCCGCACAGACCGGGGCACATGCGTTCCACCTTTCTGGCAAGCAGGTGCTGCAAAGCCGCATGACCTTCCGCCGCGAGGGTGTGCCCATGGGGCTGCCGGGCTTTTCAGAGTTTGAGGTATGGCAGACGGGTGAAGAAAACATCCGTGCTGCACGGCAGGCACTGGATGCGATCAAGAACAACTAAAACGAAAGCGCTCTCCCACCGGGTTTCCGTTGGGAGAGCGCTTTTTTATGATGATGAATTTGAAGGGTGAAGATAGCTTAGTAATGCAGCTCGTCGCCGGTCAGTGCTTCCAGCACCGGCAGCATGGCAGCAGCCTCGGCCTTGGCGGCGGGCAGATCCATATCGCGGTAGTTGCCGCACTCCACTTCGCTGGCACCGGGCACAGCGCCCTCAAAGCCAGCCATGAAGCGGAAGGATTCCACCGTCAGCTCCAGTGCCTCGGCGGGAGTCAGGCCGCGGGTGAGCAGATAGAAGCCGGTGCGGCAGCCCATGGGGCCAACGTAGATCACGCTGTCCTGAAAGGCGCTGTTACGTGCATAGGTGGCAAACAGATGCTCCAGCGTATGGGCGGCACCGGTGGACAGGTAATCGCCGTGATTGGGCCTTTTCATGCGGATGTCCCATGTGAGAACATCGCCGTCCTGACGGCTCAGATACATGCCGCGGTCCAGTTTGGTATGGTCAACACAGAAGCTTGCAATGCGTTCCATGAGTTTTTCTCCTTTGGCTTATGCCTGCAGGCGCTGCACGCTGCCGTGAGCGCAGTCTACAGCGATCATCAGGCCGTCACGGATGTGGCTGGTAGCACCGGCGGCACCCACAACGGTAGGCTTGAGCAGGGCCTTGCCGGCAATGGCGGCATGGCTGTTCAGGCCGGGCTCCTCCACCACCAGAGCGGCGGCGTCGCGGACATAGCTCAGCATCTCGTTGGAGGTGGAGGGCACCACCAGCACCATGCCGGGCTTGAACTTTGCACGCACCTCTTCCAGCGTGCGGCAGACGCAGGCCTTGCCGGTGGCGCTGGTCACGTCGGCATTCTCGCGGCCAACGCCCACACCGGTAGCCAGACAGTTGCCTACCATGTGGATCTTGATCATGTTGGTGGTGCCGGACACACCCACAGGCACGCCTGCGGTCACAACGGCCAGCTCACCGTTGTGCAGGTAGCCGTTCTCCTTGGCCAGAGAGGTGGACATCTCGATCAGCTCATCGGTGCTGTGTGCCAGAGGCATCATCAGCGGGGTGATGCCCCAGCTCAGGGCCAGCTGACGCTGCACCTGCTCCTTCATCACGCAGGCGATGATGGGCTGTTCCGGGCGGTACTTGCTCAGCAGGCGGGCGGTGTTGCCGGACTCGGACACGGTGACGATGGCGGCAGCGTTCACGTCCTTGGCGGTCAGGCAGGCAGCGTGTGCAGTTGCATCGCTCACGCTGATCTTGCCGGTGTTCTCGGCGAGGGGAACAAAGCGGGCGTGGTTCTCCTGCTCGGTGCGCTCAGCAATGGCAGACATGGTCTTGAGAGCATCCACCGGATAAGCACCGGCAGCAGTCTCGCCGGAAAGCATGATGGCAGAGGTGCCGTCGTAGATGGCATTTGCCACGTCGGAGATCTCGGCGCGGGTGGGGCGGGGGTTCACGATCATGCTGTCCAGCATCTGGGTAGCGGTGACGATGGGCTTGCCAAAGGAGAAGGAGCGCTCGATGATATTCTTCTGAATGCCGGGCAGCTCGGTAAAGTCAATCTCAACGCCCAGATCGCCGCGGGCCACCATGACAGCATCGGCTGCAGCCAGAATGCTGTCGATGTTGTTCACGCCCTCACGGTTCTCGATCTTGGCGATGATGCGGATATCGGAATCATACTCGTTGAGCAGGTTGCGGATATCGTACACATCCTGTGCGGTGCGCACGAAGGAAGCAGCGATGAAGTCAAAGCCCTGCTGTGCGCCAAAGATGATATCGTCGCGGTCGCGCTGGCTCATATACGGCATGGACAGATGCACGCCGGGCACATTGACACCCTTCTTGTTCTTGATCTTGCCGTTGTTCAGCACCTTGCAGACGATGTCCGTATCGTTCACGGTGATGATCTGCAGCTTGATCAGGCCGTCGTCCAGCATGATGGTGCCGCCGGGGGCCACGTCCTGAGGCAGATCCTTGTAGGTGATGGAGCAGATCTCCTTGGTGCCCTCCACCTCGCGGGTGGTCAGGGTGAAGGTCTGGCCGGCTTCCAGCATTTCAGTGCCGTTCTTGAAGTCCTTCAGGCGGATCTCGGGGCCTTTGGTGTCCAGCAGGGCGGCGACCGGCTTGCCCAGCTCTTCACGAATGGCTTTCAGCTTTTCAAAGCGGCCCAGATGCTCTTCGTGAGAGCCGTGGGAAAAATTAAAACGGGCAACATTCATGCCGTTGGCGACCAGCTCGCGCAGAACGCCTTCCTGATCGGTGGACGGGCCCAGAGTGCAGATGATCTTTGTTTTTCTCATATACTTTTACTACCTCCAACTACAACTTCACATTCTCTATTTTGCGGCAGGCTGTCCGCTGTCATACAGGCAGCTGCACGCGACCAACGGGAAAAATCCCATGCTGTGGTACAAAAGCAGAAAAGTTCTGCTGTTCAAAACTTTTTCCATTTACTATTATATCCGCTTGGATACAATAGGGCAAGAAAAAATTCAAGCTGCGCTGCAATTTTTTTGGCGGCTAAAATGTCTTTACCATGAAATAACGCAGCAACGAATAAAAACGCCAAAACGCTTCGCCGGATTGTGAACGAAATGACGAACATTTTGGTGAAAATGACGGATATTTGCAGCACAGCAAAAACGCTTGCATCCGGCACAGGATTTGCTTATAATGATAAGTAAAGATAGTATCACTTATCCGGGGCAGGTCCCCGGAAGAAATGGAGAAAAAACGATATGGAAAAGCGTGTTTTTCTGATCGTCCTCGACAGCTTTGGCATTGGCGCAGAGCCGGATGCCGCAGCGTTTGGCGATGAGGGCACCAACACCCTGGGTGCCATTGCAAAACACCCCAACTTCAACTGCCCCAACCTGCAAAAGATGGGCATGTTCAACATTGATGGCGTGACCGCAGGCGAAAAGACCGCAGCGCCCATCGGCTCCTTTGCCCGCCTGCAGGAGCAGAGCATGGGCAAGGATACCACCATTGGTCACTGGGAAATCGCCGGTGTGGTAAGCCCCAAGCCGCTGCCCACCTTCCCGAACGGCTTCCCGGATGAGCTGATCCACGAGTTTGAGGAAAAGACCGGCCACAAGGTGCTGTGCAACAAGCCTTACTCCGGCACGCAGGTGCTGAAGGATTACGGCGAGCAGGCCATGAAAGAAAACGCCCTTATCGTTTACACCAGTGCCGACAGCGTATTTCAGGTGGCCGCCAACGAAGAGCTGGTGCCGGTGCATGAGCTGTACCGCTACTGCGAGATCGCCCGCGAGATGCTCAAGGGCGAGTACGGCGTGGGCCGCGTGATCGCACGCCCCTTCCTGGGCCACACTGCGGATACCTTCTACCGCACCACCAATCGCCACGACCTGAGCCTCAAGCCGCCCCGCGCTACCATGCTGGATCTGCTGAAAGATGCTGGCAGGGATGTGATCGCTGTGGGTAAGATCTTTGACATCTTCGACGGTGAGGGTGTGACCGAGAAGATCAAGACCACTGGCAACACCAATGGCATCGCCTTTACCAAGGCCCTGCAGACCCGCGACTTTGAGGGCCTTGCCTTTGTGAATCTGGTGGACTTCGATATGCTCTACGGCCACCGCCGCGATGTAGCAGGCTATGCCGCCGCTGCCACCGAGTTTGACAAGTTCGTGGCCGACTTCATCCCCGGAATGCGGGAGGGCGATCTCCTCATGGTCACCGCTGACCATGGCTGCGACCCGTCCTATACCAAGACCACCGACCACACCCGCGAGTATGTGCCGTACCTGATCTGCGGCAAGGGCGTGAAGCCTGGCGTTGACCTTGGCACCCGTCTGTGCTTTGGCACCATCGCCCAGACCATCTGCGAGTATCTTGATGTGGATGCTTCCTCTCTGGACGGCAAGAGCGTCTGGAACGAGATCAAGGCATAATGATTTTATAGAATGAGAAAGCCGCCTGCATTGGTTCAAGATGCAGGCGGCATTTTTATGCAGCTTATCGGCACGGACTTTCTGGTGAAAAAGCAAAACAGGAAACGACCGCAGTTGTTTCCTGTTTTGCAAATAAAATAATATTTCCGCGATAGAGTCCGGAGCTTGCGCGGAGGACATTTTAAATCGTCAGGCCGCGTCGTTCTGCTGCGAAGCAGCATCCTGAATGGCACCCCAGATGGAGGAAGCCGCATTGTAGATGGACGATGCAGCCTGTTCCACCTCTTCCTGTGTGGGCAGGGAGATGGACGGTGCTTCTCCGGCCGTATCACCGCTGCCGGTCTCGCCCTCGGCGGGAGCTTCCGGCTCCTGCGGCTGGGTGTCGGCAGGCTGCTCTGCAGGCTGGTCAGCCGGGACGGTCTCTTCCGGCAGGCTGTCGGCGGGCACTTCCTCGGGAACGCTCTCCGCAGGCACCTCCGAAACAGCGGCGTTCGGGTCGGTGGTGGGGGTGAACACCTCGGTCTTTTCCGGCTTCTGGGTGGTGTCGGCAACGGTGCCCTCACCGCCCAGCACGGACGCGATCATTTCCCTAGCCTTGCTCACAGAAGCATCATCCGGTTTCATGACGTAGAGCTTCTGTCCCTTGGCAGAGTAGCACTTGGTACTGCTGGAGCTTGTGCCGGTGACGGTATAGCTTTCAATATCCCACTCGGCAAAGTCACTCAGCTGCATCCGTACCAGCGCACTGATCTGATCCTGTGAAAAGCTGGTTACAAAGCAGTCGGCTGCGGCATCCATGATCTTGGAAAAGCCCATCAGCAGGGCAGGGGACTTGATCTTGTTCAGCATGGCATCGATCACCTTCATCTGGTTGATGCCGCGCTGGATATCGCCGGATGCAAAGGCGTGACGCTCACGGGCAAAGGCCAGAGCGGCCTTGCCGTCCAGATGGTTCCAGCCCTCCACAAAGGTGGTGGGGTCATAGTAGCCGGGGCTGCCCACCGAGGTGAACGCCTGATCGGAGTAGACATCCACGCCGCCCAGCGCATCGATGATGCTGATGAAGCCCGCAAAGTTGATGCGGATGTAATGGTCCACATTGACGCCGTACAGATTGCCCAGTGTGGCCATGCTGGTTTCCACGCCGTACAGACCGGCGTGAGTCAGTTTATCCTTGCTGTCAGTGCCGGCAAGGTCTACGTAGTAGTCGCGCGGGGTGTTGATCAGGGCCACCCTCTTGGTGACAGGGTTCACGGCAGCAAGGATATTCACGTCGCTGCGGGCATTTTCGGTCAGCTCGCCGCGGGTGTCCACGCCGCTGAGGTAGACCACGAAAGACTCTTTGGTGATCTTGTTGGCCTCTGCGCCGGTGAGCAGGCCGGAGGTGAC
>OLCJ01000384.1_pt1 | contig 10744 bp, 5 predicted proteins | sample 1607861 | NCBI WGS metagenome assembly OLCJ01 (sample SAMN02674697, study PRJEB24791) | human gut metagenome, SKBSTL033 | isolation source: stool | host: Homo sapiens | place: USA | reverse complement strand
TGCGCTCAGCTCCTTGTGGCTGTGGTCGGACACGCTCTTGACCTTGTAGCCCAGAGCCTCGCGCATTTTGGGCGGCAGGTTGTAGCCGAAGTTCTGTTCCAGCACAAAGCCGATGCCGCCCTTGCCGCTCTGGCTGTTGATGCGGATAACATCGGCATCGTAGGTGCGGCCGATGTCGTGGGGGTCAACGGGGATGTAGGGGCAGGTCCAGCGGTGTTCGCCATGCTCCTTGCGGTAGGCCATGCCCTTTGCAATGGCATCCTGATGGCTGCCGGAGAAGGCGGCAAACACCAGCTGACCGGCGTAGGGGGTGCGCTCGTAAATGTGCATCCGGGTCACCCGCTCGTAGGTGGCGCAGATGTCCGGCATATCGGAGAAGTCCAGCCTGGGGTCCACGCCGTGGCTGTACATGTTCATGGCCAGCGTCACCGCGTCCACGTTGCCGGTGCGCTCGCCGTTGCCGAACAGGCAGCACTCCACCCGCTGTGCACCCGCCAGCACGGCCAGCTCTGCGCAGGCCACGCCGGTGCCGCGGTCGTTGTGGGGATGGGTGGAGATGATCACGCTGTCACGGTATTTCAGGTGCTTGTCGCAGTACTCGATCTGGTTTGCGTAGACGTGCGGCATGCTCATTTCCACGGTAACGGGCAGGTTGATGATCATGGGACGGTCCGGGGTGGGCTGCATGATGTCCAGCACGGCGTTGCACACATCCACGGCATAGTCCACCTCGGTGCCGGTAAAGCTCTCAGGGCTGTACTCGAACAGGAAGTTGCCCTCATACTCTTCGCTCAGCTGCTTGACCAGCTTTGCGCCGTCGGTGGCGATCTGCTTGATCTCTTCCTTGCTCTTGTGGAACACCTGCTCGCGCTGGGCCACAGAGGTGGAATTGTAGAAGTGGATTACCGCGCGGGGTGCGCCCTTGACGGCCTCGAAGGTCTTGCGGATGATGTGGTCACGGCACTGGGTCAGCACCTGCACGGTGACATCCTCGGGGATCATGTTCTTCTCGATCAGGGTGCGCAGGAACTCGTACTCGGTATCGCTGGCGGCAGGGAAGCCCACCTCGATCTCCTTGAAGCCGATCTTTACCAGCATCTGGAAGAACTCCAGCTTTTCCTCAAGGCTCATGGGCACGATCAGGGCCTGATTGCCGTCGCGCAGGTCCACACTGCACCATGCGGGGGCTTTTTCAATGTGATCCTTCTTTACCCAGCTGTCATAGCCTGCGGGTACCGGGTAGTAACCCGGAGCGTACTTGGTTGCGTCCATCATTTGCGCGTCCTCCCAAACAATTTACACTTCTTGCTCCATGCTCTTTGTGAGCGTCCTTGCCCTCTCAGTCTCACATTCGTTCGACAGCTCTCCCAAAGGGGGAGCCCTTGGCAAAACCAAAAACTTTGCCGTACTGCCAAGGCCTCTCACTTTGGGAGAGGTGGCACGGCGTAAGCCGTGACGGAGAGGGCAAGCCTGCTTCCAAAAGGCAGATATACGAAAAGGCTCTCGTCTTTCAAGGCGAAAACCTTGAGAGACGAGAGCCTGTAAAATTCAAACTACAGGGCACCCGTGGTACCACTCTCTTTGCTGTGCCATAAGCACAGCCGCTCTGCACGATCGGCTTTTTGGAGCGAATCGCTGCCCTTATAACGGTGGGCTTCCGTCAGGGCCTACTGTCTGCTTCAGCCCTGCCGCTCAGGGGCCAGTAACCGAAACCCTCTGCACCCGCCTTGCACCACCCGGCGGCTCTCTGTACGCAGAAGAAAATCGTTTTTTCCCCGTCAACGCATTTGTGCTTTTTTCAAAGTGGACTAAGTTTAGCATGATTCGCGGGCAGTGTCAAGCAATCTGACTCATTCTAAAAATGAAACAATTTCACAAAATAAGGGGCAGAATTTTCCAAAATTATGCACGAGGCGTTAATGTTAACAATTTGCTAAGTTTTTGGAAAGTTGTGCTCGAATTGCTGTTGCGCCCGGTTTTACTGTGCTATACTACTTGCATCAGGAACCAAAGGAGGAATTGCCACATGAAAGAAGTCAAACCTTCCAAAAAGCCGCTGGCGATTTACTACGCCATCGTGCTGGCGGTCCTGCTGCTGCTCAACCTTGTGCTGCTGCCGTGGATGAGCGAGCGTCAGGTGGAGGAAGTGGACTACGGTACCTTTATGACCATGACCGAGGAAAAGAACATCGGCCGTGTGGATATCGAATCCAACCAGATCATTTTTACCGATAAAGAGGAAAAGCAGGTCTACAAGACCGGCCTGATGAACGACCCGGAGCTTACCCAGCGCCTGTATGATGCCGGAGCACAGTTTTCCAGCGAGATCGTGGAGCAGGGGTCGCCGATGCTCAATTTCCTGATCTGGTTCCTGCTGCCCATCCTGTTGTTCAGCTTCATCGGCAACCAGATGAACAAAAAGCTGATGGAAAAGGCCGGCGGCGGCCCGGGGTCCATGATGTTCGGCGGCGTGGGCAAGTCCAACGCCAAGGTCTATGTGCAGTCCACCCACGGCATCCGCTTTGCGGATGTGGCCGGTGAGGATGAAGCCAAGGAAAACCTGCAGGAGATCGTGGATTACCTGCACGACCCCAGCAAGTATAAGGAGATCGGCGCTTCCATGCCCAAGGGCATCCTGCTGGTGGGCCCTCCGGGCACCGGCAAGACCATGCTGGCCAAGGCCGTGGCAGGCGAATCCAACGTGCCGTTCTTCTCCATTTCCGGTTCTGAATTCGTGGAGATGTTCGTGGGCATGGGCGCATCCAAGGTGCGCGACCTGTTCCGGCAGGCCAAGGAAAAGGCCCCCTGCATCGTGTTCATCGATGAGATCGATGCCATCGGTCAGAAGCGCAACAGCGGCAATCTCGGCGGCAACGACGAGCGTGAGCAGACTTTGAACCAGCTGCTCACCGAGATGGACGGCTTTGAGAGCAACACCGGCGTCATCATTCTGGCGGCTACCAACCGCCCGGATTCGCTGGACCCGGCGCTGACCCGTCCCGGACGTTTTGACCGCCGTGTGCCGGTGGAGCTGCCCGACCTTAAGGGCCGCGAAGAGATTTTGAAAGTGCACGCCAAAAAGGTGGCGCTGGCCCCGGGCATCGACTTCAACACTGTGGCCCGCATGGCTTCCGGTGCATCCGGTGCGGAACTTGCCAACATTGTCAACGAAGCAGCTCTGCGCGCTGTGCGTGCAGGCCGTAAGAGCGTGACGCAGGCCGATCTGGAGGAGAGCATCGAGGTGGTCATTGCAGGCTACCAGAAGAAGAACTCCATCCTCACCGACAAGGAAAAGTGCATCGTGGCCTACCACGAGATCGGCCATGCACTGGTGGCGGCCAAGCAATCCAACTCTGCCCCTGTGCAGAAGATCACCATTATCCCCCGCACCTCCGGCGCACTGGGTTACACCATGCAGGTGGACGAGGGCAACCACTACCTGATGAGCAAGGAAGAGCTGGAAAACAAGATCGCCACCCTTACCGGCGGACGCGCCGCCGAGGAAGTGGTGTTCCGATCCATCACCACCGGTGCCTCCAACGATATCGAGCAGGCCACCAAGCTTGCCCGCGCCATGCTTACCCGCTACGGCATGAGCAAGGACTTTGACATGGTGGCGCTGGAGACCGTGAACAACCAGTATCTGGGCGGTGACACCTCGCTGGCCTGCTCGGCGCAGACCCAGCGCGAGATCGACCAGAAGGTGGTGGAGCTGGTCCGGGCCCAGCACGAAAAGGCTGTCCGCATCCTGACCGACAACCGCGCCAAGCTGGATGAGCTGGCACAGTATTTGTACCAGAAAGAGACTATCACCGGCGAGGAGTTCATGGAGATCCTGAACCGGGAACCGGCACAGGCCCAGTGACCCCGGCGGCAGAGCTGCCAAAAATTTTTTTTAGCCTGCTGCAATAATCCCGCCGCCGCATCCGTTTATAAGACAGATGCGGCGGTTTTGTATTACACCGCATGGCAGACCATGGTTTTCCACAAAACAAAAATGTGCGGTGCAAAACCGCCGTCAACGGAGGTATTCCAAATGAAACTGAACCATAAATTTGTCCGTACCGTCACCACCACCGCTGCAGTGCTGGGTGCTGCCGCCATGCTGAGCGTGGGCGCATTTGCCGCAGAGGCAGACATCAACGACCCTGCTGCCGCAGGCTATCTGCCCCCGCAGGAGCAGATGGTGCAGGGGGATATCGCCCTGCACAGCGCCGATGTGGCGATCGGCGAAAAGGACCCCAACTACGGCGGCTACGGTGCACCGGAGGGAAACCCCATTCAGGGCAATATCATGCTGATCTCCGGCGATGAGCTGGCCGCCCCGTCCGCAGATGCAGCGGCGAAAAAGAGCGAGGCCCGTTACACCGTCAAGGGCCTGTTCGGCAGAGAAGTGCTGTACACTGCCCGCCAGAAGGACAGTGTGCTGACGCTGGATGTGCCCGCCGGTTCTGCTACTTTCCGCACCACCGTGCAGGACATGCAGACCCTGCTGAACGAGGGCGTGAGCACGCTGGTGGTCCAGACTGAGAAGGGCTCCACCACCCTGAACCTGTCTCTGCTGGTGGAGGGCCAGAAGGGCACCGACCGCGTGGTGCTGCGCCGACTGGGCGAAAACACCTTCCTCACCGTGGGCCTGCGCTGCCGCCGCGATTTGATCGTGGGGCGCTGACCGCTGAGATCAAATGATGAAAGGGCTGCTGCACGCAGAGATGTGCAGCGGCCCTTTTTGCGCTTTTCTGTTAAGTTTTTGAAAATTTGCGCAGATGTCTTTGCAAAGTCTGCCGGGAGATGTTATAGTTAAATTGAAACAGTATGCATTCCCGATAGAAAGGAAAAAACGCCATGGAGCATTTTGTGGAGTTTGAGGACGTTTGCAAATACTACCAGACCGGCAGTGTGAAGATCGCCGCCGCAGACCACCTGAATTTCTATGTGGATAAGGGCGAGTTCTGCATCATCGTGGGGCCCTCCGGCGCAGGCAAGACCACCCTGCTGAACATCCTTGGCGGCATGGACAGCTGCGACGAGGGAAACGTCTGGCTGGACGGCCAGAATGTGAGCCACTTTACCGCCAGAGAGCTGACGACTTACCGCCGGTACGATGTGGGCTTTGTGTTCCAGTTCTACAACCTTGTGCAGAACCTGACCGCACTGGAGAATGTGGAGCTGGCCAGCGAGATCTGCCGCGACCCGCTGGACCCCAAAGAGACCCTGCGCGGTGTGGGTCTGGGAGAGCGGCTGAACAACTTCCCGGCCCAGCTTTCCGGCGGCGAGCAGCAGCGGGTGTCCATTGCCCGCGCACTGGCCAAAAATCCCAAGCTTCTGCTCTGCGACGAGCCCACCGGTGCACTGGATTACAAGACCGGCAAGCAGGTGCTGGCCCTTTTGCAGGATACCTGCCGCCGCACCGGCCGCACGGTGATCGTTATTACCCACAACACCGCCCTGACGGCGATGGCAGACCGCATCATTCAGGTGCGCAGCGGCAAGATCGTCTCCAATCAGGTCAACGAGCACCCTGTGCCGGTGCAGGAGATTGAGTGGTGAGAGCTGTGCTGAAAAGTTATCGTAAAAACATCCTGCGGGAAATGAAGGACAACCTGAGCCGCATGGTCTCGCTGTTCGGCATCGTAGCGCTGGGCGTGATGATGCTGACCGGCCTGATGAGTTTTGCGCCCAGCATGCGCATCGCCGGGCAGAAATACTACGTGCAGCAGAACGTGTTCGACCTGCGGGTGCTGTCCACGCTGGGCCTTTCGGAGGAGGACATTGCCGCCATTGCCGCCGTGGACGGCGTGGAGGCTGTGCAGCCGGTGAAATATCAGGACGTGGAGGCCCAGTGGCAGGGCCAGAGCGAGACGGCGGTGGTGCGCCTGCAGCAGCTGCCCGCCGACCCCGGGGCCGACACGGCAGAAAATATGAACCGTCTGGTGCTGCTGTCGGGCCGGATGCCTGAGGCCCCGGACGAGTGCGTGGTGCATGTGATGGGCTACGGCGACCCGGTGGAACCGGGCACGGTGCTCACCCTGCCGGAGGACACCGAACATGTGAGCCGGAAGCAGTTCACGGTAGTGGGCACCGTGCAGGACCCGCAGCATTTTTCCACGGACAAGGAGAGCAGCACCGCCGGTGACGGCCAGCTGGATGATATTGTGTTCCTGCCGGAGGGCAGCCTGACCACGGATTATTATACGGCGTGCTATCTCAAAGTGAAAAATGCCGGCCTGTATGATAATTACTCGGACGCGTATCAGGCAGCAGTGGATGACACAGCCGCAAGGGTAAAGGCCATCAGCGGCGCACAGTGCACGGCCCGGCGGGCGGAGCTGATCGAGGACGCCAGTGCAGAGCTGGCCGACGCCCGGGCCGAGTACAACGACAAAAAAGCCGAAGCAGACCGTCAGTTTGCGGAGGCAGAGCAGCAGCTGGCCGATGCACAGGCACAGCTGGACAGCGCCAAAGCCCAGCTGGACGCGGGCGAAGCGGAGCTTGCCGCCAACAAAAAGGCCCTGCCGGATACCATGCAGGGCGGTGCGGACGAGCTGGTGAGCGGCGAGGAACAACTGCTGGAATTTGAGGATCAGCTGCAACAGATCGAGATGCTGGTGAACCTGAAAAAGGTGGCCGACCCGCTGCTGGGCTATGCCGAAACGGCTCTGCACAACGCACAGAAAGCGCTGGACGAAGCGGAACCTGCCGATGAAGAGTACACCGAGCTGCGGGATGCCCTGCAGAAGGCGCAGGATGCTTACGACAACATCAGCGGCCAGCTGAACGGCTATCAGGCCCAGCTGGACGCGGGCAAGCGCCAGATGTATGCACAGGGGCTGATCTCTTCGTCCAGCCTTTCCAACGAGCAGCTGGTGACTGAGGCAAAGGCAGCACTGCGCCAGATGAAGGTAAAGCTTCTGCAGGGTCAGCTGCAGCTCACCACCGGCACGGCCACAGCCTACACCCAGTTTGATGCGGCACGCACCCGGCTGGACGAAGGCTGGCAGCAGTACAACGACGGCGTGCAGCAGCTGGCCGATTCCCGCGCGGAGTACGAGAGCCGGAAGGCCGATGCCGAACAGCAGCTGGCCGACGGCCTTGCCCAGCTGAACGATGCCGAGGAGCAGGTGAGCCAGATCAAGAGCGGCGAGTGGTATGTGCTGGACCGCAGCTCCACCGTGAGCTTTGTCACCTTTGAGCAGTATGCCGACCGCATGGATGCCATTGCACGGGTGTTCCCGGTGTTCTTCTTCCTGGTGGCGGCGTTGGTGGCCACTACTACTATGACCCGCATGGTGGACGAGAACCGCCTGCAGCTGGGTACTCTGAAAGCTCTGGGTTACTCCAACGCAAAGATCGCAGGAAAGTATCTGTTCTATGCCCTCAGCGCCAGCGTGCTGGGCAGCATCGTGGGCATGGTCATCGGTTTTGTGGTGTTCCCGCTCATCATCTGGTATGCTTACCAGATGATCTTCAGCATGTCCACCTTTACGCTGCACTTTTACCCCGGCATGGCGGCAGCCAGCGTAGCCATCAGCGCGGCCGTCATCGGTTTTGCTACATGGAACGCCTGCCGTGCCAGCCTGAAGGAAAAGACTGCAGCTTTGCTGCTGCCCCGGGCCCCGGTGGCAGGCAAGCGCATCTTTTTGGAGTACATCACCCCACTGTGGCAGCACATGAGCTTCTCCCAAAAGACCACAGCCCGCAACCTGTTCCGCTACAAAAAGCGCTTCTTCATGACAGTGCTGGGCGTGGCAGGCTGCACGGCGCTGCTGCTGATCGGTTTTGGCATTCAGGATTCCATCCTGCCCATCGTGGACAAGCAGTCCAGGCAGCTGACCCACAACGATCTCACCATCTCGCTCAGCGATGAAAAGGCGCTGACCATGGAGCAAGGCCTTGCCGACACGCTGGATAGCAGCAGTGCGGTCCGCAGCTGGGGCGCGTTCTACACAAAGTCCACCACCCTTTATAATGAAGAGGGCGGGAGCGCCGATGTCAGCATCGTAGGCGCGGAGGACGATGCCCGGATGACCGAATACTTCACCTTCCGCACCCGGGTGGGCCACGACCCCATTCCCTTTGAAGAGGACAGCGTGATCCTGACCGAAAAAACGGCCCTGAATCTGGAGCTGAGCGTGGGCGATACGTTCTATGTGGAGGCTGCAGACGGAAGCCGCGTGCCGCTGGTGCTGACCGGCATTACCGAGAACTACATGTTCACCCGGCTGTATCTCTCCAATGCGCAGCTGCAGGCCCTGCTGGGCGGAACGCCGGAGTGGAACACCGTCTACGGCCTGACCGGCTGTACCACCGAGGCGGAGTACAACGCCCTGCGCACAAAGCTGCTGGACTGCAACTATGTGAGCAGCGTCAGCTTCACCGAGGACACCACCTCCATGTTCGGCAGCCTGATCGGCAGCCTGAACTACGTGGTGGTGCTGATCATCGTGTGCGCGGCGGCGCTGGCGGCGGTGGTGCTGTACAACCTGATCAGCGTCAACCTTGCCGAGCGAAAAAAGGAGCTTGCCACTATCAAGGTTCTGGGCTTCTATGACAAAGAAGTGTACCGCTACATCTTCCGCGAGATCGAGCTTTTGTCCCTCATCGGCTCCGGCGTGGGCCTGCTGCTGGGCGTGCCGCTGCACCGGTTCATCGTCCTGACCGTGGAAATGGATCAGCTGATGTTTATTCGCACCATTGCACCCCGCAGCTATCTGCTGGCAGTGGCATTGACGATGCTGTTCACCTTTGTGGTGTGCTTTGCCATGCGGCGGCATGTGCGGCATATCAGCATGGTGGAAAGCATGAAAGCGCCGGAGTGAGTTTACAAAATCTTCATAAAAAGAACATGGTTTCGCAGAAATTCTTTGGTATGATAATACTACCGACAGGCGGGGCCGCAACCGCCTGAACGGGTAACATGATTCCTCCTTTACCAAATCAAATACCGCAAAACAAAACACCGCGCCTTGTCTGATCCGCAGCAGACAGGGCGCGGTGTTTTGTTTAAACCGTTAAGTTTTCAGCATCTGCGGCAATGGCATCGGCCTGCTGCTTGGTGAGCACGCGGCATTTGACCATCCGCTTGAGCACCACCTGCATCCGCTTGAAGGCAAGCTCCGGGCTGCTGGCGTAGGTGGAAGGCGCGTTGGGCATACCCGCCAGATAGATCGCTTCGGCATCGGTCAGCTGGGCCGGTTCCTTGCCAAAGTAGCCCTCGGCAGCTTCTGCAATGCCATAATACCCGCTGCCAAAATAGATGGTGTTGGCGTACATCTCAAAGATCTGCTGCTTGGAGTAGGTCTTTTCAAGATCAAAAGCAGCAAGCATCTCGGCAGCCTTGCGGGCCAGATGCTTGTCCTGCGTGAACAGCTCGTTCTTGGCAAGCTGCTGGGTCAAGGTGCTGCCGCCCTCGGCCAGCGAGTGGGTGCGCAGGTCGGCCAGCAGGGCGCGTGCAATGGCCCCCGGGTCGATGCCCTTGTGGGTCATAAAATGCTCGTCCTCGGTGCAGATGACTGCGTTAATATAGATCTGCGGCAGCGCATCGTAGGAAGTATAGCTCCCGCGGGCACAGATGGTGTCGTACATGGAAGCCACTGGGTAACTGCTGGCGGCACTGCGGTACAGCTGCCTGCCCTGATAAAAGAACCAGCCGCCTGCCAGCAGCCCGCCAAGCAGCAGGATGCAAAGAACAACGAGCAGGCTCTGCTTTAAAAAATGAAAGAAACGATGCAGCATCGAAAAAACTCCTTTGATGACAAAAAAGAACGCTACCATAATAAACGATTTGCAGGGCGTTTGCAAGGAACAGCTTTAGTATAACAATAAAATTTTAAGGTTTTATCAATGGAAAAATAAAAATTTTCGAAGAAGCAGAAGTGTTACTCCTGTTGGAACTGCACAACGGGATGCTGCAAATGCGGGCTGCCCATCGTGCAGAAAACTCAATTTGAAAAAAACTGGAATTAACCTATTGACAAAAAGGGTAAGAGAGAATATAATGCAAACAACAAATCCACAAACCTAGTGGGAAAAAGAAAGCAAAGGTTTTGCTTCCCGGTACAGAGCAGATAGAGGTGCCGGTTTGTAGATGAGTGGGAAAGAGTTTTATGGGAAAGGAGGGCACGGATATGAAGCTGATTTGGAACGACCTGCTGCATGCAAACTTCCGCTGTGGGCGAATGTGCGGTGACCGGGCAGAACATCTGGCTGTGAACTGTACGATGCCCTCTTGCTGTGCACGAATGTGTACCCGAATGTGACGTTGACAGAATCGCTTTGAATTGTGTTTGCCCGGTGCGCTTATGTATCACGCATCGGGATTTTTTGTATCAGAAAATTATACTATAAGTACAAATAGAGAGGTAAAATACTATGTCTAACTATAAATTTGAGACCCTGCAGCTTCACGTTGGCCAGGAGCAGGCCGATCCCGCAACCGATTCCCGTGCAGTGCCTATCTATCAGACCACTTCCTATGTGTTCCGCAACAGCCAGCACGCAGCAGACCGCTTTGGTCTGGCAGATGCCGGCAACATCTACGGCCGTCTGACCAACTCCACGCAGGACGTGTTCGAGAAGCGCATCGCTGCTCTGGAGGGCGGCGTGGCTGCTCTGGCAACCGCCTCCGGTGCCGCTGCCATCACCTACACCATCGAAGCACTGGCACAGGCCGGTGACCACATCGTGGCTCAGAAGACCATCTACGGCGGCAGCTACAACCTGCTGGAGCACACCCTGACCCAGT
>OLCJ01000368.1_pt1 | contig 11281 bp, 9 predicted proteins | sample 1607861 | NCBI WGS metagenome assembly OLCJ01 (sample SAMN02674697, study PRJEB24791) | human gut metagenome, SKBSTL033 | isolation source: stool | host: Homo sapiens | place: USA | reverse complement strand
GACCCGCCCGTCCAACGGCAGCAAGGTCTACGACCTGAACGGCTATGCCTGGCATGACGAGAGCTGGCAGGCCGCCCAGAAGAAAGCTGACGTGATCAACGGCCCCATGAACATCTACGAGATGCACGCGGGCAGCTGGAAGACCAAAGAGGGCAATGTTCCTTACAACTACTCGGAGCTGGCAGACCAGCTCATCCCGTACATCACCGAGATGGGCTACACCCATGTGGAGCTGCTGCCCGTCATGGAGTATCCGTTCGATGGCAGCTGGGGCTACCAGGTCACTGGCTATTTTGCCCCCACCAGCCGCTACGGCACCCCCAAAGACCTGATGGCCTTTGTGGACAAGCTCCATCAGGCCGGCATCGGCGTCATCATGGACTGGGTGCCTGCCCACTTCCCCAAGGATCAGTTCGGCCTCTACCGCTTTGACGGCGAGCCCTGCTACGAGGACCCCAACCCCAAGCGCGGCGAGCATAAAGAGTGGGGCACCATGGTGTTCGACTTTGGCCGCAGCGAGGTGCAGAGCTTCCTGATCTCCAGCGCACTGTATTGGCTGGAGCAGTACCATATCGACGGTCTGCGCGTGGACGCGGTGGCATCCATGCTGTATCTGGACTATAACCGCAAGCAGGGCGAGTGGGAGCCGAACAAGGACGGCGGCAAGGAAAATCTGGAGGCTGTTGCTTTCCTGCGCAAGCTGAACGACACCGTGCTGGGCCGTCACCCCCACAAGTACATGATCGCGGAAGAATCCACTGCATGGCCCATGGTCACAAAGCCTGCTTCGGACGGCGGCCTTGGCTTCAACTTCAAGTGGAACATGGGCTGGATGAACGATATGCTCAGCTACATGAAGACTGACCCGCTCTTCCGTTCCGGCAACCACAACAAGGTCACCTTCAGCTTCTTCTACGCGTTCAGCGAGAACTTTGTGTTGCCCATCAGCCACGATGAGGTGGTGCACGGCAAGGGCAGCCTGATCAACAAGATGCCCGGCGAGTACGACGCCAAGTTTGCAAACCTGCGCACCTTCTTTGGCTACATGATGGCCCACCCGGGCAAGAAGCTGCTGTTCATGGGTCAGGAGTTCGGCCAGTTCGCTGAGTGGAACGAGACAAAGCCGCTGGACTGGATGCTGCTGGGCTACGATAAGCACACCGAGCTGCAGACCTACGTCAAGACCCTGAACGCCTTCTACAAGGAGCACCCCGCCTTCTGGCAGGTGGATTACAGCTGGGAGGGCTTCCAGTGGATCGTGCCGGATGACTCGCAGCAGAGCGTCATCGCTTTCCTGCGCAAGGACACTTCCGGCAAGCAGATCCTTGTGGTGTGCAACTTCAACCCCGTCCTGCGCGAGGGCTACACGCTGGGCGCACCGGTGGCAGGCTCCTACAAGGAGATCCTGAACAGCGACGATGCAGAGTTCGGCGGTTCCGGCGCAGTCCACAACAAGGCCGTGCGCACCCACAAAAAGCCGATGCACGGGTTTGAGCAGAGCATCACCATCACCCTGCCGCCCATGAGCACCCTGTATTTTGAAGTGCCCGCCAAGCGCACCCGCAAGGCCGCAGCGGACAAGACCGATAAGGCGGGAAAAAAGACCGCAGCCAAAAAGGCAAAGACCGCTGCGGAGAAAGCTGCAGCAAAGGTGGTAAAGAAGCCGGGTCGCAAGCCCAAGGCAGAAGCTGCCGCTGCAGAGGAAAAGCCGGTGAAAAAGACCGCCCGCAAGGCAAAGGTTGAGCCGGAAAAGGCCGAGGAAGCACCCAAAAAGTGCGGCCGCAAGCCCAAGGCAGAGGCAGAACCCAAGGCGGAAAAAGCACCCGCAAAACGCACCCGCAAACCGAAGGAGCCCAAGGAATGACCCGGCACTTCGGCCGACCCATACCGCACATGTTGACGCTCATTTCCGAACAACGGAAATGTTAATGTTAAAGGGGAGAATAAAGCTATGGCAAAAGAAATTGTGGCAATGATCCTTGCCGGTGGACGTGGCTCGCGCTTGTACGCGCTGACACAGAAAACGGCAAAACCCGCAGTGTCCTTCGGCGGTAAGTACCGCATCGTGGACTTCCCGCTGTCCAACTGCGTGAACTCCAACATCGACACCGTTGGCATCGCGACCCAGTATCAGCCCCAGAAGCTGAACGAGTACATCGGCAACGGCCAGCCCTGGGATCTGGATCGTCTGCACGGCGGCGTGCACACCCTGCCGCCCTACGAGCAGGCAAAGGGCACCGACTGGTACAAGGGCACTGCAAACGCCATCTACCAGAACATCGGTTTCATCGACAGCTACGATCCCGAGTATGTGATTATCCTGTCCGGCGACCAGATCTGCAAGCAGGACTATGCCGACTTCCTGCGCTTCCACAAGGAAAAGGGCGCAGAGTTCTCTGTGGCTGTTATGGAAGTGGACTGGAAGGAAGCTTCCCGCTTCGGCCTGATGGTGGCTGACGAGAACGACCGCATCACCGAGTTCCAGGAGAAGCCCCCGGTACCCAAGTCCAATCTGGCTTCCATGGGCATCTACATCTTCAACTGGGATGTGCTGAAGAAGTATCTGGAAGAGGACGAAGCGGACCCCAACTCCAAGAACGACTTTGGCATGAACATCATCCCCGCCCTGCTGCGCGACGGCCGCAAGATGTACGCCTACCGCTTTGCCGGTTACTGGCGTGACGTGGGCACGATCGACAGCCTGTGGGAAGCCAACATGGAAGTGCTGGACCCCGAAAACTCCGGCATCGATATCTTCGACGAGAAGTGGAAGATCTACAGCCGCAACCCGGTCCTGCCTCCGCAGAAGATCGGCCCCCGCGCTGTGGTGCAGGATTCCCTCGTCACGGAGGGCTGCAAGATCTACGGCAATGTGCATCACTCTGTGCTGAGCGCAGGCGTTGTTGTGGAAGAGGGCGCTACCGTTGAGGACGCAGTCCTGATGGACGGCGTTGTGGTCAAGGCTGGTGCTGTTGTCAAGCGCTGCATCCTGGCGGAGGATGTTGTGGTCGGTGCAGGTGCACGAGTGGGCGGCGATGGCCCCATTGCCCATGTGGGCACCGGCCTGACCGTCGGCGCAGGCGCAACCGTCAAGGAAGGTGCCAAAGTCTTTGAGTCCGTCAAGGAGGGTATGGAAGTATGCTGAGCCAGAACACCAATGCGTTGGGTATTATTTTCCCCAACAGTTATGATAATACCGTCCCCGAGCTGGTGACCGAGCGCGCAATGGCTTCGATCCCCTTCGCGGGCCGCTACCGTATGGTGGACTTTGTTCTGTCCAGCATGGCAAACTGCGGTATCTCCAATGTCTCCATCGTGGTGCGCAAAAACTACCACTCCCTGATGGATCATCTGGGCACCGGCCGTGAGTGGGATATGGCCCGCCGTCACGGCGGCCTGAACATCGTGCCGCCTTTCGCTGAGAAGGGCGTGCGCATCTACTCCGGCCGCGTCGAGGCTCTTGGCTCCATCCTGAGCTTCCTCGAGAACCAGAAGGAGCGCTATGTGGTCATGAGCGATGCCAACATCGCCATCAACTACGACTTCAACGCTCTGCTGGCTGCCCATCAGGCAAGCGGTGCCGATGTGACCGTCGCTTACCAGAAGACCGAGATCCCCGAGGGCCGCAAGAATGACAACTACACCCTGACCGTTGATGCCGACGGCCGTGTGACCGAGCTGCTGTTCAACGATTACCGCCCCGGCGTGCAGAACCTTGACCTGAACATCTATGTTCTGGAGCGCGAGACCCTGCTCAAGCTGGTCCGGGATGCGACCTCCCGCGGCCTGATCTACTTCGAGCGCGATATTCTGGCCCACAATGTCAACATCCTGAACATCCACGCTCTGGAGTACACCGGCTATGTGGCACATGTCTGTGACATGAAGAGCTACTTCGACGAGAACCTCAAGCTGACCGATGACGAAAATCTGGAAAAGCTGTTCCCCAAGAAGAGCCCGGTCTACACCAAGATCCGCGACGACAACCCCACCCGCTATGTGCCGGGCTGCAAGGTGACCGACTCCATTCTGGCCGACGGCTGCGTCATCGAGGGCACGGTGGAGAACTGTGTGCTGTTCCGCGGCGTCAAGGTCAAGAAGGGTGCCGTCGTCAAGAACTGCGTGCTGATGCAGGATACGGTGGTGGAAGCCAATGCCGAGCTGGACTGCGTTGTTACCGATAAGAACGTGAAGATCACTGCCGGCAAGAAGCTGTCCGGCACCGAGAGCTTCCCGGTGTACGTGCAGAAGAAGCACACCGTCTGATTTTACTGAGTTATCCATAGGGGCGGCTTCCTCCCCGGTAGCCCCTCTTGAGAGGGGCGGGGGCATCTGTGTGCCCCCGCCTGCTCTTTTGTAAAAATGGTTCGTGCTGCCTGCAAGGGCGGTGGGGGAGAACGAAAATATCCCACTATATGGAAAGGAGCGATCCTATGAGAATCCTGTATGCTGCTTCGGAAGCTGCCCCTTTTGCAAAGTCCGGCGGTCTGGCCGACGTTGCGGGTGCCCTGCCCAAGGCTCTGGTCAAGGACGGCGTGGATGCCCGCGTCATTATGCCCCTGTACGGCGACCTGAAGTTCCGTGATACGCTGGAGTACGTGACCAATTATTCCGTCCCCGTGGGCTGGCGCAGCCAGTACTGCGGCCTGTTCAAGACCGAGCGGAACGGCGTGACCTACTACTTCCTGGACAACGAGTATTACTTCAAGCGCCGTGGCCTGTACGGCTTCTACGATGACGGCGAGCGTTTCGCCTTCTTCTCCCGCGCCGTTTTAGAGACCCTGTTCTACATCGATTTCACCCCCGATATCATCAACTGCAACGACTGGCAGACCGCTCTGGTGCCGGTGTACCTGAACCTGTACTATCGCCATCTGGATAAGTTCAACCGCATCAAGACCATCTTCACCATCCATAATATCGCTTATCAGGGCAAGTACGGCACCGACATTCTGGAGGACACCTGCGGCATCGGCCGCCGCGACCAGCACATCGTAGAGTACGACGGCTGCGCAAACTTCATGAAGGGTGCTTTCGAGACTGCCGATAAGATCACCACTGTCAGCCCCACCTATGCCATGGAGATCCTCGACCCGTGGTTCAGCTATGGTCTGGACGCTCTGCTGCGGGAGAAGCAGTACAAGCTGTGCGGCATTCTGAACGGCATCGATACCGATTCCAACGATCCCGCTACGGATAAGAACATCCCCTTCAACTACGACATCACCAACTTTGAAGAGGGCAAGGCAAAGTGCAAGGAAGCCCTGCAGGATAAGTTCGGCCTGAACAAGGACGGCAGCCCCGTCTTTGCCATGGTCAGCCGCATGGTCGGCATGAAGGGCTTTGATCTGGTGCAGAGCATCGCCGATGGTCTGGTGGACCGCGGCATCGAGCTGGTCATTCTGGGCAGCGGCGAGAGCCAGTACGAGAACTTCTTCTCCGACCTGTGCGCACGCCATCCGGGCCGCGTTGGCACCTACATCGGCTTCGAGCCGGCCCTGTCGCAGGAGATCTACGCAGGTGCAGATGCCTTCATCATGCCTTCCAAGAGCGAGCCCTGCGGTCTGGCACAGATGGTGGCCTGCCGCTACGGCACGCCTCCCATCGTCCGCGAGACCGGCGGTCTGCGCGACTCCATCCACGACAGCACCATGGGTGAGGGCAACGGCTTCACCTTTGCGGGCTACAATGCCCACGAGCTGTATGTGGCTTGCTGCAATGCACAGAATGCTTACTATGACAAGGAGAACTGGAAGAACCTCGTGCATCACTGCATGGAGTGCGATTTCAGCTGGGATGTCTCCGCCAAGAGCTACGAGGGCCTGTACAACGAGACCGCAAACCTCTGGTAATGTCCTGAAAACTGCATAACGGCTGCCGCCCGGTTCCCAAAGAGCCGGGCGGCTTTTTTGTGTGACCCTCTCAGCTTCGCTTCGCTCAGCAGCTCCCCCGGAAGGGGGAGCTTTATTTGTGCTGCCCGAAAGATGCATAAAAGCTCGCCCTTCGGGAGAGCTGGCGCGTCAGCGCCTGAGAGGGTTCGCCCGTTTTTTTTTGCATTCTGCACAATAGATCCATCAAACTTTTGGTATTGATGTGCCCGCAGACGCACAAACTCCATACAGGGCGTACAGTTACGGCATTAGTGTAAACAAACTATGAAATTTTACTAGAAAACAGTGGAAAATTGATTGAAAAAACGGCCGGTTTGAATTATACTATCGTTATAAGATTTTTTTGCTGACTGCAAATCCTTGGCAAAGAATCCAGAATCTGGCTTTTGTAAAGGCACATCACACAGGGAGGAAACGCAGGTTGAAGGGCTGGTATAAGGCAATGGAGGATCTTGTCTGGCTGACCCAGCTGGGCCTGAATATGCTGCTGCCGCTGGTCATGTGTCTGGGCGGTGCATGGTGGGCGGTGAACAACTGGAGCTGGCCGGAATGGGTGTTCCTGCCGGCCATCCTGCTGGGGCTTGCTGCCGGGGCACAGAACTTCTGGTATTTTGCAAAGGAACACATGGACCGCACCAAAAAGGAAAAACCAAAGCGGGTGGGGTTCAACTCGCATCAGTAAACTTAACAGGAGGTTTCCCTTTATGAAACTGCAGCCGGAATCCAAAAAGGAGCTGACCCGCATCGCCTGCGGCACGGCCATCTGTACCGCCGTCATGTGGGTGATCTTTGCAGCTCTGCACCTGGTTGGCTGGGTGAAATTTGATTACACTGTTGTTCTGGGCAGTCTCATCGGCGCGGCCGTGGCCATCGGCAACTTTGCGGGCATCTGCCTCGTATGCCAGAAGGTCATCGACGAGCAGGATGAGAAACGGCGCAAAGCGACATTGCAGGCTTCCTACAATGTCCGGATGCTTTTGCAGGCGGTGTGGATCATCGTTGCCATCGGGGCACCGGTGTTCCAGCCGTTTGCCGGTGTTCTGCCGCTGCTTTTCCCGCGTGTTACGATCTACTACCTGCAAATAACCGGCAAGTACAAGCCTCTTGCACCGGCCGGGCCTTCGGTGGATGTCTCTGTGGAGGACGACCCCGAACCCGCACCGGAGCCGGAAGCTGAACCCCGTGACGAAGGGGGTGAAACGTAACAAATGGAACTGAACGGCGCAAAGATCCTGTATACCATCCATACGGACATCCCCCTGCTGGGTGATTTCAAGATCTCCCAGACCTTAGTCAGTACCTGGATCGTCATGGCGCTGCTTTCGGGTTTTGCCATCTGGCTGGGCAGCAATCTCAAGCTGGAAAATGTCTCAAAGCGGCAGGCCGCCGCCGAGTTCATCGTAGAACGGCTGGACCAGTTCGTGCACGACAACATGGGCTATCACTTTGATAAGTATATCCCGCTCATCGGCGCGATCTTCGCTCTGAGCATCGGCTGCAACCTCATCAGTGTCATCGGCCTGTGGAGCCCCACGGCAGACCTGAACACCGAGGCGGCGTGGGCCATCGTGGTGTTCGTGCTGATCATGTACTACAAGATCAAGACCAACGGCATCCTTTCCTACCTGAAAGGTCTTTTGGACCCCATCTTCATCATGGCACCCATCAATGTGCTGTCGGAGGTTTCCACCCCCGTCAGTATGGCGTTCCGTCACTTTGGCAACATCTTGTCCGGTACGGTCATTTCCACACTGCTGTACTGGGCGCTGGCAAGCCTGAGCCATGTCATTTTCGGCTGGCTGCCGGGTGCCTTGAGCCAGATCCAGCTGTTCCAGATCGGCATTCCGGCCTTTACGGGCCTGTATTTCGACTGGTTCGGCGGCTGCATTCAGGCGTTCATCTTCTGTACCCTGACCGCAATTTTCATCAAACGTGCTGCCGGTGAGGACTAAGCCCTCACAACGGCATCTCCCAAAACAAAAAACTTTTTTGGAGGACAAATCTTATGACTGACTTTCAGTACCTCGCTCGTGGTATCGCTCTGGCAGGCTGCGGCATCGGCGCAGGCTGCGCACTGATCGCAGGTATCGGCCCCGGTATCGGCGAAGGCAACGCAGCAGCTGCTGCCTGTGAAGCTGTGGGCCGTCAGCCCGAGTGCAAGAGCGACGTTACCAGCACCCTGATCCTGGGCGTTGCACTTTCCGAGACCACCGGTATTTACGGCTTCGTCACCGGCCTGCTGCTGATCTTCCTGGCACCCGGTATGTTCATGAAGTTCCTGGCATAAGCGGAACCTTTGCACAATAACGAAAGGAGACGCTTATGGAACTGTACCAGGCGTTGATCACGCTGGACGGCTGGACCTTTCTGGCCCAGATCTGCAACCTGATGATCCAGCTGTTCATCTTCAAAAAGTTCCTGCTGAATCCGGTCAAAAACGTGATCGCAGAGCGCAAGGCGAAGGCAGACAGCCAGATCGCCGATGCCACCAAGCTGCGCACTGAAGCCGAAGCCATGAAGGCAGAGTACGAGCAGAACCTGCAGAATGCCCGCGCCGAGGCCAACGAGATCGTTGCCAATGCGCAGAAGACGGCCACCGCCCGCGGCGACGAGATCGTGGGCGAGGCCCGCGCGCAGGCTGCTGCCCTCAAGCAGAAGGCCGAAGCCGACATTGCGCAGGAGCGCAAGAAGGCCGTGAACGAGGTCAAGGACGAGATCGGCGGCATCGCCATGGAGATCGCCTCCAAGGTGGTGGAGCGTGAGATCAGCGAGAAGGACCACAAGGATCTGATCGACGAATTTATCAAAAATGTGGGTGAAGCATCATGACCGAGACTGCAAGGATGTACGGCGGAAGCCTGTACGATCTGGCGGCGGAGGAAGGGCTGGAGGCCCGCATTCTGGGTGAGCTGGACGAAGCCGTGGCGCTTTTTAAGGCAAACCCGGACTACCTGCATCTGCTCAGCACCCCCAGCATCCCGAAAAGAGAGCGCTGCGGCCTGCTGGATGAAGCACTGCGGGATCAGGTCCACCTCTATGTGCTGAACTTTTTGAAGATCCTGTGCGAGAAGGGCACCCTGCGGGAGCTGTCCGGCTGCGCACGGGCTTACCGTGTGCGCTACAATCAGGCACACGGCATTCTGGAAGCAACGGCGACCACTGCAGTGGCAATGACGGAGCAGCAGGCAAAGAGCCTGCACGAAAAGCTGGAAAAGCTCACCGGCAAGACCATCGACCTGAAAACAAAGGTCGATCCGGCAGTGCTGGGCGGCATCCGGCTGGATATCGAAGGCACCGAGCTGGACGGCACGGTGCAGAACCGTCTGTCCGCCCTGCGCAGGGATATTGCTTCCGTGACACTGTGATCGAATTTCCACCCGAAAGATTTTTAAGAATTGAGTGGTGAACAAACAAAGATGCAACTGAAACCTGAAGAGATCTCCAAGATCATCCGTGCGCAGATCAAGCATTACGAAAATGCCATTGAGCAGAGCGAGACCGGCACGGTCATTATGGTGGGCGACGGCATCGCCCGGGCCAGTGGTCTGGAAAAGTGCATGGCAGGTGAGCTGCTGCAGTTTGACAACGGCGAATACGGAATGGCACAGAATCTGGAGGAGAACACCGTCTCCATCGTTCTGCTGGGCTCCGACGTCGGTATCAAGGAAGGCAGCACTGTCAAGCGCACCGGCAAGGTGGTGTCCGTGCCGGTGGGCGAAGCCATGATCGGCCGCGTGGTCAACGCGCTGGGCCAGCCCATCGACGGTGCAGGCCCCATCGAGACCACCGAGTTCCGCGCCATTGAAAGCCGCGCTCCCGGCATCATCGACCGTCAGCCGGTCAAGGAGCCGCTGCAGACCGGCATCAAGGCCATCGACTCCATGATCCCCATTGGCCGCGGCCAGCGCGAGCTGATCATCGGCGACCGCCAGACCGGCAAGACCACCATCGCCTCCGATACCATCATCAACCAGAAGGGCAAGGACGTCATCTGCATTTATGTTGCCATCGGTCAGAAGCGCTCTACCGTGGCAAACCTTGTGCAGAGCCTGACCGAGGCCGGTGCTATGGGCTACACCATCGTGGTGTCCGCAACGGCATCCGAGCTTTCGCCCCTGCAGTATATCGCACCCTACTCCGGCTGTGCCATGGGCGAATATTTCATGCATCAGGGCAAGCACGTCCTCATCATCTACGACGATCTGTCCAAGCACGCTGTGGCCTACCGTGCACTGTCGCTGCTGATCCGCCGTCCCCCGGGACGTGAGGCTTACCCCGGCGACGTGTTCTATCTGCACTCCCGTCTGCTGGAACGCGCGGCCAAGCTCTCCAATGAGCTGGGCGGCGGCAGCCTGACGGCTCTGCCCATCATCGAGACGCAGGCGGGCGATGTTTCCGCCTACATTCCCACGAATGTCATTTCCATCACCGATGGTCAGATCTTCCTGGAGACGGAGCTGTTCCACTCCGGTGTCATGCCGGCAGTCAACCCCGGCATCTCGGTGTCCCGCGTGGGCGGCAATGCCCAGATCAAGGCCATGAAGAAGGTCGCCGGCACCCTGAAGCTGATCTACTCCCAGTACCGTGAGCTGCAGAGCTTTGCACAGTTCGGTTCCGATCTGGATGCCGACACCAAGGCCCGCCTTGCACAAGGCGAGCGCATCGTGGAAGTGCTCAAGCAGAACCGCTCCGCCCCCGTGGCCGTGGAAAAACAGGTGGCCATCCTGTATGCCACCATCCACGATTATCTGGTCAAGGTGAAAGTGGCCGATGTGGCCGAGTATGAGAAAGGCCTGTACGAATATCTGGACACCGACGCTTCCGGCGCTGCGGTGATGGAAACGATCCGCACCACGGGCAAACTGGACGCCGATGCCGAGCAGGCACTCAAGAGCGTTCTGTCCGCCTACACGGAGAGCTTCCTCAAGGCGCACTGAACAGGAAGGAGGCATAACGCATGGCAGGTTCCATGAAGGACATCAAGCTGCGCATCAAAAGCGTAGAGAGTACCATGCAGATCACCAAGGCTATGGAGCTGGTGGCTTCCTCCAAAATGCGCCGTGCCAAGGAGCGGGTGGAGCACAGCCGCCCCTACTTTGAGACGCTGTACGAATCGCTGACCAAGATCGCGGCGGCAGACCCCCGGGCCCGCAATCCCTACCTGCGGCGGGATGAGATTAAACGCACCCTGCTGATCGTCATTGCAGGCGACCGCGGCCTGGCGGGCGGCTATAACGCCAACATCTTCAAGCAGGCGGATGCCCACGAGGGCCCGGTGACGGTGCTGCCCATCGGGAAGCGGGCGGCGGAGCACTTTGCCCAGCATGGGGCAGAGCTGTTCACCCAGGAGGTACTGCTGGCTGCCGATATCTCGGTGGGCGAGTGCTTCC
>OLCJ01000361.1_pt1 | contig 11430 bp, 8 predicted proteins | sample 1607861 | NCBI WGS metagenome assembly OLCJ01 (sample SAMN02674697, study PRJEB24791) | human gut metagenome, SKBSTL033 | isolation source: stool | host: Homo sapiens | place: USA | reverse complement strand
AGCGGATGTGGAAAAGGAACTTTCCGGTGTGCAGCAGCAGGAAAAGATCTACACAGTGGGCGCAGGCGACACGCTATGGAGCATCGCCCAGAAAAACGACCTCACCTTCCGTGAGCTGTGCGAACTGAATACCAATTTCAAGGGCGCGCCCCTGAACGAGAAATCTAACATTCAGGCCGGTGATGAGCTGATCGTGACCAAGCAGGAAGCTACGCTGGAAGTGCGCATCACCAAGGTGGAAACCTGGCAGGAGGAGATCCCCTATACCACTGAGACCACCACCTCCAACGAGTACACGGTGGGTACCAAGAAAACGGTGCAGAACGGTGTGAACGGCCTGCGTCAGATCACGGCGCAGCGTGTTTATAACACCGATGGCATCCAGCTTTCTCAGAAGATCCTGAGCACGGAAGTGGTGCAGGAGCCTGTCACGGAAAAGATCGTGAAGGGCACCAAAAAGGTGACCAGCAGCACCAGCTACATCACCGGCAGCGGTCAGTTCATCTGGCCGGTGCCCGGCTATCGCGACTGCTCACGCTGGTACGGCGGCAGCCACAAGGGTGTGGATATCTGTGCGGCTGCCGGTACGCCCATCTACGCATCGGCGGGCGGCACCGTGACCAAGGCCGGCTACAACAAGGCCGGTGCCGGTACGGGTTATGGCTACTCCATCATCATCAGCCACGGCAGCGGCTACACCACGGTGTATGCGCACTGTCTGTCGCTGGCGGTGCACTCTGGTCAGACCGTCAAGCAGGGCCAGCTGATCGGCTATGTGGGCAGCACCGGACGCTCCAGCGGCAACCACTGCCACTTTGAGATCCGCCGCAACGGCAGCTACATCGCGCCGCAGAATGTGTTCAACCGCAGAAAGTATAGGTAAAGGTAAGTTTGCAGAGGGCTTTTTCTCCGGAGAAGGCCCATCTGCTGTATTATGTAACAGAAAAGGAGAGATGATCTTATGTCTACCCCTCACATCAGTGCTGAAAAAGGCGATTTTGCAAAGACCGTCCTGATGCCGGGCGATCCTCTGCGTGCAAAATTCATTGCGGACACCTTCCTCAAGGATGTGCGTCAGGTGACCGGCGTGCGCGGCATGCTTGGCTTTACTGGCACTTACGAGGGCCGTCCCATCAGCGTGATGGGCAGCGGCATGGGTATGCCTTCCATCGGCATTTATTCCTATGAGCTGTTCAAGTTCTACGATGTAGAGAACATCGTCCGCATCGGCTCTGCCGGCAGCTATACCGACAAGGCCAAGCTGTTTGACGTGGTGCTGGCCGCCGGTGCTGTGAGCGAGAGCAACTATGCCCGTGTGCAGAGCGGCTTTGAAGGGGACATCACGCTGCCCAGCCAGAGCCTGAACGACAAGCTGCGCGCTTCTGCCGCAAAGCAGGGCATCCCCCTCATCGAGGGAAACATCCACTCTTCGGATGTGTTCTACCGTCAGCCCTCCGATGCAAAGCCCACCTACTGGGAAAAGCTGCGCGACGAGCGCGGCTGCCTGTGCGTGGAGATGGAGAGCTTTGCCCTGTTTGCCAATGCACAGGTGCTGGGCAAGAACGCTGCCTGCCTGCTGACCATTTCCGACAGCTTTGTTTCGCCGGAAATCACCACGGCAGAACAGCGCCAGAAGAGCTTTACCGATATGATGAAGGTAGCACTGGGTGCAGAATACTAAGCGTTAAAAACGCATTTCAGCGCGGTTTGCCTGCAAAAGGGCTTGCCGCGCTGTTTTCGACCCCTGAAAACCAAAAAAGGAGTGACGGATATGACAAACCTGACCCTGGAAGAAAAGAAGGAGCTCATCCGCATGGCACTGGCTGCACGGGAAAAAGCCTATGTGCCCTACAGCGATTTTATGGTGGGCGCTGCCCTGCGCGCCAAGGATGGCCGCATTTTTACCGGCTGCAACGTGGAGAACGCTGCCTTTACCCCCACCAGCTGTGCAGAGCGCACGGCTCTGTTCAAGGCGGTGGCCGAGGGCGTGACCGAGTTCACAGACATTGCTGTGGTGGGCAGCCGCCGCGGCGAGGTGAACGAGCAGATCACTTCTCCCTGCGGGGTGTGCCGCCAGGCTCTGTTTGAATTCGGCGGGCCGGAACTGAACGTTATCATGGCAAAGACACCGGAAGACTTTATCGAGCGCAGCATGGACGAACTGCTGCCCTTCGGCTTTGGCCCCTCCAATGTGGCGGGCAACCGTGCCGTGAAGTGACGGGATAAAAACGCAGAGGTGCACTGCAGGACAATAAAGTGACGGCAATACGTGCATTGTGTGCCAAAGCACAGAGAACGCACGGAACTACGGCAAATTTGTGCATAAATACTACTTTTGATAAAAACTTACAAAATTATTGTAAAGATTTTGTAATCGGAATTCGCTTGCATCTGACACGGCTTGCCGTTATACTTGAGCCAGTAAATGTGCAGTTCTGCGCATTTTATTTGTTTGACGCAATTTTATTAAAAATAAAAGGAGAGTTTGATTATGATGATTTCTCGTCGTAATTTCCTGGCTGTGGCTGGTGCCGCTGCCGCTGCCGCTGCTCTGACCGCTTGCGGCGGTTCTTCCGCTTCTTCTACCAGCACCGCTTCTTCCGCTGCTGCTTCTACTGCTTCCTCTGCTGCTGAGGGCGGTGAGAAGATCGTCAAGGTCGCTCTGACCTGCGATACCGGCACGATCGATGATGAGAGCTTCAACCAGGCATGCTGGACTGCTGTTTCCGGCTACATGGGCGATGACTGCCAGTACTACATTCCCGAGGCTGACGCTTCCGATGAGGACCGCGAGACCATGATCCGTCAGGCTGTCAACGACGGCGCTGATGTGATCGTCTGTGTCGGCTACCTGTACGGCGCTTCTCTGGCATGGGCTGCTGACCAGTATCCCGATGTCAAGTTCATCGCCATCGATGTGACTCAGGGCGATATCGGCACCGACGCTATCCCTGCTAACTGCTACTGCATCACCTTCAAGGAGGAGCAGGCAGGCTATCTGGCAGGCTACGCCATCGCAAAGGACGGCAAGACCAAGCTGGGCTTCCTGGGCGGCATGGCTGTTCCCGCTGTTATCCGTTACGGCTACGGCTTCGTGCAGGGCGCTGACGCTGCTGCTCAGGAGCTGGGCACCAACATCGACATCAACTACTTCTACGGCGGCCAGTTCTACGGCGATGCAAACATCACCTCCCGTATGGAGGGCTGGTACTCCAACGGCACTCAGGTCGTCTTTGCCTGCGGCGGCGGCATCTACACCTCCGCTGTTGAGGCTGCTCTGAAGAACAATGGCTACGTCATCGGCGTTGACGTTGACCAGAACTACATTGGTGTCAATGGCGTGGCCGACGGCTCCTTTGCTTACAACCCGTTCATCACCTCTGCCATGAAGGGCCTGACCGAGGCTGTCAACACCGCTCTGTCTGATATCGAGGCAGGCGAGTGGGGCGACATCGCTGCTTCCAACGGCAACTTCGGTCTGGAGGACGGCGACTATATCGGCCTGCCCACCGATGCAGACAGCTGGAACTTCGAGTCCTTCACCACCGACGAGTACGAGGAAGTCAAGGGCAAGATCAAGAGCGGCGAGATCACTGTTGATAACAGTTCCGACGACGCTACCAAGCCCACCGTCAGCGAGTTCACCACCGTCAACTACATCCAGTAATCTGTTGTCCGGCAGGCCTGCCTGCGGACGATCGATAGTTCTTTTCAAAGCGGGGCATCCTGTAACGGGGTGTCCCGCTTTTTTCTGTCTTCTATTGGCGTAATGCGGGAAAAATGCAGCGTACTCTTCGTGAAAAGAGTACAAAAGTAACACTATTGTCTGTGCTTTCTGCCAAAAAGCAAAAAAGACATGTGCAAATTGCCGCAAATCAGGTATAATGGGACTTAAAGAAGTATCGGTGTCGAAACGACACGAAAGGAGAGTGAGCAGATTGGCAGAGGATTTTGTGATCGAAATGCTCCACATTACCAAGGAGTTCCCTGGAATCAAGGCAAACGACGATATCACCCTGCAGCTGCGCAAAGGCGAGGTACATGCCCTGCTGGGCGAGAACGGCGCCGGCAAAAGTACACTGATGAGCGTGCTGTTTGGCCTGTACCAACCGGAAGCTGGTCAGATCCGCAAAAACGGCAAGGAGGTTGTCATCCGCAACCCCAATGATGCAAACGCACTGGGCATCGGCATGGTGCACCAGCACTTCAAGCTGGTGGAATGCTTCAGCGTGCTGGACAACATCATTCTGGGGGTGGAACCCAACAAGATGGGCTTTTTGCAGAAGGCCGAGGCACGCAAAAAGGTGATGGCCCTGAGCGAAAAGTATGGCCTGCGCGTGGACCCGGATGCACTGATCAGCGATATCTCTGTTGGTATGCAGCAGCGTGTTGAGATCCTGAAGATGCTGTACCGCGACAACGAGATCCTGATCTTCGACGAGCCTACCGCAGTGCTGACCCCGCAGGAGATCGACGAACTGATGGAGATCATGCGCGGGTTCAAGAAGGAAGGCAAGTCCATCCTGTTCATTACCCACAAGCTCAACGAGATCATGGCGGTGGCAGACCGCTGCACTGTTCTGCGCAAGGGCAAGTATATGGGCACCGTGGACATCAAGGATACCACCAAGGAAGAGCTTTCCCGCATGATGGTGGGCCGTGATGTGCAGCTGCAGGTGGACAAAAAGCCTGCCAACCCCGGCGAAGTGGTGCTGGATGTGGAAAACGTTACCATGCACAGCGCCCAACACAAGAAGGATGCAGTCCGGAATGTCTCTTTTCAGGTGCACGCCGGTGAGATCGTCTGTCTTGCTGGTATCGAGGGCAACGGTCAGACCGAGTTCGTCTACGGCCTGACCGGTCTGGAAAAGATCAGCAGCGGCAAGATCACGCTGGACGGCAAGGACATCACCAACGAGTCCATCCGTCAGCGCTCCAAGGACGGCATGAGCCATATCCCGGAGGACCGCCACAAGCACGGCCTTGTGCTGGACTACAGTCTGGAAAACAACATGGTGCTGCAGCGCTACTGGCAGCCCGAGTTCCAGAAGGGCGGCTTTATCCGCAGCGATAAGGTGCGCGAATACTCCGATAAGCTGATCGCGCAGTATGATGTGCGCAGCGGTCAGGGCAGCCTGACCACCGTGCGCAGCATGTCCGGCGGTAACCAGCAAAAGGCCATCATTGCCCGTGAGATCGATAAGGACCCGAAGCTCTTGGTGGCAGTCCAGCCCACTCGCGGTCTGGACGTTGGTGCAATTGAATACATCCACCGTCAGATCGTGGCCGAGCGCGATAAGGGTACGGCCGTGCTGCTGGTCAGCCTGGAGCTGGACGAGGTGATGAACCTGTCCGACCGCATCCTTGTGATGTACGAGGGCGAGGTCGTGGGCGAATTTGACCCCAAGACCACCACCGTGCAGGAGCTGGGCCTGTATATGGCAGGCGCACGCAAGCAGGGAAAGGAGAGCAAATAACACATGAACAAGAAAAAACTTTCCCACAGCAGTCTGAACAGCTCCATCACCAGTGTGCTGGCTGCTCTGCTGTGCATCCTGATCGGCCTTGTGGTTGGTTTTCTGGTGCTGCTGGCCATCAACCCGGCTCACGCATGGGGCGACGGCTTTGTGCGCATCCTGAAGGGCGGCTTCCATGACGCACCCTACGGTGTCGGCAAGGAGCTGGCAAATGCGGCTCCCCTCATTATGACCGGTCTGTCTGTGGCGTTTGCCTTCAAGACCGGCCTGTTCAACATCGGTGCGGCGGGTCAGTACACGCTGGGCGCTTACGGCGCTCTGTACTGCGCCATCATGCTCAAGCTGCCGTGGTTCGTCTGTCTGATTGCAGCCACCATTCTGGGCGGCATCTGGGGTGCGATCCCCGGCTTCTTCAAGGCCTACTTCAACATCAACGAAGTCATTACCTCCATCATGTTCAACTGGATCGGCCTGTATCTGGTCAATGAGCTTATTTACCAGAACGGCACCGGCCCCATGTACGATGTGCGCAACACCCGTACCATCAACATCAGCAAGAACGCCGATTACGCTCAGTCCATCATCCCGGATTTCGGCCTGAACAAGCTGTTCCAGACCAACAGCACCACCATTGCCATCTTCCTGGCGGCAGCAGTGGCAGTTCTGATCTGGGTGGTGCTGAACAAGACCACCTTCGGCTACGAGCTCAAGGCTGTGGGCCTGAACAAGAGCGCTGCCCGCTACGCCGGCATCAACGAGAAGAAGAACATCATCCTCTCCATGGCCATTGCCGGTGCACTGGCCGGTTTTGGTGCGGGCCTGTACTATCTGTCCAATGTGTCCCAGTGGAACCCGCTGAACTCCACCAGCCTGCCGACAATGGGCTTCAACGGCATTTCCGTTGCACTGCTGGCAAGCTCCAACCCCATTGGCACCATTTTCTCGGCAATCTTCATTTCCCATATCTCGGTGGGCGGCTCCTTCCTTTCCACCAAGTATTACCCCACCGAGATCTCGGACCTGATCAGCGGTATCATCATCTACCTGTGTGCATTCTCCATGCTGTTCCGCGGCAAGATCCACGCACTGCTGTTCAAGAATGCCGATAAAACCAATGTGAACGCAGAGCCTGCTGCTCCTGCAAAATCTGCAACCGAAAAGGAGGGCAAGTGATATGCTGCTTCTGATCAAATATACGCTGCTGTATGGCATCGTTCTGATGCTGGTGGCACTGGGCGGTATGTTCAGTGAGCACTCCGGCATCATCAACATCGCACTGGAAGGCATCATGGTCATTGGCGGTGTGGCGGGTGTTCTCACCCTGACCATGTTGCCTGCCGAAATGCCGGTCTTCCTCGTGGTGCTGATCTCTGTTCTGGTGGCGGCACTGGCCGGTATGGTGTACAGTCTGCTGCTGGCCTTTGCCTCCATCAACCTGAAGGCGGATCAGACTATCGGCGGCACGGCCCTGAACCTGCTGGCCACGGCCATCGCGGTGGTCCTTGCCAAGAATTTCAGCGAGAGCGGCAGTGCAAAGCTGAACTACACCAACAGGCCCTTCCTGTTCAGCATCGGCGGGCTGGAGCTGAGCATTTTTGTGCCGCTGGGCATCATTCTGCTGATCATCAGCTATGTGGTGCTGTATAAGACCCGCTTTGGCCTGCGCCTGCGTGCCTGCGGCGAGCATCCGCAGGCAGCGGACTCTGTGGGCATCAATGTCTACAAGATGCGCTATGCCGGTGTTGTCATTTCCGGTGCACTGGGCGCAATCGGCGGTATGGCCTACATTGTGCCCCCGGTGCAGACCTGGAACTTTGAGGTGGGCGTGGCCGGCGCAGGCTTCCTTGCCATGGCTGTTATGATCTTTGGCCAGTGGAAGCCCTTCAACATCTTTGGCGCAGCCATGTTCTTTGCTGTGTTCAAGAGTCTGGCAAACATTGCAGACTCCACCTTCCTGGCACAGCTGCACTGGTCCAGCAACATCTACAACATGATGCCGTTCGTGGCGTCCATGATCATTCTGGCGTTTACCTCCAAGAACAGCATGGCACCCAAGGCAGAGGGCATCCCCTACGACAAGGGGTCCCGCTAAAACGACGATTTGTGTTCCCAAAACAAGGGCGCAGCTGCTTTTTCGGGCGGCTGCGCCCTTTTTGGCTTAAAATTGGGCAAAGTTTACAGAATGATACTTGCTTTTGTTTGGAATTTTGCTATACTATATCTTACAATGTCGTACTATTGAAAAAACGAGGAGCGTGATACGATGCGCGTTTATGATCTGATCGCAAAAAAGCGTGACGGCGGTACGCACAGCCGTGAGGAGCTGGAGCAGATCGTCAATGGCTATGTCAGCGGAGAAGTGACTGATTACCAGATGGCTGCATGGATGATGGCTGTCTATCTGCGCGGCATGACCGATGAAGAGACCGCAGAGCTGACCGATGTGATGGCTCACAGCGGTGTGATGGTGGATCTTTCGCCCATTCCGGGCATCAAGGTGGACAAGCACTCCACTGGCGGCGTGGGCGACAAGACCACGCTGGTCATTGCACCGATCGTCGCAGCCTGCGGCGTGAAGATCGCCAAGATGAGCGGCCGGGGCCTTGGCCATACCGGCGGCACCATCGATAAGATGGAGAGCGTGCCCGGCACCAGAACCGCCCTCTCACAGGAGGAGTTCTTTGCGCAGGTGAACAGGATTGGTCTGTCGGTCATTGGCCAGAGCGAGGGCATTGCCATTGCAGATAAAAAAATGTATGCCCTGCGGGATGTGACCGCAACCGTCAGCTGCATCCCACTCATCGCATCCAGCATCATGTCCAAGAAACTGGCTTCCGGCTCGGATGCCATCCTGCTGGATGTGACCACCGGCACCGGAGCTTTTATGAAAACAGTAGACCAGAGCATTGAGCTGGCCAAGCTGATGGTATCCATTGGCACCCATCACGGCCGCCGAGTGGCTGCCATGATCACCGATATGGACACCCCGCTGGGCCATAACATTGGCAACAGTCTGGAAGTCATGGAAAGCATGGATGTGCTCAAGGGCCATGGCCCCGCCGACCTGACCGAGGTCTGCCTGCAGCTGGCGGCGAACATGCTGGTGCTGGCCGATCAGGGCACTCCTGCCGAGTGCCGCGCCATGGCCGAGGCGGTGATTGCCGATGGGTCTGCCTTTGCAAAGTGCAAGGAGATGTTTGCGGCGCAGGGCGGCGATACCCGCGTGCTGGACGATTACAGCCTGTTTGAGCAGCCCGCGGCAAGCTTTGAGCTGCTGGCAGAGCAGGACGGTTACATTGTGGCGAACGATGCCGAGAAGATCGGCTCTGCCAGCGTACTGCTGGGTGCGGGCCGACAGAAAAAGGGCGACCCGCTGGATTTTGCCGCCGGCATCACCCTGCATAAAAAGCGCGGCGACTACGTAAAGAAGGGCGAGAGTCTGGCTACCTTCTACGGCGCAGCCGATAAGTTTGAAGCTGCCGCCGCCGAGTACCGCAGCGGCCTTGGATACGGCCCTGAGAAGCCGGAGGAAGCCCCGCTGGTGTATGCCCTTGTAACGAAGGACGGCGTGGCGCGCTATTAAATGAAATAAAAGCTTCCGGGACGGTATCTCCCGGGGCTTTTTTGCGTCATTTGGCAGGTTTTTGTTGCATAATGTGGAAAACAGTGGAACTTTGGCAGGAGATATGGTATACTATGATGGATTTGTGCTGTCCCGGCAGAAGGGACGCGGAAAGAGAAAGGACTTGTTATGAAGATCATTCTGGTGGGCGGCGGCAAGGTTGGTACTGCGCTGGCGCGGCAGCTCAGTGAGGAAGACCATAATGTGACCATTGTGGATACCAACAAAGCGCGTGTAGAGCACCTGACTGAAAGCTACGATGTGCTGGGCATCGTGGGCAACGGTTCCTCGATCACCACGCTGGCAGAGGCCGGCATTGAAGACGCGGATGTGTTCATTGCCGTGACTGGTTCGGATGAGCTGAACCTGCTGTGCTGCATGTTTGCCAAAAAGGCGGGCCACTGCCATGCAATTGCCCGCGTGCGCAACCCGTCCTACAGTCATGAGCTGGACTTTATCAAAAAGCAGATCGGCATTTCGGCCATCATCAATCCGGAAATGGCTGCAGCAAAGGAGATCTCCCATCTGCTGCGCTTCCCGGGTGCAAGCAAGATCGACACCTTTGCAGACGGCCGTGTGCGGCTGATCAAGTTTGCACTCACTGCAGAGCAGGGGCTGGATGGCGTGGCCATCCGCGAGATCCCCACCCGCCTGAAGAGCGACATTCTGGTGTGTGCAGTGGAGCGCAGCGGCGGCGTGATCATTCCAAACGGTAACTTTGTACTGCAGAACGGCGATCAGGTCACCTTCCTTGCAACACAGGATAAGGCCCACGAGTTCTTCCAGCGCATCCACCTGCCGGTGCGCCCGGTGCGCAATGCCTTCATCGTGGGCGGCGGTGCCATCGCCTTCTATCTGAGCCAGGAGCTGCTGGAAAACCACGTGCGTGTGCGCATCGTGGAGCGCGACCCTGCCCGCTGCATGGAGCTGGCCGAGCAGCTGCCCGGCGCACAGATCCTGAACGAGGACGGCTCCAACCGCGAATTCCTGCTCTCGGAGGGCATGGAGTCCACCGAGGCTTTTGTGGCCCTGACCAACATCGACGAGGAGAATGTGCTGCTGACCCTGTTTGCCAAAAAGCACTCCAAGGGCAAGCTGGTCACCAAAGTCAACCGTCTGGAATTTGATGATATTCTGGCCGGTCTGGATCTGGGCAGCGTGGTCTACCCCAAGTACATGACCTGCGATTACATCGTGCAGTATGTGCGTGCACTGCAGAACGAAGCGGGCAGCAACATCAAGACGCTGTACCGCATTCTGGACGACCGCGTGGAAGCGCTGGAATTTACCGTCCACGAGAAGAGCGCTGCCACCGGTGTCCCCCTGAGCCAGCTGCACCTGAAAAAGAATCTGCTGCTGTGCTGCATCACCCGCGGCCATCAGATCCTGATCCCGCGCGGCGGCGACCAGATCCAGGTGGGCGACAACGTGATCGTGGTCACGCTGGAGCATGGTCTGCATGACCTGCGCGATATTCTGGACAAGGGCGCAGAGGGTTGACGGAGGCAGACTATGAATTATGCGATCGTTTTCCGTCTGCTGGGCTATGTCATGCTGATCGAGGGTGCGCTGCTGCTGCTGCCCGCAGCGGCCAGCTGGATCTACGGCGAATGGTTCGTGCTGGGCGTGTTTCTGATCACGGCGGCAGTCAGCGCCGCCATCGGCTACGCCCTGCGCGGCATCAAGCCCCAAAGCAAGGTGTTCTATATGCGGGAGGGCTTTGCTGCTACCTCGCTGAGCTGGATCGTCATTTCCATCGTGGGTGCCGTTCCGTTTGTGGTGACGGGCTGCATCCCGAACCCGGTGGATGCCCTGTTTGAGACGGTGTCCGGCTTTACCACCACCGGTGCCAGCATCCTGCCCGGGGTGGAGGATCTGCCCAAGGGCATCCTGTTCTGGCGCAGCTTCACCCACTGGATCGGCGGCATGGGCGTTCTGGTGTTCCTGCTCTCGCTGCTGCCCCTGACCGGCGGTTCCCACGTCAACCTGATGAAGGCAGAAAGCCCCGGCCCTCAGGTGGATAAGCTGGTGCCCAAGGTGCAGTCTACCGCAAAGATCCTGTACGGCATCTATTTCGCGCTCACGGTGGTGGAGGTCTGCTTCCTGCTGGCGGGCGGAATGAATGTGTTCGACTCTCTGCTCACGGCCTTTGGCACGGCGGGTACTGGCGGCTTCGGCTTCAAGAACGACAGCTTTACCAGCTTTTCTCCCTACATCCAGTGGGTCGTGACCATCTTCATGATCCTGTTTGGTGTCAACTTCAATGCCTACTTCCTGCTGCTGCTGCGCAAATTCAACCGCGCCATCAAGATCGGAAGAGCGTCGTGTAGG
>OLCJ01000360.1_pt1 | contig 11434 bp, 8 predicted proteins | sample 1607861 | NCBI WGS metagenome assembly OLCJ01 (sample SAMN02674697, study PRJEB24791) | human gut metagenome, SKBSTL033 | isolation source: stool | host: Homo sapiens | place: USA | reverse complement strand
CATGGATGGGCCTGCTCAGCGTGAACGGCCCGGTGAATGCCATTCTGGGCTTCTTCGGCCTGGGACCCTATAATATGCTGAACACCTCCGGCGCTGTGGTGCTGGGCATGGTGTATAACTATGTGCCCTATATGATCCTGCCGCTGTACACCAGCATGACCAAGATCGACCAGAGCCTAGTGGAAGCTGCGCAGGATCTGGGTGCTTCCACCACCAAGACCCTTGTGCGGGTGCTCATCCCCATGAGCGTGCCCGGCATCAGCACCGGCATCACCATGGTGTTCGTCCCGGCGGTGTCCACCTTTGTTATCAGCCGTATGCTGGGCGGCGGCTCCAACCTGCTCATTGGCGATCTGATCGAGATGCAGTTCCTTGGCAACAGCTACAACCTGAACGTGGGTTCTGCCATGAGCCTTGTGCTGATGATCATTGTGCTGCTGTGCATGAGCTTCACCTCCAGCTTTGATGAAGATGAAATGGAGGGCGTGTCCTGATGAAAACGAAACATCTGCGCCTGATGCAGCGCGTCTATATCGTGCTGTTTTTCTGCTTCATGTACCTGCCCATTGCATACATGATCGTATTCAGCTTCAACCAGTCCAAGGGCTATTCGCTCTTCACCGGCTTTACCCTCAAGTGGTACTCCAGCCTGCTGAACAACTCCTCCATCCTGCATGCGCTGCTGGTCTCGCTGGAAGTGGCTCTGATCTCTGCGGTCATTGCCACTGTGCTGGGTACAGCGGCAAGTCTGGGCATTGCGTCCATGGGCCGCGGGAGCCGCCTTGTCGTCACCAACATCACCTATATCCCGGTGGTCAACCCGGAGATCATCACCGGCATCTCGCTCATGCTGCTGTTTGTGGCCTACCAGCGCTTTGCCGGGGGTGTCTCCTGGCTGCCGGATACCATCATGGGCTTCCCGACGCTGCTCATTGCGCATATCGCGTTCAATGTGCCGTATGTCATCTTCAACGTCACGCCCAAGCTCAAGCAATTGGATATCAAGCTGTATGAGGCGGCGCTCGACCTTGGCTGCGACCCCAAGCAGGCCTTCTTCAAGGTCATCCTGCCGGAGATCAGCCCGGCCATCCTGTCGGCGTTCCTCATCTGCCTGACCTATTCCATCGACGACTTCATGATCTCCTATTTCAACTGCGGCACGGTGGAAACGCTGCCCATCGCCATCTACTCCATGACCCGTAAAAAGGTCAGCCCGGAGATCTATGCGCTGTCCACCATCATGTTCGTGGTCATTCTGTGCATCATTCTGATTTCCAATGCAATGGAGAGCCGCAGCTACCGCCGCGACCAGAAGGCGCTGAGAGGGGAGGGCGTGTGATGAAACGTTTTGCTGTGTTGCTGCTGGCGCTGGCAATGACGGTCTGCTGTGCAATGCCCGCCTTTGCCGCCGGCACCATCGAAGTCACCGAGGATGTCTCGGTATCGGACGATTACGACTGGACCCGCTTCAAGGGCCAGAACGTGGCCATCAATGTCTATAACTGGGGCGAGTACATCTCCAACGGCTCGGACGACAGCGTGGACGTGGTGGCGGCCTTTGAAAAGCTCACCGGCATCAAGGTGAACTACACCACCTTCGACTCCAACGAGTCCATGTACGCAAAGCTCAAGTCCGGCGCAGCCAACTACGATGTGGTCATTCCGTCGGATTACATGGTGGCAAAAATGATCGCCGAGGGAATGCTCAAGCCTCTGAACTACGACAATATCCCGAACTTCAAAAAGATCAATCAGGAATACGTGGATCCGGATTACGATCCGCAGAATGCCTACACCGTGCCCTATATGCTCTGCACCACCGGCATCATTTATAACACCACCATGGTGGACAAAGCGCCCACCAGCTGGGCCGACCTGTGGGACGAGCAGTACGCAGGCAATATCCTGATGTTCAACAACAGCCGCGATGCCTACGCCATTGCTGCTTTTAAGAGCGGCCACGATATCAACCCGCAGTCCACTGAAGAGGTGGATGAGGTGGTGGAAGAGCTGAAGGCTCAGAAACCGCTGGTGCAGGCATACGTCATGGACGAGATCTTTGATAAGATGATCGGCGGCGAGGCAGCCGTCGGTGTGTACTACTCCGGCGATGCCATCACCATGATCGACGATAATCCCGACCTTGCATGGGTGTTCCCGGAGGAAGGCAGCGTGCTTTCCGTGGACTGCATGACCATTCCTGCTGCCAGTGAGCATCAGGAAGCTGCAGAGATGTTCATCAATTTCATGTGCGAGACGGACATCGGCAAGGCAAACGCCGAGTACATCGGCTACACCACCCCCATGCAGGATGTGTGGGAGGTGCTGGACGAGGATCTGAAGGAGAGCGAGATCGCTTATCCGTCCGAAGAGAAAGCCGCCAAGGAAAAGGTGTTCACTTCCCTGAGCGACGATGTGAACAGCGAGCTGGACGTGAAGTGGAGCGAAATGAAGAGTTACGACGAGGGTGGCAGCAGTCTGCTGTTCCTTGCGCTGCTGGCAGCCATGGTAGCGCTGGCCTGCTTCAACATCTGGCGCAAGGTCCGCAGGCGCAACCGCAATCAGTATTAAACGCAAAGGAGGCTGCTGCACAGAACAACGTGCAGTGGTCTCTTTTTATAGAAAGGAAAAACCATGGAACAGTTCTTTTACACCGAGACCATGACAGTCATGAACGCAGATGCCGACTTCCGCAGCCTGCTCAAGCCCAGCGCCCTGCTGCGCTATGTGGAGCAGATTTCGACAGACCACGCCCGCGCCTTTGGTATGGATGACCAGTTCTTCAAAGATCGCGGTGTGACCTTTCTGGTGGGCAAGCAGGCCCTGAAATTTGACCGTGTGCCCCAGCGTGCCGAAACGCTGACCCTTACCTCCCGGGCGCAGGTCAGCAAACACGGTTCGGTCAAACGCATCACCACCCTGACCGATGCCGAGGGCAAAGAGGTGGCTATGGTGGACTGCCGCTGGATCGTGGCAAGCCTTGCCGAGGGCCGTATCCTGCGGGAGCCGGGCTGGACGGTGGAGAATTTCTGGAACGATACGGTGGAGGATGAGCTGCCTTTGCAGCTGCACAAGTGCAAGGATGGTCTGACCAGCGCAGGGGAGTGGACGGCGCATTATTCCCAATGCGATCTGAACGGCCATTTGAACAACGCATTCTATCTGGACCTTGTCTGCGATGCGCTGCCGCTGGAAGTGATGCGCAAAGGCCCCGTGACATTTGCGTCTATCAACTACCACCGCGAGATCCCGATGGGAGAAACGGCAGAGGTGTTTTATGCTCCTTCGGCGGATGGCTGGTATGTGGTCGGAAAGCACAACGGCCAGACCAGCTTTGAGTGCTATCTGGAGGTGGGAAAGACAAACGTGTAAATCGTTGATTTCTCAAGAGAACCGCTGCGCCGCTTTTAGCTGAAAATAAGCGAGCAATGCAAAAAAAGCGTCACCCGTGCAGAAAAAACCGGCGCATTTTGAGAATTGCATCCTCTGAGGAACAGGGAGTACTCTTTTATTAGAAGAATCTTCTGATTGTCCAAAGGAGGATAAAACAAATGAAAAAACATCTCCGAGTCCTTGCGGCCGTTCTGGTACTGTGCTTCAGTCTGCTGTGCCCGGCGGCATCTGCCGCCAGTGTACAGACAGCGGCCTGCAAGCCGTCCACTGCAGCCGTTCAGACCATTTCTGCCGGCAAAAAGACGGAGCAGATGGTCTGGGTCCCAACGCACGGCGGCAAAAAATATCACAGCAAGTCTACCTGCAGCAATATGAAAGACCCGGAAAAGGTTACATTATCGAAAGCAAAAGCGGAAGGCTTCACTGCTTGCAAAAAGTGCTATTAAGAAAATAAAGAATGATCTGCAAGGCCCTTGCCGGAAATTTTCTGGCAGGGGTTTTATATTTGTCTACAAAAAGTTAACAAAAGAAATTACAGAAAAATTACAAAACCCTATTGCAAAATGGTTTCAAAAGAGTTACAATATGGTTACAGCAAGGGCACAAGCCCTGCTGAGTGTGAAATCTTTTTCTTCTTGTTTTTTGGGGATATCGGGCACAGGTTCTCCTCCTCCGGCTGTTCTCCTTCACAGTCGTGATCCATGTGCCGCACAGGCGGTATCCCGCTTCGTGTGCAAAAAAGCTCGTCCGTTCTGGACGAGCTTTTTTGCATCCACAAATCACGCAAAAACCGGCTTCTCATGCGGGAAAGTATGACCTTGCGCCATTTTGGTGGGCAATTTGCCTGTTTTTCTGCAAAGGACATTTACAAAGTTTGGCGCGGCGGGGGTTTGTATTCCGGCTGGCTTTGTGGTACAGTATATACAATCAATTTATAGGTTGCAAACATGAATCCGATTGATGTTGATGCGTTAAGAGAAAAGGAGTTTGAACATGGCTTATTTCTATAAAGAACCTTCCCGCACTTTCGGTGAATATCTGCTGATCCCCGGCTATTCCTCTGCAGAGAATATCCCCACGGCTGTCAGCCTCAAGACCCCGCTGGTCAAGTACCGCAAGGGCGAGGAGGAGTGCCCCCTGCAGATGAATATTCCCATGATCAGCGCTATCATGCAGGCGGTCTCTGGCGATAAGCTGGCCATTGCACTGGCCCGTCAGGGCGGCGTCTCCTTCATCTACGGCTCCCAGAGCATCGAGAACGAGGCTGCTATGGTCCGCCGCGTCAAGAGCTTCAAGGCCGGTTACGTCGTTTCCGACTCCAACCTGGCCCCCACTGCCACCCTGCACGATGTGCTGGAGCTGAAGGCGCGCACCGGCCACTCCACCATTGCCATCACTGCCGATGGCACTCCGAGCGGCAAGCTGCTGGGCATTGTTGCATCTCGTGACTACCGCATCAACCACACCCCGGATGATGCCCCTGTCACCACCTTCATGACCCCGCTTGAAAAGCTGGTCACTGCACCGGAGAACACCTCCCTGCACGATTGCAACAACATCATCTGGGATAACAAGATCAACACCCTGCCTCTGGTGGATGCCGAGGGCAACCTGAAGTACATGGTGTTCCGTAAGGACTACGACTCCCACAAGAAGAACGCCAACGAACTGCTGGATAAGAACAAGAGCTATGTGGTGGGCGCCGGCATCAACACCCGCGATTACGCTGAGCGCGTGCCCGCACTGGTGGATGCCGGTGTGGATGTGCTGTGCATCGACTCTTCCGAGGGTTACTCCGAGTGGCAGAGCCGCACCATCGGCTGGATCCGTGAGCACTACGGCGATACCGTCAAGGTGGGCGCAGGCAACGTTGTGGATGCCGAGGGCTTCCGCTTCCTGGCCGAGGCTGGTGCAGACTTCGTGAAGATCGGCATTGGCGGCGGTTCTATCTGCATCACCCGCGAGACCAAGGGCATTGGCCGTGGTCAGGCTACCGCTGTCATCGAGGTGGCAAAGGCCCGCGATGAGTACTATAAGGAGACCGGCATCTACGTGCCCATCTGCTCCGACGGCGGCATCGTCCACGATTACCACATCACGCTGGCACTGGCCATGGGTGCGGATTTTGTGATGCTGGGCCGCTACTTTGCCCGCTTTGACGAAAGCCCCACGAATAAGGTGCGCATCAACGGCCAGTATATGAAGGAGTACTGGGGCGAAGGCTCCAACCGTGCCCGCAACTGGCAGCGCTACGATCTGGGCGGTTCCAGCAAGCTGAGCTTTGAGGAGGGCGTGGACAGCTATGTGCCTTACGCCGGCCCTCTGGCTGACGGTGTGCAGACCACTCTGTACAAGGTCAAGAGCACCATGTGCAACTGCGGCGCTCTGTCCATCCCGGAGCTGCAGCAGAAAGCAAAGCTGACCGTGGTTTCCTCTACCTCCATCGTTGAGGGCGGCAGCCACGACGTTGTGCTGAAGAATGCTACCCCCAATATCATCAACGGTTAACACGTTTGTTCTGAAAGCCGCCCGTGCTGTTTGTGCATGGGCGGCTTTTTCTTACCGGAAATCGACCGGGATTTTCCAAAAATGCTTGCACCGCTCTGCGTTTGGTGATATCATGATAGAAACGCACTGTCAAGACAGGCAGGCGCGCAAACCTTCCCACAGGTCAGAACGGCAGGGGACAGCAAGGAGCCTTTGCCGGGTGTAAAGAAGAGAGGATACTATTCATGGACGAAATCAAGGTTGTGCCTTACATCCCGGATGAGGACTATGACAACCCCGCAATGGTCGTGGATTTTTATGAATTTACAATGGTAAACTGCCTGTTCCTGCACGGATTCAAGGATACTACACTGGTGTTCGATATGTTCTTCCGCAAGAACCCGGATGCTCAGGGTTACTCCATCAGTGCCGGCCAGCGCAAGCTGACCCGCTTCCTGCTGAACTACCACTTCAATGCACAGGATATCTGGTGGCTGCGCACCAAGGGCATGAGTGAGGAATTCTGCGAGTATCTGCGCACCTATCAGTGGAAGGGCGACATGTACGCTCTGCCCGAGGGCACGGTGGCATACCCGCATGTGCAGATGGTGCGCATCGAGTGCGACCTCGTGGGCGCAATTCTGATCGAGACCTACCTGCTGCAGACCATGAACTTCCACAGTCTGATCGCTACCAAGGCTACCCGCGTCACCGGCCTGAACACCCACACGCCCCGCAGCGTGATGGAATTCGGCACCCGCCGTGCGCAGGGCGAAAGCGCTGGCAACGATGGTGCATATGCTGCTGTTCTGGGCGGCTGCGTGGGCACTGCCAACTGTTTGGCCGAGATGAAGTTCGGCGCAGAGGTCAAGGCTGTGGGCACCGTAGCGCACAGCTTCATCGAGTTCTTCCCCACGGAGTTTGATGCCTTCAAGGCCTTTGCCGATACCTACCCGGATTCGGTCAGTCTGCTGCTGGACACCTATAATATCATGGAGAGCGGTCTGCCCAACCTCATTAAACTGGACGATTACCTCATCGAGAAATACCCCAACGACCCGAACCGCCGCGTCAAGAGCGCCCGTATCGACTCCGGCGACCTGGCCCGCGGCTCCAAGCGCCTGCGCAAGGCACTGGATGCGGCCGGTAAGCCTTACATCAAGCTGGTGGCTTCCAATGGTCTGGACGAAAAGAAGATCGCCAACATGGAGCTGTATGAGCACGCTCATTTTGACTCCTACGGCGTGGGCGAAAACCTGATCACCTCGGCTTCCGACCCCGTGTTCGGCGGCGTGTACAAGCTGGTGGCGGTCAAGCAGCCGGACGGCAGCTACACTCCCAAGATGAAGTGCTCGGATTCCGCCAGCAAGGCCATCATTCCGGGCAAGAAGATGCCGTGGCGCCTCTACGATGAAAATGGTCAGGCCCAGTGTGACCTGATCGCCATGGATGATGAAGTCATCGAGGCGGGCAAGCCCGTCACGATGGTCAATCTGGACTCCGATGCCATCGAGCGCACCGTCACCATTACCCCCACCAAGGTCAAAAAGCTGCTGGTGCCGCATGTGCTGAATGGTCAGCTGGCCATTGAGCTGCCTTCGATCGCAGAGAAGAAGGCCTACATTGCAAAGCAGCTCACCGAGGAGACCTGGGAGAGCGAACTGCGTCTGGAGTGCCCGCATAAGCACTATGTGAACATGACCCCGGCTGTGGCCGAGTGCCGTTCCAAGATGTATGCAGAGCTGCACGGCGGCAAGGTGTAAAATAAGCAAAATAAAAAGCCCCTCAAGCGTAAGCTTGGGGGGTCTTTTTATGCCGCCGACGGGGGTCGAACCCGTACTCTGTCTCCAGAAAGGGATTTTAAGTCCCTCGTGTCTGCCAATTTCACCACAGCGGCATACAACGCTAATAATAATACAATAGAATGGCTTCTTTGTCAAGAAAAAGCACAGAGCCCGTCTCTTCATCCTCCATTCACGATTCATTTGTAAAAAGTGCTTTTTCTTTCCGTGGTTTCATGGTATAATAACCTTCAGATACGGCTTTCCGGGCCGTGGCCGCGTGCTTTGACAGCGCGGCAGAAGAGGGCAGAGCGGGCAGCGTACTGCTCTGCTGGGGCAGTGCCCGCAAGATAGGGCGGGCGGGAAATACAAAAAGAGAGGCGAATCGAGATGTTGGATATGATCAAGTGCAGCACCGGCGGCGCATACTATGCCCGCGGCGAATGGGTGCCTGCAGACGGCGAAGCAAGCGCCGCACTGGCAGCAAAGGGCTTTGATGCCGCAGCCATCGAGAACGCAAAGACCGGCACCATGGCCTACAGCATTCTGCAGGCCCACAACACCAGCGGCGATGCCGAAAACCTGAAGATCAAGTTCGATGCCATGGCCAGCCATGACATCACCTTTGTGGGCATCATCCAGACGGCCCGTGCGTCCGGTCTGGAGAAATTCCCCATTCCGTATGTGCTCACCAACTGCCACAACAGCCTTTGCGCCGTGGGCGGCACCATCAATGAGGACGACCACCGCTTCGGCCTGTCCGCCGCCAAAAAATACGGCGGCATTTTTGTGCCCCCGCATCTGGCGGTCATCCACCAGTACATGCGCGAAAAGTTTGCGGGCTGCGGCAAGATGATCCTTGGCTCGGACTCCCACACCCGCTACGGTGCTCTGGGCACCATGGCCATTGGTGAGGGCGGCGGCGAGCTGGCAAAGCAGCTGCTGGGCCGCACCTACGATGTGGCCCGTCCGGGTGTTGTTGCAATTTATCTCACCGGCTCTCTGCCTGCAGGCTGCGGCCCGCACGATGTGGCCATTGCGCTGGTGGGCAAGCTGTTCAAGAGCGGCTATGTCAAGAACAAGGTGATGGAGTTTGTCGGCCCCGGCGTTGCGTCTCTGCGTCAGGATACCCGCAACGCCATCGATGCCATGACCACCGAGACCACCTGCCTGTCCTCCATCTGGGAAACCGACGAAACGACGCAGAAATTCCTTGCGGTGCATGGCCGTGCCGCCGACTATAAGAAGCTGGCTCCGGCCGACCTTGCTTATTACGACGGTGTGGTAGAGGTAGACCTTTCTGCCATCCGCCCCATGATCGCACTGCCCATGCATCCCTCCAATGCATTTACCATTGAAGAGCTGAACGCAAACCTTGAGGATATTCTCCATGCCTGCGAGCAGGATGTGCAGAAGTTGATCGGCCGCAAGGATGTCAGCCTTGACCTGTGCAGCAAGATCGAGAACGGTAAACTGCGTGTGGATCAGGGCGTGATCGCAGGCTGCGCAGGCGGTCTGTACGACAGCATTTATGAAGCTGCCTCCATCCTCAAAGGCCACACCGGCGGCTGCGGTGACTACGCCCTGAGCGTGTATCCCGGCAGCCAGCCCATCATGATGGAACTGGTGCGCACCGGAGTCATCCACGACCTGATGGCCAGCGGTGCCACCGTCCGCACTGCGTTCTGCGGCCCCTGCTTCGGCGCAGGCGACGTGCCCGCCAACGGCGCGCTGTCTATCCGCCATACCACCCGCAACTTCCCCAGCCGCGAAGGCTCCAAGCCCGGCAACGGCCAGCTTTCCGGTGTGGCACTGATGGATGCCCGCAGCATTGCGGCCACCACGGCCAACGGAGGCATTCTGACCCCGGCTACCGATATCGACTATGATCCCACCGTGCCGGAGTATCAGTACGATCCTTCCAGCTACGATACCCGCGTGTATCAGGGCTTTGGCAAGGGCGATTACGATGCCCTGCTCAAGCTTGGCCCCAACATCAAGGACTGGCCCGAAATTGCACCGCTGGGCGATAACCTGCTGCTGAAGGTGGCATCTTACATCACCGACCCTGTCACCACCACCGACGAGCTGATCCCCTCCGGTGAGACTTCGTCTTACCGTTCCAATCCTCTGGGCTTGGCCGAGTTCACCCTCAGCCGCAAGGACCCGGAGTATGTGGGCCGTGCCAAGGCCGTGCAGGCCGAAGAAAAGGCCCGCCGTGCAGGCGAGGGCAGTGCCGAGGTGCTGGCCCAGCTGCACAAGGTGCCCGGTTGCGAAAACCTGACTTGGAACGATGTGCAGATCGCATCCACCATCTTTGCCGTCAAGCCCGGCGATGGTTCTGCCCGTGAGCAGGCGGCCAGCTGCCAGCGTGTGCTGGGGGCCGGTGCCAACATCGTTACCGAGTACGCCACCAAGCGCTACCGCTCCAACCTCATCAACTGGGGCATGCTGCCGCTGCAGCTGGTGGGCGCAACGCCCTTCGGTCTGGGCGATTATGTGTTCATCCCCAACGTCCGCGAGGCCCTCAAGGGCGACCTGCAGGACATCAAGGCCTATGTGCTGGGCGACACCGCAAAGGAGTTCAGCCTGTACATGGCCCCGCTGACCGCCGACGAGCGCAAGATCCTGGCCGACGGCTGCCTGATCAATTTCTATAAGCACTGATATGATAGAAGGCTTCCTCTTTGGGGGAAGCCTTTCTCTGGTTTTCTTGGGAGGTTCATTTTCCATGCCCGGCGATCTTCACAACCATTCCACCTGTTCCGATGGCTCTGTGCCCATCCACCGCCTGCCGCTCATGGCGGCGCGGGCGGGGCTGGACACCATGGCCATTTCCGACCACGACACCCTGCTCAGCGTAAACTACTGCTATGAGCACCCTGTGCAGGACGGCGTGCGCCTGCTTCCGGCCACCGAGCTGACCGGCTATGACCATGAGCATAAGCATCGCGTGCACCTGCTGTGCTACTTCCCGAACCTGGAAAGCCGGGAACTGAAGGAGCACTGCGACATCCTGCGACAGCGCCGCAACGAGTGCGGCCTGCAAAGCGCAAAGGAGATCGAAGCGCTGTACCCGCAGTTCCGCACGGAACAGGCGCTGGAATACGCAAAGGACAGCGGTGTGCTGTTCAAAAGCGGCATTATGGAAGCGCTGCACCAGCTGGGGCTGTGCGATGCTGTGTACGGCAAGCTGTACAGTTATCTCTTTGGCTGGGAGCCGCGCGGTGTGGTGCTGCATCAGGTAAAATATCCCTCGGTGCAGGAAGTGATTGCCACGGCGAAAGCTGCCGGTGCGGTGCTGGTGTTTGCACACCCGACCGTTTACAAGAGCATGCCGCTGGTGCGTCAGCTTGCCAAAGAGGGAATGACGATGCTCGTTGTCACGCATGAGATGGGCTTTGCAAGAAACGTTTCGAACAAGGTTGTCTTTATGGAAAACGGCGTTGTCGTTGAGGAAGGTCCGTCGAAGGAATTTTTCGCAAATCCGCGGGAAGAGCGGACGAGAACATTTTTGCAGAATATTGAACAGCATTACGAGTAAGGTATCCCGTAAAGCGGCAAATCCTGTCCGGAGCACGGAATCCGGACAGTTTGCAATAAAGAAAACAGAAGAAGCAAAGGCAGCTTCTTCCAGAACAAAACAAAAAAGGAGTGGCGAATATTATGAAAAAGAAAATGGCAGCAGTATTTCTGGCAGGTATCCTGACATCATCCTTTTTACTGACCGGATGCGGAAACAGCACGGCGGATAACAGCAGTGCTTCTTCCTC
>OLCJ01000347.1_pt1 | contig 11618 bp, 9 predicted proteins | sample 1607861 | NCBI WGS metagenome assembly OLCJ01 (sample SAMN02674697, study PRJEB24791) | human gut metagenome, SKBSTL033 | isolation source: stool | host: Homo sapiens | place: USA | reverse complement strand
CAGTTTGGCAAAGGTACTTGTTCTATGCACTATATCCGTTATGATGTGTTGTATCAAGCCGTATTGGAACGATTGCAGTATTGGGCTAAGGCAGTACAGCAAGACGAAGAAAAGGTGTTGAATAAGATACAAAAGGCTGGGAATGCAGAGCGAATACGGGAAAAGAAGAAAAAGGCAAGTGCCTTGAAGAAAGCCGAGAACCGACAAAATGAGATTGACCGCTTGTTTACGAAAATGTATGAAGATAGAGCCTGTGAGAAGATAACGGAACGAAACTTCATCATGCTGTCGGGGAAATATCAAAAAGAACAGATAGAACTGGAACAGCAGATAACCAACCTAAGAGAAGAATTAAGTAAAATGGAACAGGATATGATAGGTGCTGAAAAGTGGATTGAGTTAATTAAGGAGTATTCCGTACCAAAGGAACTGACAGCACCGTTGTTAAATGCAATGATAGAAAAAATCCTTATTCACGAAGCAACAACGAATGAGGATAACGAAAGAATACAGGAAATAGAGATATACTACCGATTTATTGGAAAAGTAGACTGATAATGAGGGGTCATATCTTTAACTAAGGGAAACTGGATCTTCATTACCAGATATTTTGCTATTGCCACAACTAGCATCTTACTTTGATATAAGCATTGACGAGTTGATAGGATATCAACCGCAAATGGAACAAGAGGATATTAAAAAACTGTATATCCGTCTTTCTAAAGATTTTTCTATGTTGTCCTTTGAGGAAGTCCTGGCTGAATGTCTTAAAATAGCAAAAAAATTTTACGCTTGCTATCCTTTATTATTTGAATTGGGCACACTTTTAATCAATCACACTTCACAGGCTTCCTGTCCTGAACAAGTGGAACAAATTATAGAAAAAGCCTTGGAGTGGTTTCATCGTGTAAGAACTGAAGCGGACGAGACGAATCTGCAAAAAGAAGCACTGCTAATGGAAGCGTTTTGTTTGCTTCAACTCCAACGCCCGTCTGAAGTAATTGATATTTTGGAACCAGTTAATATGCAATCTGGTTCTCCTGAGCCTCTTCTGGCTTCCGCCTATCGGGCAATAGGTAACGATCAAGAGGCAAAAAAAATTCTTCAGGTCGGAATATACAAGGAGATTATGACTCTTTTTAATTTGTTCCCGTCCTATTTGAATTTATGTCTGAATGATGCGGAGCAATTTGCAGAAACCTGTCAGCGATTTTATAAAATAGCAGATGTTTTTCAAATGAAAATGCTACACCCCGGTATTCTTTTGGGAATTTATATTACTATCGCTCAAGACTGGATGAAGCTTAATAATGCCGAACAGGCGTTGGACATCCTTTCACAATATACGGAACTGGCAGTCAGTAATATTTATCCATTGCATTTGCATGGGGACAATTTTTTTGATCTTCTAGATGAATGGTTGGACAGCGAACTTGTGTTACGATCCTTTCCGCCAAGAGATGAAACTCTGATCCGTCATAGTATGACACAAGCTCTTAATGAAAATCCTGTCTTTCTGCCATTGGCTAAAGATTCACGATTTCAGATGATGGTTAATAGACTGAAGGCAAGCGAGGAGGAAAAATAAATGGAAACTGTTACTATACAAAAACTATCCAAAACATACCCTAGTGGAAAAGAAGCATTAAAACAACTCTCGTTGACACTAAGTACCGGAGAGGTATTTGGTTTTCTCGGTCCAAATGGTGCCGGAAAGACGACAACCGTAAAATTGCTTACCGGAGTCCTGAGCCCGTCTGGAGGATCATGTGAAATTATGGGTGTCAATCCTAATATTCAGCCAGAAAAAGTGCATCTCCTTGCAGGGATTGTGACTGAACACGCACAGATGTATGACAATCTGACTGGTATTGAAAATCTGATGTTTTATGCTGCGGCTTTTGGCATGGAACAAAAAGGAAAATGGCGTGCTGAGTCACTACTCAAGGAATTAGAGTTGACAGAAGCGAAAGACCAAAAACTGGCGACCTATTCTACCGGTATGAGACAGAGGTTATCTCTGGCAAGGGCACTGTTACACCACCCGAAAGTTCTGTTTCTTGACGAACCAACTTCTGGCTTGGATCCGGAAAGTGCGCAGAATGTCAATCAAATGATACACAATCTGGCTTGCAAAGAGGGAATTACTGTTTTTCTCTGTACCCATCAGCTTCGGTATGCACAGGAAATCTGCACACGCTACGGACTGATTGATCAGGGGATTCTTTTGGCCTCGGGTACAATAGATGAATTACGCGCTCGGGTATTTACTTCAAAATCGCTTCGTATCTGTGCGTCAGCGGTTCCTGACAAGCTAAACTTTGTTAAATGCGGAATCAATGAGTTTGAAACCCAAATACAAGATAAAAAAGAAATCCCTTATTTGGTACGAAAGATTGTAGAAGCCGGTGAGGATATCTATTCTGTAAATCTTATAGAACCCACTCTGGAAGATATTTATTTTACCCTGACTGCCGGCAGGAAGGAGGATTGATGATATGAAAGCTGCTATGTATGCAATTATCAAAAAAGATTTTCGCATTATTGCAAGTAACCGTAGACTATTTCCTGCTCTTTTTATTGTTCCTTTAGTGCTGACTATTGTATTGCCGTCTATTTTTGTCATTACCATTCATTTTGTACCGGATGATCCGGATATTACAAAGTTACTGTCACTGCTTCCTGAAACTGCCCGGATGGAAAGCCTGGAGCTTACGCTTTCTGGCATGATCTTAAATTATATACTTCCGATTTTTTTCCTGATAATTCCTATAATGACTGCTTCTATCATGGCAGCCAGTGCATTTGTAGGAGAAAAGGAACGGCATACGCTTGAAACATTGCTCTATTGTCCACTTACTCTCAAACAGATTTTTCAAGCAAAAGTATGGGCTTCTTTCCTTTTAAGTATGCTTGTCTCTGTAATCTCATTTGCGGCTATGTTTCTGGTTATAGAAACAGAATTATTTTTCTTGGCAGGTAGGCTGCTGATTCCAAGCGTAAGCTGGTTGGTTGTTATACTATTGCTTTCACCTGCAATCTCACTAATTGCCATTACACTGATTGTCCGGGGATCTGCCAAAGCGCAGAGCGTAGAGGAATCTCAGCAGGCTGCCGTTTTTCTGATTCTTCCGGTGATTCTGCCCATAGCGGGACAATTTACAGGAGTCTTTTTAATGAATGTCTGGATTCTTCTCGGACTCGGTGTGATATGTGCAATACTTGCCTGGTTCTTATTGCAAAAATCTATGGGACGGTTCACCTATGAAAAACTTCTGCAATAAAAATCGTTACAAATGGTTTTGAGCTTTGTGATTGTTTTCGCAGATAAAAAGAAAACTCTAGCTACATTGATTGTTGTTAAGAAGAAAAAAGGATGGTGATGTGATGGGACATTAGCTGTTTTTAATATAGAAGAATCCGGCAATCAGATTGGCGAAAAGCTATTTCTGCTTCTTAACGAGGAACAAAAGAATGCTCTAATGCAATATATTTTGGAACAAGGAGTCTGTCATGGAACGGTATTCAATTCCTGTCACAATTTCTCCGCAGCAGAGAAGAATCCTCTTACAGAAATACAAGAAGGCGAGCTTTATCTATGTCTGGAACACCGCACTGTCAGGGTTAGGGAACGGATTATCAACTTGACAAGTAAGGAGTTTGATATACTGGCATTGCTCATTGCCAATCCCAAACGTGTTTTTACTTACGAACTGATTACCGATTTGGTTTGGAAAGAGGATTGTGATTTCTATTCGAGAAAAGCGATTCATAATCATATAAGTAAGCTGCGTAAGAAGTTGCGCTTTGAACCGGATCTTCCAAACTATATTGAGAGTGTCGCCGGGATCGGCTATAAATTTGAACATCTATAACATGAGCCCACAAGGTGTTGTTTCCCCTTGTGGGCTTGCTTTTTGCAGCATATATTCTAAGAGCGGAATATGTAGAAAATTGCGAATATAAAGAGTAAAAAGCGAATATCTGCGGACTGATAAAGGAAACATAACCGATATAATTTTCTCCCAAGGAGGTATCAAGCAGCCGATTCAGGTTCCTCCTTGATGGGAGGAAATGCCTATGCGTCTATGCAACACAGATCTGCAGATAAACTGCTTTACATTCAGTCACCTATACGTCGTAGTCCAGCTCGTATGGATTGCGGCGTTTTTGGTTTCGACAAAGTTTGAGCATTTTCGCTGTCAACCTCCCGGAAAAATTTCATACTGCTGCTTTGGCGCGCCTGTTCTTTGTACGGGCGCGCTTTTTTGTACCCTTTTTTTAATCAGAAAGAGACTTAGACCTTATCGCTGCCGCAGCCCACCCTCTGATTTCGATTTTTGCCATCAACTCAAACATCGAAATTGGAGGAAATTACTATGAAGAAAATCAATCTTCGGGATTATTACCCGTATTATACACAGGACATGATCGTTGAGGTGCCGGATGAAGTTGCTTTGTTGCTTCGGGAATATATGTTGTTGGAAGAAGCCTATCGGATTCGTACATACCGCTATAAAGCATTTTACTCTCTGGATCGAGACGAAGGTATTGAGCGTGAGATATTGCAAAAGCCTCTTAACCCGGCAGAAATTTGGGAACAGCGTCAAATGACAGAGTTGATTTATAAAGGTCTTTCCAAACTTCCGGTAAAGCAGCGCCAACGGATCTATGCACACTTTTTTCTTGGCATGAGCAAAGCAGATATTGCCAAAGCGGAAGGAACACACAAAAGCCGGATCACCCGTTCTATCGAAGCCGGATTGCGTAGTCTGGAAAAATATTTCAAAGAAATTTTATAACAGACGGCAACTTTGCCCCTAAAAATGTACTGAATAGTAGAGGGACATATTCGGCGGGACAAGCTGGACGGGTGTGGTAAGGAAGCATATACATCCTCCCACCCCAACTGCAATATCAATTTGTCTGCCATGCCCCTTGCTTGTTCCTTGACAACCGAATATACGCTGTTACAGGTACTTCATTCTGTGTTCCGAGCGGCAGATGGGGCGGCGCGGTGACAGGCGGCCTAAGGAGGTGATGAATCCAGGCTGTCCGAGCGATAAACGCAACCTACGAAACCGGCTGTGGCAGGCCGGACGCGATAACGACACAGATCATAATGGTACTTCTTCACAGCTTCCTAAAGACTTGGGGAGAGTTCCTGCGGCGTTTGCTTGCTCTGGCAAAGCGGCGGCGTATGTGGGACTATGATGCGGTGACGCTACCCGCAGCCTGTAACAGCCCCGTCCTTATAACAGAAGGACTTGCCGGGGTGCGTGGCAAATACGGCAGTAAAATCGAAATCAGATATAATGGGCCGGATTTATGTGTGCAATAACCATAGATCCGACCTATTCATGTGGTCTTGATAACACAGTTTTCAGAAGGGAGTTGATACTATGGAATTGAACACCATTGTCAGTGAAGTGGGTACGCTGGTAGACATTCGTGATGTCTCTGTCAACAAAGAACTTTCCCGTGATGAACGGATTGCAGAATTTGTTCAGCAAATCAAAAATCCATATCATTTTAAGTGTGGGCGTTTTACTGTACAAGCCAGTTTTTCTGCTGAAGGTGCTACCCTGGAAGAATGTATCAAGGGTATTTTGCGATAGCTGCAATTTTAAGAAAGGGGCTGACTTTTCCGTAAAAGCATGGTAGAATAAGAATCGGAAAAGGAATTGAATATGACATAACCACACTTCTTGAATTGCGGGGATTTTTCTGTGCAACGAAAGGAGTGTTTTTTTATGCAGGTTTACAAAGCGATTAAGTACATCCGTCTTTCTTACACGGATGATAAAACAGTAGAAAGTGACAGCGTTGCTAACCAGCGGCGCCTGATCGATGACTACATAGCCCGACACCCGGAAATTGAGGTTGTGGCAGAAAAAATTGACGATGGTTATAGTGGTGTTTTGTTTGATCGCCCAGCATTTCAGGAAATGATGCGGATGATCGAACAAGGCGAAGCTAACTGCGTGATTGTCAAAGACCTCTCCCGCTTAGGTCGTGAGTACATAGAAACAGGCCGTTATATGCGCAGGGTATTTCCAGCCTATGGAGTGCGTTTTATCGCAATTAACGATAATGTAGATACGGAAAATGACGCTGCCGATGATCTCACAGTTTCTGTCAAAAACATTATGAATGAGGCTTACTGTCGGGATATTTCCGTTAAGACACGGAGCGCCCTGGAAGTAAAACGGCGCAGCGGGGATTTTGTAGGTGCTTTTACCATCTATGGTTATGTGAAAGTCGGCGATAAACACAAGAGCCTGGAAGTAGACGAATATGCTGCTAATGTTGTGCGGGATATTTTCAGAAAACGGCTGGAGGGATTCAGCGCTTCCCATATAGCGGATGAACTGAACCGATTAGGAATTCTTTCGCCTTTGGCGTATAAGCGCAATCATGGAATGCCTCATGCAAAAGGTGGCTATACAGACCGAAAGGATTGCAAATGGTCTGCAACTACAATCATCCGCATTTTGCAGGATGAAACTTACACCGGAACACTGGTCCAGGGCAAACAGACAACGCCCCATTTCAAATTAAAAGAGCGTGAGGACAAACCTTCTTCGGAATGGATTCGTGTGGAGGGAACCCATGAAGCGATCATACAAAAGCACGATTTTGATCTGGTGCAACGGCTCCGCAGGATTGACACAAGGACTTCTCCCAAATCGGATAAGGTTTACCTGTTTTCCGGTATTTTGATCTGCGGCTGCTGTGGCTGCCGTATGACCCGCAAGACGAACCGCTATAAAGATAAAGAGTATCACTATTATTACTGCCCGACCGGCAAAAGGAATGGCTGCACATCGTCGGTCATGCTGAAAGAGTCGGATCTGATTGAATGTGTGCAGGACAGTTTGAAAGGACATATTGAAAATGTTGCTTCTCTGGATGCCCTGCTGTCCAGTATCAGTCAGGAACGGATCAACCGGGAATTGGCGCAGGAATATGCCGCACAGATCAGAGTAAATGAAAAGCGTGTGGCACAGACCGAGGGCTTTAAGGCAAAACTCTATGAAAATCTGGTGAGTGGAATTCTGACAAAGGAAGAATTTCTCTCTTATAAGCGAAAATACAATGCAGATATTGAACTGTTCCAAAAGGCAATCGCTGAATGGAACGATAAACTTACAGATGTATTGGAAAACCGAAGCGAACGAAACCGTTGGATCAACCATTTTATGAAATTTTCTACTATGGAGGATATTGACCGCCGGGTAGTCATGCAGCTTATCCGAAGCATACGGGTAATGGGTAAAGATGAACTGCATATTGAATTTAATTACCAGGATGAATATCAGAAAGCAATCTCTTTGGCGGAACAGATTGCTACAAAAAATGAAGAAAGGATGGTGGGCTAAATGGCAAGAAAAAGCAGAAAACAGACGGCGGCACCTATGCCGGCACCATCTTTATATGTACATGTGGCTCTGTATATCCGCCTTTCTGTGGAGGATAACAAAAAGCGGGGCTGCTCAGTAGAAAATCAAAAGTTGGTACTGAATGACTTTCTTTCAGATAAACCGGACTTCGTTGTGTATGATACCTATATCGACAACGGAGCGACAGGGACAAATTTTCACCGCCCTGGATTTCAGCAAATGCTATCTGATATTGAAGCAGGCCACATTAACTGTGTGATTGTTAAGGATCTTTCCCGATTAGGGCGAAATTCTATTGACACAGGTTATTATATCGAACAGTATTTCCATGCTCATAATGTTCGCTTCATTGCTGTTACGGATCAGTTTGACACAGCGGATTCCGGAAATCTTCATGGCGGTATCATGCTGCCTTTGAAAAATATGATCAATGAAGCCTATGCTCTGGACATTGGACGAAAAATCAAAGCACAAGCGCGGCAGGCTATGAAAGACGGCGACTATATTGGCGCACGGGCACCTTACGGTTACAGGAAAGACCCTGATAATTGCCATAAACTTCTGATTGATGAAAATACTGCCCCTGTGGTAAAACAGATTTTTGAATGGGCACATGAGCATGTGGCACTGAACCGGATTGTCCGCAACCTAAATGAGATGGGAATTCCGGCACCGAGCCATTATAAAAAGACCACTGGCGAGATTACCAGTCCGGGACTGATCGGAAGCGGCAAATGGCAGACCCGTACAGTGATGAAAATTTTAGAAAGCGAAGTCTATACAGGCGATCTGGTGCAAGGAAAAACAAAGATTGTAGATCATCAGCAGGTCAAGGCTGGAGAAGATAATCTGATTATTGCAAAATGCACCCATGAACCGATCATCAGCCATGAGTTGTTTAATGCAGTTCAGGAATACAGAAAACAGATCTGTGAAGAAAGCAAAGCAACTCCAAAACGTCCCTACACACCAAACATTTTCAAAGGTAAAGTGTTCTGTGCTGATTGTGGCAGAAGCCTTCACAGGCAACGCGCCGAGCGCCGGAAAGGACCCGACACTTACTGGTTCCACTGCCTTACAAACAGCCGGGTAGAAAAAGATAGCTGCAAAGGTGCGATGATACAGGAGAAAGAACTGATTTCTACTGTTACGGCTATTCTTGAAAAAGAGCTGACAGTTGCGCTGGGAATGTCGCTGCCACTCTTTCAGTTGGAGGCAAGACAAAAACAGGAAAAAGATAAGCTGAAAATTCAGATGTCGGCCAAACGGCAGGAAATTGAAAAAACACGCCGGCTGATCCGTGGCCTATATGAAAATTTTGTACAGGGTATTTTGACAAATGACGAATACTTTGAATTGAAAGCGGATTATGAACATGCTATCAATGCTCTGTCTGGTGAGATTGAAGTATTTGAAAAATCTATGGACTCCCTGGACAACCAGCTTGCCAGATACCGTGCAATGGAAAAGGATGCAAAAACACTGGCACAGGATCATGTGCTGACTGCGGAACTGATTGAACGGCTCATTGAACGAATTGAGATAGACCACGAGCGGAATATTCATGTGACCTTCCGTTTCAAAAATGAATTTCAGGGAAAGGCGGTGGAACCGTGCGCAACTATGTGATTGCCCTTTATATCCGTCTTTCTGTGGAAGATTTCAAAACCGAAAGTTTGAGCATACCAAATCAAAAACTGATTCTTCGTGAAAAAGCTATGTCTCTGTCGGAATGGGATAACAGTGAGATTTTGGAATTTATTGACAATGGTCATACAGGGACAAACTTTGAGCGTCCGGCGGTGCAGGAACTTTTAACAATGGTTCAGGCCGGAAAGATCAACTGTATTATTGTAAAAGACCTTTCCCGATTTGGACGCAACAGCATTGAAACCGGCTATTTTATTGAGCGGGTATTTCCTCTTTACCACACCCGTTTTATTTCCGTCAGTGATGATTTTGACACAGCTAATTTCAAAGGTGATACCGGAGGGATTGATATTGCTTTCAAGTATCTTATTAGCGAGTGTTATAGCCGGGATATGTCCATGAAAACCAAAAGTGCAAAATACGCAAAGATGCGTCGTGGGGAATATCAGAGTGTCATCTGTCCTTACGGCTATCGCAAGAGTGCAGACGGACGTATGGAACCGGACGAGGATGTTGCCCCGAATGTGCAGATGATATTTCAATGGGCGTCTGAAGGCAACACCGCAGCCGAGATCACAAGAAAACTGTATGCCATGAATATCCCCACCCCTGGGGAATATCGCAAACTTAAAGGCAAGGACTATTACAATGTTTCCCGAACAAACGGCGTTTGGAGTACATCAACGGTCCTGCGTATTTTAGAAGATCAAAGATATATCGGTACCTATGTAATTGGCAAGAGAAAGGTAAAAGAGATTGGCAGCCGACATACACAGTTAAAGGATGAAAGTGAGTGGTTCAAAATACCGAACCATCATCCGGCTATTGTAAGTGTGGATCTATTTGAGAAAGCCAATGCTTCAATTAAGCGTTTCTCTCTGTCAAATAAAAAGCCGCGTGATTATCTGCTCCGTGGTAAGGTATTCTGTGGATGCTGCGATCATGCAATGGCTCTACGAAATGATGCGTGGTTTTATTGCCGTCATTCCGAGGTGGCTGAAACGCTTCCTTGTCATGGTGTGCGCATAAAGATGGCAGATCTGGAGCAGGTTGTATTTGAAACAATTCGGGCTCAAATGTGTCCGGCATTGGGAATTGATAGCAATAAGGATAAATTGGATTTGCAGACAGTCCAGCAGGCCGAACATGAAGAAAAACTCCGTTCTATTCAAGACAGCAAGCGGCATCTTTATGAGCAGTATGCACTCGGAGAGATTGATTTGGAAACCTATCGAACACGAAAAGCGGTTTATGACACGGAACTGGTACAAGCCAAAAATGTTCATGCTGTCATCACTGCACAGACAAAGCAGATAAAAAGTGATTATGAGATTAAGCTGAAACAACAGGAAATTGTGCAGGAAGTCGGAAACGCCAACATGCTGACAAAAGCTCTGATTGACCGGCTTATCAACAAAGTTTACGTCTTTCCAGGAGATCGGATTGAGATTGAATATGCAACACAGGATTTCTTAGAAACTAAGGAATCTGAAAAGATTGGTAGAGGAGCATTGCATGCGGGAAGAAGCAGTACCGGAAGGAGCTGTGGACTGCATGGAAGAGAGAATGCCGGAATGAGTAGCGAGATAGAGGTGGGAATCCTCTAGGCCGAATATCCAAGGTTTCCAGGGTAAAGCTGATCTGCCCTGGGTGAGTCGGGACCTAAGGTGAGGGCGAGAGCCGTAGCCGATGGACAACAGGTTGATATTCCTGTACTATCATATGACAGAACTGTGGGGACGCAGAAAGAGAGCCTGAGCCGGGAAAGGGAAAACCGGTGCAAGTGGGGTAGGAGTCGTGCAGGCAAATCCGCACGGCAATCCGAAGAACGGCGAGCTTGAGTCCACCATCGCCGCCCGTCCGTCCGACACGCCGTACGTTAACTGCGACGGCTTGCGCTTCGTCGACGAAACGGGTCGCCGCGACGAGATCTCCTACGGCATCCTGAAGCAGACCGGTCAGGTTGCCTTCTCGATCTACGACCAACGCACGATCGAGGAGAAGAAAATCGAGTCCGCCATCGCCCACGGCTATGCCTTCAAGGCCGACACGCTTGAAGACCTTGCCCGCCAGGCCGGCATCGACTGGAAGAACTTCGAGAAGACCATGAAGGCCTACAACGAGGCCTCCGTGTCCCAGAATACGAAGTCTCTCCCCGTGCCGAAGATCCTCATCGGCAATCCGGTCGTGAAGGCGCCGTTCTACGCCGTGCCGATCACGACGACCATCCACCACACGATGGGCGGTCTTCGCATCAACGAGAAGACCCAGATCCTCGACAAGAACGGCAACGTGATCCCGGGCCTCTACGCCGGATGTGAGATCACGGGCGGCATCCACGGCGGCAACCGCCTCGGTCGCAACGCCCTGACCGACCTTCTGGTCTTCGGCCACATCGCCGGCCAAGAAGTCGCCCAAAAACAGTAAGGCCGATTGAGAGCCGTGCCGTCCGTCCCTCGCGGGCGGCACAACAAAAGAAGAAAAGGGCGCCCGCAGCGCGAAAACGCTGCAGGCGCCCTTCTTCTTTTGGCTGTTCTCCGCGCAGCTGTCCGCGGGGGCGGGCTT
>OLCJ01000332.1_pt1 | contig 12414 bp, 10 predicted proteins | sample 1607861 | NCBI WGS metagenome assembly OLCJ01 (sample SAMN02674697, study PRJEB24791) | human gut metagenome, SKBSTL033 | isolation source: stool | host: Homo sapiens | place: USA | reverse complement strand
CCACCCTGCAGATCGCCGACCTGATGAACGACACCCGCACCCTGCACGCTGCGCAGGCGGAAGCCGTTGCCATGCTGGCCGACGACCCGCTGCTGGAAGCGCCGGAGCACGCACTGCTGGAACAGCAGGTGCAGCAGATGTTCGAGAAAGCCGGAGCCATGAACTGATCCGGAGTTTTTTTGCGCACAAGCAACAGCAAATGCAAAAGCCGCTGCACGGCTGGTGCAGCGGCCCCTGTTATCGAACGGAACGCTTTGCGTGCCGTTCGCCCATGCTTATCACATCGCAGAACACGCAGCGGCTTTTGGTGGAAAGCTGGGTATCCTTATGGTAGCAGCCAAAAAACCACTTGTCGTAGGTCAGCTTCAACAAAATTTTATCCAGAAAGCTGTGCAGCTGGTTGGTCTCGCCGCTGGCAAGGGCGGTAAAATCCAAAAATCTGCTTGGCGCATCGTGGGTCAGCACATAATCCACTTTGTAATCGCACGCTGCAAGGTTCTCCTCACAAAAGGCGTATTCCTCCTCCGAAGGCATTTCTTCCTTCCACCAGTTCACGCCGGGTTCCCGATCCTCCACATCCTGGCTTTCCGCACCGCCAAAGCACAGGTATTTTTTATTCTCCAATTCCAGCACACTGCCGCGGCACACATGGTACACATTGCCACCCAGTGCCTGCACCTTCCCGCCAAAGCGTTCCTCGGTGGGATACTGCTTTAAAAGGTCGTAGTTTTCGTGGCTGCCGTCCAGAAACAGCAGGGTATACGGGCGCTTGCGCAGCCAATCCAGCTTTTTCTGTTCCTCCTTGCTGCCGTCCCACACAAAGCCAAAGTCGCCCAGTACCACCACGGTATCCCGTTTGCCCAGCCAGCGCAGCTTGCCGTGCTTGAAGCGGTCGATGTCGCCGTGGGTGTCCCCTGTCAGATATACCATTCCTGTCCTCCCTGACCGGATGTGAAATCGGCACAATAAGCCTTGTCACACCCCGCCAAACCTGTTATTATAAAGAATACAGCCTTCCGCTGTGATCTCGTTCTTACCCGGCGCACGGCGCTTGTGCCGTGCTGCCTGTTGTTTTATATTATCGCTTTTTAAAGGAATTGTCCACATGAAACGTATTTTTGCGCTGGTTTTGTCGTTCGCTGTCCTGTTCAGCTGCCTTGTGCTGCCCGCCGGGGCTATGTTCGACCCCACCCCGGTCTATCAGGTGCAGGCACAGAGTGCCTATATCGTCAACACTGATACCAATATCATTGTCTATGATAAGGACAGCACAAAGCAGGTATCCGCCGGTGGTCTGACAAAGTACATGACCATTGCCCTGCTGCTGACCAACTATGCCGACCATCTGGACGACACCTTCCAGATGCCCTTTGCCATCTCGGATTACGTTTATAACACCAACAACGCCGATATGCGCTCCAACGAGACCTTTACCTACCGCGAAGCCATGTACGCCATGCTGACCCGCAACGCCAACGAAGCCGCCATGGGCCTTGCTTATGCCCTTTCCGGCGGCGACCTCGCGGGCTGGGTGAGCCAGATGAACACCCTGTCCCAGCGCATCGGCACCACCGGCAGCACCTGGACGGATGCCTGCGGCATCGACAGCGGCAACGTGACCTGTGCCGTGGATATGTACCTGATCCTGCGCTATCTGATGAGCTTTGATGCCTTTGTGGAGGTTTCCGGTGCGCCCAGCTTTACCATGCCCGCCAAAGAAAAACACCGTTCTTCGTCTGTTCTGGTCAGCCAGAACGCCGCGCTGAGCAAATCCAGCGGCGGCAAATACTACCGCAGCGCCATGCAGGGCGGCATGTGCGATGTGACCGCATTCAAAAGCGACAGTGGCAATCAGAGCTATGTTTCATGGGCCAATAAGGATGGTGCCACCTATATTTTCTGCGTGATGCAAAGCCCGGACACCTGCGACGATTTCGGCTACGCCAACCGTCGCCCGGCCCTGTGCGAGACCGTGAAGCTGATGGACTGGGTGTTCGACAGCTTTTCCATTCAGGCCGCGCTGGACACCGACCTTACGCTGGCCGAGATCCCGGTGAAGTATTCCTCCGATACCAGCTCCCTGCAGCTGTATCCCGCCGACAGCATGATGACCCTGCTGCCTTCCACCGGCGACGGCAGCGTGACCCAGAAATATTTCCACCTGCCGGATTCCGTGTGTGCCCCTGTCCAGCAGGGCGATGTGGTGGGTACCGTGGAGCTAAAGCTTGCCGGTGAGACCATTGGCGTAGTGGACCTGATCGCCGGGCAGGATGTCAGCCGCAACCCGCTGCTGTTCACTGTGGCGCGTTTTCAGGAATTCTTAGGCAGTCTGTATCTCAAAGTTGTAATAACACTGAGTATTATTTCCATCATCATCTACTTTGCGTGGGTCCTTTTGAACAACTGGAACCGCCGCAAGCCCACCAGAAAGATCCGCCGCCGCTGAGTTTTACACCGTTCGGCCGCATTTTGTGGAAAAGTGATGCAAAAAGCCCCGTCAGCCTTTTCAGGATGACGGGGCTTTTGGTTGCGCCAGCAGGAGTCGAACCTACGATGGGGGAGTCAAAGTCCCCTGCCTTACCGCTTGGCGATGGCGCATCGTGCAAGATATTATACCATATTCTTTGTTTTTCCACAAGGGGAAGGTTCCACTTTTCCGCTTTTGCGGCGGCTCTGTGCCGCCTTTTGCAGCCTGCAATTTGTGAAAAGCCAATTTTTTTCATCATAACAACAAAATACGCCCATTTTGTTGCGCTTTTGTTACACTGCATGTGGTAAATATAGGATTGAATAAACCTCCTCTTCCCGGCTTTTTCGTCTACTGCCTCATGGCGGGGACATCGAGGTCTGTTCTGGTGTTTCCGTTCCCGGCATGCACCACATCCCAATTCGTCAGGAAAGCGAGGAGTCATATGAAAAAGATCTTGAAAATGCTGGTCCTCGGTCTGCTCAGCGCTGCACTGCTCTGCTGTGCACTGCCCTCTGCCTTTGCCGCAGAAGACAAGGATTCGCAGGTCTACACCATTGGTCTGGATGCCATGGGCGGCAGCAGCTCCGCTGTGGCAGTCACCACCAATCTGAGCGGCAAACTCAGTGCCCTGCCCGCGCAGCCTACGCTGGAAGGCTACACCTTTGACGGCTGGTATACCGAGCCGGTGGGCGGCACAAAAATCAGCACCTCTACGGTGTTTACCGGTGATACCACTGTGTACGCACACTGGACCGTGAAAAATGCCACCACTTCCACCAGCACATCCACGCCCGCTCAGCCGGAACAGACCGCGCAGGAATACGATGACGGCCCGATTCTGAGCGTTCTGACGGTAGCCGGTGCTCTGATCACCACGCTGGCCGTGGCTGCCTTTATTTAAGTCTTTTCACACACTGTATCAATTTTATCAATAGAAAGGAAAATCTCCATGTCTACTATGAAACTGCCCGCAAACTATGCCTCCATCAGCGAAGAGGAAATGGTCTATCTGGACGGTGGTGCCCGCGACGCTTACAACAGCTTCCTGAATGTCGGTAAGGTGTTCAACGCCATTGCCCGCATCTTCTCCGGTGCAAGCTCCATCATCAACAATGTCAACGTGATCTACCAGTCCTTCCTGACTCTGGGCGATCTGCTGAAGAGCTTCTGATCCGGCTTCTATTTTCATCTGTTTTTCAAGAACTGTCTCCGTTGTGGGGACAGTTCTTTTTGTTTTTAACGCATTTTAATCGTTTACATCAAAAGAAACAATTTTTCTTTGGCTTTGGCAAAAAAATGCACGGAAAAGGCATTTTTGTTACGCTTTTGTTACGTATACTGTGCTAACATATAAGGTGGAAGGTCATTCATCAAACTGGCGCTTTCACGCCGAAAACTGATATATCAAATGTGGTTTTGTGGTGCGAAAATTTTCGTATTTGTCGAAAGTTTTCGTTCGCCTAATCCAACCACTTTTTGCGGGAGAAATCGATCATTATGCCAGACCGTGAACTGCGGCACATGCGCCGCACCGAATTAGTCGAGATCATTCTGGCGCTCAAGCAGAGCGAGGACCAGCTCCGGGCAGAAAACGCTGCCCTGTCTGCCCAGCTGCAGGAACGGCAGATCCATATTGAAAACGCAGGTTCCATTGCGCAGGCTGCACTGGAGCTGAACAAGGTGTTTGAAGCGGCGCAGGCTGCGGCTGATGAATACGTTGCATCGGTGCTCGCAGCAAACAAAAACACCGATGCCGCTGCCAGCGCTCTGCGCGCTCAGGCGGAAGCCGAAGCCCAGCAGATCCTTACACAGGCACAGACCGAGGCTGCGAACCTGAAGGCCCGCACCCAGCAGCAGTGCGACGCGGAAACGGAAGCCGCCGCACGCAAGCGCGCCCAGACCGAAGCGGACTGCAAGGCAATGCTTGCCCGGACGCAGCAGGAGATCCAGCAGCGCCGGGCCGCTTGCCGGGCCAGCGAACTGCTGGACGGCTATCACAGCACGGAATTCCTGCCGGAGGAGCGTGCCAAATGAAAGAGCAAAAGATCAGGTTCACGCCCATTCCATCCACAGCAGAGGTGGAAGCAGAGCGCGAACGTCTGGCCTACCGCAGCCGTTATATGCGGGTGCTGCGCAGCACGGTCTACACGCTGCTGGTGGTCGCGGCCGTTGCCGTGCTGCTGGCCACCCTGTTTCTGCCGGTGCTGCAGGTCTCCGGCGACAGCATGAACCCCACTCTGCAGGACCGGGACATCATTCTGCTGGTCAAGGGCAGCGACATGAAGACCGGCGACCTTTGCGGATTTTACTGGCAGAACAAGCTTCTGCTCAAGCGCATCATCGGCCTGCCCGGTGATGTGATCGAACTGGACGAGGACGGTGTGGTCACTGTGAACGGCCAGACGCTGGATGAGCCCTATGTAGATGAACTTGCTCTGGGCGAATGCGACATCAAATTTCCCTATCAGGTGCCGGAAAACCGGTATTTCGTACTGGGTGACCATCGGGCCACCTCCATTGACAGCCGCAGCAGTGTGATCGGCTGTGTGGAAAAAAGTCAGATCGTAGGCAAGGTTTTTTTGCGGGTATGGCCCTTGTCCAACTTCTCGTTGATCCACTAAGGAGGTTTAGGAATCATGCGGGATATTGTGAAAGAATATCAGAAAAAGTTCCGTCGGAACCACCAGCGCGCCAGATGCTATACTGCGCTGCTGCTGGCACTGGCGCTTACCACCAGCCTGTTCGTGAACTGGCAGCTGCACGGCGTGGGCATTGCCAAAACGGCCGATTATCTGTGCGGCGAGTTGGAGCACGAGCACACCGCTGCCTGCTATGAAAAGCAGCTGGTGTGCGGCTATGAGGAAGGCGAACCGGAGGACTGGAACGCCACCATGACGGACGACGGCATGTCTTTTGATGATACATTCGACATGGATGATGATGCGTTGGGCGTGGATGCGGATGATCCCGGCATTGCAGCCTATTCCGCAGAGCCGGAGTACATCTTTGTGCCCCATGAGCACACCGACGACTGCTACCAGGAAGTGCGGGAGCTGACCTGCCTGGAAGAAGAGCACACCCACGACGACAGCTGCTACACCACCACCTATGAGCTGGTGTGCGGTCTGGAAGAGGGCGAGCTTGTAGAAGAAGTGAACCCCGATTATGACCCGGTGGCCCTGTTTGAGGAGCCGGTGGCCGCAAAGCCCGTGGTGGTCGATCCTGTGACCGAGACCCCGGTGCACCACCACACCGATGCCTGCTACGAGGAAGTGCTGGTCTGCGGCCTGCCGGAGCATCACCACACGGTGAACTGCCTGTCCGACCCGCTGGACGGCACGCAGGACGAGGACGAATGGCTGGCACAGACCGGCACCACACTGAGCGGCAACTGGGCCGACGACCTGCTGGCCGTAGCCGAGAGCCAGCTGGGCTATGAGCAGAGCGAGCGCAACTTCCAGCTGGACGATGCCGACGGCGAGACCGTGCGCCACTACACCCGCTACGGCAACGACTACGGCAACGACTACGGCCCATGGGACGTGATGTTCCTTTCCTACTGCCTGAAATATGCCGATATCCCCCAGAGCGCTATCCCGCAGGTTTCCAGCGTGCTGTCTTTGCACAGCCAGCTGCGCAGCGCGCTGTACAACGAAGAGACCGGCAGCGGCTATGCCATGGATTTTGACGGTGATCTGCCGTCTGATGCCGCAATGCCCGGTGATATCGTCATTTACAATGGCACCGTGACCAAGGCCGTGGCCGCGGAAAGCCAGCCGTTGCAGGTGCAGGATGATTCCGCCGATGCCGACATTGCCCTGCTCTCCATGGATGCTGCGGCCACCACCGACACCGCGCCCCACATTGAGGAATACACCGTGGATACCAGCACCGTTGGCATCGTGAGCGATGTGGACGAAGATTTCGGCACCCTGACCGTGATCTCCGGCGATGTGGATGGCAAGGTGGCTAAAGTCACGCTGAATGCTTCGCAGGTAACAACGCTGGTGTCTGTGGCAAATGCGCAGCAGGCCGATTATGGCGTTGCTACGCCGGATTACAAAGTTGAAGATGACGCAGATGCCATTACCACCATCAAAGGTCTGGATGCACTGGATTACCTCACTGCTCTGGAGGTGCAGCGCAAGAATGGCACTGAATACGAGGATACCAACGTCACCACCATTTCGGAGCTTCTGCACAGCAGCCTTACCGTCACAGATATCCCGGCCAAAGAGATCCAGGAAAACGACTACTGTGTCCATGTTAAGCTGCCCAAGAGCTTTGATGTGCTGAACGATGAGCTTATCTCCGGCAAACTGGAAGATACCGGCAATTATGACACCTGCGGCAGCTACCAGCTGCTCAAGGGGAATGACGGCTGCTGGTACGCCGTGCTGCGGTACGACCAAAACTATATCAAGCAGAAAGAGGAGGCAGCCGCAGGCGCGGATACTTCCGATGCCAAGGTCACCAGCAACGTTGCCTTCAATTTCCAGTGGAACCAGAGCGAGGTCACCAGCAGCGGCTTTAATCAGATCGAGGTCAACAAAGATTACGCCCTTGATATCACCATCAACCCGGATGAAACCCCCGATGAGGATCAAAAAGACGATACGAACTATGACCTTAACCAAAGCGTGAAGGACCCGCGCTACAATGGCAGCGATGCCTACCTGGATTACACTGTTACGCTTGTGGTCCAGAACGAACAGGCCGGCCCGCTGACGCTTGCGGACAGCATGACCCTGCCCACCGGCGTAACCGCCGAATATGTCGAAGACTCGCTCCAGCTCAGCATGAAAGAAGACGATACAGCGCTCCGCATCACTTGGGAAGATGATAATGGTGAGCGCAAGATCACCTTGGGTTCTGCCGGTTCCCCCATTGCCGCAGGCACCTATTCTATCCGCTACACCGTCAAGCTGAAGGACGTTGGCGAAACGGCTGTTGACGGAGTAATCAATAACATCAAGATTCTGGATACGCCCATCAGCGATGATGCCGAAGAGTCGGTAAAAACCGACAGCCTTGTGATCACCAGTCAGGCCGATCCGTCCGACTACGAACTTCCCTCTACCGGCGGGGCCGGTACCAAACTGTATACAGCAGGCGGCGGCGCGCTGATGCTTGCCGCTCTGGTGTGCGGGGTTTGCAGAAAGCGCAGACGCGAAAGGAGGGCACGTTAAAAAGCCTGCATCCTTCCTGACACGGCGGCAAAATTGATTCTGCGCCGGAAGCAGACCCTGAAAATAGGAATCAGAAAAACTTGAAAGGAGACTTTCGCAAATCATGATGAAGAAAGCAATCAAAAAGCTGCTGGCCGCACTGCTGGCAGTTGCCATGGTGTGCGCCATGGCGATCCCGGCGTTTGCATACAACCCTGGGGAGACTGAGGAGGACCTCAACACAAAACACGAGTACGCCGCTTTCCAGATCTTCACGGGTGATGTTAAGGGTAATAATATTGATGACTTTAAGATTTCCAACGCAAAGTGGGGCGAAAGCATCACTAATCCTACCGAGTTTCTGGCGCAGTTGACGGCAGATTCTACCATCGGCGGTGAGTTTAAAACTAATTTCACTCCTCAGGAAGCTGTTGCGGTTATCAGCAAATGGGGTGATTCCGATGATAACAGCATCGCTTTTGCGCGTTGTGTATGCAACTATCTCTACTCGAATGGAGACCCGAAACCCGTCATTCAAGGTCTTCACACCGGTGGCATCAAAGTTCCAGAGCCAGGTTATTATCTGATCGTTGATACTTCCCCCTTTGACGAAGACGATTTCTATCATGCCTACAATTCCTTCCTGCTGAAAGTTACCAAAGCAGAATATGTCTTTAACATTAATTATAAGGTTGTAAAGCCCACTGTTGAGAAGAAAGTCTACGACAACGACAACAACGACATTAGCTCTGCTGGTAACAATGACGGTTGGGGCAGTTCCGCTGACCATGCAATCAACGAAAAGTTCCAGTTCAGGCTGATTGCTAAGTTGCCCGCAAGCAAAGACAATGGCCGTGCTTACGATTACTATAAGAAGTACACTGTTTGCTTCAATGATACTCTGTCTGACGGCATTACCTTTGACAAATTGGATAAGGTGGAAATCGCAAATGTCGATGGCGGTAATCCACAAGTGATCGATGCTGCTAACTATACACGTACACCGAACGGTTCTCAGTCCTTCAAACTGAGCATTGATAATGTCAAGACCTGTGCAGCTGCAGCAGGGCTCAATTTGAATGACGGCGCTACGATTACGGTCACCTATACTGCACACCTGAACGAAAATGCCACTGTCAATACTGCAGGCGGTCCTAATACTACTGATAACAAGAATAGTGTTTTTCTCCAGTATTCCAACAATCCCAGAATCGACACATCCCTTGATTATACTACCACAAGCGAAGTCTGTGTGTACACCTACCAGCTGAACAACACCAAGTACCGCGATGAAGTTAACGAGAACAACAAGCTGGAGGGCGCTGGCTTCCGTCTGTACAGCGATGAAGCTTGCACTCCGGAACAGGAAGTAAAGCTCTACAAAAAAGACAACTTCTACTACCCCATCAAAGACGCAACCGATAAAGCCCAAGACGCTGTTGAGATGTTCTCTGACGAACATGGTCAGTTCAATGTCAAGGGTCTGGACGCTGGCACCTACTACCTGAAGGAGACCAAAACTCCTGACGATTACAGTCCCTGTCCCGATAAAAAAATCGTCATTTCTGCAACGCACAACGAATACAATGTTAATCTGTCCGGTGAATCCAACCTGAATAATAAAATCATCAACATAAAAGCCGGCGGCATTACCCTGCCCTCCACCGGCGGCATCGGCACTACCATCTTCTATGTGGTCGGCGGCGGCCTGATGGTTGCGGCCATCGTTCTGCTGGTCACCAAGAAGCGCATGGAGAACAAGTAAGCTCCATTTTCCCCAAGAACCCGGAGCAAAGGGGCCGCAAGGCCCCCGCTCCTATCCTTATAACATTAGGGAGTAGCCCATGAAAAAGAACAAAAGCACCATCATCCTGATCCTCGTCTTTTTCGTGGGTCTATCCGTGATGTTATATCCCACCGTCAGCGATTATGTCAACCAGCGCCACCAGTCCCGCGCGCTGGCCAGCTATGACGAGACGGTCAACGAGATGTCGGATGCGGACTATACCGCCTATTTTGAGGCGGCGGACGCCTACAACCAACGGCTGGCGGCCACGCCCAATTCGTTCTTCACGCCGGAGCAGATCTCCGGCTATGACGAGACGCTGGACGTCTCCGGCACGGGCATTATGGGGTATATCACCATCCCCAGGATCGGCGTGGAGCTGCCCGTCTACCACGGCACCAGCGATGGTGTTTTGCAGGTGGCGGCAGGCCATCTGGAGGGCAGCAGCCTCCCCGTGGGCGGGGCAGGCACCCATGCGGTCATCTCGGCCCACCGCGGCCTGCCCAGCGCCAAGCTGTTCACCAATCTGGACCAGCTGGAAGTAGGCGACACCTTCACCATCACGGTGCTGGACCGGGTGCTGACCTACGAGGTGGACCAGATCTCCATTGTACTGCCCACCGAGACCGACAACCTCAAGGTGGTGGACGGCAAGGATTACGTCACCCTGATGACCTGCACCCCCTACGGCATCAACTCCCACCGCCTTCTGGTGCGGGGACGGCGCATCGAAACGCCGGACAAGCTCAAGCACATCCGTGTAACAGCCGATGCCATCAAGATCGAACCGATCATCACAGCTCCCATCATGGCACTGCCCCTGCTGCTGGTGCTGCTGCTCTGGCTGCTGTTCTCCAACCGCAAACGCAAATCTACAAGAGGTGAAAAACATGAAACGCACTGATCTCAAAAAGCACGCTGCGGCCCTGCTTTTGGTGCTGTGCCTTCTGGTAACAAGTGCGCTGCCTGCCCTTGCCACCAGCGCAAACATCAAGCTGGTGGACAGCAGCGGCAATCCCACTACCGGCACCATCCGCGTTACGCTGTACGACAGCGCCAACGATAAGGCGCTGAGCGGCGGCAAGCTCACTTTGTACCGTGTGGCCGAGGTAAAGCGCCAAAACGGCAACCTGAGCTACGAATACTGCGGCGATTTCTACGGCTGCGGCATTGCGCTGGGTGATTTGACCGACAGCACCCTTGCGGCCCAGCTGCAGGAGTATCTGCCCCAAAGCGCCGAGGGCACCACAAAGACCATTGATGCGGACGGCAACGTGACCTTCCGTGGTCTGGAGCTGGGCCTGTATCTGATCGTGCAGACCGAGGCTTCCAAGGGCTATGAGCCGATCAATCCGTTCCTTGTCTCTCTGCCCATGGCGGAGGATGGCAAGTGGAATTATGCGGTGGATGCCAGCCCCAAGGTGGGTGCTTACACCCCCACCAAGCCGGACACGCCGCCTACGCCCCCTACCCCGCCTACGCCCGATTATCCTGATACGCCTACCCCGCCGGACAACCCGGATAACCCGGTCTCTCCCGGTAATCCAGACAGCCCCGTTCTCGGCTACACCAAAATGGCCTTCCACGATGGCAAGGTCTGTATTGTCCAACTCACGAGGATCGTCGAGATCGTCCGGATTAAAGGTGGCACAGGTAATACTGGACAGATTGGAGGCGATACGGATTGCATCAGGAAAATGGTGACGAATAATATCGTTGATATCGTCTCCAGGCTGCATCAGGACGACTTGCCCCCCAGCAGCTTTCAGAGAGTCGGTAAACTGGAGGATTTTATCTTCGTAAGTGATGGCATCCAGCGTCAGTTCCGGCATATCGTAACGTTTGCCGGTGTGACGACGGATAGCAGATAATATATCGTTTTTGCTACTCATTGTCGTATCATTTTAAGGGCAAGCATACTTCACCCCTACATTATTTTATCTTGTTACTTTTCCACATTTCATTGAACGACTGCTTGGCAAAAGCTGGCAGTTCACGGCCCTTCCCCCATGCATTCAAAGCGTTGTAGATCATAAAACGAGGCATGTTATTGACTACCGGGGCAAACTTCAAAGCCGTATTGAACAGTTTCGGACGTTCCATCAGGAACTTCATGCCGCCGGACATAATCTTTTTCTCCGTACTCGCTTTCCCTATCTTATCCAAGTCCTGACGCCAGCGATAGATCTGTTCGCCGAGGTCTATCTTGACCGGGCAAACATTCGAGCAAGAGAGGCACAACGAACAGGCAGAAACATTGTCCGAATATTTCACCGGATCTTTCAGCATCCCTAGATTGATCCCAATCGGGCCGGGTATAAAATATGTATAGGAATAACCACCGCTACGGCGATAGACCGGACAAGTATTCATACACTCGCCACAACGGATGCAGTTCAGCGTACGGATATGATCGGGACATGCCAGGATATCACTCCGCCCGTTATCGACTATGATGATATGAAACTCACCTCCTTCTTTCGGTTTACAATAGTGAGAAGTGTAGGAAGTGATCGGCTGCCCCGTGCCGGAGCGTGCCAGCAGGCGGGTGAAGACACCTAACGAGTCCCGATCCGGCACGATCTTCTCCATTCCGAACGTCGCAATGTGAACATTCGGGAAAGAAGTTCCCATATCTGCATTCCCCTCGTTGGTGCAGACCACTATCTCTCCAGTCGAAGCAACTGCAAAGTTAGCTCCCGTCATGGCAACATCGGCTGTCAGGAATTTCTCACGCATATTTTTGCGGACGGCATGCGTCAGATAGGTCGGGTCGGAATTGCCTTTTTCCGTACCTAACACGCGCTCCATCATCTCGCCCACCTCCTGCCGCTTGATATGGATAGCGGGCATCACGATATGGCTGGGATGAAGTTTCATCCATTGAAGGATACGTTCGCCGAGGTCGCTCTCGATTATATCGTAACCTTTTCCGAACAGGTAATCGTTCATACCACACTCTTCTGTCAACATGGATTTGCTCTTTACCA
>OLCJ01000330.1_pt1 | contig 12460 bp, 12 predicted proteins | sample 1607861 | NCBI WGS metagenome assembly OLCJ01 (sample SAMN02674697, study PRJEB24791) | human gut metagenome, SKBSTL033 | isolation source: stool | host: Homo sapiens | place: USA | reverse complement strand
TAAATCTTTTTGTTCAACCATCTATAAAATAACCGCTCATCTAACGAAACTCAAAGATTTTTGAACAAAAAGATTCCTTTTAAGGACAAGTCATAGATTATCACGAACTTCAATCCTTCGCTTGGTGTACGGTTAGTTGCGGGAATGGGAAACCGATACCTACCTCATTGAAGGTCGCGTAGATATTCTTGTTAATATCGAAATACACGCCCCAATAGTCTGAACTATTTACCCAAACACGTACCACCACGTTTACGCTGCTGTCCGCCAAGGCTGTCAAGGCGATAAACGGAGCGGCCGGCTCGGACAAGATGCGGGAATCCTTCGCTAATACAGACTCTATCACTTGCTTTACTTTCTCATAATCGCTGCCGTATTCCACGCCAAAGGTCCAGTCTACACGGCGAGTCGTCTGGTTACTGAAATTAGTCACAACGCCACTGCTCAAAGAGCCGTTCGGTATATAAATGACCTTATTATCAATACAGTAGGAGCATGTTTAGGATATTTGATATATTATCTGGTGTCAAAAATTTTACCTATCAATTTTAGGAAAAGGCTTCAGTCCGAAAATGTTAATGACATGGTCGAAATAATGTTATATGCAATTTATATATTTATAGTTATGATTACAGTTCAACCATGGGTAATTCATAGTTTACTCAATATCGGGTAAAAGTGAGTATTGATTATGCTTCAATCAATAAAATTAAAATTGCAATTTGGACAACTTAATATTACCACAAATAAAGCAGTTAGTCTTAGGATTGACTGCTTTTTTCGTACCCAGAAAGGAGTGATTGATTTATGCGTATGATTTGGAACAAAGGACACCGTATCAGAGCCAGCGACAAGCACCTTGTCTACCACTTTTCCATAGGGACGCTTCTGTTTGTATTTGTGGCGGTTCTTCTGCTACTGAATATCAAACAGCTCATGCGTACCGATTGGGAGCATTTCAGCTTGTTAGAAAACGGCTTGACGCTTTCCCCTTACAACTTCATAACCATACTGATAGCGACTGGTGTTTGTGCATTGGTCGCTTTTCTATATTACCGCTTCTGTTACGACAGTTTCAAGAAGCTTCTGCACCGTCAAAAGCTGGCACGAATGGTACTGGAAAACAAGTGGTATGAAGCCGATACCGTACAAGACAGCGGTTTTTTTACTGACCTGCAAAGCAGATCAAGGGAAAAAATCGTCTGGTTTCCAAAGATTTATTATCAAATGGAAAAGGGACTGCTTCATATCCGCTGTGAAATTACGCTGGGAAAATATCAAGATCAGCTTTTACGGTTAGAGGATAAATTGGAAAGTGGCTTGTATTGCGAGCTGACCGACAAGACCTTACATGACGGCTATATCGAATATACCCTGCTTTATGATATGATAGCGAACCGCATTACCATTGATGAAGTACGGGCAGAAAACGGCTGTCTAAAGCTGATGAAAAATCTTGTCTGGGAATATGACGCACTCCCTCACGCCCTTATCGCTGGTGGGACTGGTGGCGGTAAAACCTATTTTCTGCTGACGCTCATTGAAGCCTTACTGCATACAAACGCTGTCCTTTACATTTTAGACCCAAAGAACAGCGACCTTGCGGACTTGGGAACAGTCATGCCAAACGTCTACCATACTAAAGAAGAAATGATAGATTGCGTCAATGCCTTTTATGAGGGCATGGTACGGCGAAGTGAGGAAATGAAGCGACACCCGAACTATAAGACTGGCGAAAACTATGCCTATCTGGGACTGCCACCCTGCTTTCTTATCTTTGATGAATATGTAGCATTTTTTGAAATGCTGGGGACGAAAGAAAGCGTGAGCCTGCTTAGCCAGTTAAAGAAAATCGTCATGCTGGGACGGCAGGCTGGATATTTCCTTATCGTTGCCTGCCAGCGTCCAGACGCAAAGTATTTCTCGGACGGGATAAGGGATAACTTCAATTTCCGTGTGGGACTTGGGCGTATCAGTGAATTAGGTTACGGTATGCTGTTCGGTTCAGATGTGAAAAAGCAGTTTTTTCAGAAGCGTATCAAGGGGCGTGGCTATTGTGATGTAGGAACAAGCGTCATAAGTGAATTTTACACGCCTTTAGTCCCAAAAGGACATGATTTTTTGCAGACTATCGGCTTTCTTGCACAAGCAAGGCAGGACGGGACGGCGACGTGCGAAGCGAAAGGCGACGGCACGGACTAGCCGTTGCTGGTGTGGCGTTAGCCACGCCAGCAGGTAAAACCCCTCGGTATCTAACAGAGGGGTACGTTTGCAAATAGACAATAGACAAAAAACATAGGAAACATAAGGCTTCTGGCATGATTTCCTAGCAAAATTCAGTTGTGAAGTCGCCTTAAAAAACTTCACACTTGACAGATTGGGGGTATGGTTCTGAATGAAGAACAATGGATAAAAGAATTACGGGAGAAGCGGATTGCTTACGGTATCTCACAAGGCAGGCTGGCGGTGGCTTCTGGTATCACAAGGGAATATCTCAACAAGATAGAAAGCGGAAAAATGAAGCCGTCAAAGGAACTTCTGGAAACTCTGTATAAAGAACTGGCAAGGTTCAATCCAGAAGCACCGCTTACCATGCTGTTTGATTATGTGAAAATTCGTTTTCCCACGCTGGATATACAGCACATCATCAAAGATATATTAAAACTGAATATCAATTATATGCTCCATGAAGATTACGGACATTACAGTTATACGGAGCATTATTCTTTAGGGGACATCTTTATCTATACGTCGGCTGACGAAGAAAAAGGTGTCCTTTTAGAGTTAAAGGGGCGTGGTTGCAGGCAGTTTGAAAGTTACCTGCTGGCACAGCAAAGAAGCTGGTATGACTTTCTCATGGACGCACTCGTAGACGGTGGCGTGATGAAGCGTATCGACCTTGCTATCAACGACCATACGGGCATTTTGGATATTCCAGAGCTTGCGGAAAAATGCAGGAAACGGGAATATATCGGAAAGTCCAGAAGTTATAAGTTTTACCAGTCGGGCGAGCTTATCAAGCACAGAGAGGACGACAGAGAATATATGGGACGCACCCTTTATCTTGGTTCGCTGAAATCAGATGTGTATTTCTGTATCTATGAAAAGGACTATGAGCAGTACGTCAAGCTGGGGACACCGCTGGAAGAAGCTGATATTATCAACCGTTTTGAGATACGGCTTCGCAATGAACGAGCCTATTATGCAGTACGGGATTTGCTGACCTATTATGACGCAGAGCAGACCGCCTTTTCTATCATCAACCAGTATGTGCGGTTTGTTGATGAAGAACCAGACAAGCGGAAAAATGACTGGAAACTCAATGACCGCTGGGCTTGGTTTATCGGCGATAACAGACAGAGCTTGAAGCTGACGACAAAGCCAGAGCCTTACACCTTAGACCGTACATTGCGTTGGGTACAAAGGCAGGTAGCACCGACCTTGAAAATGCTGAAAAGAATTGATAAGGGAAACGGTACAGACTACATGGAAACAATCGAACAGCAGGCAAAGCTCACAGAAAAGCATGAAATGATAATCAAACAGCAGACGACCCCTGCAAAAGATTTGGTGGAAAGTTAGGAGTGATAAAAAATGTGGATATTATTAAAAGACTTCCTGCTGGTATCTCTGGGAATGGGTATCGGCATAGTCTTGATGTGTATTTTGACTGTCGGCAAAGAAGCTGACTGTGAAATGAAACAATTAGAAGAAAGAGAGGACAAATAACATGAATTTCGGAAACAATTTGTATCAATGGTTTTTATCAAACGCACAGAGCTTGGTGCTTATGGCGATTGTGGTTATCGGTATCTACTTAGGGTTCAAGCGTGAGTTTTCCAAACTTATCGGCTTCTTGGTAGTTGCCTTGATTGCTGTCGGTTTGGTATTTAACGCCGGCGGTGTGAAAGATGTACTGTTAGAGCTATTCAACAAGATTATCGGTGCATAAATTTTTATTGTGATGTTGTTAATGGGGTGATATAATATGGATATAAAAATACAACTTTAGGAAGTGATATTTTATGTTAGGATTTAGTATAATGATGTGGTTTGTTTCTGCTATCCTTATATTCGTGAGTATTTCTTTATTAAAGGGAAATTACTCTTTTGTTCATGGTAAAGTATTTGATACTACTGATAACAAAAAAGGATATGCAAAAGAATTAGGAAAACCTGTTTTATTCGTAGGGATTGGTATTTTAGTATCTGGGGTAATTGCGATTATAGTAAAAAATCATTCTATTCCTACCGCAGTTTTTTTCTTGGCAATTATAGCTGGTATTGCTGGACTATGGCTACACAAAATACAAAAAAACTTCCGAAAATTTTAGTTTCCAAATTTATATTTATATGCAAAGCAGTTGGTCTTAGGATTGACTGCTTTTTTCTTACCAAAATTTCAGATTGGAGTGATGAAATGAACGATATTTTTAAGAATATGCAGGCAAAAGTCGGCTGTGATTATATTTCTGACCTGCCCTCTTACAAGCGTAAGGTGTGGCATGAAATGAAACGGCTGAACCCTGCCGACTATGAAGAAAGACAGTTAGAAGATTTTTCTAAATATGTGTTTGGTATGTCGTACCAGACCTTAAAAGATGTGATGAAACAACAGAAAGGACGTGAGGAACAATGCAGGAAACAAGGGTGCTGGTGGAAACGAGAGGAACAACTGGCGAAGAAACAACATCATACTGGTTCGACCTGCCGATAGATGTTGCAGAGTTTGAAGAAAAGTTAGGTATCGGTGCAGAAAGTGGGAATTACCGCATTATCGAAAAGGTGTTGCCTTATGCTGATGAAGTCCACGAACATACAAGCGTGTACCAGCTCAACGAATTAGATTTTATGTACCGCCAGCTTTCAAGTGATATGCAGGAAGAATATGTATCACTACTTACGGTGTTTGAGAATTTAGAAGCACTTTATATTTGCAGGAACGTGATTACGGTTTATCCCGACTGCAAAAGCATGATAGATGTTGCAAGGCAAAAGCTGATGAACGACCCGACGTTCAAGCATTTATCCGAGGACTGTCAAGAATACTACTTTGACTTTGAAGCCTACGCTTCTCACTTGCAGGAACACGGGAAATTTTTAGTAACAGAACACGGTATCTTTGAACTGCCAGAGTAGGAAATGAGGTGGTGCTTATGATTGATGATATGGCGGTTTATATTGCTAATCTTGGCAAATACAATGAGGGCTATTTAGTCGGTGCTTGGTTCACGTTTCCCATTGACGAGGAAGATGTAAAAGAAAAAATCGGCTTGAATGAACAGTATGAGGAATACGCTATCCATGATACCGACAACTTCCCCATTGCGATTGGCGAGTATGTTTCCATTGAAGAACTCAATGAGATGTATGAAATGATAGAGGAACTTCCCGACTATATCGTAGAATGTCTGGACGAATTTATCAGCCACTACGGGACGCTGGAAGAAGTCGTGGAACACAAGGACGATATTTATTATTATCCCGACTGTGAAACCATGACAGACGTTGCCTACTACTACATAGACGAATTGCAGGCACTTGGGGATATTCCACCCAGCTTACAGAACTACATTGACTATGAAGCCTACGGGCGAGATTTGGATATGGGCGGTTGCTTTATTGAAACAAGCCGAGGTATGTGCGAGATACCATATTAACGCTGGAAGATCAGCGACAAGCATGGTTGCTACTGACAGCGTATTTCTCTTTAAGGGACAGTCTGAAAATGGCTGTCCTTTTCTCTTTGAAGAACTTACGAAAGGAGCTGAAAGAACTTGAAAAAGATTAAATCTTACACGGGTATCTGGAACGTGGAAAAAGTCTTATATGCAATCAATGATTTTAACTTGCCCTTTCCCGTTACTTTTACACAGATTACATGGTTTGTGATTACGGAATTTATCATCATTCTGTTTGGGGATATTCCCCCACTTTCCATGATTGAGGGAGCATTTCTCAAATACTTCGGTATTCCCGTTGCTCTCACTTGGTTTATGTCGCAGAAAACCTTTGACGGAAAGAAGCCGTACAGCTTTTTGAAATCACAGATAACCTATGCCCTGCGACCTAAAATCACTTATGCAGGAAAAGCCGTAAAACTGCATAAGCAGACCTTGAATGAAACAATCACGGCAGTAAGGAGTGTGAACTATGTTCCCGATAAAATATATTGACAATAACCTTGTCTGGAACAAGGACAATGAGGTGTTCGCCTACTATGAGCTGATACCGTACAACTATTCTTTCTTATCCGCAGAGCAGAAATTTATCGTGCATGACAGTTTCCGACAGCTTATCGCACAGTCCCGTGAGGGTAAAATTCATGCGTTGCAGATTGCCACAGAAAGCTCCATAAGAAGTATGCAGGAGCAGTCAAAGAAACTGGTAACGGGAAAATTAAAGGAAGTTGCCTATCAGAAGATAGACGAACAGACCGAAGCGTTAGTATCTATGATTGGGGACAATCAAGTGGACTACCGCTTTTTTCTTGGCTTTAAGCTCATGGTTACGGAAGAACAGCTCAATCTGAAGAACATCAAAAAATCGGCGTGGCTGACGTTTACGGAATTTCTCCATGAAGTGAACCACACGCTGATGAATGACTTTGTTTCCATGCCGAATGATGAAATCAACCGTTACATGAAAATGGAAAAGTTACTGGAAAATAAAATCTCCCGTCGCTTTAAGGTGCGTCGCTTGGAAATCAATGATTTTGGGTATCTCATGGAACATCTTTACGGCAGGGACGGTATCGCCTATGAAGATTATGAGTACCAGCTACCAAAGAAGAACTATAAGAAAGAAACGCTGATAAAATACTACGACCTTATCCGTCCGACAAGGTGTGTGATTGAAGAAAGCCAGCGATATTTACGATTGGAACATGAGGACAAGGAAAGTTATGTGTCCTATTTTACCGTCAATGCGATTGTCGGCGAGCTTGATTTTCCGTCGTCTGAAATCTTCTATTTCCAGCAACAGCAATTCACATTCCCCGTTGATACTTCTATGAATGTAGAAATCGTGGAGAACAGAAAGGCTCTTAGCACCGTAAGAAATAAGAAAAAGGAATTGAAAGACCTTGACAATCACGCTTATCAAGCAGGAAGTGAAACCAGCTCAAATGTGGTGGACGCTTTAGACAGCGTGAATGAGCTGGAATCCACCTTAGACCAGAGCAAGGAATCCATGTATAAGCTGTCCTATGTGGTACGTGTGACGGCTCCCGACTTGGAAGAACTGAAACGCCGCTGCAATGAGGTGAAAGATTTTTATGACGATTTGAACGTGAAACTGGTTCGCCCCTTTGGGGATATGCTGGGGCTGCATGGGGAATTTCTCCCTGCCAGCAAACGGTATCTGAACGATTACATCCAGTATGTCACCAGTGACTTCCTCGCTGGTCTTGGCTTCGGGGCAACCCAGATGTTGGGGGAACCGGAGGGCATTTATATCGGGTACAGCCTTGATACAGGAAGAAACGTGTACTTAAAGCCTGCCCTTGCCAGTCAAGGGGTAAAAGGCTCCGTCACCAACGCCCTTGCTGCCGCTTTTGTCGGCTCCCTCGGCGGTGGAAAATCATTCAGCAACAACATGATTATCTATTATTCCGTATTGTTTGGGGCACAGGCTCTCATTGTTGACCCGAAAGCGGAACGGGGACGCTGGAAAGAAACCCTGCCGGAAATCGCCCATGAAATCAATATCGTAAACCTGACTTCGGAGGAACAGAACAGGGGCTTACTTGACCCGTATGTGATTATGGAGAACCCAAAGGATTCCGAATCACTGGCAATCGACATCCTGACTTTTTTAACGGGCATTTCCAGCCGTGACGGGGAAAAGTTCCCTGTTCTTCGGAAAGCTATTCGTGCAGTAACAAACAGTGAAGAACGGGGGCTTTTCAAAGTGATTGAGGAACTACGGGCGGAGGGAACCACCATCAGCACCAGCATAGCCGACCATATCGAATCCTTTACGGACTATGACTTTGCACACCTGCTCTTTTCGGATGGGGATGTCACACAGTCCATCAGCCTTGAAAAGCAGCTCAACATCATTCAGGTAGCGGATTTGGTGCTGCCGGATAAGGAAACCTCATTTGAAGAATACACCACAATGGAGCTGCTTTCCGTGGCAATGCTCATTGTAATCAGCACCTTTGCCCTCGACTTCATCCACACCGACCGCAGCGTGTTTAAGATTGTGGATTTGGACGAAGCATGGAGCTTCTTACAGGTGGCACAGGGCAAGACCCTCTCTATGAAGCTGGTTCGTGCCGGACGTGCCATGAACGCAGGCGTTTACTTTGTCACCCAGAACACGGACGATTTGCTGGATGAAAAGCTGAAAAACAATCTGGGCTTGAAATTTGCGTTCCGTTCCACGGACATCAACGAAATCAAAAAGACCCTCGCCTTTTTCGGGGTGGATTCCGAAGATGAAAACAACCAGAAGCGGCTCCGTGACTTGGAAAACGGACAGTGCCTTATCAGTGATTTGTACGGGCGTGTGGGCGTGATACAGTTCCATCCTATCTTTGAAGACCTGTTCCATGCCTTTGATACCAGACCGCCCGTAAGAAAAGAGGTGGAATGATGGTGATACATAGAACTTCCAACCGACCGCAATTCCCAGTTCCTCATCACACAAAAAAGGGCTTGTCTTGGAAGACGGCAGGAAAAGTGATTGGCAGGGTGCTTCTGGCACTCCTGCTCATCCTCCTGCTGCTTGCAGTCTTCGGCACAGCCGCCCACGCTGCCGGACTGGTGGATGATACGGTGGACGCTGCCAACGAATACAGCAAATATCCTCTGGACAACTACCAACTTGATTTTTATGTGGACAGCGGATGGGACTGGCTCCCGTGGAACTGGCTGGACGGTATCGGAAAACAGGTGATGTACGGGCTGTATGCCATCACAAATTTTATCTGGACAATCAGCCTGTACCTTTCCAACGCCACGGGGTATCTGATTCAGGAAGCCTACTCGCTGGATTTCATTTCCTCTACGGCGGATTCCATTGGAAAAAATATGCAGACCTTGGCAGGCGTCACCACAGGCGGCTTGTCCTCGGAGGGATTTTATATCGGGTTCCTGCTGATTCTCATTCTGGTGGTGGGGATTTACGTTGCCTACACAGGGCTTATCAAACGGGAAACCACAAAAGCCATCCATGCCGTTGTGAATTTCGTGGTGGTGTTCGTGCTGTCCGCTGCCTTTATCGCCTATGCTCCTGATTATATCGGGAAAATCAATGAATTTTCCGCAGACATCAGCAATGCCAGCCTGACCCTTGGCACAAAGATTGTGCTGCCGAACTCGGAAAGTCAAGGAAAAGACAGCGTGGATTTGATACGGGACAGCCTGTTTTCCATTCAGGTCAAGCAGCCGTGGCTCCTGCTGCAATACGGCAACTCGGATATGGAAAGTATTGGGGCTGACCGTGTGGAAAGCCTGCTCTCAACCAGCCCAGACGAAAACAACGGGCAGGACAGGGAAGAAATCGTGGTGGAGGAAATCGAAGACAGGGAAAACACCAACCTTACCATCACAAAGACCATCAACCGCTTGGGAACCGTCTTCTTCCTATTTATCTTCAATATCGGTATCTCCATTTTTGTATTCCTGCTCACGGGGATAATGATTTTCTCACAGGTGCTTTTTATCATTTACGCCATGTTCCTGCCTGTGAGCTTCCTCCTTAGCATGGTTCCCTCTTTTGAGGGGATGTCCAAACGTGCCATTACGAAACTGTTCAATACCATCCTTACCAGAGCCGGAATCACCCTGATTATCACGGTAGCGTTCAGCATTTCCACCATGCTCTACAACCTGTCTGGGGAATATCCGTTCTTCCTGACGGCGTTCTTGCAGATAGTGACCTTTGCCGGAATTTATTTCAAGCTGGGGGATTTGATGGGGATGTTCTCCTTACAGAGTGGGGATTCCCAAAGCATGGGGAACCATATCATGCGAAGACCCCGTATGCTCATGCACGCCCATATGCACCGTTTACAGCATAAGTTAGGACGTTCTGTGGCAGCTCTTGAGGCTGGTACGGCTGCCTACCATGCAGGAAAACAGGCTGGCTCAGACCAGAGAACTGCTTCCAGCTCCGGCTCTTCCAAACGGACGCAGGCAGACCACAGCAGACCAGATGGACAGGCAGCACCGGAAAAGGAATCCGCATGGAAACGGGCTGGCTCTGCGGTAGGTGCGGTGGCAGATACCAAAGATAAGATAGCCGATACTGCCGGACAGCTTCGGGAGCAGGCAAAGGATTTGCCTGTCAATGCAAAGTACGCCCTTTACCACGGGAAAACACAGGTATCAGAGGGAGTACGGGATTTTACTTCCAGCGTGACCCAGACCCGAACTGCCAGAGCCGAACAGCGGAACGCACAGGCAGAACGCCGCAGACAGACCATTGCAGAACGCAGGGCGGAGCTGGAACAGGCAAAACAGCCGCAACAGAGAGCTTCCGAATCACTCAAAGGGGCTGCTCCTGTCCATGAACGCCCTGTTACTGCAAAGCAGCCAGAAGATTTCCGACATCATGCAGATACCGCTCATGCAGGAAAACCAGCCATGCAGCCTGCTTCCTCATCCATCAGGGAACGGGGACAGGTTCCTTATGGGGGAACTGTGGCGGAACGGGCTTCGGTTCCGGTGGTAAAAGCTGCTTCCATCCACCATGAACAAACGCCGCCTGTAAGGACAGAACGCCAGATAATCCCATCTGCTTCCCTATCCCAGCCAAATGAAAGACAAAAGACGGCTCCCACTATCACACAGGCTACTCCCCGTCCGGCAAGACCTGTCCAGAATGATACGGCTCCTGTGATACCGGAAAGAAAACGGGCTGCCCCTGCGGTAAAAGAATCAAACTTTACCATCCGGCGTACCACCGCCAGAAAGGAGTGGACAAAAACGGTAACAGCGGCGTCCAAACAGAAGAAAGGGGAGAAGCCATGAAGTTAAGACACCTTTTCTTTGCCTGTTCCGGCGTGTTCGTGATGATGTTCTCCCTGCTCCTTTTGGTGGTGATTGTCTTCTCGGATGAGGAAGACGGAGGAAGCGGCGGAAATCTTATCTATGGGGGCGTGAGCGTATCACAGGGAGTCCTCGCCCATAAGCCTATGCTGGAAAAGTATGCAAGGGAATATGGCATAGAGGAATACTTAAATGTGCTGCTCGCCATCATTCAGGTGGAATCCGGCGGCACGCTGGAAGACGTTATGCAGTCCTCGGAATCTCTGGGGCTTCCCCCGAACTCCCTTAGTACAGAGGAATCCATCAAACAGGGCTGCAAATATTTCTCGGAACTGCTCGCAGCGGCAGAAACAAAGGGCTGTGACTTAAACAGTGTGATTCAGTCCTACAACTACGGCGGCGGCTTCCTAGACTATGTGGCAGGGCGTGGAAAAAAATACACTTTTGAACTGGTAGAGAGCTTCGCAAGGGACAAATCCGGCGGAAAGAAAGTCACCTACACCAACCCTATTGCGGTAGAGAAAAACGGAGGCTGGCGGTATTCCTACGGAAATATGTTCTATGTCCTCTTGGTATCGCAATACCTGACCGTGGCACAGTTTGATGATGAAACGGTGCAGGCTATCATGGAGGAAGCCTTAAAGTATGAGGGATGGACGTATGTGTACGGGGGTGATTCTCCCTCCACTTCCTTTGACTGTTCGGGACTGGTGCAGTGGTGCTATGGCAAGGCAGGAATCGCCCTGCCACGGACAGCACAGGAACAGTACAATGTGACGCAGCACATCCCCCTGTCCGAAGCAAAAGCAGGAGATTTGGTCTTTTTCCACTCCACCTACAACGCCGGAACCTACATCACCCATGTGGGGCTGTATGTGGGAAATAACCGGATGTACCATGCCGGAAATCCCATTGGTTACGCAGACCTGACAGGCTCCTACTGGCAACAGCACCTTGCCGGAGCCGGACGAATCAAACAATAAGAAAGGATGAACCGATATGATTCAGATTAGAAAAGAGGAAAACCAGAAAAAGCAGAAAGAAAAGAAACTGAAAGTTTACAAAGTCAATACCCACAAAAAAACTGTGATTGCCCTGTGGGTGCTGCTGGCGGTGAGCTTCCTATTTGCCGTCTATAAGAATTTCACGGCGATAGACATTCATACTGTCCATGAAACCAAAGTAATTGAGGAACAAATCCTCGACACCCACAAGATAGAGAATTTTGTGGAGAATTTCGCAGAAGTCTACTATTCATGGGAACAGTCCGCCGCTTCCATTGATAACCGGACAAATGCTTTAAAAGGGTATCTCACCGGAGAACTGCAAGCCCTGAATGTAGATACTGTCCGAAAGGACATCCCCGTATCGTCTGCCCTGACCGATTTTCAGATATGGGAAATCACAGAAGAAAAGGAGCAGCATTATCAAGTGACCTATACCGTGGAACAGCGTATCAC
>OLCJ01000302.1_pt1 | contig 13375 bp, 18 predicted proteins | sample 1607861 | NCBI WGS metagenome assembly OLCJ01 (sample SAMN02674697, study PRJEB24791) | human gut metagenome, SKBSTL033 | isolation source: stool | host: Homo sapiens | place: USA | reverse complement strand
ACCACCCATAAAACGTTCTTGTTTCCTCTGGTTCTGTGGCCATACTTATCTTCTCCTCCAATTCCGGGAAATATATTCTCACCATTTCGTCTGAACGAAACTCATAGATATTTTTATGTGTTTTGAAATACATAAACACTACATTTCTTAACGCAACACATATGTATTCCCCATCCTCTAACCTATCAATCATCTCATATACCTTTTTCCATATGAATAATCGCTCTTCTTTTGTAAACATATCTTTCTTTATTTTTGTGGTATTATTTGACTGTACGCAGACTTTTCCATGTACACAATACTATGCTCCTGTCCAAGTATTTTCTTTGCTGCTTCTTTCTTTATCGCGCAATATCTCCCTGTACGATACGGATTCTTTTGATCTGATCCATCCTCAACTTCGATAATAAAACAACCTCCGTCATCTATTATCTTTTTGCAATTGCCACATATTTCTCCCGTGCATATATGATACGGCGCCTGCCCTTTGATGTTATTCCCTAATAAAGCAATCCCCATCTCTTCACCGCATACTATGCATAGTTCTATGGATGGATTCAACCCATACTCTGGATGCAATACAATACCGTCTTTCATTTTCTATCCTCCTTTATTAATTCTATTATAAACTTTTTATCTTGTTCCCACAATGGCAGCCCTTCTTTTACTGTGTATGCCACTGTTTCCCTCTCTCCTATTAATCGCACGGCAATCTCTCTTGCTTTCAAGTCATCCTCCTCATGCGATTTGTTTATTAAATCATAGGCACATGATTCCACCTTTTGCCTTTCGATTATTATCGAACCCATTAACTCGCTTATATGCGATCCTAAAAACGATAAGACATTAATAGCTTTCCCAATATCATTTGAAATAGCACTTGCTAAATACATCTTATCCATATACTCCGGCAAAGCCTCGTATGCCGTTTCTATGTTTTTATACTGATTTTCGTTTACCTCCCTTTTAATCAGTTCTTCAAATTCTTCTTTTAACATGTTCTTCCCTATTTTAATGTTGTGTGAGATCGCCGGAATCGAACCGACTTGCTGCACCATGAATCCCATAAAGCAAATGCTCCGATCTTCGCAGATGGGAGCATTCTGTCTAAAGCATAAGAAAATTAATGAAGAAATTTTTCTCACTTACGCCATAGCATCTAAAATAGCTATCAGCACTATTTCTATGACAAACATAATAGAAAATATCTTAAATGCCTTTTTCATATCGCTATCTCCTCCTTTTTATTTTTTTTAGTTCCACAATAAACTGTTCCGGCTCTGCTCCGACCTACGTTCCACCTACAACCGCAGGCCTTAGCCCAAGGCGCCGCCTACTCCCCCTCTATGGCAGCCTGTTCGTACCTACAAATCCAGTCTCCATCTACACAACTATCACTACGCGATAATAAACATTTATCCTTATAACAATCATAAAAAATACACCTATCACAACTGTAATCCTTAACTTCTGCACAGCTAACTACCTTAGCATATACTATACCATCACTACCTCCTATTCCTCTTACCCCAAAAATAGAACCTTCTCCCTCCTTACTCAAATCTAAGTCAGGTGCAAAGTCATATACGTTCATGTTGTTTATGTTTTAATTGTTATACATTCCGATTACTGCTAATCTATAGAATATAGTTTTCAACTCTCAACCTATTGAATTTTGTAGAATAAACTCACATTATGCTGTTTTAAAGCACTGTAAGTCTTAATTTTGTTGGAAAACCCTACATTATGCTGTTTTAAAACGCTGATCTGTTGAATTTTGTTGGAAAACCCTACATTATGCTGTTTTAAAGCACTGTAAGTCTTAATTTTGTTGGAAGGGAGTGCCCCTCCCCTTCCCCCTCTCCAACCCCGGCTGATCCTCCGACTTTCCGCATAGAACCTGCGCTCTACCGCCTCACTACCGGCATACGGAGAGCGCTACTGAGCTATACTATGGCATGGGATATGGGATGTTTAGAGATAATATCATTCCATAGAGAAAATAGAGAACTTTAGCCCACGCCCTACCGCCTGCTCCTCCTATCGAGATAGATATTCAAACCTATAATCAAAGCCAAAAACGAAAAGCAAAAGACCATTACAACATTATACTGATCCGGTCCGTACTCTAACATAGAACGGATACCAACCGACAGAAAATAAAAGTCAGCTACTAATAAAAACCACCACATAAAATAAAAAAAATACAATAAGTATGTCCGAAAATACGGGTATTATAAAACCTAACTAATTGATAATCAAGCATACCTAATTTTTAAAAAAAATACAATAAGCCTAATTTTCAATCCATAGAGACGAAAAAGGCGGCATCCGACACCCTATTTTGGGTCAGAAAACCGCCTCCAGTTTCGTTTTAGACCAATTTTAACGACAGCATATAGACAAAATACCGGCATTATATCCGAATACTCCTATTTTTGTTTCGTTTTAGACCAATATCGTTCACATCCGCCGTTCACTCTCAGAATACCTACCCGTAAATAGAAAGAGTAGGATACGAAAATAGGGCTGCTCCGACGTTCGGAACAACCCTACTCCTATTTAAATGCTGTTTATGTTTTCCTTGACGTATGTTCGTGATGTATGAACTTTACGCTTGCATTTGTCCTTTCCTGTATCGGCATGATACGCTTCTTTGAGATCACGATACAACATAAATTCACGATACGCTCTTTTCCGCTTTTCTTTAGCTTCTTTCCTGGACAGACCGCGAACGTCTACCATGTGAGATTTAAATTTCCTTTCCATTTTCTTTATGCTTTAATTATGATTAACCCCAGCGGTTAAGTGCTTCAATATAGAAACCTTCCGCCTCTTTGTACTCACTTTCGCTTAGTGCTTCAACCGTCTCGATATAGTTACGCAATGTTATTTTTACGCAACTGTTTTTAGATTTATTGAACGCTTCAGTTAAAGCGTTGATCATTGCTTTCTTTCCCATGTTATTATATTGTTTATAATTTAGAGGTTGCTCCGGAATCGAACCGAACACGCATTCCTATTCTATACGAATTTTATGCTACAACCAACAGCCCGTAATTAGTACGTAGTTCTTGTGTACAGGCCCGTACTATGTTGTTATTATATTTTCCGTCTGCTACACAACTTAGCCACAAATAAAGGCGATTGTGTCCTTGCGCTTTGATATATCACGCTCCTACATGGTAGGCTACATGTTTATACCCTGTAATTTAATCTACAGCCTTGTCCTATTTTACGTGTAGGCAAGTAAGACACGTTTCGGTCTGGAGATAAACCGCGTACAACGGTATGTTTTCCAAACTGTACTAACATACCTAACATAAACCACACTTATTTAGTGCAGTTCATGCAGCAATACCGTATTTTTAATTGCCAACGGCTTCGATACCGGTATATCTATCTCCAATATGTAAAATAACTCTCTGTTTTGTCAGCTTCAGTCTAAAGCATACGCGGGACGTGCACCCACTGACAACGGCGTACAAGCGCGTTTAACGGTACGCGCCTAACCTTTTTTTACTGCTGGTTGCTTTCATGTGTTAAATACTCACTCACGCACTTTGCAATGGTACGGATTGAATAAGATTTAATCTTAACGGCTACATAAGTAGCTTTATACTCATCCGTTTCTTTAACAAGCCACTTTGCGCTTTTTTTAGTCTCCAACGTTTCAGCGGTTGAAAAACCGAAAGATTTATACTCCCCGCCATAAATCACATTTTCCGCGCACCAATCAGCCGTTTTTGCCTCGATTCCTTTTTCCTTGTCTACCTTGTTATCCTTATATACTTTAGAGTATAGAGAAAATTTAACAAAGGTATCACCCACTTTAGGCAACATTTGGCTACACACGGCAACCAGCCGTTTTTTGTCCTTTGCGAGTGCTGCAACCTTTACAGCATATTCGGCTGGTATTTCCAACGTCTTACAAATTGCTTTCAGGTCAGCACCATTTGCAAATAAAGCATTATACAACTTTACAGCACCCACCAGGTTAGAGGCATTCTCTTTAATAACAGCGTTCTGTAGCTTGTTAACATTTTTCTTTGTAATCATATCAATATGTATTTATTTGTTAAACAATATCACCTCAATATATCACCTCTTTACAACGCAAAGAGGCAAAAGGTATCGCCATACAATACACCCAACGGGAGTATATATATAGCTTCATTATGTAACGCCAATATTCTCGCTTGAATACGGTGTAAATATACAACCTTTTTCGGTATTACATATATATATGCTATCTTTTTTTTGTTAATTTGTATTAATTTCGATTATATTATCTGATTATCAGCAAGTTATAAAAACATACAGGAGCGGTATTATACGCGTACATTAATATGTAGGATATATGCTTATTTAAGTGGCTTATAATCAATAGGTTATAATAATACATTGATTATCAATAATTTAAATAAGTGATTGATAATCAGACAGTTTGTAGGTTTAAGGTAAAAACGCGTTTACGGTTTTCAAGCGAAGGGGGGTGTGGGGGAGAAAACGCGTTTCGGGGGCGGGAGGTTCGTGATAGGTACCCCCTCTCTCCCATCACATAAACATCTTTCATATCTCCCATCACATAAACATCTTTCATATCTCCCATCACATAAACATCTTTCTCACATATCTCTCCCATCACATAAACATCTTTTACCCTCTCTCCCATCACATACCCACCTCACACACAACAAAAAAAATAGGATTGATAGAAACCAATCCTATTTAAAACACGACCTTATTAATTTATTGAATTGAAGTAAGTTTATGGTTTTCAAGGAAGTCCTTAAACTGGTCACTTGATACGTCTATAACGAATCCAGCAGCACCAGCATGTCCTCCACCACCGAATCTCTTACTTACTTCACAGCAATCCGCGCTGTCTTCCACGCATTCATAAAGAGAGAACCTAACCTTACCACCTGGCATGATACAAAATGGCATAAGGGCTTTAATTTTTCTACCGTCTAACCAGTCTCGTGTAAGAGAATCAAATACTTTAGAACTAAATTCCGTAGTATTCATCGCCACGACCTTAACCTCGTCTACGTAAGCTTCGAACGAATACGCACTTACCTCTTGTTCGTTTTTACCAGCCATGTAGTTAATTATAGCACGTCCTTCTTTAGCGAGATCATAAAAAATAAGATCAATTTCATTGTCCTTCATATCTTCTTTAAAGTGATCATACAAATACGACAATGCTATTGACACATTCAATCGCATTTTTGATCTCAAGGCATACTGGACAGCTACTACCGTATCCCAGCCTAATTCGGATTCTTTATTCCACACATCGTAGTCTGACAGGCACCGGACGATCGCCGGCACCTTCCCCGTCAGCAGGTCCGAGGCCAGAGCGCACGCACCGGTACCTACCCTCCTTAACCCTGGAACTACGAACCCCCATGTCTTACTGTCCTCAATAATTCCCTTGTGATGATCTATCCACATAAGGCTCTTTCCTTCATCAAGCCACTCCTTGAAAACAGTTTTAGATTCTGCTCCAAAAGACACGTCAAGAACGTAAACAACATCTAAGTCACGCACCTTGCTGGTAACTTTCTTAACATCATCTTCATACGAATACGGGATATGAACAACATCCCTGTTTTTACTGTTTTCGTACATAGTTGCGATGGCTGCCGACACAACGCCATCTAAATCCGATTTATGATAAACTATCGCCGTTTTCTTTACTTTCATGATATAAGCTTGTATATTTGATACTACCGTCTTTTAATGTTTCTATTTTTATAACATCACTATATGAATTAAAATTCTGATCTTTATCAATCCTTATATTCAGCACATCATCTACGGTTGCAGTTTTTCCATCATCGGTTTCAATCTTATAAAAATCTTTTAAAGTGATTTTTATATTAAGACCAACGCCATAAGGATTTTCAAGGATATATATATGATCGTTGTTGAGAATAACTATTCCTTCACTTGTATGTTCTTTGGACAACACATAATTCAAATCAAGATCTTTACCAACAAACGTGATAACATCCATATATTCAACGCCGGCCTTCTCAGCACATACCTTATCCGAATCAGAGAACTGCTCTGGCAGACCACTGGCGTTTCCTACCATCAGCGTCATTTTCATAATATCTTCATATGTTACGCTATCCATCATCAACCTGCAAGCACCAAGTGCCTTATACACCATACCAGGATTAGGCTTCATCATCGGATCATGTTCATCAATTGAAAAACACTCATAATGACCATACACTACGTCTCTTATGCCTCTTTTCACTGCAAGATCATGAACGCATCTAAGGACATAATTTATCTTCGCATCAATATCTTCATCGGAAACAAACCCGACACCCACATCGCATTGGTTGCTTATTATACCAAAGTACTTAACGCCATTTTGCTCCATAAGATCAAGTGCCCTATTCACGACATCTTGCTTAATCTTCATATCAGTAAGATCTTTTGCATAAAGACCTCCAGATGCGGTTTCGACCAACGTCCCGTCAAAATCGAATAGCAGTATTCTTTTGTTTTTAATATCTATATTGTTCATCATTTTTCACTCCTACTCTTTTTTATTACCCTAAACTGAAGACGGAATAGATTACTGTCTTCTTTTATAATATCATACACAGCATAAGAATTTTCTCCTATATCCCATCCAAGATAATCGAGCAGGTCTTTTAAGTAAATTCTCTTGTATTTTACACCAAGGTTATTTACCTTAAACGATCTCTCGTCCTCAACATCAGAAGCAGCCAGATAAAAGACCGTATTTTCAACTCCTTCAAATGCCCTCCCTTCTTCTAAGCCGATAACAACCGCATCCGTTACCCCCATCCAATTCAAATTATCGACAGAGATAGTCATTATCTTACTTTTGCTGATTGACAACTTCCGGATCTTACTTTCTTTAGTTTTAGATCCCAAAAAATCCTTACTGTTAAAAAAATCTACTTTCATGGTTATAATATTTTATATTTATGTTGCAAACATACATAATAAATAATCAGCAAAGAAATAAATAGGATTAAAATATGATAAAAAAACCATAGCACTACGTATTTAATAAAAATAAATCAATGACACAAGAGAATAAAAATAATCATATATTTGTCGGTATCTTAATCAATTAAAAATAAATATCATGGCAGAAATAAAAATAGGTTTTGTAACCTTCAATCCGGGATCAGGTGATGGTGATCAGGCGGTTACCGTATCAGGTGAAAAATACGAAGGTCGTGTACAGCGTACGTTACAAGTAGAATTTGGTGCCGAATCTGGGGGTGTTAAGAAAAGTGCTACCATAAACCAAGCTGCGGTAGCTGAGTTTGTAAAAATAGATCCTACTGCATCTGTAGGGAAAGAAGGTGGTACTGTAACAATCAACGGCACAAGTAACTCAACTAAATTAACGTTCTCCTTAACTCCAGACGAGTCTCATCCTCTGACGCTGGAAATACCAGCCTCCTATCAGGCAGCAGGCAAGGCTACCAATAACGGTGCTGTTATTGCCGACGACCCTGGTGCAACAGGGGGATTTGCTTTCAGTATCGTATTCTCCGATATTGCAGCGAACACTAATATAAACGATCTGGTAAATACTCTTAAGGTGACGACCGCTGGTGGTCAGGCAGCTAATACGGTTATTACCCAGACAGCAGGTGATCCGTTCTTGGAGATAGACAAGGAGGTAATTAACTTGGATACAAACGGTACTCCTCAGACTATCAATGTTAATGCAAACATCAGGTGGACTATCACGCAAGCTGTTTCTAAGTTGGTAAGGAAAGTAATGAAACAACAATCACTTACAGAAAAAGAAAAGGGGCGTCTATTTGGCGTCCCTTTTTTCTATGCATTGTATGTAGTATTTATCTTTTTGCCTACTGACAAAAATCTTTTTTAAAATCATCTGTTTTCTGATATGGACTCTTTTCCCGTCATCTAATTCCCTCCATATTTCATTAAAGATCAAATCTATTAATTCCATAACCTTCTTATCAGAGACAAGATTCTTTCTACCGGGGCTAACCCATCCGTCATCAGTCATCTTACCGGCTATCCTATTAGCTATCCTGCTTAATTCACGTGGGGTGCTCATTTTAATCTACTTTTAAATATTCTACCTTTTTCACACTGAAGTATGCAGTCTCTCATGGGATGATCTTGTTCGTGATCGTCGCACATCGGAAATTCTTTTCCATAGGGGAAAGCAATGTGCGGGCACTGCGCCCTGAACGCATCCCAGGCCGACTTCCTCACAGCCTCAGCCCCGGCACGCACGCCCTTCTCTCTTTCCTTGGCTGGGTCAGCATACACGTTTGAAATAGCTCTTTTCTTCCAAGTAAGCATATTGTAGTAAAACTTATCCACCAGTTTCCTACCCACTACATCAAACTTCTGTCTATGAATTAAAGGTGCGACCTTAACGACGTTCTTCCTATTTTTACTAACATCGACATAAATCAGCCCGGCATAAGACGGAACTTCATTTACGTCAATCATATTAGGCGGACAGGCGTAGTAGAAATAGTTTGGAGGATAGCTTATGACACCACCTACTTTAATAATGCCGTCTTTAAGAACCTTATGTTTTTTATCCTTTTTGAAGTCGTTAAAGAAATCTTGTTTAGACATCTTGACCTCTACTTCATAAGCGTACAATGATCTTGTTATGGCCAGGAAGTCAGATTCCCAATCATATATATGGAGATTGTTAATAACATACATCGGATTACTTAGCAGATCCCTATTAAGGATCTTAAGCATTTGTTGCTCTGGGTAGTTCATTGTCTTACTTTTTTAGAGGCTTGTGGCGGAATCGAACCGCCCTACGAGATTTTGCAGATCCCTGACTAAACCACTCATCCAACAAGCCATGTAGCCCAACCGGGAGTCGAACCCGGAACTAAAGTTTAGGAAACTTTTGTTATATCCGTTTAACTACCAGGCTATTTAATGTTTGCTATGTTCACACACCGCAAACACCGAGATAATTAACATTTTACACAAAATATGTACCGTTATCCAAGGAGGATTCGAACCTCCGCTAACAGAACCAAAATCTGTTGTGCTACCACTACACCATTGGACAGTGGTCCCGGAGGGATTTGAACCCACGATCTTGCGGTTATGAGCCGCCTGCTTTCACCACTAAGCTACAGGACCTTAAAAATATGCAGGAGCCTTCACAGACGCCTGCATATAACAGCTAAATATTAACCAATAATTATCCTAAAAACTCTCTCAACGCAAAGTTAAGTACTAACCCATAATATGGCAAACATTAAAATATAAAAAGGATTAAAATAATTATTTCTTTTTCTTCTTCTTTTTAGTGTCTTTTACTCGTTCAGCTTCGTTTTCAGACTCCACAATATCACCGGCTTCTTCCTGAATCACATCCGTCTCAGGAACAACATCGGACTTCTCTGGTTCTGCCACATCCTTATCCGACTCCTCATCTTTATCCAATTCCGGCTCAGAGACATCGTTTTTGTCTTTACCGATTATACCTATCTGGTAGCCTCTTAATTCTACTTGCATTAATTTCAGCCTCGATTCTAACTCTTGTATTGTTTTGGACCCAACCGAAACCTCGTTTTCCAAATCTCCGATTCTGATCCTGGCTTCAATCAATGCATTTGATTTCTTTTTTAATTCAGATGATATACTGTTTTTCTTTTCTTCCAAGTTACTGATTTTGTAATTAGCCTCATCAAGATCAGACTTAGCTTTGTCAAGATCGACATTGACAGCATCAAGTTCTTCCGTTTTCTTCTTGACGCTTTTTATCAGCTTTTTCTGATTTTCCTTCAAGGCGTCAATCTTTTCCTTAGACTCAGAAAGATCTTTGCCAATAGATAAAATCTCTTTATCCTTTGAAGCAATATCTGACTTAAGTTCTGAAAGCCTTTCCTTGTAAAAATCAGCCTTATCCTGCATTTCCTCAATTTCTTTTGCAAGATTTTCGGATTTAATAGCTTTCTCCCTGTACATTGACAGCTTGCTGTCTGTGATGAATGTAAAACCTAACATGCTCATTTTTCAAAATATTTAAATATTACTTAACTCCAGAACTACCAAGACCTTTTTCTCCACGTTCATTTCCGTCTTCTACCTCAATATCTGTCACCTCTTCCAATACCATTTTGTATTGTGGAACGATTTCCATCTGAGCTATTCGATCGTTTTTATGGATTACGGTCGGTTTTTTATTGATTTTAGTAAGATTAACCATATACTCTCCTTTGTAGGTAAATTCGCATTTACCGGGTGCGTTAGTAACTACCACTCCCTCGTCAAAAGAGAATCCTGATCTTCCTTCTACATTCGCACACCATCCTTCTGGGATATTCAACTTGAAGCCGGTTCCGATTCTAACAGAATAACCTTGATATAAGGTTATTGATTCAAAATCGGAAGGAACATCTATTTCCACTCCCATGTCATTCACCATATTCACCACTCTATATGCACGAATATCACAACATGCATCGCCATCATGTTTGTATTCAGGTATCACGACATCAGGATAAAGTTTCTTAATACCTACCTGCACAGTCTTCTGATAACCTGGAGTCAAATACGATTCAGGTATTTTATTAACGACCTTATCTTCTTTTTTATGTTTGTTGTTCTTTTCAGAAACAGTATCCTTCTTGCTATCTTCTTTTTCAGAAAGAAGTCTTTCAATATCTTCTAACTTATCCATGATCATATTTTTATAGTACAATAAACAATACCTTCTTTTTTTATGTCCTTAGTTGATTCATAGCACTCACGAAAAGTACTTATGTCTGCATCATTAGGATCATCGACCCACTCATCTCCTTGCTTATATTTTTCTCTGGTTTCTGAGTAGATCATACATAATTTATCCCCATGCTTCGCCATAATCCTTTCTTCTGTCACTTTCCTACGAAGTTTAATAAGGGGAAATCTTGTAACTATTTCTACTATCATTCTACACAATCTTTAAAAGCCCAAGAGGTGTTATTCTCCTGGGCTGATGTTTATATTAAAATGGAAGGTCTTCTTCTTCCATAGGAGGGAAGTTCGGCATCTGTGCTTGCGGCTGCGTCTGATGCTGAGGCTTGGTGCTCCTTGTAGTAGGTGCCTGGGCAGGTGCAGCAGGCTGAGCCGGTGCCTGATACTGTGCTGGCTGTTGGTAATTCTGATACGGAATAGCACTCGGAACAGACTGAGGTTGTTGAACCTGTTGAGGCTCGGCCGGCTGCTGGGTATAAGTCTGAGGAGCTACCGGCTCTTGCTGAGTATTTCCTCCTAAACCTAATTTAGCCATTATACCGGCTCTGATGTCTTTAATAGAAGCATTGAACCTGTTTGAATATTCAGTAATCTTCTGATAAGTAAAGTTGTTTTGAGCTGAATAATCGAGGCTTTTCTTGCCATCAAATCCTGTAACTTCAACAGGGTCAGGCCAACCATTTACGCCTTTTTTATAAAAACGTTCAACAAGCTGATCTTTTTCTCCGTCTACTCCGGCATATGCGATAATAAGTTCCGAAGATCCAAACTCATCATCTTTCTTCTTCTTAAAGACATTGAAATAAATTTCACGACTGAAATCGATGTTTTCGTAGTATTTTACGAAGCTCTTAACAAAGCCCTTGATATTTCCTTTTTGATTAACGAGAGGTATGGAAATACAATAGTTTTCATTAAGCTCGTAATCTTTTAATACGATAAGGAAATTAGTAACAGTATTTCCATTAGAGAAAGTGCTTGACTTTAACCCGATGTAGTTAATGTACCCAACTACTCCATTATAATACTCTTTCCAATATCCTGCCGACTGACCGCTATTAGGATTTATGTGCTGAACAAAACCTTCTTTTGGTTCGTTACTTTTTTCATACAAGTTACCATCTGAATTAATATACAGATAATAAGTTGTACCAAAACTTCTGTTTTCTCTAAAAGCCATATTATTATTTTTTTTATAGATTATACAATGTTTGATTTAAGACGTATGTTGATTCGTATTTAGGATTGAACATCTTTATCATCTTATACTGATCAGACCAATCCATAACAACATCTCCTTTTATAAGTGATTTTACGGAAGACAGTATATTTTCCTTACCGATAGAAAAATTAAAACACGGGCCTTCCAGCGCATTAAAAGGCATTGATTCCATTATCTTTTTTCTATTTCCAAAATCCTCAGACATTACTGTTATGCCGTTTTCTTCATCTACCTTAACATTGACAACATTATCCACTAAAGTCATGGAATTAAGAACCGATATAAGCAAATCCCTATCGAACTTAACACTCGAAGATTTTTCGAATTTATTACATACGTATTCGTAGTTAGGATACTGTTGTTCTACGTTCATATCCGATATAATCACATTATCAAAGCATAAAAACGTCCTAACACCATCTGTGGAAATACTGATCTCCGTATCCTTATCAGATAGAAAGCGGTATAAAATAGAAGCTGCGACCTCACTTAACATAATCGACCTTTCTTCTACTGCATTAGCATATTCTTTCCTGTTTATAAACAGACGGAACATATCAGTAGAAACAATGTCAATATAGTCCTTCTTCACATTAAGAAGAATCGAGCATATAGCCGGTCTAAATTCATCCGATCCAACAAACGCAAAAGATCTTTTCATAGACTGAATGAAAGACGAGCTCATAACACGAATACCATCACCTACAGGATAAAAGAAATCAGGGAAAGCCTTATCCTCAATCCAAGTAGAAGAAAAAGATCCTCTATCGTATTTAAAAACGATACTGTAATCGTTTTTAATCTCTATCTCTATATCCTGGTTATGATTTTTAAAAAACGAAATAAGAGTCCCGGCATCTACTAAAAGAGAAAACTTATAGTCACAAGAAATATCAGTATTCACATCGAAAATATCATCCGTATATGTTATACGTTCGTTCATGGCTTGTATCCGGATATGATCAAAATATAAAGTAATTTTTATATTCGATGTGACACAATCCTTTAGAACCTTATCAAACATCTTTGAAATGTTTGAAAGTTTCTCATTCATTAGTATGCCAGGAACTCTTACTTTCATTTTTTAAAACTTACGATTATGACTATCTAACACTGCAAATGTATTATTTTAAAATCTAATTACGAATTAATTGGATTTAAAATGATTTAAAATAGATTAAATGGTTCTTCTTGCTGCTTCTGCTATAAGCATCGCATCAACTATACCGTCATGGGCTGTCTTACATCTTTCGTTTTTAACGAACGTATCGTTTGGCCACAGCCTTTTAGCGCAAGCCAATGACGTTTTCTTAGTATTTACCTTACTGGCTTCCATGACCTTATCAGAATGCGTCCAAACCAATTTCTGCCATGTTTTAGGGG
>OLCJ01000277.1_pt1 | contig 14379 bp, 9 predicted proteins | sample 1607861 | NCBI WGS metagenome assembly OLCJ01 (sample SAMN02674697, study PRJEB24791) | human gut metagenome, SKBSTL033 | isolation source: stool | host: Homo sapiens | place: USA | reverse complement strand
TGCGGATCTGCGGCGCGCAGGCGCTTGTAGACGCCGAGGGCTTCGGGGTAACGCTGGGCGAAGATCAGGGCCTGTCCGAGGAACTGGTGATACCATTTGTTCGTCGTGTCGAGCCGGTAGGCGCGGCGGGCCAGCTCCACCGCCTCGTCGGGCGTGGAGTACATGCCGTTGGTCGCCATTTCGTAATAAGCCGGCGCGTAGGTCGAATCGGCGCGGATCGCCTCGGTGAGATATTCCCGCGCCCGGACCGTATCGTGAAAAATGGTATTCTGTTTGATGCCCTCGGTATAGAGCCAGACGCTGCGCAGCGAATCGGGGTAACTGCCGGGTACGGTCGCGGCGGGACCCTTCCCCGCGGCGAAAGCCGTGCAGAAGAGTACGCAGAGTGCCGTTGTCGCTGTCAGACGCTTCATGGATCGCGGTTTTAGAGTGCCGTGTCGAACTGGTGGAGGAACCGCACGTCGTTTTCGAAATAGAGACGCAGGTCCTTCACGCCGTATTTGAGCATGGCGATACGCTCTACCCCCATGCCGAACGCGAACCCGGAATATCTCTTCGAATCGATTCCGTTGGCCTCCAGCACATTGGGATCGACCATGCCGCAGCCCATGATCTCCAGCCAACCCGTGCCCTTGCAGACGTTGCAGCCCTTGCCGCCGCAGAGGTTGCACGACACATCGACCTCGGCCGACGGTTCGGTGAAGGGAAAGTACGAGGGGCGCATGCGGATCGTGGCGTTCTCGCCGAAAACCTCCTTGGCGAAGTAGAGGATCGACTGTTTCAGATCGGCGAACGACACGCCCTCGTCGATATAGAGTCCCTCGATCTGGTGGAAGATGCAGTGTGCGCGGTAAGAAATCGCTTCGTTGCGGAAGACGCGGCCCGGGCAGATCACCCGGATCGGCGGCTTCTGCCGCTCCATCGTCCGCACCTGAATCGACGAGGTGTGGGTCCGCAGCAGCACGTCGGGGTTCTTGGCGATGAAGAACGTATCCTGCATGTCGCGGGCCGGATGCTCGGGCGGGAAGTTGAGCGCCGAGAAGACATGCCAGTCGTCCTCGATCTCGGGACCCTCGGCCACCGTATAGCCCAGCCGCGAGAATACCTCGACGATCTGGTTGGTCACCAGCGAAATGGGATGGCGCGAACCCAGCTCCTCCGCAGAACCGGGACGGCTCATGTCGGGAATCCGCTGCGAAGAGTCCCCGGCGGCGTCCGCAAGTTGCCCCCGCAGGGCGTTGATCCGCTCCTGCGTCCGGTTCTTGAGGTTGTTGAGCTTTTGGCCGAACTCCCGTTTCAGCTCGGGCGCCACGCTCTTGAACTCCTCCATGAGGGCCGTCAGCTCGCCTTTTTTCCCCAGCATCCGGATTCGGAAATCCTCGATCTCGGCCGCAGCTTTGGGTTTGAATGCCTCCACCCGTTCGAGCAGCTCGTTGATTTTATCGTTCATAACCTAAAGTTTACGCTTTATTTTGTACTTTTACGCACGGTTTAATAGGCAAAGTTAATAAAAATATCAGGATATGAAGCGGAAATTCCTCTCTTTTCTCGCGGCGGGAATGCTTTTCACCCTTCCGGCAGCGGCCCAGAGCGTCGGGGTGGTCATGAGCGGCGGCGGAGCCAAAGGACTTTACCATATCGGCGTATTGCAGGCACTCGAAGAGAGCGGCATTCCGATCGACTACGTGTCGGGAACCTCGATGGGTTCGATCATCGCGGGCATGTACGCCGCAGGATACTCCCCCGAAGAGATGCGCCGGATCGTCGCTTCGGGTGTGGTCAAACAGTGGGTTTCGGGGCGCATCGACCCCAGCTACCTGCCCTACTACCGCCGCAATACCGGCACCCCGATCTTCCTCTCGATCCGCCTCAACATGAAGGACCACCCGGACGACCCCAACGCGAGCCGTTTCCGCCTGCCTTCGTACCTGATCTCCTCGAATCAGATCGACCTGGCCCTCGCCGACCTGTTCGGCCCGGCCACGACAGCTTCCCGGCGGGACTTCGACAGCCTGATGGTGCCGTTCCTCTGCGTGGCGAGCGATATGAACACCCGCCGTCCGGTGGTGCTGCGCAAGGGCGACATGGGCGAAGCGATCCGTTCGTCGATGTCCATTCCGCTGGCGTTCAAACCCATGAAAATCGACACGATGCTACTCTACGACGGCGGCATCTACGACAACTTCCCCTGGGAACCCCTCGACAAGGAGTTCCATCCCGATTTCCTGATCGGCAGCAAATGCACGTCGGGAAACAACGACATCACGGAGAACAGTTCGCTCGTCGATCAAGCCTTCTCGCTGGCCATGAACAAGACCAACTACGACATGCCCGAAGGACGCAGTCTGATGATCAACCGGGCTGTCAATGTCAGCATGCTCGATTTCAACAGCGCCGATTCGATCATCGAAGCGGGCTACCGCGACGCACTGGCCCAGATTCCGGCCCTGCGGGAAAAAATCCACCGCATCGTCACGCCCGAAGAGATCCGCACCAAGCGGGCGGCTTTCCGCGAAAAATGTCCCCCGATCATCTTCGACGACTACGAGTTCGAAGGACTCACCCATGCACAAACGGCCTATGTACGTGACGTCATGCGGCTGGACGACACCTACGACGGACGGCAGCGGCAGATGAGTTTCCCCGAATTCCGCGACGACTTCTTCTCCGTCATAGGCAACGACGAATTTTCGGTCGAATACCCCAAATTCCGGTACGACCCGCTGCGGGAACGGTATTCGGTCAAGCTGAAGATGTCCGCACGCGAAAACCTCCGGTTCCTGATCGGCGGCAACATCTCCTCGACGGCTTTCAACCAGGCATTCATCGGTTTCGACTACCACACGATCCGCCGCGTGTCGCAATGGGCTTTCGCCGGTATTTACATCGGCCCGACCTATGCGACCGGTTCGCTGGGCGGGCGCACGGACTTCTACCTTTGGAAACCCTTCTCGCTCGACTATTCCTACAATTTCGAAGTCCTGAACCTGCGGCACGGCAACTTCGGCAACCTCACGCCGATCGATAACACCAAATCGGTCAAGAACAACCAGGGATTCCTCTCCATCGGACTCACCATGCCGCTGACACACAACAGCCTGGCATCGCTGCGGTTCAACGGAGGACAACAAGCCTACCGCTACGACACCGCCGTTCCCGGTACGGATCCCAACACCGACCTCACGCGCTTCTCCTTCTTCGGCACCAAGCTGGAGATCGCCCGCAACACGCTCGACAAGATTCTCTACCCGCGCCGGGGGTCCGAAATATCCCTCTCGGGCATCTACATCACGGGGCGCGAACGACACAAACCCGCCGAATTCGGGCGTAAGCGAAGTTTCAACGCCCACCGCGAATGGTTCGGCGCCAAATTCCAGTGGAACCGCTATTTCGACCTGCCCGGCTGCAAATGGTTCTCGTTCGGATTCAACATCGACGCCGTCTGGACCACGCACCCCCGGTTCCAGACCGAAACGGCTACATTGATGTCGCTGCCGGCCTATCAGCCCGTCGTACACTCCCAGATGGCTTTCATGCCCGACTACCGGGCGAAAAACTTCCTGGCCGGCGGTCTGATGCCCACTTTCGATCTGCTGCCCAATTTCTTCCTGCGCACGGGATTTTATGCCATGTACCGCGACAACCGGGGGCTGCCCGGCGAAAAGATGCAATACATCACCGAAGCCTCGTTCGTCTATCACACGCCCATCGGACCGGTCAGCCTGTCGCTCACCAAATACGACCTGAAGAGCTGGCACAATATGTACCTCACTTTCAACTTCGGCTACGCGATCTTCGCTCCCAGCGGGCATTTCTATTGATTATTTCCCAGTCGCCCTGTTCCCGAAAGGCCGTACGCAAAGCATCCGGTAAAAATTCAAACGGGTCAAACCGGAAACAGAAAATCCGCCTTGCCGCATGATGCAAGTCGAATCATAAAATAAAGAGGGCTGCGCAATGCAGTCCTCTTTTTTATAATGCAGGCTAAATCAGTCGTAACCGATCGCCGCGAATTTTCAGTCCTATTTTCCCGACATCATTTTGGCACGTTCATAATCTTCGTTGGTCAGAATATACGTCCAACGCGCCCGGCGGGGCGTAAACTCTTCGTAAATCCACTGCCCCGGATCACAAATCTGCCGGGTCTTGAAACGCTGCGTAAAATCCGAATACTTCTCCTCTATTCCCGATGGAAATCTAACAGGCCCATATTTGTCATCGACATCGTAATAGACCTCCATCTCCGTAATAAGAGGAGAAAAGGTGGTGATAAGACCCGGTACATCCATAGACCAATTAGATGTTACGAATCTGTTTGTATATTTTTTTCCGGGATCTACAAGCCCATTCATATGGTCTATAAATTCATCGTTTTTTGTCGGGCAAAACGTAAGAGTGAAGTAAATTTTGTGGTCACTGGCATTGCACAAACAAAAATAGGTGTAAAAAGTATCTGGATCGGAATTTTCCTGAGAAATCTGCGTATCGAAATCGACATTCGCTTCAATATATTCAGCCGTCGGATCTCCCTCGAATTCCGGAGCGGGATAATAATTATCGTCCTTATCGCATCCGGTCGTTGCAACCAATGCGACAAACAACAAAAAATAATGAATTATTATTTTCAGTCACTGAATGTTGGGGCGGATATTGTCGCTTGTCGTAAACGGTTGTAAACCCTTGTCAACTGTCTGCACGGTGTGACAAAAAACAAGCCCCGCAAATTCTCCACGTCAGAAATACGTCTCAAAAATATGTGGAAATTTGGGAAGCGACAAATGGCAACCGAAAAGTGTTAAATTTTAGAATATGCTGGTAATTAAAGATTTACACTCGGATATTTCTGATTAGTTTTGGTTGTTCTATGGTTATAAATACAAGAATTAACTTAACCGTTTGCGTAAACGATATTTTTTTTTAAAAATATTATAAACATTGCATTGTATTTTAAAATAATATTAATATTTTTACACCCAAAAACAAAAGAACCTTTAAAAAAGAGGGAATTCATTAACTTATTGGTTTAATTTTTTATAATTAGAGACTTCCCTTAAAGCCAAAATAAAAATCACAGATGAATTGTCATAAAACACATTTTTAATATTAAAGCTATGAAAAAAGAGCGACTAAAGCTAGTAAGTGCTATGTTACTTTTATCCGGCTTTTCTACCGGATATGTGCAGGCCGTACCCCATGCAGCGGCTGTAGAAATGTATTCTGTACAACAAGACAATACTTGCACGGGGGTGGTTGTAGATCAGAACGGTGAGACCGTCATCGGCGCATCTGTCGTTGTCAAAGGAACAACAAACGGAACAATAACGGGACTGGACGGAGATTTCAGTATCCCAAATGTCAAGAAAGGTGATGTCATTGTCGTTTCATATGTTGGTTATGTAGACTCTGAAATCGTATGGGAGGGAAAACCTTTAAAAATCGCGCTGAAAGAGGACAGCAAGACCCTGGATGAGGTTGTTGTTGTAGGTTATGCGACTGTCAAGAAAGCCAATCTGACCGGTGCGGTTTCTGCCGTCGATGACAAAGTGCTGGCAGACCGTCCCATCGTCAATTTGGGACAAGGTTTGCAAGGAACAATTCCTAATTTGAACATCACCACCAGCGGACAGCCGGGAAAAGGCTCAAGCTTCAATGTCCGCGGTGAAACGTCCATCAATGGTGGTAGCCCGCTGGTTTTGGTCGACGGAGTACAGATGGACCCGAATCTGATCAATCCGCAAGATGTGGCAAGCGTATCTGTATTGAAGGATGCAGCTTCTGCCTCTATCTATGGAGCCCGTGCCGCTTATGGCGTTATCCTTATCACAACCAAGAGTGGTCGCAAGAATATGCCTACACAAGTGTCATTCGATGCATCTGTTTCATTCAACAGCCCGACAACCCGTCCGGAATACATGAACTCTATGGAATATGCGCACTGGATGAACGCTGCAAACAATACTACCAGCGGTCGTGATCTTTTCAGCCAGGAGGAGATGGAACACATAGAAGCTTATTTCTATGATCCGGTCAACAATCTTCCGGTCTTTGTGGCAAAAGACCCAAGTAGCTGGCAATATGGAAATTGCCAGGCCGGTAAATATGCCTATTGTGGAAACACGGACTGGATGAAGGAGATGTACAAAAAAAGTTACCCTGTCCAAAAATACAATGTAAACATCAACGGCGGTAGTGACAAGGCCACTTATTATACTTCGGTGGGCTATATAGACCAGGGATCACTGATGCGTTATGGGGATGAGGGCTTCCGTAAGTTCAATATGGTAAACAATATCAATTATGATATCAATAACTGGCTGCACGTCTCCATGAAGACAAGTTACATCCGTACCGAACTGGACGGACTTGCTCAGGATGCCGTACACGGAGAGTCATGGATCGGTAACGACACACAACCTCTCATGCCTGTAAAACATCCTGATGGTAACTGGTCAGGTCAAGGTAACTACACCAATTTTGCCGCAGTTCTGGATGAGATGGGTTCACGTAAGACCACAAAAAATGACTTCTGGAACACCCTTGCCGTGAAGCTTACCCCATTAAAAGGACTGACAATCAACATGGACTATACGTTCAACTATTATGCCGAACATAACAAGGTACACAGAAAAACATTCAACGAATATGGTATAGATGGCAAATTCTTACAGGTTTTCCAACACTCCAGACCAAGCGGCGTATCAGAAAGCCAGGCCAATGACACATACAACGCTTTCAACCTGTTCGGTGACTATGAACTAACTTTGGGTAAACATTACTTCAAAGTAATGGCCGGTTACAATCAGGAAACCAAGCATACCCGTGGCTTCTCGGCAAGCCGGGATGAGCTTATCTCCAATGACCTTCCCTCAATGAACGCCGCTACCGGAGAGAAATATGTGGGGAACTCGGATGACAGTTGGGCCACAAGAAGCGGTTTCTTCCGTGTAAACTACAGTTTTGCAGACCGTTATCTGCTGGAGGTGAACGGTCGTTATGACTTGTCATCTAAATTCCCGAAAGATGACCGTTCCGTATTTAGTCCTTCCTTCTCTCTGGGATGGAAATTATCGGAAGAGAGCTGGTTCAAACAACCCACTAACGGATTTTTTGATGAATTGAAGATAAGAGCCTCTTACGGTAGTCTGGCAAACCAGGCTTTGGATAATGGGTGGTACGCTTACCTGTCCAATTACGGAACTGGTACCTTGGGATATATCATGGGGGGAAAACAGCCCCAATACGTATTGCCAGGTGGTCTTGTAAGCAATACCGTTACCTGGGAAAAGGTTACCCAATGGGACTTGGGACTTGATTTTGTCATCCTGCAGAACCGTTTGAAGGGTACATTCGACTATTACCAGCGTAAAACGACCGATATGTTGGGACCGGGTAGAATATTGCCTAATATCCTAGGTATGAGTGAGCCCTTGGAGAATGCCGCCGATATGGTAACACGCGGTTGGGAACTGGCATTGACCTGGAATGACCAGCTGGACAACGGACTACATTACAGTGTGGGATTCAATCTTTCTGACACCCAAGCAGAAATCACCAAATATGACAATCCGACCAAGTCATTGTCTTCTCCATATTATGAAGGACAAATAGTCGGTGATATTTGGGGATACGAATCCACCCTGTTCCAGTCATCGGATGAGATAACTTCGGCCCCTGACCAATCCAAGCTGGATGGCGGAATCAGCAAGGTTCCAGGTGATATCAGATTTATGGATATTGACGGTAACGGTGTCGTGGATAATGGAGAGAACACAGTTGATAATCCGGGTGACATGAAGATTATCGGTAACAACAAGGCTCGTTACCGTTACGGATTCAATATCTCGGCGGACTGGAAAGGCTTTGATCTAGGAATATTCTTCCAGGGTGTCGGAAAACGTGACCTGATGCTCCCCTATACATTTAAATGGCAATACGGAAGCATGTGGCAGGTTCCTACAGCTGTAGGTAACGATTACTGGCGTGAAGACAATGCAGGGGGATGGCTTCCGGTGGCACGTTTCAACGGCAGCCAGGCTTTAGGTCAAAACCAGACACGCTATCTGCTTGACGCATCCTACCTGCGTCTCAAATCATTGTCTTTCGGATATACCCTGCCTGTTTCCCTGACCAAACAATGGGGAATACAGAAATGCCGCGTATATTTCACCGGAGAGAACCTGCTGACTTTCAAGCATACTCCGGAAGGATTTGACCCGGAACTGGACAATCCATACAAGTATCCACAGCAGAAATCGCTGGCTTTGGGACTTAATGTTGTATTCTAATCTTAACACAAAACTTTTATGAAACTGAAATATATACTTTATATGGCGGCTGCCCTGTCTCTGACAGGCTGTAATGACTCTTTTTTGGAAAGAGGTCCGCAAAATTTGAACGACCAGAGTTTTTGGGTATCTGTCAATGACCTGAAAGCCTATGCCAATGCCTTTTATGGTCTGATACCGGGAGGAGTCAGTGTTCTGGATGACACGGACAGTGACATCCAGGTCCCCAACAATATCAATTCTTTCCTATGGGGACAATATGTTGTACCTACAGAAGGTGGCGTATGGCAAAAATCAAACTGGCAGAACATTCGAAACATCAATTATTTCATGACACATTATCAGAGTGTGCAGGCTGCCGAAGCGGATGTCAATATTTATGTAGCCGAAATGCGTTTCTTCCGTGCGCTGGAATATTTCAACAAGATTCAGCTTTTGGGAGATGTGCCCTGGCTGGAAGTTGACCTGAATGTGGACAGCGAGGAACTGTACGGTCCGAAAATGAAGAGAAACCAAGTGTTCCAGAAAATCATCGAAGATCTGGATTTCGCCATCCAATGGCTGCCGGAAGCAGGCAGTGAAGAAGCCAACCGCCTGAATAAGGACATAGCCAGACACGTAAAGGCACGTTTCTGCCTGAATGAAGGTACCCATTATAAATACCATGATGAATTGGAATATGCCTCAGAAGCAGAAAAGTGGTTGCAAATGGCTGCAACTGAGAGTGACAAGCTTATCACATCAGGAAGATATGAAATCTATAATACGGGCCATCCACAAGAAGACTATTTCAATATGTACCGCATAGACGACAAGAGCGACCTGAAAGAGGCCGTCCTCTACGTGGATTATAAGACGAACATACGTGAACACAACATGGCAGCTGCAGGACGTGAGGCCGGATGCGGTTTCTCCAAAAGTTTTGTAGAAAGCTTCCTTTGTTCGGACGGGCTTCCCATTTCACTAAGTAATAAATATTTAGGCGATGAAACAATGAGAAAGGAAACGGCCAACCGTGACCCCCGTCTGAAACAGCTGATCCTCACCAACGATTTTCCGACAAACGTGACAGATGACCTGAAGGACTCTACTTTTGTGGTGAATGAGGATGAGTTTATCACCCAGCACTGTTTTACAGGATACAGACCTATCAAAGGATTCAATCCCATATACTCACAGGCGTTGTATATGAAAAGCTCCTTCGATGGGATCGCTTACCGTTATGCAGAAACCCTGCTGATCAATGCGGAAGCAAAAGCGGAATTGAATACCATCACCAATGCGGATTTGGATAGAACTGTCAACCAATTAAGAGACCGTGTTGGAATGCCTCACCTGACAGTAAATGTAGGTTTTACCGATCCCAAATGGCCGGACTGGGGATACAGCCTGAGTCCTGTTTTGCAAGAGATCCGTCGTGAACGCTGCATTGAGTTGGCAGGAGAAGGGTTCAGATTCAATGACCTGAAACGTTGGAAAGCCGGTAAAGTGCTCAATAATGTACTGACTTATGTGGGAAAAAGAAAACCTGACGGTAATCTGGCCATTGTATATCCCAACTACACGAATCCCGACCTTTCATATCAGGCAGGAAAAAGCCGTACTTGGGAGGACAAGATGTACCTTTATCCGATTCCGACAGGAGAACTTCAGAGAAATCCGCAATTGTTACCACAGAATCCGGGATGGTAGATGTAGTAACAATGGATTTCCCAGCTGTGATTTAGATTGACAAGGAGACCGCCATGGGCAAATATATGTACCGGTGGTCTCTCTTCATTTTGTCAGACCGGTCACGGCATTGATGAATAAAATTCCTCAAAACAGATAAATTCAAGTATGTCAGTATTCTATCAAATATTTTATAACAATGAAAAAGATAATCTTAACCGCAGCCTTGGTTTGCGCCTTTTTAAATGCACAAGCTCAGGAGTACTATGAGAAACAAGTGACCTTCCCCGTCGGGGCGACTTTGGAACAGAAAGTGGATATGGCTTCCCGCCTGGTGCCCACTCCGCAACAGTTAGCATGGCAGCAAATGGAGTTTACCGCTTTCCTGCATTTTGGTATCAATACGTTTACCGGCAATGAATGGGGAAGCGGAAAAGAAGACCCTGCTGTCTTCAATCCCACCGAACTGGATTGCGAACAATGGGTGCGCTCACTGAAAGAAGGCGGCTTCAAAATGGCGATTATTACGGCCAAGCACCATGATGGTTTCTGCCTTTGGCCTACTAAGACAACCAAACATTCTGTGGCCAATTCTCCGTGGAAGAATGGCAAAGGAGACGTTGTCCGTGAGTTGCGTAACGCCTGCGACAAGTACGGCATCAAGTTTGGTGTTTACCTATCCCCATGGGACCGTAATGCCGAATGTTATGGCGATTCTCCCGCATACAATAAATTCTTTATCGAACAGCTCACCGAGCTTCTGACCAATTACGGTGAAGTGCACGAAGTTTGGTTTGACGGTGCGAATGGAGAAGGTCCCAACGGCAAGAAGCAGATTTATGATTGGGATGCCATCTTGAAAACCATCCGTCGACTACAACCGAAAGCCGTGACAGCCATTATGGGTGATGATGTACGCTGGGTGGGCAATGAAGGCGGATTGGGACGGGCCACGGAATGGAGTGCAACAGCTTTGATGCCTAATTCTTATCCGGGTTCTGATGAAGTCTATAAGAGATTGGACATAAATGCCATGTCCAAGGATTTGGGAAGCCGTGAATTAATGTCTAAAGCATCGCATTTGTTTTGGTATCCGTCGGAAGTGGATGTATCTATCCGCCCGGGATGGTTCTATCATGCCGAACAGGACAAACAGGTACGTTCACTGGCCAATTTGGTGAACATCTATTATCACTCCGTAGGCTGCAACTCTGTTCTATTATTGAATATTCCACCTGACAAGCGTGGCTTGATACACGAGAATGATGTAAAACGTATCAAAGAGCTGGCGGAATACATCAAGAAGACCTTTGCCGACAATAAAGTTGAGAAGGGAAAAACAGCATGGACAGCCCAAGTGGGCGATACCAAAGAATACAAAGTCAGAAAGAATGCACTGGTCAATACTTTTCTGATTCAAGAAGATATCACAAAAGGCCAGCGTGTGGAAGGTTTCACGGTGGAAGTGTTTAGCAATGGCGCATGGCATCATGCAGGCAAGGGAACCACAGTGGGATACAAACGGTTGCTTACTTTCTCGGACAGCCATGCGGAAAAAGTCAGAGTGACTGTCACCGGTGCCCGTGGAGATGCCAACATCAGCAACATTGGCTTATACTATGCCGAACCATTAATCGACAATACAATTAAAGTATCCCTGAGCGACATTCCGGTAGATGATTGGAAAACAGTAGGCATGGATGCGACAGCGGCTATTGACGGCAGGCAGGAAACCGTATGGAAAACCGATACTCTGACTTCCCTGGTGGTTGACATGGGTAAGGATGTGGAAATGGCCGGCTTCAGTTATACTCCTGCACAAAAGGAAGATCTGACCGGAACCATTTATAAATATAATTTTTATGTCAGCCGGAACGGGAAGGAATGGACGAAATGCGACACCACAGGTGAATTCAGCAATATCATGCACAACCCTGTCCCTTACTTTGTACGCTTCGGAAAAACTTATCCGGCCCGTTATTTCAAACTGGAGCCTGTTGCCGAAATAAACAGTAAGGCGGCAACAGCCGTTGGCGAAGTGGGAGTATTGCTTAAATAAACACACAAATAAGCTATAAAGTACGGCAAACGTTACCCGATTTATGAGCGTGGGATTATTTAACTGCTGCTTTTTCTGTATGATATTTAATGCTATACTTTTTTCAGACATATATAATAATTGAAATTTTCTATTATAGTGGTGTATTATGGTTTGTGAAAATAATAATGCACCTTATTCAGATTGATTATCCAAATAAACTTATTCTTGTTTCCGAAAAAAAGAGGATTATACGACCGGAAAAAACAAGGCTCCACTCGAAGAAAAGCAAACGATTGAAGCGAACTGCCGCTTTGGAAGCGAAAAATCCGAATACCTATCTACAGCTCTAAAAGACTAGAATATACGGGTAAGCAATAAACTGCCGAGCAAATAAAGGAGAGGGGTATAGCTGCCGGAAAAAGGTTGTTCGGCATGGCCGAAGCTCCGAAAGAAAACCAGATACACCTCTCTCATTTGACTTCCCCATAGCAGGTACGCAATCAAGAAGCTTGCAAGTGACTATGAGAAAGCTTAAAACAGGAACAGTCATTCCGATCAAATAGTGATGGAAAACAACCATTGAAGAACAAACATCCTCCTATCGTCACATACTATTCTCTACTTCAATTGATTCCTGCAAGAATTATGGAATCAACTACAAAAAGATAAGTATCCGATAAAGTACACATTGTATTTTTCATAAATAGAAAATTCCAATTGTATTCGTATTGGATTTCTCCAACTTCCAAACATCAGGAAGAAGTTCACGAACATTTTTCCCAAAGTCCCCTTTTCCGGATAATATGGAAGTTTGGCTATAACATCATTCAGCCATTCCCTTGGGGTAATTCCCTGTGCTTTACAAGATTAGTTAGGGCAATAGACAAGATCCGGATAAAGAAAAATTGGAGAAGTTAACAATAACCGAGAGAGGTGTTCAGACAAATGTAGTGTAAATGGTATATCTTCCTAACCGATGAGTTCAAGGAAAAAATTAACCGGAGTGCTCCCCCCCCAAAAAAAAGGTCGAAATTTTGGTAGCTCACTTCTTCATTTGATATATAATTAAACTGCATCCACCATTTTTTAAGATAAAATCTGTTTTCTCATCTGCTTTTTTAAATCCATATCTGACAAGATTCTGATATAAATTGTAATCATCATTGATGTATCCAATAAATGAATCGTTTGTTGTACCTATGATATTAATAGGTAAATATTTTGCATTAGTAGATGAATTTCTATATATCTTATGAGAAGAATCAACAGAGAACAACTGTTCACTCTCTCCTGAAGAACTTATTTCAAAAATTCCATATCCGTTTATCTTAAATGGTGTTTCTGCTAAAAATTGCCAATGATTCTTGTTTACATCCATCAGTCTATATGAATGATTTTTAGGCAAAGGATTATTAAAGATAATAGATGAAAAACTAGGATTTCCATGTTTTTTAAATATAAAGTATCCGTTATATTTCAATGCATGAAATATAATACTATTATTACTGCGAGTAAAATACCGTGGTTTCCCATAGAATTCTGTATAGCCTTGTTCAAAAGGTAAATAGAAGTGAGTAAATTCCCAGTTATTGTTTGTCCTCCATACCGAATAATTAATAGGATTCGTGTTAATACTTGCCTCTGGATTATTATTTAAGCATGAAAATATGAAATCATTATCGTCAAAAGCCTCCATATCCCATGCAGTAAAAGGTATATCTGTTTTTTTTATGAATTCACCTGTATTAATATTGTATTGAGATATTTTATGAGTATAGTTATCTAAAGCATAAATAGATGTGTTAGTTGCTGTAAATGTTGCTATTTCAAGATAATCTTTTGGCCCATTTCCTTTATTTGATATTTGATAAAGAAAATTTCCTTTCTTTGAATATACTTGAATAATAGATTGATTTCGGCTAGCAATGAGTATGTAGTCGTTAACAACACACATTTTAGAAATATGGTCAAAAATATTTATATGACTAGAATCTAATGGAATCCAATAAATGGAATCTATAATATCTTGTGATAAGATATCGGTGGATTCTGAAAAATAAATAGAATCTGATGTAATAATATTTGATGGTAATAAATTTGTTCTATTTTGAGAACATCCATAAAATATTATTACAGATATGAAAATTGCAACATTTCTAATAATTGTATGTGTCTTATATATTATATTCCCGTCCATTTTTTATGTTAATTTCTAGGCTAATTATGGTTATGCTTTATATTACACATCCTTTCTATAATTTACTCACCCAGAGCACAACGTTATAATCTATCAACAAAAATTCGTTGTGTTAACTTTTCCACTGTTGGTATTTACAACCGATTATTACTCAATATTTTATAGATAATAAGTCAGAAATATGG
>OLCJ01000272.1_pt1 | contig 14498 bp, 10 predicted proteins | sample 1607861 | NCBI WGS metagenome assembly OLCJ01 (sample SAMN02674697, study PRJEB24791) | human gut metagenome, SKBSTL033 | isolation source: stool | host: Homo sapiens | place: USA | reverse complement strand
ATGGACATGGCGATGGTGAAGAGGGACGTGAACAGCACCGTGGTCAGGGCGATGGCGAGAACGGCGATGAGGTTGCGGGTCCTGGCCGCCTTCATGGACCGCCAGCCCAGACGGCGGATGGTCTTGCCGTTGGATACCTTCATCATGGCGCTCACCCCCGCACCACGATCCGGCCGTCCTCGATGCGGATGATCCGGTCCGCCATCTGGGCCAGCTCCTCGTTGTGGGTGATCATGACGATGGTCAGATCGTACTTGAACCGCATTTCCTTCAAAAGCTGCAAAATCTGGGCTTGAATGGTCACGTCCAGTGCGGTAGTAGGCTCGTCGCAGATCAGGATCTTGGGGCTGCAGGCCACCGCAATGGCAATGACCACACGCTGGCGCATGCCGCCGGAGAACTCGTGCGGGTACTGCTTAAAGCGCTTTTCCGGGTCAGAGATGCCCACATCCCGCAGGTATTCCAGCGTTTTTTCCTTGGCGGCAGCACCCTTTAAGCCCTGATGCAGGGCAACGGCTTCCATGATCTGTGCCCCGATGGTCTTCAGCGGGTTCAGGCTGGTCATGGGGTCCTGCATGACCATGGCGATCTCTCGGCCGCGTACCCGCAGCCAGTCCTTTTCGGTTCTGAGGTCAGAAAGGCGCAGCGGCTTGCCGTCCGCCATGCCGTAGTAATCAATGGTGCCGCTGGTAATGGAGCCGTTGGCATCCAGCAGGCCCATGAAGCTCTTGGTAAAAACGCTCTTGCCGGAGCCGCTCTCGCCTACGATGGCAAGCACCTCGCCCTGATAGAGGTCAAGATCGATGCCACGGATGGCGTGCAGCACTTTTCCACGCAGGTTGAACTGGATGTTGACATCTTTTGCGGAGAGAATGAGCTGGTTGTGTTCCATGATATCCCCTCCTTATTGTAGATGGTTCTTCGGATCGGCAGCATCCGAGAAGGCGTTGCCGATCAGATAGAACGCAATGGTAACAAAGCTCAGGATGAGGGTGGGGTACAGCAGCTGGTAGCGCAGCCCGGCTTGCATCATCACCTTGCGGCCGTCGTTGACCAGGTTGCCCAGCGAGGGGGTCTCCACGGACAGGCCCAGACCGATGTAGGTGATGAACACCTCGTTGCCAATGGCTTCCGGGATGGTAAGGGCCATGCGAAGCATGATGACCGAGACGAGGTAGGGCAGCAGGTTGCGCAGCACGATACGGATGGTGGGCGTGCCGATGCAGCGGGAAGCCACATTATAATCCCGGTCGCGGATAATGAGGATCTGGTTGCGGATGAAGCGTGCCATTTCGATCCAGCCCTTGATGGCCATGCCAAGGACCATGGTCCAGATGCTGGGGGTGGCTACATAGGAAATGAGGATCAGCACGATGGCGGTGGGAATGTTATCGAAGATGTTGTACAACTCGGTGAACACAAAGTCCAGCCCGCGCACATAGCCCCACAGCACACCGGCGGTAATGCCCACCACAGCTTCGATGAGGGCCACGAAGAAGGCGATAGTCAGACTGGTGCGTGCACCGGCCCAGATGCGTGCCCACAGGTCCTGACCGATGGAGTTGGAACCCCAGATAAAGCCGTCCTGCCCAGGGGCGATGTTGCGGTACTGGATGCCGGTCACAGGGTCCACGGCGCACAGGTTCGGGTCTGCCTGACCGGGCAGGTGGGGCTGGATGAAGGCAAAGGCAACCACGACCACCAGCGCGATCAGCAGGGCCACGGCGAACTTGTTCTTGAAAAAGGCACGGAAGGTGCTGCCCCAGTAGCTGTAGTTGGAGCTGGCGGTGGCTTCGGCCTGTTCCTCACTGAACCCGGCGGGGGTGAACAGCTCATCCTCCGGCAGATTTTCCCAGCCGGTGCGGCGCTGTGCCTGAGCAGCATTCAGCTGGTCCTCCAGCTGCTTCGATTTTTCGCGTTTCAGAAAAGAGAGCATCAGCGTCCACCTTCTTTCTTGCCAAAGTTGATGCGGGGATCAATGAGTACCATGAGCACATCGCCCAAAATCAGGCCGATGATGCCCACGCAGGCGTACAGCAGCACGATGCCCTGCACCATGGTATTGTCGTGGCGCTGCACACAGGTGACCAGCAGGCCGCCCATGCCCGGGATGCTGTACAGGCTTTCGATGTAGATGGAGCCGACGACGGTGTTCAGGAATGCGGAGGGAATGTACTGCACCAGCGGCACCATGGCGTTGCGGAATACGTGGTGCAGGGCGATATTGTTCTCGCTCACGCCCTTGGCGCGGGCCAGCTTGACGTAGTCCTTGTTGCTCTCGTCCACCATATAGCGGCGCAGCCACATGGCGTAGAACGCAAGGTTTGCAAGGCTCATGCTGCACACCGGCAGCACCCAATAGCGCCAGTTGGCGGCATCGAACAGCAGGCCCACGCCCATGGCGGTGGTGCCGTACATCTGGATATACAAAAAGTACACTGCCGCAGGCACCGCCTGAATGAGCACGATGAATGCCGTGCCCAGCTTATCCGGCCAGCGGCCCTTATAACGGCCCATGACAAGGCCCAGCGGGATGCCCAGCACAAGGCTCAGCAGCATGGCCAGCACACCCATTTCGATGGAAATGGGCAGCTTCTGGGCAAGGATCTTGGTCACGGGAGCGTTGAGCTTGTAAATGTGGCTCACGCCCAGATCACCGTGCAGCGCATCCCGCCAGAAATGGCCGATCTGCACCGGAAGCGGGTCCAGCAGGCCCATGGACTGCAGCCCGGCCTGAATCTGTGCCTCGGTCATTTTTTCGTAGTTTGCAAAGTAGCCTTCCACCGGCATGAGCCGCAGCAGGCAGAACACCAGCGTCACAATGACGAACAGGGTCAGAATGGAGCGCCCGATGCGTTTTGCGAGATATTGCACCATAGCCGTGCACCTCTCTTTTCTTTATAAATACAGATAAGTATAGAATAACGCAAAATCTTACGTTTGGAAAGTGATTTGTGAGTTTTTGCGGGAAAAATGAGGAGCAAACAAAAACTCCCTCAGCCTTTGCTGCGCAAAGCCAGCTCCCTCGGGGAGGGAACCCTTGGCATGACGGGAAAGTTTCCGGTTTCGCCAGAGGCCCCATCCCAGAGGGGGCTGTCTGCGCAGCAGACTGGGGGAGTTTCCGATTCAGTTTTTACCGCGCATCCCGGTTGGCGTTGTACTCCTCCATGGAAACGTAATGGTCGAGGATGTGCACGCCCTTCAGTCGGTTGGTGGAAAGCCCTGTGGGCGCGTACTGGCCCTCCCACAGGTTCAGGCGGGTGGCAATGTAGGGCGGCACCGGCATCCCCAGCGGGATGACCAGTGCGTTCTCAATGAGGAAGGCTTCGGCATCCGCAAAGGCTTCGTACCGGGCATCCAGATCCTCGGTGATGGTCTTGGCGTTCTCCACCATGGACATGTACTGCATCACGAGGTCGGCGGTCTCGCCGGTCACGATGCCGTCCTCCACGCCGGTGCGCAGGAACGCATAGCAGGTGCCGCGGTCGCCGGCTTCCTGATAGAAGGGGTACACCTCTGTCTCGGGGTCGGAGTAATCAGCACCCCAGTAGTAGGACATCAGCTGGTAGGCACCCACCCGGCGCACCGCATTCAGGAAGTTGTCGGACGGACCCTGCGTGATGATGATGCTGATGAAGTCGAAGCCGTCGTTCAGCACGGCTTCCACCTGCTGCTTGAACACCTGACACTGCTTGTCCCAGTCCACCACAGCGGGGTTGTACGGATACTGGATCTTGATAGGGAAGGTGACACCGGCGGCGGTCAGCTCTTCCACAGCGGCATCACGGTACTCTTTGGCCTTGGCTTCGTCAAAGAAGTCAGAGAGGTTTGCAAGGCCGCCGCACTCAGTATAATCCACGCCTTTGCTGTTGGCACAGAAGGACGGCGGAGTGATGGTGTGCAGCTTGTAGTTATCGTAGCCTTCCGGCGCGGTGACGGCCAGCGTCACAGACGGATTGATGGCATACAGGAAAGCCCTGCGGAAGTTGGTGGAGTTGATGGCCTTGGCCCAATTGTCCGGCTCGTACTGGGCATCCACGCCGGTCACGGTCCAGTTTGAGAACTCGTGACGGTAGGGCAGGAAGTTGAAGATGTAGAAGTAGCTCTTGCCGGTTTCCGGGCGCTCCATGGAAACCATGTCCTTGGTGGTGTCGTCGGCCAGCCAGCTGTCCAGAATGTCGGAGCTGATGGTAGCCTGATCGATCTCGCCGCGCTTGACCATCTCCGGGCCGCTGATCAGCTCTTCCTGATTGTAGATGTAGCGCACCGTGTCGATGTAAACGCTGTCGGCATCGTAGTTTTCGGGGTTCTTCTTCATCACCCAGTTTTCCAGCGGGGTGTACTCGGCCAGATAGAACGCGCCGCAGCTGCAGGCGGTCTCGGCACTGGTGCAGAACTGGTCGGCAAACTCCTCCAGCAGCGGGCCGTAGGCAGGCTCGTAGGGAGCGTAGCTCAACAGGCTGAGGAAGCCGGGAAAGTCGAAGTTCAACGTGTAGGTCAGGGTGTGGTCGTCCACAGCCTTCACGCCCACGGTGGAAAAATCCACAGCCGGGTATTCGGTGGTGGTGCCATCGGCGGCAGCGGCGGTCACGGTGCCGTTGGCATCAATGGCGTAGGTGGTGCCGTCCTCGGCCACGGTGCCGTTATTGGCGTTGTTGCGGTAAACGCAGTAGTTATAGTAGTCGTCCGCACCGGCCACATAGGGGGTGACAAGGCTTGCAGTGGAGGAAGCGTAGTCCGGGTTCAGCACATAGGCCAGCGCATCCACAAAGTCCTGCGCGGTCACAGGGCCAAGCACCTCGCCGCTGCAGTCCACCCAGTTCTCATCCCGCAGGTGGAACGTCCATGTCAGGCTGTCGGCATCCCACTCCCAAGCAGTGGCAAGGCCCTCCCGGATCTTGCCGCGGTTGTCGTACTCCACCAGCGTGTCGATGCACTGAGTGCCGTGGTAAAGGTCCGGGTCAGCTGAGCAGACCAGATAGTTCAGGGTGGCGGGCTGACGGGAATACAGCACGGTGTAGGTGGAGCTGCTGCCGGCAGCGCCGGTGCTGCCGCCATTGGAAGCGGAAGAGCCGCCGCAGCTGCTCAGCAGACCAGCCGCTGCTACAGAAAGGGCGGCTGCGCCGCTGCCTTGCAGGAACTGGCGGCGGGAGATGGAATGAGCCATAGTAAAATCCTTCTTTCGTAAGATCTTGGCAAAAGCTTGCTTCGTGCTTTGGGATAAGAAAGGGGTAACGGAAATAGCTCCGTTACCCCTTTGTAACAGTCGGTGGCCACGGTGCGTGGTCTTATGGTCAGTATAGCATTGAATCTGTGTGCCGTCAATCGTTTTTCGGTGTGTCGGGCACATCCTTTTCTGCGGTGTTTTCCGGTGCGGCAGCAGGGGTTTCGTCCAGAGCGGCGGGGGCTGCTTTTTCCGGGGTCAGTGCTGTGATCACGGAACCGGCCGCAGCAGTTTCTGCGGGGGCGGCAGCCATCTGTACAGCTGTCTCAGCAGCGTCGGCACCGGCTTCGGCTGCTGCCTTGGCGGCTTCCTCTGCAGCCTTTTTGGCTTCACGCTCCTCACGCAGCTGCTTTGCCTTGGCAGCGGCTTCTTCCTGTCGCTTTTTGGTGCGGGCCTTGATGCGGCACACGGTGCACACACCATCCACACTGCCCGGCGCAATGGGCTTGCCGCATTCCTTGCACAGGGTCTTGGTGCATTTGTGTACACTTACCGGGCCAAGGGTGGTGAGCTGGCGCAGCTTCATGCCGTCGATGCCACGGTTGGAGCAGGAGGCCACGCACACCTCGCACTCGCTGCACTTCCACGGCGTGATGACGATGCGGGTCTGGCCGTCGGGCAGGTCCTCCAGCTTCAGCGCACCGGCGCGGCAGGCCTTTTCGCACTTGCCGCAGCCAAAGCATTTATCGGTAAAGTTGGGCAGGTAGTAGCCGTACTTCAGCGGCGTTTCCATGGATGCCTTCAGCTGCTTTGTGCGCTGGTGCAGCAAAAGGCGGAAATCCACACCGCCGTCGTCCTCGCTGTGCAGGCCGGGCAGCATCTGCAGCAGCTTTTTGGTGCCACTTTTGGAGCCGTGGCTCACCTGCTCAAACATTTCGCGGCGGCTTAGCTCCTTTACGTGGTAGAGCGCTTCGTCCGGCTCGTAGGCCAGAGTGAACCGTGCCTCGAACATGGGCTGGCCAAAGAAATCCACAAGCCTTGTCAGCTCCTTGCGCAGCTGGGCGGCGCACAGGTCGTTCTCACATTCACCGCAGGGGGTCAGGTCTAGCACGATCTTTTTGTTCAGGGCAAGGTAGGCCAGTGTCTCCCATGTGAGGGCAGAGATGCAGGTGCGCACCATGGAATTTTTGCGGGTGGACTTTTCGCAGCCGATCCAGATGGTGTCATTGTCGGTATCGGCGGCAGAGGTGTCCCGCTGCACCTGCTCTGGCGAAGGGATGATGCAGCCGCTGCGGCAGGCAGAAACGCACAGGCCGCACTCGGTACAGGGGTCCCAGTCCTTCACAAGGTTCGGGCGGGTAAAGATCTGTTCGCCATAGGGGCAGATATCCTTGCACTCGGTGCAGGGCTTGCGATGGGGATGCAGGTTCCAGCACTGGCGGCGGTTGATCTCGGGATGGGTAGTTTTCATCAGCATATCCATCGCGGTGCGTGTAAAAAAGCCCATAGTTTACTCCTTTTCCACAACCGAAGTGATGTTTGCGTGGTCGATCAGGAAACGCTGCACCTTCTGAGTGGTCACGGCAGAGGCCACAGCGTCCCGGCTGAGCACATTGCGGATCTCGGCTTCCGGGGTATCGTGCAGCTTGGAAAGGCGGACGTACTCGGCATCCACCTCTGCGTTGGACACGGTGATCTGTTCGGCCTTGGCTATGGCCTGCACCGCAAGGATGCTGCGCATCTTGCGCTCGGCATCCCGGCGGAAGGCGGCGCGCACCTCGTCCGGTGTGGTCTGGCCTGCCTTGCAGTACAGCTCCATGGTCATTTTGCTGCGGCGCAGCCGTTCGCGCAGGGCGTTCATGTCATGGTCGGCATTCTGGTCCAGAATGGCGTTATCCAGCTCCGCCGTCAGGTTGGCACCGGCCATGCCCAGCAGGGCGGCTCCGGCAATTCGGTCGGCGTTGGCCTCGTGGGAGCGGCGCTTTTTCTCGCGGATGCTCTCCTTCAGGGCATCCACCGTATCAAAGCCCAGTGTCTTGGCAAAGGCATCGTCCAGCGGTACAGGCTGCTTTTGCTCCACGGTGTGCAGGGTGATGGCGAATTGCGCCGTCTTGCCGGAAAGCTCCGGCACCCGGAACTCGGCGGGATAGGTAAAATCGAACCGGAAGCTCTCGCCTGCTTTGTGGCCGTACACAGCATCCTCGGCGGCGGGCATCAGCTGACCGGTGCCCAGCACCACGGTCACATTTTCCATTTTGCTTTCCGGGATGGGTGCGCCGTCCATGAAGCCCTCAAAATCCAGCGTGACGCGCATCCCGCGCGCGGCGGACTTTTCCACCGGTGCAAAGGGGGCGTGGGTGCGGGTGAGGTTCGCCGCCTCCAGCTCCACGGCCTTTTCCGATACCGGGCGCACCCGGCGGGTGAATTCCAGCCCCTTGTATTGGCCCAGCGTGACCTTGGGCAGGGCGTTTGCATTCTGTTCCATGGGAAATACTCCTTTTATATCCAAAGCGTTTGCAATTTAAAGTCCATGTCCGGCAAGCCAGGCTTCCGCCACCTGCGAGAACATTTCGGGGTAGAGGGCATCCTCCTGCGCGAAGGCATCCAGATAATACTCCACCTCAGTCCGGTCGGCAGGCTCGGTGCGCTCCCACACGGTGAACACGGTGCCATTGCCCATGTCAAAGCTGGCGGCCTGCGTAAAGTGCTCATCCCGCGCGGCGCAGAAGAGGGCATTCCACCGGCCGGAGAGCTCGCCACCGCTGACAAAGGTCTGGGGGAGCGGCTCTGCAGTGAGCACGTACTTCGCCTCAAAGAACCGCACCGGGAACTCGTGGGTGCCCGGGATGGAGATGCCGGCGGCCAGCTTGCCCTGCAGCTGGATGTCCGGCAGGGCGGCGTACTGGAATATGTCCGAGTTATACAGCATATCGTGGGGGATCATGTAGGCGAACTCGCCCTTTTCCGCATCGCAGTGGGCATCGATCCAGTCGTCCACGCGCTGGATCTGGGCGGCATCGGTGCGGTCGTAGGTGAGCTTGTCCAGCCGGACGAATTCCGACACGGCCTTGAGGGGAAAATGATCCACCACAAAGCCCGGCAGAGCAACGGTGGTCAGCGGCGAGCAGCGCACGGACACCGCAAACACCATGGTAAAGCCCCAGTAGCAGAGCTTGACGGCGGTGTGCTTTTTCAGGCCGTCGGCCAGTGCGGCGGAACCAACGAGGAACAGCAGCAGCCACCCCGGCATGAACAGCAGCATCTGGTGGGAGCCGGTGTTCTGTACCCGGGTAAACAGCACAAGGCTCACCAGCAGCTCTGTCCCTGCAAGGCAGGGCAGGGCAGGCAGACGGCGCTTTGTGGCAAACCACAGCCCCATTCCGATGAGGATGAAGTTCAGCAAACCGATGCGCAGTGTCTGTGCGGCCAGCTCCAGCGTGATGCCGCCGAAGTTGTAGTAAGAGTAGCGCCCAGCGTAGTCAAAGCTTAAAATTTTGCGCACCATGGGCAGAAGCAGCAGCACCATGGCCCCGGCCGCACACAGGCCGAACACCACCAGCCGTACCATGCGGTGCACAGCGCGGCTGGGTTGGCCATCTTTTGCCAGCCGGATGCTGGAAACTGCCAGCAGCAGCACGTAGGCAAAGCAGTAGCCCACCACAAAATATAAGTACCAGCGCCGGGTGAGGATGATGCCCGCCGTGGCGGCGAAGATGAGCAGATAGCGGGGCAGGTCGATGCCGTCAAAGCGGTAGTCCAGTGTGAGCAGCATGAGCATGAAGGCAAAGATCAGCCCGAACCAGTCCGGCTGGCCCAGCACCGCCGACATGCGCACGAACGGGAAGGTAGCGCACCACGAAAAGCCGATGAGGAAATACCAGAACCGGTTCTTTACCCGTAGCATCCGGCCCACCTTGACCGTCAGGCCCGCCAGCAGCACCAGCAGGCTGGGCAGTACGCTGAATACCTGACAGAATGCGTAGTCGTCGCCGGTCTTTCCGCTCAGGCAGAACGGGAACTCGGTGAACAGGGTGATGAAATTCGTATAGTCCTCGGTGATGGAATCGAGGAGAAACCGGAAGCCTGCGCCTGTGCTCTGGGCAAAGGCGGCTTCGGCATGATACTGCTTTAGAATGTAGTTTACGTAGTCCCAGTGGTAGAGGAAGGTGCGGCTGCCGAGGGTCCAGTAAAAGTAAAGCACGGCCGCTGCCCACAGGCCCACCAGCACCGCCTTGTGGAACAGGTCCAGCTCCATACCGGCCCGGCGCAGCACCAGCAGCGCCAGTGCAAACAGTGCTGCATTGCACCACAGGCTCACCAGCGGAAAAAACAGGCTGCTGCCCGGTGCGGCAAGGCCGAATACAATAAGCGCCAGTGCCCCGGCAGCAAGGCCCAGCCAGACCTTGCCAAGGACAGACAGACGGGAAACGATTCCACTCATCCCAAAAACCTCTCAGCTGCAGAATATCACAGCTACAGTATAGCAAGCAAAATCTGCACTGTCCAGCCGCTGTGCACGGAAAACAACAAAATGTCCCGCCGCTTTGAACGCAGACGGGACATTTTGAAACGAATATTACTTGCTGGAATTGGCTGCGGCCTTTGTGTTGCGGGCAGCGCGGCGCTTTGCGTTCAGGGCTTTGTTGGCGCTGATGCGGGCCGCATCGGGGTTCGGGGCCTCCGGCGCAAGGCGCAGCAGGCAGCTGCCCATGGCAGGCAGGTCTACTGTAAGGGTATAGTCCCGACCAAACACACCGCCATCGGTGGTGTGAAGCTTTGTCTTGCGGCGGCCCTTCAGTGCACCGCCCCACTCGGGGGATTCGGTGTTCAGCACCTCCTCGGCACTGCAGGGAAAGCGCAGATACAGCGGGAACTTTTTGTGGGCGTGGTCCTGCGTGTTCATGATGCACAGCAGGTTTTCACCCCGGCCCTTGCGCAGCCATGCGTACACGCCCTCGTTGCGGCTCTCGCAGGCCACCCACTCAAAGCAGTCGGGGTTGTACTCGCCATCGTAGAGTGCAGGCTCAGTGGAATACACCCGGCACAGGTGGGCAAAGTATTTCTGGAACGCATCGTGGAAGGGGTATTTCAGCAGGTCCCAGTCCAGCTCCCGCTTTTCGTCCCACTCCCGGAAGTGTCCCATCTCGTTGCCCATGAAGTTCAGCTTCTTGCCCGGGTGCATGTACATATAAAAATACAGGGTGCGCAGCTGGGCGCATTTTTCCGCATAGGTGCCCCACAGCTTATCAATGATGGTCTTTTTGCCGTGCACCACCTCGTCGTGGCTCAGCGCCAGCAGATACAGCTCGTTGTAGAAGTAGTGCATGCTGAAAACGATCTTGCCGTAGGCATTTGGCCGCTCACCGAAGGGGGTAGCAAAATAGTCCAGCGTATCATGCATCCAGCCCATATCCCACTTGTAGTCAAAGCCCACGCCGTCGTAGCGGGTGGGAGCTGTCACCTTGAGGAAGTTGGTGGAGTCCTCGGCGGTGTAGATGCCGGTGGGCCAGCGCTCGTTCAGGCCGTGGTTCAGGCTGCGCAGAAAGTTCACGGCACCCTCGTTCACGCCGCGGTTCGGGTCGCCCTGCCAGTACAGCGCGCGGGAGATGGCATCCATACGGATACCGTCGCAGTGGTACACGTCCATCCACAGGGCGGCAGCACTGTTCAAAAAGCTGCACACCTCGCGGCGGTAGTAGTTGAAGTTGCAGGTACCCCACTCGCTGTGGCCCACATCGCTGTCGTACTCGTAGAGGTAGGTGCCGTCAAACTTTGCCAGAGCGTCGGCGTTGGCGGCAAAGTGCACCGGCACAAAGTCCATGATGACGCCGATGCCCATGCGGTGGCAGGCATTGACGAAGCCGGCAAACTGGGCGGGAGTGCCGTAGCGGCTGGTAACGGAAAAGTAACCGGTGGTCTGGTAGCCCCAGCTGCCATCGAAGGGATGTTCGGCCAGCGGTAGCAGCTCCACATGGGTAAAGTGATGGTCCAGCAGCCATGGAATCAGCTCCTTGGCCAGCTCCTCATAGTTGTACCAGCCGTCGGAGCCGTCCTCCTGCTTGCTGCCGGGCTTGTGCCGCCAGCTGCCAACGTGCATCTCGTAGATGTTCAGCGGGCGGTTGCGGCATTTGTCGCGGCGCTCCATCCATGCGCTGTCGTCAAAGTGAAAGTCCAGCTTTGCCAGACGGCTGGCCGTGCCCGGCCGCAGCTCGGTGGAAAATGCGTAGGGGTCGCTGCGCATCACCACACTGCCGTCGGCACCATGCACCCGGTATTTATAAAGGTCGCCCTCTGCAAGGCCGGGGACGAATGCGCTCCACACGCCGGTATCGGCTTTTTCCATGGGCACGCCTGCCTCCCAGCCGTCGAAGCCGCTGCAGACTTCCACTGCCGTGGCACCGGGGGCCCACACCGCAAAGCGCCACCCTTCGGTGCCGTTGTCGGAGCAGGGATGCGCACCAAGGATACGGTAGGCATCAAAGCAGTCTCCATTGAAGAATTCACGGGGAATGGCGGGGTAATTCATGCAAAGATCTCCTTACATTCTATGATAGGCAGCGCCCGGCGGCACTGCATGCGACACAGGTGTTTGGGCAATATATCCAATAAAAACAAGACGAAATGGGGCATAGTGGCTGATATCCTTGTAGATTCTTGACAAAAATCAGCAAAAATTAACATGCTTTACAGATTCTGTGCTATACTATTCCTGCCGCCGCAGTGGGCGGAGGCTGATTTTTTTGTATGGGAGCGGTATGAACAATGGCTTGGTATGACAACGCGGTATTTTATCACATCTATCCTCTGGGGCTGTGCGGCTGCGCACACGAGAACGATGGGCAGGCTGTGCCCGGCGCGTTTAATAAACTGAACGCATGGGCTGAGCACGCAGCGGACATCGGCTGCACGGCCATTTATATCGGCCCGCTGTTCGAGAGCGGTTCCCATGGCTACGACACCATCGATTACCGGCTGGTAGACCGCCGCCTTGGCACGAACGCAGAATTCAAGGACTTTGTGGCCCGGTGCCATGCCCGGGGCCAGAAGGTGATCGTGGACGGCGTGTTCAACCATGTGGGCCGGGATTTCTTTGCGTTTCAGGACCTGAAGGCAAACCGCGAGAACGCCCGCTATAAGGACTGGTTCTGCGATGTGAATTTCTGGGGCAACAACGAGTACAACGACGGCTTTTCCTACGGAAACTGGGGCGGCTTCAATCTGCTGGTCAAGCTGAACCAGCGCAACCCGGAGGTGCAGAACTACCACTACGATACCATCCGCTTCTGGGTGGATGAATTTGACATTGACGGCATCCGTCTGGACGCAGCTGATGTGCTGGACTTTGACTTTATGCGAGGTCTGCGCCGCCTTGCCAACGAGGTAAAGCCAGAGTTCTGGCTCATGGGCGAGGTGATCCACGGCGATTACAGCCGCTGGGCAAACCCGGAGATGTTGCACTCGGTGACCAACTACGAGCTGCACAAGGGCCTGTGGAGCGGCCACAACGACCACAACTATTTCGAGATCGCCCACACCATGCGCCGTCTGCAGGGCCTGTGCCACGATACCCGGCTGTATCTGTTCTCGGACAACCACGATGTGGAGCGCCTGCCCAACAAGCTGCGCAACCGGGAGCACATCCGCCACATTGCAATTCTAGTATATACGCTTTGGGGCATTCCGTCCATCTATTATGGCTCAGAATTTGGCATTGAAGGCAAAAAAGAGTGGGGAAGCGACTGGCCGCTGCGTCCCTGCCTGGAACTTTCCGACTTCAAGGATGCTGAGATCACCAACCCTGTCACCAGCGTGTATGCCGCACTGGGCAGACTGAAGGCGGAGCTGCCGGAGCTGACCGACGGCGAGGTGAAAGAGCTGCAGCTCACCACCCAGTGCTATGCCTTTGCCCGGGTGCTGGATGGAAAGGCCTGCGTCGTGGTGCTGAACAACGGCGACAGTCCCGCACAGCTGGAATTCCAGCTGCCGGTGGAGGCATCCTCTGCAAAGGACCTGTTGGCCGACACGGTGGGCGCACAGCCCGTTTTGACCAGCATGGAGTGGGGCCGCATGAAAGTGCAGTTGCCCTCCAATTATGCTACCATCCTGCAGCTGGAAAAGTAAACGCATTCTTGCATGATCCGCCGTCTTTTGCTACAATAAGAGCATAATACCGTAAAGCGGAAAGGAAGCTTTGAAGACCATGAATGCAGCGCAGCGCAGAGAATCCATTCTGAAACGGCTCAGCGGGGCCGAAGCACCGGTCAGTGCCAGCGCACTGGCGGCTTTGCTGGGGGTCTCGCGCCAGATCGTGGTGGGGGATGTGGCTCTGCTGCGGGCAGGCGGTGCGCAGATCGATGCAACGCCCCGGGGCTATCAGCTGCACCCGGCGGAAAAAGGCTATACCGCCATTCTGGCCTGCGTGCACAGCACCGAGGACGAGATGCGCACCGAGCTGTACACCGTGGTGGATCAGGGCGGCATCGTGGTGGATGTGGCCGTGGAGAACAGCCTGTATGGCGAGCTGCGCGGCAACCTGAACCTTGCCAGCCGCTACGATGTGGACAACTTCATCCAGCAGGCCAAGGACACGCCGGAAGCACTTTTGAGCCGCATGACCGGCGGCGTGCATCTGCACACCCTGCACTGCCCGGATGCCGGGAGCTTTGAGCGCATCAAAAAAGAGCTGGAAGAAAAAGGCATCCTGTACCGCAAGGAGTGATGCGGATGGGGACAGACCCAGTATAAAAAAGGCTGAGGGCCTTGTCTATCCGCAAAACAGGAAAATGGTTGGATAATCAACGAAAAAGCAAAAGAGGTGGGTTTTCTGGATATTCGCATTGAAAAAACGGAGCGTGCCATCAAGCAGGCATTCATGGAGCTGCGGGCGCAGAAACCGCTGGAAAAGATCAAGGTCAAGGAACTGTGCGATCTGGCCTGCATCAATAAGTCCACCTTTTATGCGCATTATCAGGATATCTATGCGCTGGCCAACGCCATGGAGGACGAAATGGTGGAGGTGGTGGTGGAAAGCCTGCCGCAGCTGACCGCCCGTGATGTAAGCGAGCGCACCGAGTGGTTGACCCGGGAAATGTTCCGGGCATTTACCCGGAATCAGACCGAGATCGGCATTCTGTTTTCCGGCTCCCGTCAGGGGCTGTTCATCAACCGCGTGGAAGCTGCAATGAGCAAATGCATCTCGGAGAGCGACCCCTCGTTTGATGCCGATGTGGTGCGTAAGATCGTGCTTTCCTTCTGCGTGCAGGGCTGCTACTACACCTTCACCAGCTACTGCGGCCAGATGGACGAAAAGCGGCTGGTGGCTCTAGATCGGAAG
>OLCJ01000260.1_pt1 | contig 14821 bp, 11 predicted proteins | sample 1607861 | NCBI WGS metagenome assembly OLCJ01 (sample SAMN02674697, study PRJEB24791) | human gut metagenome, SKBSTL033 | isolation source: stool | host: Homo sapiens | place: USA | reverse complement strand
CGAGGAGTATATCCAGACGCTGCGGGACATCGCGGCCGAAGGCTGACCCGACCGGTGAAGAAAAGGTTAAAAATCTTGCAGTTCGTTTGCAATCCGAACCTCATTATGATAGACTGATAAGGGTCTTGGGCCGACGTTTTTCGGTGCGGCCGGGCCTTGGAAATTTAACGACAAAAGAGGGAAATCTTTTATGAATATTCGTCTGAAACTCGTCCTTTCTGCTGCTGCGCTGGCCGCGGGCTGTGTCCTGCTGGCAGGCTGCGGCGGCTCTGCTTCCTCTGCATCCTCTGCCGCTTCGAGCGCAGCGTCCTCCGAGGCCGCCAGCCCGAGCGCTTCTTCCGAGCCGACAGCTTCCGTTTCCGCTGAGGAGAACGGCGCTTCCGACGCCGTGGCCTCTGCCGTGGACGCTCTGCTGGAGGCCGACCCCATCTCCAACCAGTTTGAGATAACGGCCATGAACATCGAGTACGACTTTGGCCTGAAAGCCGACGATGTGACCAGCTACAAGGGCATCAAGAGCAACGACAACGGCGATGCCGGTCTGGTGCTGGTGCTCGAAGCTGCCGACGGCAAGGCCGAGGACGTAGCCAACCAGCTGGCTTCCTACCAGCAGGATCAGGTGGCCTTCTACGGCAACTACGCCGAGTTTGCTCAGGCGCAGGATAACGTGGAGAACGCTGTCATCGCCTTCAAGGGCAACACCATTGTCATGGTGATCGCATCCAACGAGTGCACTGCCGATCTGGACAGCGCCGTGGACAGCGCACTGGCAGACTGAATCTGGATCCACCCAAGGCCGGTGCCATTTGCGGCATCGGCTTTTTTCGGCTAAAAGGAGGCTGACGCTTTGGTTTTCAGCACCATCATCTTTCTGTTCCGGTTTCTGCCCATCACGCTGGCGCTGTATTACCTTGCGCCCGCAAAGCTCAAGAACACCGTGCTGTTCCTCTGCAGTCTGGTGTTCTACTGCTGGGGCGAGGTACGGTTTTTCCCGGTCATGGTGGCCCTCATCCTCATCAACTACATCAGCGGCCTGTGCATCGAGCACTTCGACCAAAAGCCGGCCCTGCGCAGGACATTTCTGCTGGTGGCCCTCATTGGCAGCCTTGGGATGCTGTTCTACTTCAAATACGCAAACTTTGTGCTGCGCAGCGCAAACGCCCTGCTGGGCACCGCCTTTGCCGAGATCCAGGGCATTGGCACTCTGCCGCTGGGCATCAGCTTTTACACCTTCCAGACCCTTTCCTACTCCATCGATGTTTACCGCCGGGATGTAAAGGCAGAGCGTAATATCATCGACTTTGGTGCCTATGTGGTCATGTTCCCTCAGCTGATTGCCGGCCCCATCGTGAAATACCGCGATGTCTCGAACCAGCTGCACGTATACCGGCACCGCTACAGCCTGCAGCAGATCGAAGAGGGCATGACCCTGTTCACCTTTGGCCTTGCCAAAAAGGTGCTGCTGGCGGATGCCATCGGTGCTTTGTGGACAGACATCATCGGCGTTGCGAACAGCCCTTCCACCACCTTTGTGGGCCTTGCCAATGCATCCACCCCGCTGGTGTGGCTGGGCATCATCGCCTACAGCCTGCAGCTCTACTTTGACTTTTCCGGCTACTCCATGATGGGCATTGGCATGGGCAAGATGCTGGGCTTCGACTTCCCCGCAAACTTCAACTACCCTTATATCTCCGCATCCATCACCGAGTTCTGGCGGCGCTGGCACATGACCCTTTCCGGCTGGTTCCGGGAGTATGTGTATATCCCTCTCGGCGGCAACCGCAAGGGCCTGAAGCGCCAGATCTTCAACCTGTTCGTGGTGGAGCTGCTCACCGGCATCTGGCACGGCGCGAACTGGAACTTTATCTGCTGGGGCCTGTACTACTTTGTGCTGCTGGCTGTAGAAAAGCTGTTCCTACTGCCCCACCTGCAAAAGGGCAGAGTGTGGCCCCACATCTACACCCTGTTCCTCGTTGTGGTGGGCTGGGCCATGTTCGTGGGCAACGATACGGGCGTAAGCTTCGGTCTGCTGTTCCACAAGCTGTTCGTTCCTTCCGGCGGTGTTTCGCCGCTGTACTTCCTGCGCAACTACGGTGTGCTGCTGGTGGTCAGCATCCTCTGCTGCACCCCGTTCATTGAGAAGATTTGGAACCTGCTCAAAAAGAATGCCGTCACCCGCTGTGCCGCCATTCTGGCGCTGCTGGTGGTCTCCACCGCCTATGTGGTGGGCAGCACCAACAGCCCGTTCCTCTATTTCAACTTTTAAGGAGGCGTGAAGATGGACAAGCATTCCAAAAAATCTTCCTCGCTCCTGCACTACCCGGTGCTGGTGGTGTTCAGCCTGTTCTTTATTGGTCTGTTCGCACTGGACCTTATTACACCGGACCGCGCCTACAGCGAGATGGAAAACACCACCCTTTCCCAGCGCCCGGCGCTGACCCAGCTTTCCGCCAAGGGGCTGAACAGCTACTTTACCGCCTACACAAAGTACGTGAAGGATCAGGTGTTCGGCCGCGATGAGTGGATCAGCCTGCAGAGCGTAGTGGAGACCACCCTGCTGCAGAAGGAGCAGAACGGCGGCATCCTGCTGGGCAAAGAGCACATGATGTTCCCCCGCACCTTCAGCCTGCTGGACAGCGAGAACCGCACCCTGCCCAAGAACACCGCCGCCGTGGAAGCACTGTGCCAGCGCCACCCGGGTAAGGTGGATGTGCTGCTGGCCCCGGCAGCATCGGTCATTTACCCGGAAAACGTGCCTGCAAACGCGCCGCTGCTGGACGAGGATGCCTATCTCGACCAGCTTTCCGCCGCCGTACAGGCCGCCGGAGGGCGCTTTGTGGATGTGCGGCAGACCCTTGCCGAACACAAGGACGAATATATCTACTACCGCACCGACCATCACTGGACGAGCCTTGGCGCATACTACGCCTACCAGCAGCTGTGCGGTACGCTGAGCCTGACCCCCTTCGACCCCGCCGCGCACACGGCTCTGACCGCCGAAAATTTCTACGGCACCCACTACTCCAAGGCACGCACATGGAATGCCGTGCCGGATACCATCACCTACTACGACCTGCCGAACAGCCTGACCATCTATAATGTCACCGCTGCAGGTCAGCCCGCAGACGGCCAGACCACCGGCCTGTACGACACGGACAAGCTGAACGTGTACGATAAGTACGCCATGTTCCTGCATGGCAACAACGGCCTGAGCCGCATTGAGGGCGACGGTACCGGGCGCATTCTGGTGATCAAGGACAGCTACGCCAACTGCTTTGCACCGTATCTGACGGCAAACTACGCCCAGATCGATGTGGTGGACTTCCGCAACTACAACTACGGTCTGGATCAGCTGATCGCGGATAACGATTATGACCAGATCCTGGTGCTGTACAGCTTTGACAGCTTCAAGAGCGACCCGTACCTCTACCGTGCCGGTGTGGCCGGGTAAACATGGCAGCGCCTTTTCCGCAAAGGAAAGGGCGCTGTTGTTTTATGTCAAATTATTGCAGTCTTTTTTCACAAATTTTTCTAGTTCTTTTCGGAAGTCTCTCCAGTTTTTGCGCACTCTGCCCATTCACCCCTTGCAAAAAATCAACGGGTGTTGTACAATGGCGATATAGAGCAGTTGTTCTTCATCGATGGTTCGATCTGGTGTGAACAGTGCATAGAATGTGCTGATACGATCTTTGATTCAAAGGAGTGTTATTATGGAAAACAAGATCATGATGCCTGCTTCCTACAACGTTCTTTCCTGCGAAGAGATGACCTACACCGAGGGCGGTGCTACCTTTACGGAAGCTCTGCTGAACTGGATTCCGCCCATTGGCTGGTACATGGGTGTTACCGCCATGCGCAACTACCGCAAGAGCCACCCCAACGACTGGCTGGATACCGGTCTGGATGCTCTGAGCCGCGATATGGATTCCAGTGCGCAGAACATGCTGCGTGATCTGGGACGCATCGTCTGGGTCACCGCGACCAGCGCTACCGGCGTTGGTTTTCTGGTCAATGCTGCCATCGTCCTGCTCTGACCCTGCTCATAAGATCCGTCCGGAGAGACCAAAGACCCCTTTACCCGCGGCCTTTTCCGCCAGAGAGGGCCGCGGGCTTTTCATCAAGCAGAAATAAGAAATCGGCTGCCTGAGCACTGTATACCGTCTGAACGGTCTTTTGCCTGCAGAGAACAGCACTGCTTTCCTTTTCCTGCAAGCAACTACTCGCGTCATGCGGCGGCGCGCCCTGCTTTATGAGAACGATCTCCAAGCGCATATCCCGGTTTATTTTTGGGTTTTAAACAGTGCGATCTTGCACTGTCTGGATAGCTTTGATTCAAAGGAGTGTTATTATGGAAAACAAAATCATGATGCCTGCTTCCTACAACGTTCTGTCCTGCGAAGAAATGACCTACACCGAAGGCGGTGCTACCGTCGGTCAGGCTGTCGCTGCATGGCTGTGGCCCGGCTACGCTACGGTTATCGGCATCAACACCTGCCGTGAAGCACGCAAGAAGGATCACGACAACTGGGTATCCAACGTCTGGAGCGATATCAAAGCCGACTGCAAGGGCAATGTGACCAACACCTTCTACCATGCCGGCATGATCTTCTGGAATGCTGCATCGACCATCAGCAGCTTTGGCCTTTCTGCCGTTATGTCTCTGGGCATCATCTACTTCTAATTTTCAGGAGTACACCAAAGGGCTTTTTGCGGCGGCTCTTCAACGGGAGAGCCGCCGCTTTTTTTATCAAACCTAAAAAAGGAGTTTTGCTTTATGACGAACGCCATTACTTATCCTGCTGCATACAATGTTTTGTCCTGCGAAGAAATGACCTACACCGAGGGCGGCGTAGGTGTTGTGGAAGCCGCCATGGCATGGTTCCCGCTGTACGGCTGGTACAAGGCTGTTTCTGCCATCCACGATTACCGCAAGGCAAATATCAACTCCAACTGGGTGGAAAACGGCATGAACGCTCTGGTTGCCCATGCTGAAAAAAGCCCCACGAACACCATCCATGACATCGGCTGCAGCTTCTGGTTCATTGGTTCCTGCGCAACCATCATCGGCCTTGTGCCCAACGCCCTGTTGATCTTCGGCAACTAAGTCCCGGTCTCTGTTCTGAAAAAGCAAAAGCGGCGGCACCTCCCGTTTGGGAAGTGCCGCCGCTTTTTATGTCATGCGGTTTTCAGTCTCAGTTGTTGAACATGTCCTTCAGCTTTTTGAAGAAGCCCTTGCGCTTTTCGTAGTTTTCTTCTTTCAGGGTGCCCTCGAACTTCTTCAGGGCCTCCCGCTGGGTCTTGTTCAGCTTCTTGGGGATCTCCACCTCGCACTTGACGTACATATCACCGCGGCCGCGGCCATTCAGGTACTGGATGCCCTTGCCGCGCAGGCGGAAGGTGGTGCCGCTCTGGGTGCCCTCGGGCACGGTGTACTCCACCTTGCCGTCAATGGAGGGCACCTGCACGGTGTCGCCCAGCACAGCCTGACTGTAAGTGATGGGCACGGTGACCCACACATCGTAGCCGTCGCGCTGGAACACCTCGCTGGGGCGCACCGTGACCATGACGATCACATCACCGGAGGGACCGCCGTTTGCACCGGCATCGCCCATGCCGCGCAGTGCAAAGCTCTGGTCGTCGTCGATGCCCATGGGGATGGACACCTCCAGCGTCTTTTTAGCAGCCACCTTGCCGCTGCCATGGCAGACCTTGCAGGGATTCTTGACCAGCTTGCCCTTGCCGCCACAGCGGGAGCAGGGCTGCTGGGTCTGCATCACACCAAAGGGGGTGCGCTGCTGACGGATCACGAAGCCGCGGCCGCCGCAGTCCGGGCAGGTCTCGGGGCTGGAACCGGCGGCACAGCCGCTGCCGTGGCACTCGGTGCACTCCTGCTGGCGGGTGATGGTGATGTTCTTCTTGCAGCCGTGCACGGCCTCGTCAAAGCTCAGGGTGATGCGCACGCGGATATCCTGACCCTTGCGCGGTGCGTTGGGGTTCGCCTGACGGGACGAACCGCCAAAGCCGCCGAAGCCGCCGCCAAAGATATCGCCGAAAATGTCGCCCAGATCCACGCCGTCGCCGCCAAAACCGCCAAAGCCGCCCGCACCGGGGCCACCGCCGTTCTGTGCTGCATAGGCAGGGTCAACACCTGCAAAGCCGTACTGGTCGTACAGCTGGCGCTTCTTCGGGTCCGAAAGCACCTCGTTTGCTTCGTTTACTTCCTTGAACTTTTCCTCGGCGTCCTTATCGCCGGGGTTATAGTCCGGGTGGTATTTCATTGCAAGCTTGCGGTATGCCTTTTTGATCTCGGCATCGGTCGCAGTCTTGGATACCCCCAGCACTTCGTAGTAATCACGCTTTTCCTGTGCCATATCCACTCACCTCTCCGGGAACGTTTGATCCGGGAAACGCCCCGGTTGGTTCCTCGCTCTATAACCAGCAAGAGCCGCCCCGGCAAAACCGGAGCGGCTTTTGCTATTCCACGCGTGCGTCCGCCGGTTTGGCCGGGCACACACTGCTGTGTTTTTTATCAGACTTCCTTGAAGTCGGCATCCACAACGCCGTCATCACCCGGCTTCTGCTGGTTGTTTGCACCTGCGTCGGGGCCGGGCTGTGCACCGGCGGCCTGCTGTGCGGCAGCGGCTGCCTGATACATCTTCTCGAACACCTGGCTCAAAGCTTCCTGCTTTGCCTTGATGTCGTCCACGTTGCCGGACTGAACAGCGGTCTTCAGGTCGGCCAGCTTGCTCTCGGCCTCGCTCTTCACGTCGGCGGGCAGCTTGTCGCCGTTCTCCTTCAGCATCTTCTCGGTCTGGAACACCATCTGGTCGGCACCGTTGCGGATATCGACCTCTTCACGCTTCTTCTTATCGTCGGCAGCAAACTGCTCAGCTTCCTTCACAGCCTTGTCGATGTCCTCCTTGGACATGTTGGTGGAAGCGGTAATGGTGATGTTCTGCTCCTTGCCGGTGCCCAGATCCTTTGCGCTGACCTTCACGATGCCGTTTGCATCGATATCGAAGGTAACTTCGATCTGAGGCACACCACGGGGAGCCGGAGCGATGCCGTCCAGATGGAAGACACCCAGGCTCTTGTTGTCGCGTGCGAACTCACGCTCACCCTGCAGAACGTTGACCTCAACAGAGGGCTGGTTGTCTGCAGCGGTGGAGAACACCTGACTCTTGTGGGTGGGGATGGTGGTATTGCGGTCGATGATCTTGGTGCACACGCCGCCCAGAGTTTCAATGCCCAGGCTCAGCGGGGTGACATCCAGCAGCAGCAGGCCCTTGACATCGCCCTGCAGCACGCCGCCCTGAATGGCAGCGCCCACAGCCACGCACTCATCGGGGTTGATGCCCTTGAAGGGCTCGCAGTTCAGTTCCTTCTTGACTGCATCGTAGACAGCGGGGATACGGGTGGAACCACCGACCATCAGGACCTTCTTCAGGTCAGAGGGACGCAGGCCTGCATCCTGCAGAGCCTTGCGGACGGGGCCCATGGTGCGATCCACCAGATCAGCGGTCAGCTCGTTGAACTTTGCGCGGGTCAGGGTCATATCCAAGTGCTTGGGGCCGGTAGCATCGGCAGTGATGAAGGGCAGGTTGATCTGGCTGCTCATTGCGCTGGACAGCTCGATCTTTGCCTTCTCGGCAGCTTCCTTCAAACGCTGCGCAGCCATCTTGTCCTTGCGCAGGTCGATGCCGTTCTCGGTCTGGAAGGCATCTGCCATCCAGTTGATGATGCGCTCATCGAAGTCATCGCCGCCCAGGTGGGTATCACCATTGGTGGCCAGGACCTCGGTCACGCCGTCGCCCATCTCAATGATGGAGACATCGAACGTGCCGCCGCCCAGATCGTAGACCATGATCTTCTGGTCTTCTTCCTTATCGATGCCATATGCCAGAGAAGCGGCAGTAGGCTCGTTGATGATACGCTTGACGTTCAGGCCTGCAATGGTGCCTGCGTCCTTGGTAGCCTGACGCTGGCTGTCGTTGAAGTATGCAGGAACGGTAATGACAGCCTCGGTAACAGGCTCGCCCAGATAAGCCTCGGCATCAGCCTTCAGCTTCTGCAGGATCATAGCGCTGACCTGCTGGGGAGTGTACTCCTTGCCGTTCAGGGTCACCTTGTGATCGGTGCCCATGAAGCGCTTGATGGAAGCAACGGTGTTCTCGGGGTTGGTGATGGCCTGACGCTTTGCCACCTGACCCACCAGACGGTCGCCGGTCTTGGTGAAGCCCACCACAGACGGGGTGGTGCGTGCACCCTCAGAGTTTGCGATAACAACGGGCTCGCCGCCCTCCATGACAGCCACGCAGCTGTTGGTAGTACCAAGGTCGATACCAATGATCTTACTCATAATGAAAACTCCTCTCGAAAGAACAAATCGTATTGTTTATGTGATGCTCAAATGTTTGTAAGCGGATGTTATATTCAAAACCCTTTCGGGTTTCTGCTTTGTTATTCGGCCACTACAACGGTCGCATGGCGGACGATCTTATCGCCCAGCTTGTAGCCCTTCTGGTAGACCGTGATGACGGTGCCGCTCTCCTGTCCGTCCGGGGCGGGGATCTGCTGCACTGCATTCATGAAGTTGGGGTCAAAGGGCTTGCCCAGCGCCTCGATCTCCTCCACATGGAGAGCATCCAGCGCCTTGGCGGCCTTGTCCAGCGTCATGGTCACGCCCTTTTTGTAGTTCTCGTCGGTGGTGGGGGCATTTGCTGCCATCTCCAGCGTATCCAGAATGGGAATGATCTGGTTCACCGCAAAGGAAATGCCATCGTTGAACTTCTGGTCGGCTTCGCGGGTGGAGCGCTTGCGGTAGTTCTCGTACTCCGCTGCCATGCGCAGCAGCTGGTCTTTGGCCTGTGCAGCGTTGGCTTCGGCCGCGTCCAGCTTTGCCTTGACGGCTTCCAGCTCACGGGCCTTCTTGTTGAACCAGCCGCCATCCTTCTTCTTGTCATCCTTCGGGTCGGCAGCTTCAGCAGCAGGTTCCTGTTCGGGTGCTGCCTGCTGGGCCTTTTCCTCGGGAGCCGTTTCGGGCTGCTCAGCTTCCTGAGCCGGAGCCGTCTTTTTTGCTTCTTCGCTCATTCCAGATCCTCCTTATAGATCACAGTCCGCCGCGGTACGGCAGCCTGCGGGGTGTCTTTTCGTTTGCCGCTCATGCCCTCGCCCAGCTGATCTGCAAAGTAATGCAGCAGCGGCATCAGTTTCTGGAAGGGCATCCGGGTGGGGCCGATCAATGCAATGGAGCCCCACAGGCCTCCGCCCACCAGATACCGGTCGCTCACGATGCACAGGCCCGGGATCTGCGGTTCCAGATCCTCGCCCAGCAGCACGCTCTCACTGCGTTCTGCCGGAGGTGCGATCAGGCCAGCGGCCTGCTCCTCGTCGTTCAGCAGTGTGAGGATGTCGCCCACCTTGCCGTCCAGCTGGGGCCAGTCCAGCAGGTACTGCTCACCGCCCAGAAATACATGGGGCTTGACGGAATCCTGCAGGATGGCAGCCGCTGCACTGATAACGGGCACCAGCTCCGGGTCGATCTGGCTGCACAGCTCTGCCAGCAGCCGGGTGGAAAGATCCACCGGCGCTACAAAGGTAAGGTTGCGGTTGAGCAGTGCGGCAAGTGCTGCCGCATTCTCGCGGGAAAGACCGGTGCGCACCCGTGCCACACGGGTACGAACGTAACCGGCCGTGGTAACGGCCAGCACAGCCGCTGCGCTGCGGCCCACCTGAACCACTTCATAGTGGGCGATGCACAGATCCTCGGCGCACGGGGTGCTGATGGCGGCGGTGCAGCCGCTGATGGCGGCCAGCGCCTTGGCGGCACCTGCGGCCAGCTTTTCCGGCTCATGGTCGAGGCTGGCGAAAACGGCTTCCACGCGGGCGCGGGTCACGCGGTCCAGCGGCTGGTCGTCCGTCAGCAGATTGTCGAGATAATAACGGTAGCCCTTGGCACTGGGGACACGGCCCGCGCTGGTGTGGGGTTGCTCCAGCAGGCCCAGCTTTGTCAGCGCCGCCATCTCATTGCGAAGCGTTGCGCTGGAAACTGCCATGTCAAAGTAGTTTGCCAGCACGCTGCTGCCAACGGGCTCGCCTTCGAGACCATACAGCGCCACGATCGCCTGCAAGACTCGCTGCTTGCGTGCATCCATCGTCATAGCGCCTGCCTCCTTTTTGCGTTCGCTTTGTTTGTTTAGCACTCCTTGTTCCTGAGTGCTAAGACCATTATAGCCAATTTTCCGGTGCTGTCAAGCCCCTTGGAAAAATGTTTTAAAAGATTCATAATTCTGTCATAAAGGGGTGTGAACTCCCTCAGTCAAAGCCTGCGGCTTTGCCAGCTCCCTCTGGGAGGGAGCCTTTGGCATGGTGGCACAGTTTCCGGCTCAAGCGCAAAGTTTGCGGGCGTGCCCGCTCCCCCTTGGGGGAGCTGTCGCGCAGCGACTGAGGGGCTTCAAATCGGCGGAGCCGGAAAAAACGGTTAAAAGATCTTCACGCCGAACAGGCGTGAATCTTCAGTTTTTTCCGGTGCAGCCCACCCCTTTGGGGTTAAAAGGGGCGAGCAGCCCCTTTTTTCGTGGCTCCAGCGCGTCGAAATCGCTGGCACTTTTCTGGTTCTCTTTTGGTGTCAAAAGAGAACATCCCCGGGCAGCAGTGTTTTAGTTTTCCCTCTTTTTCAGCCATTCGCGCAGTTTCGACCCCCATTCGTGCAGAATTTCTTTTGTTTTTGCCCAGTTTATGGTATATTTATAGTAACGAGACCCCCGTATAAAAACCACACGAAAGGAGCGAACCCCTATGAAAGCCAAACGCATTGTAAGCATCCTGCTGACCGGCAGTATGCTGCTGTCCCTGCTGCCGGTGTCTGCACTGGCAGCCGCCCCGGTGTTCGATGCACCCGCCCAGACCACGGCCAAAAAGGCTGCACCCCTTGTACAGGAGGCCGACGCCTCCCGCAGCACCGAGGAGGAAGCCGCCACCCGCAGCAGCCGTGATCTGGACGCAGAAAACGGCACCGCCGATAGCATTACCATCCAGCTGAACGCCGAAGGCAAGCCCGCAGACAGCGACGACCTTGAGCATTGGGTACATAGCGGTGTAACAAGCTATGACCTGAAATTGTATCAAGGCATCTTCACCCTGCAGCCCTCCTCGGAGGCCGGGGCGGAAAGCGCATTGCAGGACACTCTCTATATTTATAAAGATGCCGAATTTAACAGCGGCACCGTCGGCAGCACAACCTTCAACAACGGCACTATCTCCGGTGGCACCTTCCAAAAAGCGGTGCACAACGACGCCACCCCCAACAATCAGGGGTTCATCCTTGACGGCATCTTCAAAGAACAGGTGCACAACTGGGGCACCATCTCCGGTGGCATCTTCCAAGGGGAGGTGCACAACTGGGGCACCATCTCCGGCGGCACCTTTAAGGAAGCTGTTGAGGTATACGCCGACTCCAAGCCGGCTGGGATCGAGGGCGGGACCTTTGAAAAGGGTATGAAGCTCGAGAATTTTGGCTCTTCCATCACCATCAAAGACGGCCTGTTTGACGGCGAGGTTTCTGCCGCAGAAGGTTACTCCGGCATGCTTAGCATCAACGGCGGCTACTTTGTGAACAAACCCTCTCTGCCGGTAGGCAGCGACACCCGCTTTACCACGGTGAGCGATCAGGATGGCAGAGCCTTCCAAGTGCCTGTAAACAAAGGCTGGTCTGAAGGCTACGAAACGCTTTATGTGCCCAGCGGATCACCTGCGCAGCCCAACACCATTACCGTAAAGACCGCTGCCCCACTGACCGACTGCCTTGCAGGCGACGTATCCATTATGGGAACCGATAAAGTACAGCTAAATAATGACGGCAGTTACACCATTGAGGTATACCAGCCGACGTCCATCGTGCTGGTGACCGCGGAGCCCGCGCCGGGCGAACCCGGCGGCGAGCTTGACCCGGAGTTCTCCTCCGGCGCAGCCGCGCTCGGCATCGTGCTGGGCACTGCAGGTCTGGGTTATGTCACCTATGTCTGCGGTTCTTCCCTGTACCTGCACTATGTTTTGCCGGACGGCTTTATCCCCTCCACCCGGCAGGAGCTGGCCACCGTCCTGTGGACGACTGCCGGTAAGCCCGACCCCGTAAGCACCGCCCTGTATACCGATATCCCCGCTGACGCTATCGAGCAGCAGAAAGCCGCCCGCTGGTGCGCAGAGCAGGGTCTGCTCTCCGACCACGGCGAAACCTTTGGCCCGGACACCAAGGTGACCAATGCACGCATCATCCGCGCATGGAACAGCCTGAAAAAAGTGCCCGTGACCATCAAATAATCATCCTCACATTCATCCTTTCATGTACACCGCCGCCCGGCTTGCTTCCACAGGCCGGGCGGCGGTGTTTTCACTCTTCCATCTGCCTTGCCAGAAATGCCGCTGCCACATTCACGGCCTTGAGCTGGGCAGCATCCGGCGTGGCCGTGCGGTCTTCGGTCAGCAGGGCCACCACGCCGGTCACATCGCCCGCCGCAATGATGGGTGCGGCGCACAACACCACCCGGGGCGAGCCTTCGCAGGGCAGGATGCACTTTTCGGCAATGCCCTCGCTCTGGTACAACCTGCGGCCATCCATCAGCTTTTCCAGCGGCTGGCTGATGCTGCGGTCGGCCAGCTCCCGCCGGCCGGAGCCGCTCACCGTAAGGATACGGTCGCGGTCGGCCACCAGTGCGGTCAGCGCAAAGCTTTTGCTGAGCACCTCGGTATACTGGGCCGCTACTGCGTTCATCTCGCCAATGGGCGAATACTTTTTAAAGATCACCTCGCCGTCGCCCGTGGTGAAGATCTCCAGCGGGTCGCCGCGGCGGATGCGCTGGGTGCGGCGGATCTCCTTGGGGATCACCACCCGGCCCAGTTCGTCGATGCGGCGCACGATTCCTGTTGCTTTCATGTTTTTGCTCCTCCGTTTCCTTAAAAATGCCTGCAGCACTAGTATCTGTCAGGCCGGGCCATTTATACCTGCTGCCCCCGCGCAAAAAGACCTGCACGGAAAGCTGCCTCTTCGTTGCGTTTCCGGCAGGGTTCTGCTACAATGATACAAAAAGCCGTTTTCATAAGCACAGCACCCCGCTTATGAAGACAGATCCTAAAATTCTACTGAGAAAGGCAGGTGTCCGGATGCCGAACATCCTCATTCTGGGCGGCGGTGCCGCCGGTCTTGCAGCCGCGCTTGCGGCGGCACAAAGTGCCCCCGCTGCACAGGTCATTGTGCTGGAGCGCAACCCGAAGCCGGGCAAAAAGCTGCTTGCCACCGGCAATGGCCGTTGCAATCTGGATAACACCGGCATTGCGCCGGAGCTGTATTTCACTGCCGACCCGGCAGCACTTCGTCCGCTGCTGGATGCCGTAAATACCGCCGACCCGCTGCGCTGGTTCCGTGCGCTGGGGCTTTATACCCGCACCGACGAAGCGGGCCGGGTGTATCCGTACTCCAATCAGGCGGCGGACGTGCTGGCCCTGCTGGAGCATCACCTTGCACAGCACCATGTGCAGCTGCGCACCGGCTGCACCGTGCGCACCCTGAGCCAGAGCCGCAGCGGCTACGCCGTGCAGTTCGAGACGGCAGAGGGCTCTGCCGAAACGCTGCGCGCCGATGCCGTCATCTGCGCCATGGGCGGCGAGGCAGGGCCGCAGTTCGGCACCGACGGCTTTGGCACCCGGTTCGCCGCCCAGTGCGGCGGTGCACTGGCCCCGCTGTACCCCTGCCTGACCGCTTTGCAGTGTGCAAAGCCGGACAAGCGTCTGGCCGGCATCCGGGCCAAGGGCTGCGCCAGCCTGTTGGACGGCACCGATGGCCGGGTGCTTGCCCGGGAAATGGGCGAGGTGCAGTTCACCGAATACGGGCTTTCGGGCATCTGCATCATGCAGCTTTCGGGCCTGCTGGCCCCGGGGCGCGGGCCGAAGCGGCCTGTCGTGGCCCTCGACCTCTTCCCTGCTTTGAGTGAGACCGAGCTGGCCGCGCTGTTCGCCCAGCGGGTCGGACTGCTGGGCAGCGAGGCAGCGGAGTTCTGGCTGGGCTTGCTGCCCGCAAAGCTGGGCCGGGCTCTCTGGGCTGACGCCGGTCTGCCTGAAAACGCCCGCGCCCTGCCCGCCTCCGCGTGGCCGAAACTCGCCGCCACGGCCAAGTGCTGGCGGTTCGAGGGCTTGACGCCCTGCGGCTGGAAGCAGGCTCAGACCACCGGCGGCGGCCTCTGCCTCAACGAAATGGACGAGCGGTTCCAGTTCCAGGGCTGCCCGGGCCTTTACTTTGTGGGCGAGACGCTGGACTGCGCCGGCAGCTGCGGCGGGTTCAACCTCCACTGGGCTTTTGGCAGCGGCCTGGTGGCCGGGCGCAGTGCGGCAAAGCCTGCCCGGCCACCAAAGCCCTCAAACCCCAAAAAGAAACGCTGATACCACAAAAGGGCGTCCGCTTATGGCAGACGCCCTTTGTTTTGCTGTTTTTTATTCGTTGACTGCATGGCCGCCCAGAATCTCCAGCTCTGCCAGTGCTTCCGCTTCCCGTGCCTGCTTGGCTTCCTCGGCAGCTTCCGCCTCCTCGGCTTTCTGGTACTCGGCAAAGACCGACCACATGGGCGGGATATCTTTCCCATTCACCTTGCGGTCGAGATAGTTTTTCGTGATCTGCACCACCGTGCCGGAGAGTGCCAGCACCGCGAGGAGGTTGGGGATCATCATCAGGCCGTTGAACGTGTCGGAGAGATCCCACGCAAGGCCCAGCTTCATGGTGGCACCCACCACCACCATGCCCACGAAGATCACTTTGTAAACACGGGTGCCTTTC
>OLCJ01000194.1_pt1 | contig 18721 bp, 18 predicted proteins | sample 1607861 | NCBI WGS metagenome assembly OLCJ01 (sample SAMN02674697, study PRJEB24791) | human gut metagenome, SKBSTL033 | isolation source: stool | host: Homo sapiens | place: USA | reverse complement strand
CGTTGGCACCCTGGCAGGCTGCGGCAGCAGCGCTTCCAGCAGCACCGCCGCTTCCGGCGAGGCAGCATCCAGCACTGCCGCCAGCGAGGTGAGCAGCGAGGAGGCTGACGAAATGGCAGCAAAGAACGTGGCAGACCTGATCGATGCCATCTATGTGCAGGAGCGCAATGAGGATACCGATGCCCAGTGCGAAGCCGCCAAGGCTGCATGGGATGCCCTGACCGACACCCAGAAGGAACTGGTGGAAGGTGAGAACGCCGACCCCGACTACTTTGGCCGTGACACCGGCGATGCTTCCAAGGACGATGCCCGCAATCAGGACGACATTGGCGACAACGAGCTGCTGGTGGTCTCCTTCGGCACCTCCTTCAACGACAGCCGCGTGAAGGACATCAAGGGCATCGAGGATGCTCTGCAGGCCGCATACCCGGATTGGTCTGTGCGCCGCGCATTCACCGCACAGATTATCATCAACCATGTGCAGGCTCGTGACGGCGAAAAGATCGACAACATGCAGCAGGCCATGGACCGCGCTGTGGAAAACGGCGTGAAGAATCTGGTCGTCCAGCCCACCCACCTGATGCACGGTGCTGAGTACGACGAGATGATGGAAATGATCGACACCTACCGCGACAAGTTTGAATCTGTCGCTGTGGCTGAGCCCCTGCTGGGCGAGGTCGGTTCCGATGCCACCATCATCAATCAGGATAAGGAAGACGTTGCCAAGGCTGTCACCGCTGCTGCCGTGAAGGAAGCCGGCTACGACAGTCTGGATGCCGCTGCTGCGGACAAGGTCGCCTTTGTCTTTATGGGCCACGGCACCTCGCACACCGCAAAGGTGAGCTACAGCCAGATGCAGACCACTATGCAGACTCTGGGCTACGACAATGTGTTCATTGGCACCGTTGAGGGCAAGCCGGAAGAGACTGCCTGCGAGAACGTGATCGAGGCTGTTAAGGCTGCGGGCTACACCAAGGTCATCCTGCGCCCGCTGATGGTGGTTGCCGGCGATCACGCCAACAACGATATGGCCGGTGAGGATGCCGACTCCTGGCTGAGCCAGTTCAAGGCTTCCGGTGCTTTTGACAGCATCGACTGCCAGATCGCTGGTCTGGGTGAGATCGAGGATGTCCAGAAGCTGTATGTCGCCCACACCAAGGCGGCGATCGATTCTCTGAACGGTTGATCAAACGAACCCTCTCCGTCTCGCGGCCGCTTTGCGGCATCCGGTGGAGAGGGTTCATTTTTTATCTGAACAATGGTATAATAAAAGCTGATTTTTTATAATGTAGAGGTATTTCCTATGAAACGCGTTTTTTCCTGTGTTGTCGCTGCCTCTCTGGCACTGAGTCTGCTGGTGGGCTGCGGCGCTTCTTCCACGGCATCTTCTGCAGCTTCCAGCGCTGCCAGCTCGGAGGCTGCTTCTTCCGTGGCTTCTTCTGCCGCTGAGACCGCCGCTTTGCCGGATGGTGTGTATACCGCCGAGTTTGACACCGACAGCAGCATGTTCCACGCCAACGAAGCCTGCGACGGCAAGGGCACCCTGACCGTGGAAAACGGCCAGATGACCTTCCATGTCAGCCTTGCTTCCACCCATATCGTCAACCTGTATCTGGGCAAGGCTTCCGATGCCGCCGACCACGAGGCCGACTGGCTGCAGCCCACCACAGATACCGTCACCTATTCCGACGGCACCTCGGAGGAGGTGTACGGCTTCGATATTCCGGTCTCTGCTGTGGATGCCGACTTTGATCTGGCCATTCTGGGCACCAAGGGCAAGTGGTACGATCATGTCGTCAGCGTGCGTGATGCCGTGGAAAAGGCTGCGGAAGCCGAGACCCCGGCAGACGGCACCTACACCTGTGAGGTGACGCTGGAGGGCGGCTCCGGCCGTGCCACCGTGGAGAGCCCCGCAGCCCTGACCGTGGCGGATGGCAAGATGACCGCCACCATCGTGTGGAGCAGCCCGAACTATGATTATATGATCGTGGACGGCGAGAAGTATTTGCCCACCAACACCGAGGGCAATTCCACCTTTGAAATTCCGGTATCGGCGCTGGATACCGCACTGGATGTCACCGCCGACACCGTTGCTATGAGCACCCCCCACGAGATCGAGTATACGCTGACCTTTGATTCTGCAAGTCTGAAGGCTAACGATTGAGAATGCCCTCCGCTCACGCTCTGGGCATACTCAGCGGAAAATCAATTTTTTATTTCGCGTTTGTCGCGGCCCCGACGCTTGTCAGGGCAAAGCCCTTCCATCTGCTATCGCAGATCGCTCGCCTGCTTGAAAGACCCACTGGGGCTTTCATTGCTGCGCAACCGCAGGGCCGCTCCAAACGCCTTTTCACAAGAGGGGTCGGAACGACAAACGTCCGGATATTTGAATGAAAATCACTCGCAACCAATTTCTGAAACTGATCCCCGCTGCGGCGCTGACGCTGACCGGCTGCGGCAGCAAGGCTCAACCTGCCAATACGGAAAGTCTTACTTTCTCCCATCATTACAAACTGGACTATGCACAGCAGTTCACAGCGGACTGCTATGAGGGCGGCTATACCATGCTGACCATCGCGGAGTCGGATGCACGGTTCCTTGTTGTGCCGGAAGATGCTGCGGAGGTGGACGGTCTGCCTGCTGATGTGACTGTGCTGCGCCAGCCGGTGGAGAATATTTATCTGGTCTCCACCTCGGTGATGGATCTGCTTTTACATCTGGACGCACTGGACAGCGTGGCCTTTTCCGGCACCAAGGCCGAGGGCTGGTATCTGCCTGCGGTGCAGCAGGCCATGGAAGAGGGAAAAATCGCGTATGCAGGCAAGTACAGCGCCCCGGATTACGAGCAGATCCTGGCAGCGGGCTGCCGCCTTGCCATTGAGAATACCATGATCCTGCACACGCCGGAGGTAAAGGAACAGCTGGAACACTTTGGCATCCCGGTGCTGGTGGAGCGTTCCAGCTACGAGAGCGACCCGCTGGCCCGCATGGAGTGGATCAAGCTTTACGGCATCCTGCTGGGCAGGGAAGAACAGGCCGAGCAGGTGTTTTCCGCGCAGGAGACGGCCGTTCAGCCCATCCTCTCGCAGGAACCCACGGGAAAAAGCTGCGCCTTTTTCTCGCTGACCACCAACAACCTTGCCACTGTGCGCAAGGGCAGTGACTATGTGGCCCGCATGATCGAGATGGCGGGCGGCAGCTATGTCTTTGCGGACCTGACGGACAATGGCAACAGCCTTGCTACCATGAACCTGCCGCTTGAGGACTTCTATGCAGGTGCAAAGGATGCCGATGTGCTCATCTACAACAGCGCCATCGAGGGCATGATCGCATCGGTGAACCAGCTGACCGAGCGTTTCCCACTGTTGAACGAGTTCAAAGCGGTGCAGAACGGTCAGGTGTGGTGCACCACCCAGAGCCTGTTCCAGCAGAGCATGGAGCTGGCAGACCTGATCGTGGACATGAACCGGGTGTTTACCAAGGGCACACCTGCCGCCAGTACCCTGAAATTCCTCACCCATGTGGACTAAAGAAGGAAAATTTTACAGAAAGGAAAGCCTATGACCCGTACCAGACGCCTTGCAGCCGCCTATATTGCCCTTGCGGCAGCCGTGGCTGTGCTTTTTGCGCTGAACCTGTTCTGGGGCAGCGTATCCCTTGCACCGGGAGCGGTGCTGACGGCACTGCTGGGCAAGGGCGGTGATGCGCTTGCGGGGAACATCATCCTGCAGCTGCGCCTGCCCCGCGCGGTCATGGCGGCGCTGTTGGGGGCAGCCCTCAGCGCGGCAGGCTACCTGCTGCAGACTTTTTTTGCAAACCCCATTGCCGGGCCATTTGTTATGGGCGTTTCCAGCGGCGCAAAGCTGGCGGTGGCCCTGACCATGGTGGTGTTTCTGGACCGCGGGATGCTGACCAGCTCGGCCACGATGATCGCGGCTGCCTTTGCGGGTGCCATGGCTTCCATGGCCTTTGTGCTGGCGGTGGCCCGGCGGGTGCAGCGCATGAGCATTCTGGTCATCTGCGGTGTGATGATCGGCTATATCTGCTCCGCCATCACCGATATCGTGGTGGCCTTTGCGCAGGATTCCAACATCGTCAATCTGCACAACTGGTCGCAGGGCAGCTTTTCCGGCGTGACATGGGCCAATGTGCAGGCCGCGGCACTGGTGGTGCTGCCTGCGCTGGCGGCATCCTTTCTGCTTTCCAAGCCCATGGCCGCCTACCAGATGGGCGAATCATATGCCCGCAGCGTGGGCGTGAATGTCAAGCCTTTCTCGGCAGCGCTGGTGCTGCTATCTAGCCTGCTGGCGGCCTGCGTCACCGCCTTTGCGGGGCCGATCTCCTTTGTAGGCATCGCGGTGCCGCACCTTGTCAAGCAGCTGCTGGGCAGCGCAAAGCCGCTGCATGTGCTGCCGGGGTGCTGCTTGGGCGGTGCGGCTTTCTGCCTGTTCTGCGACCTGCTGGCCCGCAGTCTGTTCGCGCCCACGGAGCTGTCCATCAGCTCGGTCACGGCCGTGTTCGGCGCACCGGTGGTCATCTGGCTGCTGGTGCGGCGCAATTCAGAGCGGGAGGGCGCATGATGAACGAAAAAGCACTTTGCACTGCGCGGGAGCTTGCCATCGGCTACGGCAAGACACCGCTGCTCTCGGATATTTGCCTCGGGGCGCAGCCGGGCCAGATCCTGACCTTGATCGGGCCGAACGGCGCAGGAAAATCCACCCTGCTCAAAACGCTGGCGGGCCAGCTTGCCCCTATGGGCGGCACAGTGCTGCTGGCGGGGAAGGATCTTACTGCCTATACCGGTACCCAGCGGGCGCAGAAGCTGGCTCTCATGGCTCCCCACAGCCGCCGGATGGAGCTGACCACCTGCTTTGACTTTGTTTCGGCGGGGCGCTATCCCTACACCGGACGGCTGGGCATTTTGTCTGCCGAGGACAGGCAACAGGTGCACAGAGCTTTGGAGCTGGTGGGTGCGGCGCAGCTGGCAGACCGGGATTTTAACCGCATCAGCGACGGCCAGCGCCAGCGCATCCTGCTGGCCCGGGCACTGTGCCAGCAGCCGGAAGTGATCCTGTTGGACGAACCGACCTCTTTTCTGGATATCAAGGGCAAAATTGAACTGCTCACCATTTTAAAGGAGCTGGCCCATACCGGTCAGCTGGCGGTGATCCTGAGCCTGCACGAGCTGGAATTGGCCGAAAAAATAGCGGACACGGTGGTGTGCGTTTCGCCCGGTGGTGTTTCCGGCGTGCTGACCCCGGAACAGGCGTTTCAGCCGGAGAACATCCGCACCCTGTACGGCCTGACCGAACAGCAGTACACGGCTCTGTTCGGCACACCGGAGCCGGAAGCCGAAAAGGCACCCGCCGGAAAACCGCAGTTTGAGCATTACGTCCGCAGCGGGCAGAAGCTGCTGCGCTGCGGCTATACCACCGGAACCTGTGCCGCGCTGGGGGCTGCCGGGGCGGCGCGTCTGCTGCTGACCGGCCGCGAACCGGAAACGGTGGCTCTGCGCACGCCCAAGGGCATTGTGGTGGAGGTGGCACCCATTTACTGCCGCAGAACGGATGCCGGTGCGGTATGTGCCATCCGCAAGGACGGCGGCGACGATGTGGACGTGACCACGGGCCTGCCGGTGATTGCATCGGTGGTGCTGGAACCGGATGCCCCCGGCGTGCGCATCCTTGGCGGCGAGGGGGTGGGCCGGGTGACGAAGCCCGGCCTTGACCAGCCCGTAGGCGAAGCCGCCATCAACCATGTGCCCCGCCAGATGATTGCCGAAGCGCTGGAACGGGAAGCTGAAAATGCTGCCTACACCGGCGGCTTTGCGGTGACCATCTCTGTGGAAGGCGGTGCCGAGACGGCAAAGCGCACCTTCAACCCGCACATCGGGGTGGAGGGCGGGCTTTCCATTCTGGGCACCAGCGGCATCGTGGAACCCATGAGCCAGCAGGCCATTCTGGATACCATCCAGCTGGAAATGAATCAGGCCGCACTGCGCGCAAAAAATGCCCCCGGCCCCCGGCGGCTGGTGCTGGCCCCCGGTAACTACGGGCTGGACTATCTGGCCAGCGCTCTGCCGCAGTTCGAGCGGTTCCCGGTGGTCAAGACCTCCAACTTCATCGGGGATACGCTGGATATGGCTGCCACGGCCAAATTTGAGGAAGTGCTTCTGGTAGGCCACGTGGGCAAGCTGGTCAAACTGGCGGCAGGGGTCATGAACACCCATTCCCACACGGCGGATGGCCGTGCCGAGGTGTTCTGTGCCCATGCGGCGCTGTGCGGGGCCCGGCGCGAAGTGTGCGCTGCCCTGATGGATGCCGCCACCACGGATGCCTGCCTTGACATTCTGGACGGCGCACAGCTGCGCGGCCCGGTGCTGGAAAGCATCCTTGCCGCCATCCAGATGCATCTGGACCGGCGGGCAGGCGGGGCCTTCCGGGTGGGCGTGGTGCTGTTCTCCAACCAGCACGGCCCGCTGGGCGAGACAAAAACGGCAAAGGAGCTGATGCAGGAATGGCAGAACTGAAAGGTACATTTTACGGTGTCAGCGTCGGCCCCGGCAACCCGGAGCTGATGACGCTGCAGGCTGTGCGGCTCATCCGGCAGTGCCCGGTGCTGGCCGCGCCGCAGACTGCTTCCGGCCAGATGCTGGCGCTGGACATCGCCCGCAGTGCGCTGGGAGAAGCGCTGGACGGCAAGACCATCGTCCCGCTGTACTTTGCCATGAGCCGTGACCCGGCTGCGCTGGCGGCTTCGCACGAAAAAGCCGCCGCCGCGGTGCGGCAGTATCTGGATGCCGGGCAGGACGTTGCCATGCTGAACATCGGTGATGTTTCCATCTATGCCACCTTTGGTTACCTGCAGGAGATCTTGCAGGCCGGGGGTTATGCCACCGCCATGGCGGCAGGCGTGCCCAGCTTTTGTGCGGCGGCGGCGCGGCTGAATGTGCCGCTGACCGGCGGCATGGATACGCCGCTTACCATTGCGCCCGGCGGCTGGACAGACCGCGTGCTGGAAATGCCCGGCACCAAGGTATTGATGAAAGCCGGCAGGCAATTGCCTGTCTTATTGGATACCCTGCAGCAGGCAGATAAGCTGAAAAAAAGCGCACTTGTGTGCAACTGCGGTCTGCCGGACGAGCGGGTCTACCCGGATCTTTCCCTTGAGCGGCCGCAGGAACAGGCCGGTTATTTTGCCACCGTTTTGGTAAAGGAGTAACGTTATGGTACATTTTGTTGGTGCAGGCCCCGGCGCACCGGACCTCATCACCCGGCGGGGCGCGGCCCTGCTTCAGAAAGCCGACTGCATCATCTATGCGGGCAGTCTGGTGAACCCGGCCCTGCTGGGCCTTGCAAAGGCAGACTGCGCCATTTATAACAGCGCTGAAATGACGCTGGAGCAGGTGCTGGATGTGATGCGGCAGATGGAAGCTGCGGGTAAGATCACCGTGCGCCTGCACACCGGCGACCCCTGCCTTTACGGTGCCATCCGGGAGCAGATGGATGTGCTGGATGCCGAGGGCATTCCCTACGATGATACCCCCGGTGTGTCCAGCTTCTGCGGCGCAGCGGCGGCACTGAACGCCGAGTACACCCTGCCCACCGTCAGCCAGACCGTCATCATCACCCGCATGGAGGGCCGCACCCCGGTGCCGGAAAAAGAAAAGCTGGCAAGCCTTGCCGCCCACGGGGCAACGATGGTCATTTTTCTATCCATCGGCCTTGTGGACAAAGTACAGCAGGCGCTTCTGGCAGGCGGTGCCTATACGCCGGATACCCCGGCAGCGGTGGTGTATAAGGCCACATGGCCGGAAGAAAAAACGGTTCGCTGCACCGTAGGTACGCTGGCGGAAAGCGTTCATGCAGCGGGCATCACCAAAACGGCGCTCATTGTGGCAGGCGGCTTTCTGGGCCGGAATTATGAGCGCAGCAAGCTCTACGACCCGGCCTTTACCACCGAGTTCCGCAAGGGGACAGACCAGTGACCCGCGCCTATCTGGCCTTTACGGCAAAGGGCCTTGCACTGGCCCAAAAACTGGCGGCGGCATATCCCGGCAGCGTGGCCCGCTGCGGCCATGAAGCCGGGCAGGTGCACCTTGCCGATTGGACGGCCCGCCAGTTTGCCGGGAGCGATGCCCTTGTTTTTGTAGGTGCTGTGGGCATTGCGGTGCGGGCCATTGCGCCCCACTGCCGCAGCAAGGCGTCGGACCCGGCGGTGGTGGTACTGGACGAATGCGGCCGCTTTGCGGTGCCGGTGCTGTCCGGTCATCTGGGCGGTGCCAATGACCTGGCCCGTGCACTGGCCGCCGTGTGCGGAGCCGTTCCGGTGATCACCACGGCCACCGACGCCCACGGCATTTTTGCGGTGGACGAGTGGGCAAAGCACCAGAATTGCACCGTGCTGGAGCCGGAGCGCATCAAGCTTGTCAGCGGTGCACTGCTGGCGGGCAAAACGGTGCAGTTCGCATCCGACTGGCCTATTGCGGGTGCACCGCCTGATGGGATCACGGCGGGAGATGCCCCGGACTTTGCCCTCACCCTCTGCCCGGCGGGAGATGCGCTGCATCTGGTGCCGCGCATCGGCGTGCTGGGCGTGGGCTGCAAACGCGGCACCAGCGCCGAAACGCTGGCCGAAGCCTTTGCAGCTTTCTGTGCCCAGAACCGCCTTGCGCCGCAATGCATCACGGCGGCGGCAAGCATCGACTTAAAACAAAACGAGGCGGGCCTGCTGACCTTCTGTAAGAGCCACAGCTGGCCGGTGCAGTTTTTCACAGCGGAACAGCTGCGTGCCGCCCCCGGCAGCTTTACGCCTTCGGCCTTTGTGCAGAGCGTTACCGGCGTGGACAATGTCTGTGAACGGTCGGCAGTGCTGGCCGCAGGCGGGACACTCGTTTTTCACAAATATGCCCATACCGGCGTGACCTTTGCGCTGGCCGTGCGGCCCTATGCCCCGGACTGGAGGTGGCAGAATGTTTGACCCGATGGAATTTGAGATCGACGAACCGGAAAAGGTAGTCTACGTGGTGGGCATTGGCCCCGGAGATGTTTACTACCTGACGCAGGAAGCCCGGAATGTTCTGGAACACGCAGATGCCATCTGCGGCTATAAACTTTATCTTGACCTGATCGAGCCGGAGTTCCCATGTGAGGAATATTATTCCACCGGCATGACCAAGGAAATCGACCGCTGCCGCTGGGCGCTGGAAAAGGCGAATACCGGCAGGCGCGTGGTGATGGTGTGCAGCGGCGACGCAGGCGTTTACGGCATGGCCAGCCCTGTGCTGGAACTGGCGCAGGATTACCCGGACGTTGCCGTAGAAGTGGTGCCCGGCCTTACGGCCGCCCTCAGCGGCGGGGCTGTGCTGGGCGCGCCGCTGGCCCACGATTTCTGCGTGATCTCCCTTTCCGACCGGCTTACCCCGTGGGAGGTCATCGAAAAGCGGCTGGCCTGCGCAGCGCAGGGAGATTTCTGCGCTGCACTCTATAATCCTTCCTCCAAGGGCAGGCCGGACTACCTGCAAAAGGCAGTGCGCATCCTGCGCGCAAACGGCAAGGCGGATGATACCGTCTGCGGCCTTGTGCGCAACATTGGCCGCGAGGGCCAGAGTGCCCGGGTGCTGACGCTGGCCGAGCTGGAAAACACGCCGGTGGATATGTTCACCACCGTGTATATCGGCAACAGCAATACCCGCGCCCTTTCGGGCCGGATGGTCACGCCGCGGGGGTACCGTAAGTGAAGGCGGTCGTGTTCAGCGGCACCACCGAGGGCCGCCGCTTCTCCAAAAAGCTGGCAGAGCTTGGCGTTGCGGTAACGGTGTGCGTGGCAACGCCGCTGGGGGCCGAGGAGCAGGGCGAAATGGCGGGCATCACGGTGCACGCCGGGCGGCTGCAGCCGGATGCCATGGCGGCATTGCTGGCGGGAGCTGATCTCTGCGTGGATGCCACCCACCCTTATGCAGTGGATGCCACCAGGAACATCCGCGCTGCAGCGGTGCAGGCGGGCGTGGAATACCGCCGCCTACTGCGTGCGCAAAGCCCCTTGCCGCCCGGCTGTGCGGTGTTTGAAACAGCAGCGCAGGCTGCAGAATATCTGGCCGGGACAGAGGGCAATATCCTGCTTGCCACCGGTGCCAAGGAGCTGGCTGTGTTTGCCGGGCTGGAACCGGCGCGGCTTTACCCGCGCGTCCTGCCCACGCCGGAGGGCATTGCCGCCTGTGAAGCGGCCAATGTCCCGCACCGGAACATCATTGCCATGCAGGGGCCGTTCAGTCTGGCGCTGAATAAGGCGTTGATAACACAGTTCCAGATCCGGTACCTCGTCACCAAGGACGGCGGCGCAGCGGGCGGCTTTGCCGAGAAGGTGCAGGCCGCTGCCGATACCGGCGCACAGCTGGTGGTGCTGCGCCGCCCGCCGGAAACTGGCGAGACGGAAACACAAATTTTAGCGTATTGCAAGGAGATTTTGCAATGGTCACACTGATCGGCATGGGCAGCGGAAAATGGGAAGCCCTTTCGGCGCAGGCGCAGCAGGCTGTGCGCAGCGCGGGCCTTGTGTTCGGTGCAAAGCGGCTGCTGGCGGGCCTGCCTGCAGACAGCATGGCCCGGCAGTTCGCGCTCTACCAGCCCGCTGACATTCTGGAAACACTGGCACAAAACCCCGGGCAGGATGCTGCCGTGCTTTACAGCGGCGATACCGGATTTTACTCCGGTGCGTCCGGTCTGCTCACGCCGCTGCGGGCGCTGGGCATCCCCGCGCGGGTGTATCCGGGCGTTTCCAGCATCCAGCTGCTTTCAGCGGCGCTGGGCCGACCGTGGCAGGACTGGAAGCTGGTCTCGGCCCATGGCTGTGCCTGCGACCCGGTGGCCGAGTGCATGATGAACCGTTCGGTGTTCTTCCTCACCGGCGGCACTGAAACGCCCGCCTCTCTGTGCCAGAAGCTGACCGATGCCGGTATGGGCGAAGCCCACGGCGTGGTGGGCGAAAACCTTGGCACCGAAGCGGAAGCCATCCGCTACGGTTCTGCTGCAGAGCTGGCGGGGCAGAGCTTTGCACCACTCAGCGTGCTTCTGGTGGAAAACTTTGATCTGCCGCAGCTGCGTGCGCCGGGCTTCCCGGACGAAAGCTTCATCCGGAGCGAGGTGCCCATGACCAAGCAGGAGGTGCGCGCTGCTGCGCTGGCAAAGCTGGCGGTAATGCCCACCGACACTCTGTGGGATGTGGGCGCAGGCACCGGCAGTGTGAGCGTGGAGCTTGCGCTGGCGGCACCCAAAGGCCGCGTTTACGCCGTGGAGTGTGAACCGGATGCCTGTGAACTGATCCGTAAAAACCGGGCAAAGTTCCATGCTTGCAACCTCATCCTCATCGAGGGCCGCGCACCGGATGTGCTGGCAGACCTGCCTGCGCCGGATGCCGTGTTCATCGGCGGCACCAAAGGCGGCATGGAAGCCGTGCTGGATGAAGTGCTCGGCAAGAATCCGAACGCACGCATCTGCATTTCGGCCATTGCGCTGGAAACGCTGGGCGCTGCCATTGCCGCCCTCACGGCCCGGGGCCTGACCGCAGAGGTAACGCAGATCGCCGTCAGCCGCACAAAACCGGCGGGCCGACTGCACCTGCTCATGGCCAATAACCCCATCTTCCTCATTACGGGTACACGCAAATGATGCAATTCCTCATCGCCGCGCCTTCTTCCGGCAGCGGCAAGACCACTGTTGCCTGCGCAGTGCTGGCGGCGCTGAAAAAGCGCGGGGCCGACCCCTGTGCGTTCAAAAGCGGGCCGGACTACATCGACCCCATGTTCCACCGCTCGGCTCTGCAGGTGGACAGCCACAATCTGGATCTGTTTCTTTCCAACAGGGATATGGTGCGGGCCATTTTTGCCCGCTATGCCGCCGGGCATGGTGCCGCCGTGTGCGAGGGCGCTATGGGCTTTTATGATGGTCAGGGCCTGACCACCCGTGCCAGCGCTTGGGAACTGGCGGATACGCTGGGCCTGCCGGTGCTGCTGGTGGTACAGCCCAAGGGTGCCAGCGTGACGCTGGCCGCACAAATTCAGGGCCTTGTGAGCTTCCGCAAAAACAGCCATGTTTCGGGCATCCTGCTCAATGATTGTTCCGAAAAGCTGTATAAAATGCTCAAGGCCCTGCTGGAAAGGGAGACCGGCCTGCCGGTGCTGGGCTATCTGCCCCATTTGCCGCAGGCAGCGGTAGAAAGCCGACACCTCGGCCTGAAGACTGCAGATGAAATTGCCGACCTGCAGGAAAAGATCGCCCTGCTGGCCGATGCACTGGTGCTGGATTGGCAGCGCCTTGCCGTGCTGACCGAAAAGCCTGCGCCGGAAGCTTTGCCGGGAGCAGCTGCACCCACATCCGTCCGCATTGCGGTGGCAAAGGACGAGGCGTTCTGCTTTACCTATGCCGAAACGCTGGACGCACTGCGGGATGCCGGGGCGGAGCTTGTGCTTTTCAGCCCGGTGCAGGATGCGGTTTTGCCGGAAAATATAGGCGGGCTGTATCTGCCCGGCGGCTACCCGGAGCTGTACGCCAAAACTCTGAGTGAAAACAAAACCATGCTGGCTTCCATCCGGCAGGCCGTGCAGGCGGGCCTGCCCACAGCGGCCGAATGCGGCGGCTTTTTGTATCTGGGCCGGAGTCTTGAGGATGCCGACGGTAAGGTGTGGCCCATGGCAGACGTTCTGCCGGGCGATGGCATCCGGGTGGGAAGGCTGGTGCGCTTTGGCTATGCCGAAATGACCGCCAAGGCGGACAGTATGCTCTTCTGCGCCGGAGAAACGCTGCCCATCCACGAATTCCACCACTGGGATTCCACCGCAAACGGCACTGCATTTACTGCCTGCAAAAACGAAAAAATGCAGTGGGAATGCGGCTTTGCAAACGAGAATTTCTATGCGGGCTTCCCGCATTTATACTGGGCGGGCACGCCCCTGCCGGGCCGCTTTGTGCGCGCGGCAGAACGATACAGCAAAACAAAAGGATGACCAAAATGACCGAAACGGAACTGAATGCACTTTTGGCGGGTATCACCCCGGCCAACGAAGCTGCCCGCGCGGCGGCACACGCCCACTGGGCCAGCCTTGCAAAGCCTCTGGGCGGGTTGGGCCGGCTGGAGACCATGCTGGAGGATGCCGCCGCCCTTACCGGCAGTGCGGAGCTTGATCTTTCCCGCCGGGTGGTGGTGGTGCTCTGCGCGGATAACGGCGTGGTGGCGCAGGGCGTGAGCCAGACCGGGCAGGAAGTGACCCGTGCCGTGGCCGAAAACCTTGCCATGCGGCGCACCAGTGTGTGCCAGATGGCCCGCACGGCCCACTGCGATGTTCTGCCCGTGGATATGGGCATGGCAGGCGAACCGGTGCCCGGCGTGCGCAGCTGCCGCATTGCCGCAGGCACGGCGGATTTTACCCAAGGCCCTGCCATGAGCCGGGCCGAGGCCGTGCAGGCCGTTGGGGAGGGCATTGCCCTTGCCCGGGAACTGGCAGAGGATGGCTACAGGCTCATCGCCACCGGTGAAATGGGCATTGGCAATACCACCACCTCCAGCGCGGTGGCGGCAGTGCTGCTGGGCCAGCCCGTGGAGCTTATGACCGGGCGCGGTGCGGGCCTCTCGGACGAAGGGCTTGCCCGTAAGGTGGATGCCATCTGCCGCGGCATCCTTTGCAATGAGCCGGACCCGGAAGACACATTGGATGTTCTTGCAAAGCTTGGCGGCTTTGATATCGCGGGCCTGTGCGGTGTGTTTCTGGGCGGTGCACTGGCCGGTGTGCCGGTGCTGGCAGATGGCTTTATCAGCGGAGTGGCCGCGCTGTGCGCCGTGCGGCTGTGCCCGGCGGCGGCAAAGGCTGTGTTTGCAAGCCACTGCTCGGCAGAGCCTGCCGCGCGCATCGTGCTGGAAGCACTGGGCAAGGCACCCATCATTACGGCGGGGCTGCATCTGGGCGAGGGCACCGGCGCGGTGGCCAGCATCCCGCTGTGGGATATGGCGCTGGCCGTATACGGCGGGTGCTACTCCTTTGCGGAGGGCGGCATTGCGCCGTATACGCCCCAATGTTGACGCTGGTTCTGGGCGGCGCGGCCAGCGGCAAAAGTGAATATGCCGAGAGCCTTGTGCTGAAAACCACCGGCCCCCGCTACTATCTTGCCACCATGCAGGTGTGGGATGCCGAGTGTGCCGCCCGGGTGGAAAAGCACCGCAAAATGCGGGCCGCAAAGCAGTTTGTGACGGTGGAGTGTCCCTTGCATCTGGACAATGTGCGCCTGCCTGCGCGGGGCACCGCCTTGCTGGAAGACCTGGGCAACCTTGCGGCCAACGAGCTGTACGACCCGGCGGGAGCAGGGGAAAACGCGGCCAAAGCCATCCTGCACGGGCTGGAAAGCCTTGCAGCCCAGTGCGAAAACCTCATCGTTGTTTCCAACGAGGTGTTCAGCGGCGGGGCCGACTATGCCGGTGACACAGGCCGCTATCTGCTGGCACTGGCGCAGGTAAACAATGCCTTTGCCGCCCGGGCCGACAATGTGGTGCGGGTGGTATGCGGCATCCCAGTCTATCATAAAGGAGTGGAAAAATGATCGTTTTGCAGACCATCGCGGTGGCTTTTGCCATGTTTTCGGCCATCCCGGTGCCGCAGTTCGACTGGAACGAAAAAAATATGCGCTACGCCATGTGCGCCTTCCCGCTCATTGGTGTCGTTATTGGTGCGGCGTGGTGTGTGTGTGGCGCGTTGCCCCTGCCGGGCCTTGCCAAGGCGGCAGGCTTTGCGCTGATCCCGGTATGGATCACCGGCGGCATCCATCTGGACGGCTATGCCGACACCTGCGATGCCCTTTCCAGCTACGGCGACCGAGAAAAGAAGCTGGAAATATTAAAAGACCCCCATTGCGGTGCTTTTGCGGTCATCCGACTGTGCAGCTATTTTCTGGCTTATTTTGCCCTGTGCACCTGTGTGAGTTTTACACCCCGCGTGGGTGTGCTGTGGGTTCTGGCACTGGTGCTGGAACGGGCGCTTTCGGGCCTTGCGGTGGCATCGTTCCCCATGGCAAAAAACACCGGTCTTGCACACACCTTTGCCACTGCAGCAGACAAAACTGTGGTGCGCCGGGCGCTGGCGGTGCTGGCCGCAGTGCTGTGCGTGGGCATGGCGGCGCTGGGCGGCTGGGCGCTGGTGCTGGCAGCGCTGGCGGTGCTCTGGCGCTACCATGCCGTGAGCCGGAAACAGTTCGGCGGCATCACCGGCGACCTTGCCGGGTGGTTTTTGCAAAAGGCCGAGCTCTGGATGCTGGCGGCGCTGTGTGCCTGCCAGTGGGGAGGGCTGCTATGATCTTTATTACCGGGCCGCTCTACAGCGGCAAGCGCACCTTTGCGCGGAACTTCCGGGGCAGCGTCATCGCCGATGTGCAGGACGCCGCTGCGGAAGTCCAGACCCCGGAGCAGCTCGAAACGCTGGCCCGGGAGCTGGCGGAATATGATATTGTCATCGCCACCGAGGTCGGCGGCGGTGTTGTCCCGATGGATGCTGAGGAGCGCGCCGGGCGGGAGGCCGCCGGACGGCTGGCCTGCCTGCTGGCAGAGCGCGCCGACTGCGTGGTGCAGATGTTCTGCGGCATCCCCACGGTTTTGAAAGGAGAATTGTCTCAATGCTGATCTATCTTCTGCGTCATGGCCAGACGGAATACAACGCCCAGAAGCGTTATCAGGGCCAGCGCGACATCCCGCTCTCACCCGAAGGCGCTGCTCAGCTGCGCCGGGCAGATTTTGACCCCGATGTGGTCTATGTTTCCACCCTGCAGCGCACCAGCCAGACGGCGCGCATCCTGTTCCCGGAGGCAAAGCTTGTGCCGGTGGACGGCCTGAAAGAGATGTGCTTTGGCAGCTTTGAGGGCCGCAATTTCATCGAGATGGAAAAGGACCCCGAGTATCAGGCATGGGTGAAGGCCAACTGCGAAAGCCCCTGCCCGGACGGAGAGCGCAAGACAGATTTTTCAGACCGCATCTGCCGCACCGTGGCAGAGCTGATCGATAAAGCTCTTGCCGCAGGCGAAGAGCGGCTGGTCATTCTGGCCCACGGCGGCACCCAGATGGCCGCCATGGAGCGGTTTGCCGTCCCCCACAGGGACTATTACGCATGGTGCGGGCCCAACGCGGGCGGCTTTGTGCTGGATGCAAAGGACTGGACGGAAAAGCATCTGCTGTATCTCGTGAAGACCGTCCAGTACACAAAGGAGAGCAAGGCATGATCCTTCAGGCAGTTGTCGGCGGCTTTGTGCTGGACGCGCTCTTTGGCGACCCGGCGTGGCTGCCGCACCCGGTAGTGCTTATGGGAAGATGCATCTCCCGGCTGGAAAAATTCCTGCGCGCCCGCCTGCCCGGCACCCCGCAGGGCGAGCTGCTGGGCGGTGCCGTGACGGCGTTCTGCCTGCCGGTGGGCACCTTTCTGGTCACGAGCCTTGTGTGTCTGGCGGCGGCAAAGCTCAGCCCGTGGCTGGGCCTTGCGGTGCAGATGTTCTGGTGCGGGCAGGCGCTGGCGGCAAGGGGCCTTGCGCAGGAGAGCACAAATGTGTATAACGAGCTGGTTCGGAACGACCTGCCCGCCGCTCGCAAAGCCGTGAGCCGCATCGTGGGCCGCGACACCCAGAACCTGACCGCAGAGGGTGTGACCAAAGCTGCGGTGGAAACGGTGGCCGAAAATGCCAGCGACGGCGTCATTGCGCCGTTGCTGTATATGCTCATCGGCGGGGCACCGCTGGCGCTGACCTACAAGGCTATCAATACCATGGACAGCATGCTGGGCTACAAAAACGAGAAGTATCTTTACTTTGGACGCGCAGCCGCGAAGCTGGACGATGTGGCCAACTACATCCCCAGCCGCATTGCCGCCCTTTTGTGGGTGGCCGCTGCGGCCTTTACCGGCAACGATGCCAAGGGTGCATGGCGCATCTGGCGGCGGGACCGGCACTGCCACGCCAGCCCCAACAGCGCCCAGACCGAAAGCGCCTGCGCCGGTGCACTGGGCGTGCAGCTGGCCGGCCCGGCTTACTATTTTGGCGAATATTACCCCAAGCCCACCATCGGTGATGCCCTGCGCCCCATTGAGCCGCAGGACATCCTGCGCGCCAACCGCATGATGTATGTGGCAAGCGGCTTTGCGCTGGCATGGGGTGCAGCAATACGGGGGTTCCTTGCATGAAACAATTGACCCATGGCGGCGACTGGGCGGGCTATCGCGCCGAGTTTGGCCGCGACCCGCTGGATTTTTCGGCCAATGTCAGTCCGCTGGGGCTGCCGGAAGGGGTGGCAAAGGCCATTACGGCAGCGCTTGCCACGGCCGACCGCTACCCCGACCCGCTGTGCCGGGCCCTGCGTGAAAAACTGGCTGCGGCTGAGGGAGTGCCCGCCGAATGGCTGCTGTGCGGCAACGGCGCGGCAGACCTCATCTTCCGGCTGGCGCTGGCTGCAAAGCCCCGCACTGCACTGGTAACGGCCCCCACTTTTGCCGAGTACGCCACCGCCCTTGAAACGGCAGGCTGCACGGTGGAACGGCATTTTTTGCGGGAAGAAAACGATTTTGCGGTAACGAAAGATCTCCTGAACGCGGTGCACCCGGGTACAAATATGGTGTTCCTCTGTCAGCCCAACAACCCCACCGGCCAGCTGGCAGAGCCTGCCCTTGTGGAAGCGCTGCTGCGCAGATGCGAAGCCGTGGGTGCGGTGCTGGCCGTGGACGAATGCTTTCTGGATTTTCTGCCGGAGGGCGAAGGCCTTTCGGCAAAGCATCTGCTGAAAAACAGCAAAAAACTGATTATTTTAAAAGCCTTCACCAAGCTTTACGGCATGGCAGGCGTGCGTCTGGGCTATTGCCTGTGCTCTGATACAGAGCTGCTTGCCCGGATGCGGGCAGCGGGCCAGCCGTGGGCGGTTTCCAGTCTGGCACAGGCGGCGGGCATTGCTGCGCTGGACGAGACGGAATATGTGGCGAAGGTGCGTGCATTGATCGAAGCACAGCGGCCTGTGCTGGCAGACGGCCTGCGGGCGCTGGGCCTGCGGGTGATCGAGGGCCGGGCTAACTATCTGCTGTTCCGAGCGCCGGAAGCGCTGGGCGAAGCGCTGCGCCGCAAGGGTGCGGTACTGCGCAGCTGCGGCAATTATCCGGGCCTTGATGCCAGCTGGTACCGCACCGCCGTGCGCACGCCGGAGGAAAACGAAAAGCTACTGAAAATCATGCGGGAGGTGCTGAAATGAGCGAAAATAAAAAAGCCAAGTGCATCATGGTACAGGGCACGATGAGCGGCGCGGGCAAAAGTTTATTATGCGCGGCGCTGTGCCGCATTTTCGCGCAGGACGGTCTGCACACCGCACCGTTCAAAAGTCAAAATATGGCGCTGAACAGCTTCGTTACCCGTGACGGCTTAGAGATGGGTCGCGCACAGGTCGTACAGGCGCAGGCGGCGGGTGTGGAGCCGGACGTGCGCATGAACCCCATTTTGTTGAAGCCGAGCAGCGATGTCGGAAGTCAGGTCATCGTGAACGGCGAAGTGCGCGGCCAGATGAAAGCTTCGCAGTATTTCAAGATGAAAAAATCACTCATTCCCGATATTCTGCGCGCCTACAACAGCCTTGCAGAAGATTTTGACGTTATCGTCATCGAGGGCGCGGGCAGCCCGGCGGAGATCAACCTGAAAGCGGATGACATCGTGAACATGAGATCGGA
>OLCJ01000193.1_pt1 | contig 18767 bp, 17 predicted proteins | sample 1607861 | NCBI WGS metagenome assembly OLCJ01 (sample SAMN02674697, study PRJEB24791) | human gut metagenome, SKBSTL033 | isolation source: stool | host: Homo sapiens | place: USA | reverse complement strand
CAACTTCAACATCCTTGTCTCGGGCCAGCCCCGGGTCATGGGCGTGCGGGAAATTTTGCAGGAGTGGACGGCGTTCCGGATGGAGTGCGTCCGCCGCCGCACCTACTACGACCTCCACGGCAAGGAAAAGCGGCTCCACCTGCTGCAGGGCCTTGCCGCCATCCTGCTGGACATCGACAAGGCCATCCACATCATCCGCACCACGGAAGAAGAGACTGAAGTGGTCCCCAATCTGATGATCGGCTTTGGCATCGACGAGGTGCAGGCGGACTATGTGGCCGAGATCAAGCTCCGCCACCTGAACCGTGAGTATATCCTCAAGCGGACCAGCGAGATCGAGCAGCTGGAAAAGGACATCGCGGACCTGAACGACGTGCTGGCAAAGCCCGCCCGCATCCGCCGCATCATCATCAACGAGCTGAATGAGGTGGCCAAGAAGTACGGCCAGCCCCGCCGCAGCGAAATTCTCTACGACCTGCCCGAGGAGGAGAACGGTGCCGAGGAAGAGACCGTGCCGGATTACCCCGTCACCGTCTTCTTTACCCGCGAGGGCTATTTCAAAAAGATCCCGCCGCAAGGTCTGCGCACCGCCGGTGCCCATAAGCTGAAAGAAGGCGACGAGATCGTGCAGCAGATCGAGACCCGCAACAACGTGGAAGCGCTGTTCTTTACCGACAAGCAGCAGGTGTACAAGGTGCGTCTGGCAGAGCTGGAGGACGGCAAGGTGGCTCAGATGGGCATTTTCATCCCGGGCCGTCTGGGCATGGACGAGGGCGAGAACGTGCTCTCCATGGTGATCACCAGCGACTACAGCGGCTTTATGCTGTTCTTCTTTGCCAGCGGCAAGTGCGCGAAAATTCCGCTCAGCTCCTACGCCACCAAGCAGAACCGCCGCAAGCTGCTCAAGGCCTACTGCGACAAGGAGCCGCTGGCAACGCTGCTGTTCCTGCCGGAGGAGACCGAACTTGCCATCCGCACCAGCGCCAGTCGGATGCTGTTGGTGGGCACGGCGCAGATCGCGGCCAAGGCCACCCGCGACAGTCAGGGCGTGGCAGTGGTTACTTTGAAAAAGAACCAGACCATCGCTTCGGTGGTGCCTGCGGACACGCTGGAGCTGGCGAACCCCCACCGCTACCGTGTGCGCAGCCTGCCCGCTACCGGTGCGCTGCTCCGCGCCGAGGACGAGGGCGAGCAGATGAGCCTGCTGTAAAAAAACTCCCCCAGTCTCGCATTCGCTCGACAGCCCCCTCTAGGATGGGGCCTTTGGCATGGCGGCAAAGCCTCTGGTTGAATTGCAAAGTATCCGGTTTCGCCAGAGGCTCCCTCTCCGAGGAAGCTGGCACGGCGTAAGCCGTGACTGAGGGAGTTCAAGCAGTAGCGGAGACAATTTTAAATCGTTTCTATATAAAAGAGGAAACTGCAATGCAAAACATCGACCTGATCTGTGTGGGCAAGCTGAATGCCAAATATTTCGCCGAGGGCGTGGCCGAGTACCAGAAGCGCCTTGCCGCCTTCGCGTCCTTCCGCATCATCGAGCTGCCGGAGGAAAAGATCGAGGAGAAAAACGCCTCGGATGCCGTGGTAAAAAAGGCACTGGACAAGGAGGGCAAGGCCATCCTGTCCAACGTGCGCAAGGGTGCTGCCATCGTGGCCATGTGCATTGAAGGCAGGCAGATCTCCTCCGACGAGCTGGCCCAGTTCCTTGCCGACCGCGCAAACAGCGGGGCAGGGGATGTGGCCTTTGTGATCGGCTCGTCCCACGGCCTGTCCGATGAGGTGAAAAAGGCCGCTGCCCTCAAGTTCAGCATGGGCCGCATCACCATGCCCCACCAGCTGGCCCGCCTTGTGCTCACGGAACAGATTTACCGTGCCTGCACCATCAATGCAGGAATGAAATACCATAAATAAGTGCAAAAACCGGTCTGTTCCCCAAAGCAGGCCGGTTTTCGGCTTTACAAGCGGAGCAAAACATGGTACAGTAAAGATACTGTGCTTTCCCTTTGAAAAGCACGCCCGGCAGTGGGGAAAGCTGCCGGAACGATACAACAACGACACGGCAAACCAGCCGCGGACGGAAAGGATGTACTACAATGGAACAGAGCGAAAAGACCCTTGATATGATCGTCAATCTCTGCAAGAACCGTGGTTATGTGTTCCCCGGTTCCGAGATCTACGGCGGTCTGGCCAACAGCTGGGACTACGGCCCGCTGGGCGTCGAGTTCAAGAACAATGTCAAAAAGGCATGGCTGAAGAAATTCGTGCAGGAGAGCCCCTATAATGTGGGTCTGGATGCAGCCATCATCATGAACCCTCAGACCTGGGTGACCACCGGCCACGTCTCCAGCTTCTCGGACCCCCTGCTGGACTGCCGCGCCTGCAAGGCACGCCACCGCGCCGACAAGCTGATCGGCGAGGAGCACCCCGAGGTGAACGTGGATGCCATGAGCTTTGACGAAATGGATGCTTTCATCGCAGAGCATGAGGACATCGTGTGCCCGGTGTGCGGCAAGCACGATTTTACCCCCATCCGCAAGTTCAACCTGATGTTCAAGACTGCCATCGGCGTTACTGAGGATAGCTCTTCCACCTGCTATCTGCGTCCTGAGACCGCACAGGGCATCTTTGTCAACTTTGCCAACATCCAGCGCACCACCCGCCGCAAGCTGCCCTTCGGCGTGTGCCAGGTAGGCAAGGCTTTCCGCAACGAGATCACCCCGGGCAACTTCACCTTCCGCACCCGTGAGTTCGAGCAGATGGAGTGCGAGTTCTTCTGCAAGCCCGGCACCGATCTGGAATGGTTCGCTTACTGGAAGGACTATTGCGAGAACTGGCTGCTGAGCCTTGGCATCAAGAAGGAGCACCTGCGCCTGCGTGACCACGAGCCTGCAGAGCTGGCCTTCTACAGCCGCGCTACCACCGATATCGAGTACGCCTTCCCGTTCACCGACTGGGGTGAGCTGTGGGGCATCGCGGATCGTACCAACTATGACCTGACCCGCCATCAGGAAGCTTCCGGCAAGAGTCTGGAGTACTTCGACAGCGAGACCAACGAGCACTACATCCCCTACGTCATTGAGCCGTCTCTGGGCTGTGACCGTGTGGCTCTGGCTTTCCTGTGCGAAGCATACGACGAGGAGCACCTGACCGACAGCAAGGGCAAGGAGGATATCCGCACCGTGCTGCATCTGCATCCGGCTCTGGCTCCCTACAAGTGCGCTGTGCTGCCCTTGAGCAAGAAGCTGGGCGAGAAGGCCATGGAGATCCGCAACGAGCTGAGCAAGTACTTCATGGTGGATTACGACGATACCGGTTCCATCGGCAAGCGTTACCGCCGCGAGGACGAGATCGGCACCCCGTACTGCATCACCGTGGACTTTGACACCGTGGGCGACGAGGCCAAGGGCATTGCTGCCGACAACTGCGTCACCGTCCGTGACCGCGACACCATGGAGCAGGTGCGTATGCCCATCTCCGAGCTGAAAGCTTATATCGAGAGCAAGATCGAGTTCTGAGAAAATTTCGCTTTCAGGCGATAAAAAACAGCCCCGCCGTTGCAATTTCGGCGGGGCTGTGCTATAATACAAATAAAGAAAGTGCTGTCTGGCAAACGGTCAGTACCTTTCCGGCGCGATAATCAAAAGATGACCGCTCAGGTTTGGACGCTGAGGGCGGTCATTTTTTGTTATTGAAGATCTTCCACGCGATATCGAAAATGCCAAAGCTCACGGTTGCAAGCAATGTGAGCAGAGCCAGAGTTTCTAAAAGCGTCATGAAGCATCACCCCCTTCGCTGCAAAGCGTCGGGGTACGACAAAAATGTTCGCCTTCCCGACGCAGGGCCGAAAAGGCATAGACCGCCTGCCGTATGTAGACAGCACTCTCAAAAGACAGTATAACAGACGTTTCCTGCTTTTTCAACAGCGGGAGGTGTCTGTTTTCTTTTTACTGGACAGAACGGCTTGTACCGGGTATACTGAAAAACAGAAAAATATGATTTTTACACCGCAGGAGGTTCTACCGTGGAAAACTTTGATGAACTGCTGAAAAAATATGCCGATTTCATCGTCCGGGTGGGGGTGAACCCGCAGCCCGGACAGACCCTCATCATCAACTGCCCACTGGAGGGCGCGCCGCTGGCGCGGCTGTGCGTGCGCAGTGCCTACGAAGCCGGTGCCCGGGATGTGCAGGTGAACTGGAGCGATGACGCTGTGGCCCGCGCCCGCATGGAGCTGGGCAGCGAGGAGGCCCTGACCGACCTCAAGCCATGGCAGCTGCGCCGCTATCTTGACTATGCTGAGAGCGAGGGCGGCGTGTGCGTACTGCATCTCATTGCGGACGACCCGGAGCTGTATGCGGGCATTGACGGCAATAAGATCAGCCGGGTGAATGCCGCCCGCCGCGCCTTTATGGAGGAGTGGCAGGAGTACACCATGAACGACCGGGTGCAGTGGTCTATTGCGGCCCTGCCCAGTGTGCCGTGGGCAAAGAAGGTCTTCCCGGAGCTGGACGCGGATGCCGCCATGGAAGCGCTGTGGAAGCTGATCTTTGACGTGTGCCGGGTCACTGGTGGCGACCCGGTGAACGAGTGGCAGGCCCATATGGAGCGGCTCAGCACTCTGCGGGATAAAATGAACGCGCTGGACTTGGAAAGCGTGCATTTTGAGAGCAGCAATGGCACGGACCTGACCGTGGGTCTTGCGGATCAGGCTGTGTGGGAAAGCGCCGCCAGCAAGAGCGAAAAGGGCGTGGTGTTCCTGCCCAACATCCCCACGGAGGAAGTGTTCACTGCGCCCCACAAGGACAGGGTAGAGGGCGTTGTCTACGGCACAAAGCCCTATGTGTTCAACGGCCAGCTCATCAAGGACTTCCGTGTCACCTTTGAGAAGGGCCGGGTTGTGGACTACCACGCCGAGCAGGGACAGGTGCTGCTGGGCCGTCTGCTGGACGGCGACGAAGGCTCCCGCAGCATTGGCGAAGTGGCACTGGTGCCGGCAAGCAGCCCCATCAATCGCAGCGGCAAGCTGTTCTACAGCACGTTGTTTGACGAAAATGCCGCCTGCCACATCGCTTTTGGTGCCAGCTACCCCGGCACCACGAAGGACGGCACGGCGCTGACGAAGGAAGAGCTGCTGGCCCGCGGCATGAACCAGTCCCGCCTGCATGAGGATGTGATGATCGGTGCAGAGGACAGCCATATCACCGGCAAATGCCGCGATGGCCGCACCGTGGAGCTGTTCCGGGACGGCGTGTGGGTGCTGTAAAAGACCCTGCGGCGAAAAAAATCTGCGAAAATGCTTGCATAATCGCGGGATGTATGGTATATTCTAGTAGTACGATATAGTTTAACCTGAAACGTGGGCCGCAAGGTCCGCGTTTCTTGTTTGTTTGGAGGTTTTTTATGGCGAAGCAGTCTGGCGGCAACACCGCCCAGAGAGTCGAAGCGCTTGTCCGCCCCACCGTGGAGGGCATGGGCCTGCGCCTGTGGGATGTGGTCTTTGAGAAGGAAGGGCCGGACTGGTATCTCCGTGTGCTCATCGACCGGGACGGCACCATGGACACCGACACCTGTGCCGAAGTGTCCCACGCGCTGGACCCCATCCTCGATGAGGCAGACCCCATCGACCAGAGCTATTATCTCGAGGTGGGCAGCCCCGGCCTTGGCCGCAAGCTGACCCGCCCGGAGCACTACACCGCTGTACAGGGCCAGAAGATCAGCGTCAAACTGTACAAGGCCAACGAGAATGGTGCCAAAGAGTTTTCCGGCATCCTGACCTCCCGCGAGAGGAATACCATCACGGTGGAGACCCCGGCGGGCCCCGTCCGCTTTGAAGCCTCCGCCGCCAGCACGGTGCGCCTGTGCGACGACGAAGACCTGTTTCATTGAAAAGTAAAACCCTTTATCACATAGAGAGTAAATCATAGGAGGAACCCGAAAAATGGCAGCAGCGAACAATGAATTTTTTGAAGCTCTCTCCATGCTGGAGCACGAGCGCGGCATCACCGCAGAATACCTGATCGAAAAGATCAAGGCTGCGATCATCATTGCCGTCAAGAAGAACTATGAGGTGGAAGAGGACCACGTGAAGGTGGATATCGACCCCGCCGCGGGCCGCTTTGATGTGGCCCTGATCCAGGACGTTGTGGCCGACGAGGACTGGTACGACGAGCACTCTGAGATCGGCATTACCGAGGCACAGAAGATCCGCAAGAGCTACGAAGTGGGCGACCGCATTGTGACCCCCCTCAAGACCAAGGACTTTGGCCGCATCGCCGCACAGACCGCAAAGCACGTCATCCGTCAGGGCATCCGCGAGGCTGAGCGCAGCCAGCAGCTGAGCGAGATCCAGTCCCGCGCCCACGACATCGTGCAGGCCACCGTCACCCGCGTGGACCCCGAAAAGGGCATCGTGGCCGTGGATCTGGGCAAGGGCGGCGAGGCCATCCTGCCCCGCAACGAGCAGGTGCCCGGCGAGGTGTACACCGAGGGCCAGACCCTGCAGGTCTACGTTGTGGACGTGGTCAGCACTGAGCGCGGCCCCCGCGTTATGATCAGCCGCACCCACCCCGGCCTTGTCAAGCGCCTGTTTGAGCTGGAAGTGCCCGAAATTTTTGACGGCACTGTGGAGGTCAAGGCCATCAGCCGCGAGGCCGGTGCACGCACCAAGATGGCTGTTTGGAGCAAGGACCCCAACGTGAACCCTGTTTCCGCCTGCATCGGCGAGCACGGTGCCCGTGTAGCTGCTGTTGTGGAAAAGCTGGGCGGCGAAAAGATCGACATTGTGAAGTGGAGCGAGGATATCTCCGAGTTCATCTCCGCAGCACTCAGCCCGGCCAAGGTGGTCAAGGTGGAACTGCTGCCCGGCGAGACCCGTTCCTGCCGTGTGACCGTGCCCGACCAGCAGCTGAGCCTTGCCATTGGCAACAAGGGCCAGAACGCACGCCTGTGCGCACGCCTGACCGGCTACAACATTGATATCCGCCCCGAGAGCGGCTATTATGGCGAGGAAGAGCCGAAGAAGGAAGCCGAGACCGACACCGAGTAATTCCGGCGCAGATGGCCAAAGGAGGGAAACCGGATGGCACAGAAAAAGATCCCTTCCCGCCAGTGCATCGGCTGCATGACCAGCCGCCCCAAAAAGGAGCTGGTGCGTGTGGTGCGTGCACCCAGCGGAGAGATCAGCATTGATCTGGTCGGCAAAAAGCCGGGCCGCGGCGCGTATCTCTGCCCGAACCCCGACTGCCTGACCAAGGCAAAAAAGAAAAAGGCGCTGGAGCGCTGCTTTGAGCAGCCGGTTCCCGCCGAAGTTTACGAGGCTCTGGCCGCACAGCTGGCCGAAGCCGCAAAGGAGGCAGCAGCAAATGGCAAAGAAGAATAACACCCCCGCAAAGCCCAAGCTGCCGCCGGAGGAAGCGCTGTATCAGGCGCTGAGCCTGTGCCGCAAGGCGGGCGCACTGACCATGGGCTTTGATGCCGTGGAAGATGCCTGCGTCAAGAGCAAGGCATGGCTGGTGATGGTGGCAAGCGATGCCAGCGCCAAGACCGTGCAGCGCCTCGACTATTCTGTGGGCGATCTGGTGGATGTGATCACCATGCCGCTTACGCAGGATAAACTGGCCGATATCAGCCGCAAGCCTGTGGCTGTTTACGCGGTGACTGACCGCAACCTCGCAAAGCTCTGCTTTGACCGCCTGTCGGACTGCGGAGCAATCAAAAATGAGGAGGATATGACCGAATGATCGTAAAATATAAAGTGAGTGATTTTGCAAAGGACCTGAACCTTTCCGCCAAGAAGGTCCTGGATGAGCTGAACGCCATGGGCAGCACCGGCAAGAAGAACAGCTCCAATCTGGAAGAGAACGAGCTGAACTACCTGCTGGAAAAGTTCAGCAAGGATAACAGCGTGGCAAATCTGGACGAATTCCTGAACAGCGCCAAGGCCGCAAAGGAAGAGCCGAAGCCCACTGAGAAGAAGGCCGAGAAGAAGGCCGAGAAAAAGCCCGAAGCTCCCAAGGCGGAAAAGAAGCCGGAGCAGCCTGCCGCCAAAAAGGCAGAGCCTGCCCAGCAGGATAAGAACGGCAATAAGCATAACGAAAAGAAGAACGAGCAGCACAAGAAGCGCGAGGAAAAGACCGTTTCTCTCAGCGAACTGGCTCGTGAGACCGGTGCCAAGGCATCCGCTGCTCCGGCACAGGCTGTGTCCGTGCGCCGCGAGGACAATCAGGTCACCGTGGATACCCGCACTGTGGATATGAACGTGGACCGCTTCGATGCCCGTTACGATGATCTGGCTTCCACCAAGAACACCGAGAACCGCCGCAAGCCCACCCCGCAGGGCAACAAGCAGAAGTTCACCCAGCGCGGCCAGCGCCAGCGCCAGCAGTTCCAGAAGGGCAAGCGCGAGACCGAGTTCGAGCGTCTGCAGCGCATCCAGCTGGAAAAGGCCCGCAGCGCACAGCTGAAGGTGATGATCCCCGACGAGATCACCGTGGGCGAGCTGGCTGCCCGCCTGAAGCAGCAGGCCGGCAAGGTCATTGCCAAGTTCATGCAGATGGGCGAGATGCACGCCATCAACGATGTGATCGATTTTGATACCGCTTCTCTGCTGGCAGAGGAGTTCCACGCAAAGGTCGAGCACGAGGTGCATGTGACCATCGAGGAGCGCCTGTTCACGCAGGAAGAGGATTCGCAGGAGGATCTGGTGGAGCGTCCCCCGGTGGTCTGCGTTATGGGCCACGTTGACCACGGCAAGACCAGTATTCTGGATGCCATCCGCAAGACCAACGTTACCGCAGGCGAGGCCGGCGGCATCACGCAGGCCATCGGTGCATATCAGGTCAAGGTCAACGACAGCCTCATCACCTTCCTGGATACCCCGGGCCACGAGGCGTTCACCTCCATGCGTGCCCGCGGTGCCAACATGACCGATATCGCCGTTCTGGTGGTTGCTGCCGACGACGGCATCATGCCCCAGACCATCGAGTCCATCAACCACGCCAAGGCTGCAAATGTCAAGATTATCGTGGCAATGAACAAGATGGATAAGCCCACCGCAAACCCCGAGCGCGTGATGGAAGGCCTGACCAAGTACGGCATCATCACCGAGGACTGGGGCGGCGATGTGGCCTGCATCCCGGTGTCTGCCCTGACCGGCATGGGCATCAACGACCTGCTGGAGCGCATCGTTCTGGAAGCTGAGGTCATGGAGCTGAAGGCAAACCCCAACCGCCGCGCCAAGGGTGCGGTCGTCGAGGCCCGTCTGGACAAGGGCCAGGGCCCCATTGCCACCATTCTGGTGCAGAACGGCACCCTGCACTCCGGCGACGTCATCATTGCCGGTACCGCTGTGGGCCGTGTGCGTACCATGCGCAGCGACAAGGGCATTCTGCTGAACGACGCCGGCCCCTCCACTCCTGTGGAGATCACCGGTCTGACCGCTGTGCCTGAGGCCGGCGACCTGTTCGAGGCCGTCGAGGACGAGCGTCTGGCCCGTGAGCTGGCCGAGCAGCGCATCGCTGCCGCCAAGGAGAAGCAGTTCTCCTCCTTCCAGAAGGTCACGCTGGATAACCTGTTCAGCCAGATGGCTCAGAACGACATGAAGGAACTGGCCATCGTGGTCAAGGCCGATGTGCAGGGCTCTGCCGAGGCTGTGAAGCAGAGTCTGGAGAAGATCTCCAACGAAGAGGTGCGCGTGCGTGTCATCCATGCCGGTGTCGGTGCCATCAGCAAGTCCGACGTGGATCTGGCCGATGCCTCCAACGCCATCATCATCGGCTTCAACGTCCGCCCGGACAATGTGGCCAAGGAAGAAGCTGCTGCCACCAAGGTGGAAATGCGTATGTACCGCGTCATCTATGATGCCATCAACGATGTCACCGACGCTATGAAGGGCATGCTGGCTCCCAAGTTCCGCGAGGTGTCTCTGGGCGAGCTGCAGGTCCGTCAGGTGTACAAGATCTCCAATGTGGGCACCGTTGCAGGCTGCCGCGTGACCAGCGGCAAGATCACCCGCGACAGCAAGGTGCGCGTGGTGCGTGACGGCATCGTGATCACCGAGGACGAGATCGCATCCCTGAAGCGCTTCAAGGATGATGCCAAGGAAGTGGCCGAGGGCTACGAGTGCGGCGTTACTCTGGCAAAGTTTGCCGACGTTAAGGAAGGCGACGTGTACGAAGCCTTCAAGATGGAAGAGTACCGCGATTAAGATCTGAAATATCCCTCTCCGTCATTGCTGGCGCAATGCCACCTCCCCCGAGGTGGGAGGTTTGCAGAGAAACGGAACGTTTGCCGTATCCACGCAAAAAGCTCGTCCCTCGGGAGAGCTGCCGAGCGAAGCGAGGCTGAGAGGGTTTTCTTTTATAGGGAGAAATACTATGTCTCAGAAGAATATGGGCCGTCTGGCGCAGGATATGAAGCGCGAGATCATTGCCATCATCGGCAGGCTGAAGGACCCGCGTCTGGAGGGCGGCCTGCTCACCGTCACCCGTCTGGATGTGACCCCTGATCTGGATGTGGCCAAGGTGTATGTGAGCGTGATGGGCCGCGAGGACGGCCCAAAGCCCGCCATCGAGGCACTGAACCGCGCGGCAGGCCATGTGCGCACTGAAGTGAGCAAGAAAATGCACATCCGCAAGGCTCCCCGCTTCATCTTCGTAGAGGATGACGGTGCCGCCTATGCAGCCCACATCAACGAGCTGCTCCGCACGCTGAACGTGAACGGCGACGCTGACACCGAAGCCAGCGCACCGGAGGAGACCGAAGAATAATTCCGCCTGCGGAAAGGATGGATCATGGAATGACAGAACAGTTGAATGTGCAGCAGATGGCCCAGCGCCTGATGACGGCGGACAACATTTTGATTCTGTGTCACAAAAACCCGGATGGCGATACCATTGGCTGCGGCAGCGCGCTGTATTGTGCACTGAAAGCACTGGATAAAAATGTGGCAGTGCTTTGCTCCGATGCCATTCCCAACCGGTATGCGTTTACCAACGCACATATGTTCAAAGGTGAGTTTGAGCCGCAGACGGTGGTAGCGGTGGATGTCGCCAGCGTGCAGCTGTTTGGAGAAAACAACGGTATGACGCAGTTCTCGCGCCATGTGGACCTGTGCATCGACCACCACGCAGGCAACAGCGGCTATGCCGACTTCACCTTGCTGGATGGCAGCGCCGCAGCGGCGGCAGAGCTGCTGTACGAGGTGATCAACGCCATGGGCGTTGCCATTACGCCGCACATTGCAGACTGCCTTTACACCGGCCTTGCAACCGACACCGGCTGCTTCCGATTCTCTTCCACCACGGCAAACACCCACATCGTGGCGGCAAAGCTCATTGAGGCGGGCTGTCATGTGGAAGAGCTGAACACCCTGCTGTTCGATACCAAGCCCCGTGAGCGCATGGAGGCCGAGCGCATTGCCCGCAACCATCTGGAATACTATCTGGATGGCCGGTGCGCGCTCATCTACCTCACCCGGGACGAGATCGAGCAGAGCGGGGTGGACCCGGCCGATCTGGAAGAACTGACCAGCCTGCCTGTGAGCATTGAGGGCGTAAAGGTGGGCCTGACTCTGCGGCAGCAGCCCGGCGGCAGCTACCGCATCAGCGTGCGCACCGCAAAGGGCGTGGACGCCTGCGCCATCGCCCGGCGTCTGGGCGGAGGCGGTCACAGCCGCGCTGCAGGCTGTGAGCTGCTGGGCAATCTGGAAAACGCAAAAAATGCAATTCTGGCAGAGGTGGAAGCCGAGCTGGACGCACCGCAGGAGGAAGCATAAATGCAGGGCATCCTGATCGTTGACAAGCCCATGGACTGGACCAGCTTTGATGTGGTGGCAAAGCTGCGCGGCGTGCTGGGCACCCGCAAGCTGGGCCACAGCGGCACGCTGGACCCCATGGCCACCGGCGTGCTGCCGGTGTTCTGCGGCGGTGCCAGCAAGGCAGTGGACCTGCAGCTGAACCACAATAAAAGCTACCGTGCGGTTTTAAAACTGGGCGCGCGCACCGACACCGGCGATGTGACCGGCACTGTGCTGGAAACGGCTCCGGTCACGGCGGGCGAAGGGGAACTGCTGGCCGTGCTGCCGCAATTCATCGGCCCGCAGATGCAGGTGCCGCCCATGTACTCGGCCATCAAGCTGAACGGTCAGCCGCTGTATAAGCTGGCCCGTGAGGGCGTGACCGTGGAGCGCAAGGCACGCCCCATTGAAATTTACAGCATCACCTACGGCGGCAGCCCGGCCGAAAATGAGTATGTGCTGGATGTAACGTGCTCCAAGGGCACCTATATCCGCACATTGCTGGAAGACATTGCCGCCGCCATGGGCCAGAAGGGCACCATGAGCGCACTGCGCCGCACCTCGGCGGGCGTGTACACCGAAGCCGATGCCCACACGCTGGAGGAAATTCTTGCCGCAAAAGAGCAGGGCATGGACGCGCTGGAAGCGCTGATGCTGCCGGTGGAAAGCGTGTTTGAAAGCCTGCCGCTGCTGGTGGTGGAGCCTTGGGTGGAACAGCATTTGTACAACGGCTGTCCCACCAGCCGGTATCCGGCAGCAGATGGCCGCTACCGGGTGCGCAATGCCGCCGGACAGTTTTTGGGCCTTGCCAATATCGTACAGGGTGTGCTGCGGGTGGAAAAACTGTTCGTAGAACGTAATTGAAAAAGGAAACAAAACCCATGCAGATCATTTCACAATTTGCACCGCTGCCGCTGGCGCAGCCGGAAAAAGGCACCGCAGTGGCAATGGGCTTTTTTGACGGCATCCACATCGGCCACCGTGCGGTGATCGAAAGCGCCGTGCAGTGGGCCAAAGAACACGATGCCGCCCCGGCGGTGTTTACCTTCAAGCTGCCGGTGGTGAATAAGATGAAGGGCAAGCGCCTGCTTTCCACAGCGGATAAGCATGCTCTGATCGCAAGCCTTGGCGTGGAGTATTACCTCACGCCGGACTTTGAGGAGATCAAGGGCCTGACCCCGGAGCAGTTCGTGCTGGGCATCGTGCGGGACTGCAATGCCCGTGCGCTGGTCTGCGGCGAAAACTTTACCTTTGGTGCCAAAGCGGCCGGCAACCCGGAGCTGCTGCGCACCCTCTGCGCTCCGTTGGGCGTGGAGGTGATCGTGGTGCCCATGGCGCAGTTTGAGGAAAAGCCGGTGTCTTCCACCCGCATCCGCACCGCGCTGGAAGGCGGCGACATCCCGGCAGCAAACGCCATGCTGGGGATGCCCTACGCCATCCGGTTCGAGGTGCAGCACGGTGCAGGTCTGGGCCATACGCTGGGGGTGCCCACCATCAACCAGCTGTATCCCGAGGGCTTTCAACTGCCCCGCAGCGGCATCTATATCACCCGCACCCACATTGGCGGGGTGTGGTACCCTTCGGCCACCGGCCTTGGCAGCCGCCCTACCGTCAATGATGATGCCACCAAGGTGACCTGCGAGACCTTTATCCCGGGCTTTTCCGGCGACCTCTACGGCACCGACCCGGTGGTGGAGTTCCACGCCTACCTCAGCCCCAGCAAAAAGTTTGATACGCTGGACGAGCTGCGGGCCTGCATCAACAACGCTGCAAAGCGTGCACAGGAATATTTTGCATAAGAAAAAGACCTGTCCTTCCGGAGATCCCGGAAAGGCAGGTCTTTTTTTACTGCTTATTCGTAGTCGATGGGTAAAGTGGGCAGACCGTTCAGTTCAAGGCCCGCTGTGTGGCCTGCAATGTACTGGTAATACCCCTGCGCCGCGATCATAGCGCCGTTGTCACCGCAGAATTTCAGCTCCGGCAGATAAACTTTTGCACCCAGCTTCTGGGCACCGTCGTTCACCAGCTGGCGCAGCCGTCCGTTGGCGGCAACGCCGCCTGCCAGACACACCTGCTTTGCGCCGGTGTCCGCTGCGGCCAGCAGCAGCTTTTCGGCCAGAATGCCCGCAATGCGGTCCTGAAAGCTGGCGGCAAGGTCGGGCACATTGATTTCTTCGCCCTTCATCTGGGCCTTGTTCACCTCATTGAGCACGGCGGTTTTCAGGCCGGAAAAGCTCACGTTGTACTTGCCGTCCACATGGGGCACCGGCAGGCGATAGGCCTTGGGGTTGCCGGTCTTGGCGGCATTGGCCACGCTGGGGCCGCCGGGATAGGGCAGACCCAGCGTGCGGGCCACCTTGTCAAAGGCTTCACCGGCGGCATCGTCCACCGTGTGACCAAGGATGTGGTAATGGGTGTAGTCCTGCACCTCCACAATGTGGCTGTGGCCGCCGGATGCCACAAGGCAGAGGAAGGGCGGCTTCAGTTCCGGGTGGGTGAGGTACAGTGCGGCAATGTGTCCGCGCAGGTGGTGCACCGGCACCAAAGGCTTATTGGCCGAGTAGGCCAGACCCTTGGCAAAATTCACGCCCACCAGCACTGCACCGATGAGGCCCGGCGCAAAGGTGACGGCCACAGCATCCACATCGTCGATGGTCTTGCCTGCATCCAGCAGGGCTTTTTTGACCGTAGCGCTGATAAATTCGCAGTGGCGGCGGCTGGCGATCTCCGGCACAACGCCGCCGTAAAGAGCCTGTTCTTTTACGCTGGTGGAAATGACGTTGCTCAGCAGGTGCCGGCCGTCCTCCACCAGAGCTGCGGCGGTCTCGTCGCAGGTGGATTCAATTCCCAAAATAATCATGTTTTAGTGGGCCTCCAGCCAGTTTTTGCCTGCGTGCACATCGGTGCTCAGGGGCACGGCATACTGCACGCAGCCTTCCATTTCCTCCCGCAGGATCTGCGCAGCCTTTTCGGCTTCAGCCTGCGGTGCTTCCACGATCAGTTCATCGTGGACGGTCAGGATCAGGCGGCTTTCCATCTTTTCGTTCCGCAGCCGCTTCCATACCCGCACCATGGCCAGCTTGATCACGTCGGCCGCAGTGCCCTGAATGGGGGTGTTGCGGGCCATGCGTTCGCCGCTGGAACGCACATTGAAGTTGCTGCTTGCCAGCTCCGGCAGAGCACGGCGGCGGCCGAACAGGGTGGATACATAGCCCACGGCCTTGGCGTCCGCGATGGTCTTATCCATGTAGCCGCTCACCTTGGGGAACGCGGCCAGATAGTTCTTGAGGAAGGCATCTGCCTCCTTCACACTCACGCCGATATCCTTGGCAAGGCTGTAAGCGCCCTTGCCGTACATGATGCCAAAGTTGATGGCCTTGGCAGAAGAGCGCAGCCGGGAGGTGACTTCTTCCTGCGGGATGCCGTAAATTTTTGCGGCGGTGCTGCGGTGGATGTCCTCGCCGTTCAAAAACGCCTGCTGCATGTGCTCATCGCCGGTAATGTGGGCAAGGATGCGCAGCTCGATCTGGCTGTAGTCGGCATCCACCAGCACACAGCCCGGCTTTGCAATAAAGTAGGCGCGCAGCTGGCTGCCCAGCTCGGTGCGGATGGGGATGTTCTGCAGGTTGGGGTTATCGGAGGAAAGCCGTCCGGTGCGGGCCTCGGTCTGGTTGAAGGTGGAGTGGATGCGGCCATCCTCGCCAATCACCTTCAAAAGGCCCTCCACGTAGGTGGAGTTCAGCTTCTGGTAGGCGCGGTACTGCAGAATGTCCTCCACCAGCGGGTAATCCCGCAGGCTTTCCAGTGTTTCGGCATCCGTGGACCAGCCGCGCTGGGTCTTTTTGCCGTGGGGCAGGCCCATGGTGTCAAACAGCATTTCGCCCAACTGCTTGGGGCTGTTGGGGTTGAAGCTGGCGCTGCCGGTCTCCATGTGGATGCGGGTGAGCACCTGCTCCAGCTCAGTGCGCAGCTTTACGCCGAACTGCTCGATGCCGTCTTTGTCCACCAGCACACCGGTGCGGGTCATATCGGCCAGCACCTGTGCCAGCGGGAACTCGATCTCATTGTAAAGGCTGTCCTCTCCGCAGGCAGTGATCTCGGCCTTCATCTTGCAGAACAGGTCTGCAAGGCGGCCTGCATCCGGGTAATCGGCACAGGTAAAGGCAGCAGCGGCGCGGTAGCTGGCGGTCAGCTCGCTGATCTGATACTTGGAAGCAGAAGCGTCCAGCAGGTAGGCGGCAAGCTTGCCATCCCACACGATGCTGCTGCCCCAGCCGCCTGCGGCCATGGCCTTGGCATAGAGGGGCGCTGCATTGAACACTTCCAGCGTTACGTCTGCGTTGTCCAGCAGGCGCATAAGGTCGGCATTCTCCAGCGGGTAAACGGTGCAGTCCTGCACGGCGTACCAGCTCTCCGGCTGCAGCATCACGTTGCGGGTGCCCTGCTTGCCCATCACGGCCGGGCGCGATGCCACCAGATAGGTGCCGGAAGGAGCCAGCGGCAGGGCTTCCAGCTCTGCTTCAGCCAGCTCGATGCCGTCCTCTTCTTCTGGGGCGGCAGGTGCAATGCCGTCCAGCCCAAAGCGAGGGATCAGAGAGTGGATCTCCAATTCCTGCAAAAGGCGCACGGCCTCGGCTTTGTTGCCCTCGCCCACGGCATAGGTACCCTCGGCCGTGTCGATGGGTGCATCGGTGCGGATGGTGCCAAGGGTGTGGCTCAGCTGGGCCATCTCGCGGCATTCCAGCAAATGTTCCCGCTGTTTGGGCTTGATGAGCTTATCGTCGATGTGCTCGTACACGCCTTCCAGCGTGCCAAAGTTCTGCACAAGGGTCAGGGCGGTCTTTTCACCAATGCCCTTCACGCCCGGAATATTATCCGAAGCATCGCCCATCAGGCTCTTCACCTCAATGAGCTGTCTGGGCTGGATGCCGTATTTTTCCTGAATGGCGTCCACGTCCATCGTCACCGTCTTGCTGCGTCCCATGACAGTGGCGGCAAGCAGCACAGTGGTGGTGTCACTGACCAGCTGCAGGCTGTCCCGGTCTCCCGTAGCAAGGAAGCAGTCGTCCTTCCGGGCGGCGCAGGCAGCGGCCAGCGTGCCTAGGATGTCGTCGGCCTCCCAGCCCTCGGCCGTCACGGCGCGGTAGCCCAGGTCGGCCAGAAGCTCTTTCAGCACCGGCATCTGCTGGGCCAGCTCTTCGGGCATGCCATGGCGGGTGGCCTTGTAGCCATCGTACATTTTGTGGCGGAAGGTGGGAGCCTTCAGGTCAAAGGCAACAGCCACCTCGTCGGGTTCGCACTCCTTAAGCAGGGAGAGCAGGATATTCAGAAAGCCATAGATGGCGTTGGTGTATCGTCCGTCCTTGGTGGTCAGCAGCTTGATGCCAAAAAAAGCACGGTTGGCAATGCTGTTGCCGTCAATGACCAGTAAACGCATAGTCGTGTTCCTCCATTGCATTATTACACATTCTGCATTATACCACAAAACCGTGCCCAGCGGGGGATTTTTGCGTAAAAAAGAGAGAAAGCCGCCAACATGGTTGACGGCCTTCCCTCTTACTCCTCGATGCGGATCGCGCTTACCGGGCAGGCGTTGGCTGCGTCCACAGCCTGCGGCACCTCCTCCGGTGGGATCGGCCCGGGCTGGGCCACGGCCAGCGTGCCTTCCATCTGGAACACGGCGGGGCAAAGCCCGGCGCACTGGGTGCAGCCAATGCACAGATCAGGGTCAACATATGCGTTCATAGAAAAACCTCCTTCTGATAATGCCCTGCGGGCAGTATGGCCCATCCGGCTGCGAATTATGCCTATGCAGAGGGCACAGGATGTGGTACAATAAAAATTCAGGAGGGTACAGACCATGAATATTCAGATCTTTGGCACAAGCAAGTGCTTTGATACCAAAAAGGCCCAGCGCTATTTCAAGGAGCGCGGCATCAAGTTCCAGATGATCGACCTCAAGGAAAAAGAGATGAGCCGCGGCGAGTTCGAGAACGTGGCCCGCGCTCTTGGCGGCTGGGAAAAGCTGGTGGACCCCAATGCGAAGGACAAGCAGACCATTGCACTTCTGGACGCACTGGTGGACTGGCAGAAGGAGGACAAGCTGTTTGAGAACCAGCAGCTGTTTTTAACGCCCATTGTACGCAATGGCCGCAAGGCCACCGTGGGCTACCAGCCCGATGTCTGGAAGACCTGGGAATAACCACGCGCTTTCACAAAAAATCCACGGCCCGGGTTTTGCACCTGCGGGCAGATTGTGGTATACTGTGGAGTGCAGAAAACTTACATTCTTGGAGACGATACCCTATGAAAAATTATATGACCCCGGAAGAGCACGCCCGGCTGCACCGCCGCCGTGCCCGGCAGGCCCTTGGGCTGCTGGTGGCGGTACTGGTGCTGATCGGCGCGGTGACGGTGCTGCGCTCCGGCGTGCGTGCCGTGGCAAAGCTGTTTGACGATACGGCCCAGAAAGAAGAATATGAAGATAAGCTGGAGGGCCTTGTCCTGTTTGACCCGCTCCCCTTTGACGGCATTGAAAATATCGACGACCTGACCCTGCGGGAGGCTGCTGTCTGGGGCTGTGTGTATAACATCCAGGAGACCCAGGGCAATTTTGACCACTACAACACCGACCCGGACACCGAGCAGCTGCTGATCCCCTCGGTGGATGTGGACGCCTACCTGGCAAAGCTGGTGGGCCCCAGCTTCAAGATGACCCACAAGAGCTTTGAGATGGACGACATGACCATCGAGTTCGACGAGACCACCCAGTGCTACAAGATCCCGGTCACGGGCAGCGTGGGCAGCTACCGCGCCACCGTGACAAAGCTCTTCAAAAAGGGCGGCAAGCTCCACGTCACGGTGGGCTACATCCCCACCCAGAGCGCGGACGACAGCATCCTGAACGCCTCGTCTGACACGCCCACCAAGTATATGGATTATCTCTTCACCCGCCAGAGCAGATCGGAAGAGCGTC
>OLCJ01000178.1_pt1 | contig 19779 bp, 15 predicted proteins | sample 1607861 | NCBI WGS metagenome assembly OLCJ01 (sample SAMN02674697, study PRJEB24791) | human gut metagenome, SKBSTL033 | isolation source: stool | host: Homo sapiens | place: USA | reverse complement strand
ACACGACGCTCTTCCGATCTCCAGCCCGGGGATGACTTTCTGCACCCGGCTCACCAGCAGATCCTGCCCGCCCAGCATCCGCTGGCGGAACTGGTTATTGTACCAGAGCACGGTTTCCCCCGAGAGGAGGACCACCGGCTGGGAGAGGGGTTCCAGGCTGAATTTTGTTTTCGATTTTGTAAAGTCGCCGCCACAGACCCAGCGTGCCAGCTGGCTGCGGAGGCGGTAGCGGAACAGGCCCATGCCAATGCACCAGGCCGCTGCCAGCACCACCAGTACCGGCCAGATGGCTGGGCGCTGCACCAGCAATACCAGCATCAGCAGGACACACAGAATCGCCAGACAGGCGGTGAGCATCTCCAAAGTCCATCTTGGTTTTTGTTTCATCAGATTATATGCCTCCTGGCGGGCCTGCTCCTGCACAGCAGGGCCCGGTCGATCAGACCTCCATCAGAATGGGGAGGATCATGGGGCTGCGCTTGGTACGGCGATAGATATAGCTGCTCAGCGCCTCGCGCACACGGGTCTTGACGCTGTTCCAATCCCGCACATGCTCTTCCACGCAGCGGTCCAGCGCCGATTCCACAATGCTCTGAGCACCGTCCATCAGGCTCTCGTTCTCGCGCACATACACAAAGCCACGGCTCACAAGGTCCGGGCCAGCCAGCACCTTGCCGGTCTTGCTGTCCACGGTGGCCACAATGATGACCAGACCGTCCTCGGACAGGTGCTTGCGGTCGCGCAGGACTACATTTCCCACATCGCCCACGCCCAGACCGTCCACCATGACGGCACCGGCCGTCACCGGCTCGCCCAGCTTCATCTCATCCTGACTGAGGATGACGTTGGAGCCATTCTCCGCAATGAGGATGTTGCTGGTGGGGATGCCGAGGCTTGCGGCGGTGAGGGCATGCTTTTTGAGCTGCTTGTACTCGCCGTGCACCGGCAGGAAATACTTGGGCTTCGTCAGGGTGAGCATGAGCTTCTGTTCTTCCTGACAGGCGTGGCCGGAAACATGCACATCGTACATGCTCTCGTAAATGACCTCTGCCCCCAGCAGCAGCAGACCATTGACGATTTTGGTCACGCTCTTCTCGTTGCCGGGAATGGGATTTGCCGAAATGATAATGAAGTCGCCGGGGCCCACGCGCACCTGACGGTGACTGCAGGATGCCATACGGGAAAGGGCACTCAAGGGTTCGCCCTGGCTGCCGGTGGTAATGAGCACTACCTGCTCCGGAGGATACTGGTTCAGCTCATCCACGCTGATGAGGGTGCCCTCCGGGATGTGCATATAGCCCAGCTCCTGCGCCATGGCGGTGTTGTTCACCATGCTGCGGCCGCTGAATGCCACCTTGCGGCCATCCTCCACAGCCAGATCGATGATCTGCTGCACGCGGTAGATGTTGGAAGCAAAGGTGGCAATGATGATCCGCTTGTTGCGGGCACGGGCGAACAGATTGCGCACGCCTGCAGCCACCTTCTGCTCGGTGGCGGTAAAGCCCGGGCGCTCGGAGTTGGTGGAATCGCTCAGCAGGGCCAGCACGCCGCGCTGACCGTACTCAGCCAGCGTGGACAGGTCGGTGACGCCGCAGGCCAGCGGAGTGTAATCGATCTTGAAGTCGCCGGTCTGGATGATGGTGCCCGCCGGGCTGTCGATGGCAAAGGCCACCGCATCCGGGATGGAGTGGTTCACATGGATGGGCTCAATGGTAAAGCAGCCCAGCTTGATCTTCTGTCTGGGGGTGATCTCCACGAACTTGGTCCTGCCTGCCAGACCGAACTCCTCCAGCTTGTTGCGGATCAGGCCGCAGGTCAGGCGGGTGCCATAGATGGGCAGGTCAAGTTTCTGCAGCAGATACGGGATGCTGCCGATGTGGTCTTCGTGGCCGTGGGTGATGAGCAGGCCCTTGATCTTATCCTTGTTCTGCACCACAAAGGTGAAGTCCGGGATGACCATGTCCACGCCGTACATGTCGCTGTCCGGGAACACAAGGCCGCAGTCCACGATGATCATGTCGCCGTTGCACTCGTACACGGTCATGTTCTTGCCCACTTCGCCCAGACCACCCAGCGGGTAGATGTGGATGGGCACAGCGGCCTCTCTGGGCTGCTGCGGGCGGCGGGGCCGACGGTTATAATAAGGGCGGCGGGTGGTGCGGGGGCGCTTTTCGCCCGTCTGCGCGGCGGGTGCGCCGGTGCTCTGAGCAGCAGCTGCTGCCTTGCTGCGTGCGGAATTATTGGTATTTTCTTTCGACTGTGCCATTCTGACCTCCAAAATAATTACAGCGCAGGCCGTCCCCGCTTGTGGGAACAGCCGCGCTGTGCATGGGAAGCACCTTGAAAAATCGCATCGGCTTCCGTTGGATGCACCGTATAGAATTTATTTCTCAGCGTGTTTTTTGCAAACCGCTGCCTGTTCCGTAAGAGGTTTTGTGCCAGATAGGTCCATCTGCTCGATGCGACCGTGGCTTTTCTGTTGGAACGCCCGGGCACACGCCTGCGGTGCGCCCCTATACGCATTTTGTTAGGATAAGTATAGTATTTCCCGGCGTTTTTGTCAATTCCAAGGTTTGGCAGCTCCGGCACGGAATATACATTCGCACTTGACAGAAGCCGGAAAATAGCGCTAAATAGAAGCAACTCATTTTATAAGGAGAACCGCATGAAGCAGGTCGAAGTGTACACCGACGGCGCATGCAGCGGCAATCCCGGCCCGGGCGGCTGGGGTGCCGTGCTGCGCTACCGTTTTAACGGCAAAGTTTACGAAAAAGAGCTGAGCGGCGGCGACGACAGCACCACCAACAACCGCATGGAGCTGACAGCCTTTATCGAAGCACTGCGCCAGCTCAAGGAGCCGTGCGAGGTACGGCTGTGCTCCGACAGCCAGTATGTCATCAACGGGCTTCAGAAGGGCTGGGCCAAAAACTGGCAGCGCCGGGGCTGGAAAAAAGCAGATGGCTCCCCTGCCCTGAACCCGGATCTCTGGGCACAGGCACTGGAGCAGGAAGCCCGGCACAAGATCACCTATGTCTGGGTCAAGGGCCACGCAGGCCACCCGGAGAACGAACGCTGCGACCAGCTGGCCGTGGCCCAAAGCAAAGCACATGGCGGGAGGCAGGGAACATGAGCGACACATTTTTGCCCGGCAGTGGGTTCGACACCTACGAGAGTCAGGATAAGGTTCTGGTGCAGATGGACGGCAGCAGAGAATGCGCCGTAGCTGTGCGCATTTTACAGCAGCAGGGCTTTGCCGTGGCGGGCGCTGCCGTGCGGCTGGCAGCAGAACAGACCGCCGATGCGGAAAGCGCCAAAAAGGCAGCAGAGACCCTTGGCATCGAGTGCATCGTGCTGAACGCCGAAGCACTGGCCGGACAGGACGCAGACGTTCTGGGCGAAGGCGGCACGCCGCTGTTTGCCGCCCTGCTGACGGCTGCAGACAAGCTTGGGATGCAATATGTGGCAACCACTCACCGTGCCCGGGTGGAGACCGGTGCAGACGGCGTGCACACCGTCTGCCCGCCCGCAGGCACCGGCAGTGATGACAGCACGATTCTTGCAGCTCTGCCGCAGGAAACGCTGGCACGGCTGATCTTGCCGCTGGGCGATTTTGCCCCGGAAGATGTGGCGGAGATGGCCGAGGATTTTAAAGTTTAACCGTACGTTTCAAATGGCCTCCGTTGCACTCTGGCCATATTCAGCGGAAACATTATTTTTATATTAGAATTCCGGAAAATCTGCGGATTCTCCGGAATTCTTTTTTTACAGGCAAGGCCGCTGCGACACACGGCATCTGCTGTTTTTGCTTCCTGCGGAAACAGCCGCACGGCGGCAGAAATGCATTCTACGGTTCGGACCCCATTCCCGTGAAAATGAAAATCGGGAACATCCGCAGATGCTCCCGATTTTCGCATTATCAATATAATTTCCGCTGAATATGGCGCAGCACACGCGGAGCCATTCCAAATCGTTTTGTAAGTTCTGGGGATGCACGATATCGCGCCAATCCAGATCGCCGCGCTCCAAGCCGTGGATCAGTACCTCGGCAGTGGCAATGTTGGTGGCCATGGGGATATTGTGCACATCGCACAGGCGCAGCAGTGTCATTTCGTTGGGTTCGCTGGGCTTTGCGTTGATGGGATCACGGAAGAACAGCAACAGGTCGATCTCATTGCAGGCGATGCGGGATGCGATCTGCTGGTCGCCGCCCTGCACACCGGCCAGAAAGCGCTGCACCTGTAAACCGGTAGCCTCGGCGATCAACTTACCGGTCGTACCGGTGGCCACCAATTTATGCTGGCTCAGGATACGGCAGTAAGCCGTACAAAACTGAACCATCAGCTCCTTTTTGGAGTCATGTGCAATGAGTGCGATCGTCATCCGTTACCCTCTCCTCTTTCTTCACGATGCGGACCCACTTGTAAAAAGTCCTTCGGTTGAAATGATATCACAAAATCCAATCTTTTACAACCGGTTTTTATACAAAACATTCAATTTTGTTTTCTTTTCAGGGATGTTTCCATTCAAAACCCCGCTGCAGTGCCCTTTCCCGTGTCGGTTTTGTCTCCCGTTTTCAGTTCTCCGGCGCAATGGCATCGGGGTTCTGCTCGGTGTCTGCGGCGGGCTGCTGCTCGTCCTGCACGGCAGGCTGGGCTTCCCCTTCTGCTGCCGTTTCCGGCGCAGCGGTGTCTGCGGCGGGTGTCATCTGTGCAGGCTGGGCTGCGGCATTGCCGGTGGTCTGGCCTGCAGCGGCCTGTGCTGGGTCAGTGGTCTGTGCCTGATCTTCCTGCTGGGCCTGCTCGGCTTCTTTTTCCGCTTCGGCCTGCTGGGCAAGGCTGCCATCCTTCAGGGCAAAATAGGCATTTGCAATGTCCACCACCAGATCACCGGTACGGGCACCATAGCCTCCGTACTCAATGCTAATGCCAATGGCGATCTGCGGATCATCCGCCGGGAGGTAAGCCACCATCATGGCGTTCAGATAGTGCTTACCGGGCGCATAGGTCTCGCTGCGCTGAGGTGTACCGGTCTTGCAGGCGATCGGCACCGGATAGCTGGAAATTTTGCCGCTGATGGTGCTGGGCACCTGCTTCATGCCCTGCCGCACCAGCTCAAAGGTGTTGCCGGTGCCTTCGATCACATCCATGACCTCGGGCTTGGTCTCGCTGAGCACCTCGCCGGTGTTGGTGTCCAGAATGGCCTTGACGAAATGGGTGCGGTAACGGGTGCCGTTGTTGGCCAGCGTTGCCGCGTAGGTAGCCAGCTGGATGGGCGAGACCACCGTGTTGCCCTGACCGATGGCGGCCTGCACATCCAGCGATGCCGTATAGTTGGAGTCGCTCTTGGTGGTCAGACGGCCCACGGCCTCGCTCACCTCCACACCGGTGCGCTGGCCAAGACCCAGCTTGTAGGCATAGGCATCGTACACATCGCTGGTCAGGCGGCGGCCAACATCATAGAAGAAGATGTTGCAGCTCCACTTGATGGCCGTTACCACATCGATGTTGCCGCTGTGGCCATGGCGGGTACAGCGGGGGTGGTAATCCTTGAAGTAGTTGTACACGCCGTTGCAGTAAACGGTAGAATACTGGTTGATGAGGCCGCTATCCAGTGCAGCCACCGCTACGGCGGGCTTGAAGGTAGAACCCGGCGTATACAGGCCCTGCAATGCGCGGTTGAACAGCGGCAGGCTCGGGTCGGAACTGTACTCGCTATAGTTGGCGGCATACAGGTTCTGGTCATAGCTGGGATAGTTGGAAGCAGCCAGCACACTGCCGTCCTTCACGTCCAGCACCACCACCGCACCGGCGGCAGCTTTCATGGTGCCGGTATTGTACACGCGGTTGATCATATCAATGTTTTCCGCCAGTGCCTTGTCCACGGCACGCTGGAAGTTGCTGTCAATGGTCAGCTGCACGGTATGGCCCGGCTCCGGCACCGTGGTCATGGCCGTGCTGACGATGACGCCATCCGAGTTGCGGGTGATGGTCTCCACACCATCCTTGCCCCGCAGCTCGTCCTCATAGGCCGATTCCAGGCCCGAGATGCCGATGACATCGTTCATATTGTAGCCTTTATCCCGCAGCGGATAGGTGGTCTGGCCGTTTTCATCGGTCACTTTCCACTTTTCCGCCGTGATCTTGCCCACACGGCCCAGCACCGCCGGGACGATATCGCTCTGGTCGTAGCTGCGGGCGCTGGTTTCCACGATCTCCACACCTGGCAGCTGCAGGCTGTGCTCCTTGATGGTGGCCACCGCGAGGGTGCTCACGTTCTCCGCCATGACAAAATTGTTCACATTGGAGAACGCCTGCCGGTCCATCTCGTAGTGGATGCCGGCCAGCACACGCTGCCATTCCGGCGAAAAATCCTGCAGATCGTTCTTTTCCACCAGCATTTCCATTACATCGTTGGCGGTGGCGTACTGCTGCAGACCAAGCGTTTCCTTCATGTCTGCCAGCTGCTTCTGGTCGCTGGTGGACGTGTCATCGTCCGTAAAGGCGTAATTGCCTGCTGCGTCCGCCTGACCGATCAGCAGCGTATCATTCCAGCTCTCGCCATTCGCACGCAGCAGCTCCACGATCTGCTGCAGCATGGTGTCCAGATCCCGGTCGCCCATCAGCAGTTTGTTGAGGACCACATTGTAGCTGGTGGTTGTGGTGGCAATGCGCCGCCCGGCGCTGTCCACGATATCGCCGCGGGCCGCCGTGACCGTAAAGTTATAGTCGGTGGTGTTGGTGGCCTTGGCCTTGAAGTCGTCGCCGTTGACCAGCTGCAGAAAGATCAGCCGCATCACGTACAGGCCCATGATAACACATGCCACTGCAATGAGCAGGATCATCCGGCGCGCAACGGTTTTTCGTTCGTTTTGGTTCATCCGCGTTTCCTCCGGCGGTTCAGACTACGCCGTTGTCGATTTTGAATGCGCTGTAAATGTGCCGCACCAGACTGAACAGCATCAGCGACGGCACCAGCGTCATCATGGCCGAAGGCAGCACAAAGGTCAGCCAGCGGCTCAGCGCCCAGCTGTAGCCGGGCATGTAGTAGAAGAACAGCCAGTCCAGCGAGAGCACCACAAGGGCCGTGCCGGTGCTGATGAGCGCAAAGTTCCATGTGCTGCCCTGCAGATACACCTGAACCAGCACCGAAAGCGCAAAGCAGAGCAACAGCAGTTCCAGCGCCAGCATACCCACGGTGCGCCCGGCGGTGTAGTCCCACAAAAGGCCGCTCACGGCACCAAACAGCGCACCTGCAAACTCGCCTTCATACACGGCCACAGCCAGACACAGCGGCAGAATGAACAGCGGCTTTGCCTGCCCCAGCTGGAGCAGGCCGGGGGTCGTCTGCAGTGCCGCGCACACAAACAGTGCCACTGCGTAGCAGACCCATTTCAGGATCTGGCTGCGGCTGCGCATGCGGCGTGATTCCATACAAATGCGCCCCCTTAATAGTCGGTAATAACGAATACGTGCTTGACCGTGCGCGGGTCTGCACCCGGGCGCACCACTGCAATGGAAGATTTGCCGCTGACTTCCGGCTCCACCTTCTGCACGGTTCCCACCAGCAGATCCGGCGGGAACACTCCGCCAAGACCGGTGGTGATCACCTGATCGCCCATCTTCGTCTCAGTGGCGCGTTCCAGATTGGTCAGCACGCACAGGCCGTCACCGGCATAATCGGTGCTGCCATTGATAATGCCGTTTTCCCGCGTGCGGGATACCACGCCCGCAGCGCTGAAGCTGGGGTGCAGAATGGTCATCACCTTGCAGCTGGTGGTGTCGGCTTCCACCACCATGCCGATCAGATAGCCCTTATCGCTGATCACGGCATCGTTCACGGCTGCGCCGTTCACCGTGCCGCAGTCCAGCGTAAAGCCTCCGAACTCATCCAGCGGGTCGCGGCCGATCACAAAGGCAGAAATATAGCTTGCTTCGGTGTTGGAATCCTGAATGCGGGCCAGTGCCTTGTAGGCTTCGTTCTCCGCCTTGATGCGGTCATAGTCCACGATCTGCTGGCGCAGCTCAGCATTCTCCGCTTCCAGCTGTTCGTTCTGTTCCATGACCTCATCGATGCTGGTGTATTTTTCCCACACCGAGCCAATGCCGCCGCTCAGTGCCGATGTGACCTTCTGGAGCGGCATCAGCACCACGCCCAGCAGTTCCTGCGGGGCAGCAGTCAGCCGTCCGTTGGCACCGGCATAGGCCATGATGCCCACCAGAAACACCGCCACGGCTACCAGTATCTTAAATTTCCATGTGTCAAAAAAGTCCTTCAAGGGAGTACCCTCCTGTTTCGGGTGGATGCCATACCATAAGAAAAGCGCGGACAGCCCTGCCATCCGCGCAAGAGACATTGTTTGCAGCGGAAATCAGCGCAGACGCTGCGCAAAAGAGCCTTTTTCCGCAAGTGTGGGCCTTGCCCGTGTTACATGTGGCCGCCGTCGGTGTCCAGCACGTCATGCAGGACATCCACATGATCCAGCACCGCACCGGCACCCTTGGCCACGCAGTCCAGCGGGTCTTCCGCAATGTGTACGTCGATGCCGGTCTCGCTTTGGATCAGCTGATCCAGACCGCGCAGCAGTGCGCCGCCGCCGGTCAGGGTGATGCCGCGGTCGATGATATCCGCACTCAGCTCCGGCGGGGTGCGCTCCAGCGTTTCCTTGATGGCGCTGGTGATCTTGACCAGGCATTCCAGCAGAGCTTCGCGCACATCCTCAGAGTGGACGACGATGTTCTTGGGCAGGCCGTCCACGAGGTTACGGCCCTTGATCTCCATGGTCATTTCGGGGTCCAGCGCATAGGCGGAGCCGATCTCGATCTTGATTTGCTCTGCGGTGCGCTCACCGATCAGCAGGTTGTACTTGCGCTTGATGAAGGCGATGATGGCCTGATCGAACATATCACCTGCCATGCGCACGCTGCGGGAGGCCACGATGCCGCCCAGAGAGATCACAGCGATCTCAGCCGTGCCGCCGCCGATATCCACGATCATGCTGCCGGTAGGCTCGCTGATGGGCAGGCCCGCACCGATGGCTGCTGCCATGGGTTCCTCAATGACGGACACCTGACGGGCACCGGCCTTCAGGGTAGCCTCGCGCACAGCGCGGCGCTCCACCTCGGTAACGCCGGACGGGATGCAGATGACCACGCGGGGGCGGGAGAACATGCTGTTGCCGCATGCCTTCTTGAGGAAATTTTCCAGCATGTTGGTGGTGATGTCAAAGTCAGCGATCACGCCATCCTTCAGCGGACGCACAGCCACGATGCTGCCGGGGGTACGGCCAATGACAGCCTTTGCCTCGGCACCCACACAGCGTACCTCGTCGGTCTTGGTATCCACAGCCACGACCGAAGGCTCCCGCATGATGATGCCCTTGCCCTTCATATATACCAGAGTATTTGCGGTACCCAGATCGATACCTACATCTTTAGAAAACAGGCCCATTGTAAAAATTCTCCTTATGCTTCCCATTTTATCTATAGCGCCAGAACATCCGGCAGCCCTTTTGTGCCGCCTTTGCGCAGAATAACACGGTTCTATTATAGCCGCAAGGCAATGATTTCTCAAGCGTTTGCGCAAGTTTTCTTCGTTTTTTCCAGTTTTATCACACAAAATGTGCCAGCAGCTGTACGGTGCGGCTCACCGGCAGACCCATGATGGTGTAGTAGTCGCCCTCAATACGGTCCAGCCAGAGGGCCGCCCGCCCCTGAATGGCATAGGCACCAGCTTTATCGTAGGGTTCGGCGGTGGAAGCGTAGAAGTCGATTTCCTCTTCACCCAGCGGGAAGAAGGTAACGCGGCAGCTGTCCACAAAGCTTTCAGTGCGCGTACCGTCCGAGATGCACACGCCGGTGTGCACCTCGTGGGTGGCACCGGAAAGGGCGCGCAGCATCCGCTTTGCGTCCTCTTTGCTGTGGGGCTTGCCGAACACCTCGCCGTTCACATCCACCACCGTATCACAGCCGATGACCACAGCGCCCGGATGCTGGGCCGAAACAGCAAGGCACTTGCCCCGGGCCAGCTGTTCCACCAGATGGGCAGGCGTAGCGGCCTGCACTGCACTTTCGTCAAAGTCACTGACGCAGACGGTGAAATTGGTGGTATATAAGGAGAGCAGCTCCCGCCTGCGCGGGCTGCCGGAAGCTAAGATCAGGTTCATGATTCCATCTCACTTTCCGGTAGAGCCAAAGCCGCCCTCGCCGCGCTGGGTATCGCCCAGCTCTTCGGCAGGCACAAAGGCAGCGGTGTACACCGGTGCGATGCACAGCTGGGCCACACGCTCACCGGGCTGAATGGTGTAGGCTTCCCTGCCCAGATTGACCATGGGCACCTTCAGCTCGCCGCGGTAATCGCTGTCCACCACACCCACGCCGTTGGCCATGCACAGGCCGTGCTTGATGGAAAGGCCGCTGCGTGCGTACACCAGTGCCACGCTGTGGGGGCCGGGCAGCTCGATGGCAAGGCCGGTGGGCACCAGTGCCCGCTCCATGGGGGCAAGGGTGAGCGGCGCGTCCAGTACGGCGCACAGGTCGGCTGCAGCAGAGCCGGGGGTTGCGTAAGAGGGCACCTTGGCACGGGTGTCCAATACCTTATATTTTACTGTGATGGGTTCCATAGTATACCTCGTTTTGATTTTATAGCAACTCCTTCAGTCTCGCATACGCTCGACAGCTCCCTCAGGGAGGTGGCATTGCGTCAGCAATGACGGAAGGAGTTTCAGTTTGTACCTTTAAAATACAACCCACGGGTAAAATCACCTTCAAAGGGTGCATGGGTGCGGATCATCTCCAGAATTTTGGCCGCTTCCTCCCGGCTTTCCAGCGTGAAGTAAGCCACACCGTAGTCCACCGTCAAAGCGCCCGGCTTATCTCCCATATAAATAGGTACGGGATTGTAGATGGTGCGCACACCAAGGCCGCACCGCACCGGGAACTTCTTTGCCTTGCGGTCGGTCAGCACACCGGTCTTATCGCAGTGGGCGCAGTCGTGGATGTTCTGCAGCGGGCAGGCACGGGTGATCATCAGCGGCATATGGCCGTACACCAGCACGCCGGTGGGCACCGGCCTGCCGTTATGGGTGGGCGCAATGGTGCTGATGTCGCTGTCCTTCACCTCGGGCAGGATGAGCATGGAGCCAAGGCCGTTGTCCGCGTAGAACTGCGCGGCCAGCTGGTTCGTGATGTTCAGGCCAAAGCTTCCGCTCATGGGTAGGCCCCGGCACAGGCGCAGGTGGGCGATATTGCTCACCTCATAGCCTGCAAAACCGGCGTCCTGCGTGGCCGCGATGCGGCGGGCGGTATCCTCTTCCAGCTTGCCAAACATGACCCGGGGCAGTTCCAAAAGGGTCTTTGCCCGCCATTCCCGGGGCACGCGGTCGGCCTGCGCAATGGGCAGGATGAGATACTCGATGCCGTCAAGCGCCCGCTCCGGCACCTGCTCCCAGCTCTCAAACCGGGCACGCAGGGTACGGTGGGGCGGCAGAGTGCGCAGCGGCAGGGCAGGCACATGCTCCTCGGTGGTGGGCCACGGGCGCAGCACTTCCCGCTTTTTGAGCAGGGCATCCAGTGCTTCGCGGCGCAGCTCGTTCACCGCACCGCCCGGGATAAACCACGGCCCGCCGTCCATTTCCACGGTAATATCCTGATCTTCCACCGCAAAAGGCGTGCCGCCGGTCTTGGAAAGGCTGCGGTGCAGGCTTTCGGTGGGATCAGTACGGGCAGGCTGCGGCTCTGCATCCCCATAGGCAAAGGCCTTGCTGCCGTCTGCATCGGTGACAGTGAGCTTTTCGCCACCCTCTTCAATTTCCAGCTTCATCTTTACCGGCACGCGGCTGCGCTCACGGCGGTAAAGCTCCCGCAGCATGGGCAGGGTCTTTTTGGTCTGTTCTGCATCTGCTTCGCTGCGCACGCCGAACATGGTGCCGTCGATCTTTCCATCCAGATAGCCGGAGGTGAAGCCGGAACGGCTGAAAGCATTCTTCAACAGGTCGCGGTCGTAGGCGCGGCCCTCGCGGCCTGCAAGACAGGCGCTGACTGCCGCCGCCACATACTCCGGCGTGCGCAGACGGCCCTCGATTTTTGCCGATGCCACGCCAAGCGCCTGCAGCTTGTCCAGCTTATCAATGACCGAATTATCCTTTAAGGACAGGTGGTGCAGGCGGCCCGGCTTGCCCTCCGGCAGGGCATTTGCCTCAAACGGCAGGCGGCACGGGCCGGCACAGGAACCGCGGTTGCCGCTGCGTCCGCCCAGAAAGGCCGACATGTAGCACTGGCCGCTGACGCACATGCACAGCGCGCCGTGCACGAAGCACTCGGTCTCGATGCCGCAGTGCTTTGTGATATGCTCCACCTCGGGCATGCTCAGCTCACGGGCCAGCACCACGCGGGTGAAGCCCAGCTCCTTGAGCTCCAGCGCACCCTGCAGGCTGTGCACGCTCATCTGGGTGGAGCCGTGGCGCGGCAGCTGCGGTGCAATTTTACCGATCAGCGTTGCCACTGCCAGATCCTGACAGATGACCGCATCGGCACCGCTGGCTGCAACGGCACGGATGGCCTGTTCCAGCGCGGGCAGCTCGCCGCCATAGACGGTGGTGTTCAGCGCCACATGCACAGCCACGCCCCGCGCATGGCAGAAGGCGACCGCATCTTTCAGCGTATCCGCGTTAAAATTGTTGGCACTGGTGCGGGCATTGAAACCCGAAAAACCCAGATACACTGCGTCGGCACCGCTGAATACAGCGGCACGCAGCATTTCTTCGTTGCCCACCGGGGCAAGGATCTCGATCTTTGACATACTTCTCCTTTATCCTGTAAACGGCTTATTCCGCCTTGTCCGCTTCGCCCTCGGCAACAGACTGCTGTGCCGCCTGCTGGGCGCGCTCCTCGCGCCGGGCTTCCTTATTGCGCATTTTTTCCAGCTGTTCGCGCAGGGCGGCAGCTTCCCGCCGCAGCACCTCATTCTCTGCTTTGACCTTATCTTCCGCCAGCTTTGCGCGGGTGGCATCCGCAATGTAATCCTGAATCTGGCTGCGCATATTCTCAGCACTGCCGGTGCTCTTGCGGTATTCGTCCAGATAATCCATGGCGCAGAACACCGCCGCCTTAGTCACCGAAAGATTCGCATTATCGTCCAAAAGCTTGGTGATGTCTTCATCCAGCTTTTTCGCCAGCGACAAAATATATTTTTCCGGGTCCGTCGTAGCAATGGCATACGGCGTACCTGCAATGTTCACCCGTACCTTGTTGACCATATCTGTTTCCCCTTTTTATCCTTTTCTGCCCGCAGCGGGCAGTGATCTTCTGATTTTTGCCGGGAAACGGTACCGTTCCCGGTACCGTTTTGGTGTCTTGTCACCCGCCGGGCGAGTTACCCGGCACATTTCTCCCGGAGTTTGTCCCCGAAAATGTTTCGGAACACAGCTTTCTTTCCCTATTATAATATAAATAAGCATCAAGAAAAAGTGTATTTTTTGAAATTTTGGCATATTTATCAGAAAGTTCAATAAAAAATGTCAGTTACAGAAAAAATCCCCTGATTCCTTGCATTTGTCATTCTGCCATATTATAATATCTTTGTTATGTTGGCGGCAGAGCAAGTGAGGGAAAGTGCCTGCAGGCGCCAATTATTTCAATTATTTTAGCAAAGCTGAAAACTTATGCGGATAGGAGTACCTTTATGACATCGAAAGAATTCGGTAAACTTCTTCAGGACAAGCTCACCAGCGAGTACGGCGTGGAGCTGAGTGTTGCTTCCAACCAGCAGATCTACCGCTCTCTGGCTCTGATCTGCCGCCAGATGATGAGTGAGAACCACAAGAAGTTCCAGTCCAAGGCCATTGGCACCGGCACCAAGCAGGTGTATTACCTGTGCATGGAGTTCCTGATGGGCCGCAGTCTGAAGACCAGCCTGCTGAACCTGGGTCTGGACGAGGTGGCAAAAAAGGCCCTGTCCGACGCTGATATCAACATTGACAGCATCTTTGAGGAAGAGCCGGATGCAGGTCTGGGCAACGGCGGTCTGGGCCGTCTGGCTGCCTGCTATCTGGACGGCATGGCCACCACCGGCATCTGCGGCACCGGCTACTCCATCCTGTACGAGTACGGCATCTTCAAGCAGAAGATCGTGGACGGCTGGCAGCAGGAGCGTGCCGACAACTGGCTGCCCGGCGGTCAGGTCTGGCTGAAGAGCCACCCCGATCAGGCTGTGGAGATCCGCTTCGACGGCGAGATCCACGAGAACTGGGACCACGGCTTCCACTATATCCAGCACACCAACTACAACAGCGTCATGGCTGTTCCCTCTGATATGTATGTGCAGGGCTACGACGGCAAGGGCGTTGCAAAGCTGCGCCTGTGGCAGGCAAAGGCCCCGGACTTTGATATGTCCAGCTTCTCTCTGGGCAACTACAACACTGCAATGAGCAAGAACGCCAATGCAGAGCTGATCTCCAAGGTGCTGTACCCCAACGATAACCATGTTGAGGGCAAGATCCTGCGCCTGCGCCAGCAGTACTTCCTGTCTGCCGCATCCATCGGCGATATCGTCCAGAACCACCTGTCCAGCTATGCGACCCTCGAGAACCTGCCTGATAAGGTGGCCATCCAGCTGAACGACACCCACCCCACCCTCGCCATCCCCGAGATGATGCGCATTCTGCTGGATGAGTGCGGCTTTGGCTGGGACAAGGCATTCGACATCTGCCAGAAGGTCTTCTCCTACACCAACCACACCGTCATGGCTGAGGCTCTGGAAAAGTGGAACGTGGACATCTTCAAGATGACCCTGCCCCGTATCTACCAGATCGTGGTGGAAATGGATCGCCGCGCCCGCGCAGAGCTGGAGAAGGTCTTCCCCGGCGACAAGGGCAAGATCGACTATATGGCACTGATCGGCGACAATCAGGTGCGCATGGCAAACATCTGCGCCTACACCGCCAACAGCATCAACGGCGTGTCCAAGCTGCACAGCCAGATCATCAAGGACAGCGTCTTCCACGATTACTACCTGTTCAAGCCGCAGGCCTTCAAGAACGTGACCAACGGCATCGCTTACCGCCGCTGGCTGCTGGCCTCTAACCCCGGCCTGTGCAAGCTGCTGGACGAGACCATCGGCGACGGCTACAAGCATGATGCTTCCGATCTGTCCAAGCTGAACAAGTTCGAGAACGACAAGACCGTTCTCAAGCGCCTGAACGAGATCAAGCTGACGAACAAGACCAGCTTTGCCAACTATCTGGCAAAGAGCACCGGTCAGGTCATCGACCCGAACTCCATTTTTGACTGTCAGGTCAAGCGTATGCACGAGTATAAGCGCCAGCACCTGAACGCGCTGAACATCGCTGCCCAGTACCTGTACCTGAAGGAGAACCCCAACGCCGACTTCATCCCCAAGACCTATATCTTCGGTGCAAAGGCTGCTCCCGGCTACTACATGGCAAAGCAGATGATCCGCATGATCTGCAAGCTGGGCGACCTCATCAACAATGACCCCGCTGTGCGCGACAAGCTGCGCGTGGTCTATCTGGAAGAGTACTGCGTCTCTCTGAGCGAGCACCTGATGCCCGCCGCCGAGGTCTCTGAGCAGATCTCTCTGGCAGGCACCGAGGCTTCCGGTACCGGCAACATGAAGTTCATGCTCAACGGTGCCATCACCCTGGGCACTCTGGACGGTGCAAACGTCGAGATCGCCGATGCCGCCGACAAGGAGAACGAGCTGATCTTCGGTATGCTGACCCCCGAGGTGAACAACCTCAAGCAGGTGGGCTACCATCCCAACGCTTTCATCATGGGCGACGATGTTGCCAACAACGCTCTGAACTTCCTGGAGCGCGGCTGGAACGGCGAGAACTTCCACGAAGTGACCGAGAACCTGCGCAGCAGCGACCCGTATATGGTCATGGCCGACTTCAAGGATTACCGCCGTGCACAGGCCGACCTGCAGAAGCTGTATGGCGACCGTGAGAAGTGGGCACAGATGAGCCTGAAGAACACCGCCAACAGCGGCATCTTCAGCGCCGACCGCTCTGTGCTGGATTACGCACACGACATCTGGTACGCTTCCCCGGTGCCCATGGGCAAGTAATTTTCCCTTAAAAAATCCATCTGCCCCGGCGGCGTTTGGCCCGCCGGGGCTTTTTTGAGAAAGGACGACCCTGCTTTGTCTTGTCTGTTCAATAGCTACGACCCCTATTTTAAGCAGCCCTTTGGCGCACTGCGGGCCGGTCAGACCGTACGTTTGACCCTGTGCATCCCGGAAGAGCTGGGCTATGTCGATCCTCATCTGGTGCTCCAGAAAGAGGGAAAATATGACGTGCCGGTGCACTACCGCATGAAGTTCGACGGCCAGACCCCCCAGCAGAACCACTTTTCCGTGGAGCTGCCGCTGAACGACCCGGGCCTGTACTTCTACTACTTCGACCTCTACACCGACTTCCGCCGCATCTACCGCGGGCCGGACAACTGCGGCGTTGTCAGCTGGCAGGAAGGCGAAAAGTGGCAGATCACCGTCTACGATGCCGGTTTCCAGACCCCGGAGTGCATCAAGGGCAAGGTGTTCTATCAGATCTTCCCGGACCGGTTCTGCGAGGGCATTGAGAACAAGCCCATGCCTTTCCCGGACCGGCTGTATCAGGCCGACAAACACGCCGAACCCTTCTGGCAGCCCAACGAGACCGGCGGCCACCTGAACGAGGACTATTTCGGCGGCGACTTGGAAGGCATCCGTATCAAACTGCCCTATCTGCGGGAGATGGGGGTGGACTACCTTTACCTCAACCCCATCTTTGAGGCGCATTCCAACCACCGCTACAACACCGCCGACTATCTCAACGTAGACCCACTGCTGGGCACCAACGAGGAGTTCGAGGTGCTCTGCCGCGAGGCCGCCAAGTACGGCATTGGCATCGTGCTGGACGGTGTGTTCAGCCACACCGGTTCCGACAGCCGCTATTTCAACCGCGAAGGCCGCTATGGTGACGGCGGCGCTTACCGCGACCCCAACTCCCCCTACCGCAGCTGGTACGATTTTGACCCCAAGTATAAGGGCGGCTACCGCAGCTGGTGGGGCTTCGAGACCCTGCCCGAGGTGAACGAAGAGAATCCCTCCTATGTGGAGTTCATCACCGGCGAGGGCGGTGTCATTGACACATGGCTGCGGCGCGGTGCCGCAGGCTTCCGTCTGGATGTGGCCGACGAGCTGCCGGACGACTTTATTGAAAAGATCCGCGCCGCTGTCAAGCGGGTCAGCCCGGAGAAGTTCCTGCTGGGCGAGGTGTGGGAGGACGCCACCACCAAATACGGCTTTGGCCAGCGCCGCACCTATCTGCTGGGCAAGGGGCTGGACAGCGTGATGAATTACCCCTTCAAGAACGCTGTGCTGGACTTTGTAAAGGGTAAGCCCGCCGAGCAGGCCATGGGCGAAATTCTGTCCATCTGTGAGCACTACCCCGCCCCTGCCATGGACACTGCGCTGAACTTTCTCTCCACCCACGACACCGAACGCGCCCTCACCGTAATCGCGGACGAGCCCGCCAACGGCCGTGGCCGCGAGTGGCAGAGCGGCCGCTGCGTGACCGGCGACGCCTACGAAGAGGGCATCCTCCGGCTCAAGATGGCCTACGCCATCATCTACACTCTGCCCGGCGTGCCCTGCCTGTACTACGGCGACGAGATCGGGATGCAGGGCTACCGCGACCCCTTCAACCGTGCCTTCTTCTGCTGGGACAGCCACGAAAAGCGCCTGAAGCCGGTGCTGGCACAGCTGGCGCAGCTGCGCCACACCTGCGAGGCCTTCCGCACCGGTGAGCTGCGGGTGCTCCGGGCGCAGGACGGCATCCTGCACTACCAGCGCGTAGGCGAAGCGGAAACCTCCGAGATCATCGTGAACCGCTCGGAGCACATCATCGTGGAGCCGCTGGCTTCCGGCAAGCACACGGAGGTGAACCCCATGGGCTTTACCATCGTGGTGGAGGAGAACGGGCATAACCCGAACCACAGCTATTACGATATCAAGTAAAAACGATTTGAATGCCCGCCGCGTTCGCTCTGGGCACATTCAGAGGAAATTTTATCTTTTATTTTCGCAACAACGGGCAGCTTGCGGGCCGCCCGTTGTTGCATTTTCACACAAAGGGCCGTATCTGCAAACTACATCTTGCACTGCTTTTCATTTATTTTGTTCTTTATTTCGTTTTCTACGCAACGTTCCAGTAAAAAACGCTTGACCTTCCACCCGGGGGATACTCTATAATAGGGCCATAAGGAGGGAGAACCATGAACCCTGTTCCATTTCTCTGGCTGGCTGCCGTGGTGGGCTTTTTGCTGTTGGAGGCTTCCACCTTCAGCATGACCTCCGTCTGGTTCGCCGTCGGCGCAGCTGCCGCCCTGCTCACCTGCCTGTTCACGGATTCGTTCCGGGCGCAGGCCTTGGTGTTCATCGTGGTAAGCGTTCTGTGCCTGCTGGCGTTCCGGCCGCTGGCTGCAAAGCTGCGCCAGAAAATCACCCCCACCAATGGCGACCGAAACCTTGGCCGGGAGGCCACCGTGCTGACCACCGTCACCGCCGACCTGCCGGGCCGTGTGCGACTGGACGGCGTGGACTGGAATGCCCGCTGCGCCACTCCCGGCGACATTCTCACCCCCGGGCAGCGCTGCCGTGTGACCGAACTGCACAGCACCCTGCTCATCGTGGAGCCCGTATTGACCGAAAGCCGCAGAGCGTGATCTGCGTTCTGCGCTGAAACGTTGCACCCATCTGAAAAAGGAGAACCACTATGGTCATGTTTTTTCTGATCCTCGCGCTGGTCTTTGTCGTCCTGCTGGTGATCATCACCAATATCGTCATCGTGCCCCAGTCCAAGGTGTATGTCGTTGAGCGGCTGGGCAGCTACTCCGACACATGGTCGGCAGGCCTGCACATTAAGATTCCCTTCATCGAGCGCATCGCCAAAAAGGTGAGCCTGAAGGAGCAGGTGGCAGACTTTCCCCCTCAGCCGGTCATCACCCGCGATAACGTTACCATGCAGATCGATACCGTGGTGTTCTTTCAGGTGATGGATGCCAAGCTCTACACCTACGGTGTCAACCAGCCCATTGCGGCAATCGAAAGCCTGTCTGCCACCACCCTGCGCAACATCATCGGCGAAATGGAGCTGGACCACACCCTGACCAGCCGCGATGTCATCAACGGCAAGATCACCGCCATCCTGGACGAAGCCACCGACAAGTGGGGCATCAAGGTGAACCGCGTGGAAGTGAAGAACATCATCCCGCCGCGTGAAATTCAGGAAGCCATGGAGAAACAGATGAAGGCTGAGCGCGAGAAGCGCGCCGTCATCCTGAAAGCCGACGGCGAAAAGCAGGCTGCCATCACTGCCGCCGAGGGCGAAAAGGAAGCCGCCATCCTGCGCGCGGATGCTGTGAAGCAACAGCGCATTCTGGAAGCCGAGGGCGAAGCACAGGCCATTCTGGCCGTGCAGAAGGCCAATGCCGACGCCATCCGTCTGCTGAACGAGGCCATGCCCACCGACAAGGTGCTGGCCCTGCGCAGTCTGGAAGCGCTGGCCAAGGTCGCCAACGGCAAGGCCACCAAGATCATCATTCCCTCCGAGCTGCAGAACCTGGGCGGCGTGGTGCCCGCCATCAAGGAGCTTGTCACCGAGCCCCGGAAAGAAGAGTAACCTATGATCTACGATACCCTGAACAACCTCCCCAATTATCTGGGCATGAGCGAAAATCTAGACACCGTCATTGAATACGTCATGGCCCGGGATATCAACAC
>OLCJ01000147.1_pt1 | contig 23712 bp, 19 predicted proteins | sample 1607861 | NCBI WGS metagenome assembly OLCJ01 (sample SAMN02674697, study PRJEB24791) | human gut metagenome, SKBSTL033 | isolation source: stool | host: Homo sapiens | place: USA | reverse complement strand
GTTGCTTAGCCCGCGGGAGAATATCCACCATCTCCGCCAACAAAAGGCATCAGCTCAGGCTGGTGCCTTTTTTGCGGCTAGATGGTGCGGATGAGAACAGGGCGGCGGCCCGCAGGCCGCAAGCAACCAGCCCTGCGGGCTGTTGCTTAGCCCGCGGGAGAATATCCACCATCTCCGCCAACAAAAGGCATCAGCTTAGGCTGGTGCCTTTTTTGCGGCTAGATGGTGCGGATGAGAACAGGGCGGCGGTCCGCAGGCCGCAAGCAATCAGCCCTGCGGGCTGTTGCTTAGCCCGCGGGAGAATATCCACCATCTCCGCCAGAAGTCGCAGATTGCATTTTGAGACAGGAGGGAATATACTTATATTGGATAGATTCCAATACTATAGCAATTCAACTTTTTAATGCAACAGCGGTGAATTGCATATCGCAAAGATGCCGTTTGAATGTTGCACGGATTTCTTGACTTGCGATAAAATTTGCGATAAACGATTTTTGGAAGGAATATAATCATGTCGAAAGATGAATATTTGATCACAGATCCACCCCTTAAAGCGCTGACTGTTTTTGCGATGCCGATGATCCTTGGCAGCTTTTTTCAACAAGTATACAATATGGCCGATTCCATAATAGTTGGTCAATTTGTTGGCTCCTCGGCACTTGCGGCTGTTGGTGCTTGTGCTGCACTGACCAATGTTTTTATTTGTGTGGCGCTTGGTGCTGGTGTGGGCGCAGGTGTGCTTGTAAGCCGCTATTTTGGTGCAAAAAATTATGGTAAAATGAAAACCATTGTGTCAACGTCCCTGATCAGCTTTTTGATCTTAAGCGTTGTCCTTGGTGTCTTTGGCTTTTGCTTTTCCCATTTCATGATGAGCGGATTACAGACCCCTGCCGATATATTGGAAGAAGCAGTATTGTATCTGCGTGTCTACTTTGTGGGTTTCCCGTTTCTATTCATGTACAACATTCTTTCCACCATGTTCACTTCCATCGGTGAATCCAAAATTCCGTTGGGACTGCTGATATTCTCATCTATCCTGAATATTTTTATGGATCTCTGGATGGTGGCTGGTCTTGGTCTGGGGGTGTTTGGTGCAGCCCTTGCGACCTTGATCGCACAAGGAATTTCTGCCGTGTTTTCGTTTTTGATCTTTCTGTCTCGGATGCGGCAATACAAGAGCTCCTTTAGCAGGTTCGACCGGCAGGAGCTGTATTCCATGCTTCGCATTGCGGTACCATCGGTTTTGCAGCAGTCCACAGTGTCTATCGGTATGATGATCGTGCAGGCAGTGGTAAATCCCTTCGGCACACAGGCACTTGCCGGGTATGCGGCAACGATGCGGGTAGAAAATGTTTTTTCGCTGATCTTCGTATCCATCGGCAATGCAGTTTCGCCGTTTGTATCCCAGAATTTTGGCGCAAAGAAAATTGAGCGTATCAAAAAAGGGTATCATGCTGCACTGGTGTTGGATCTATGCTTTGCAGTTCTTGCTTTCGTGGTCATTGAAACACTGCACACACAGATTTCCTCGTTGTTCTTGGGAAAAGACGGAACCGCGTTGGCCTATCAGGTGTCCGGTGATTATATGAGATGGCTTGGTTACTTTTTCATCTTCATGGGCATCAAGATGGCAACGGATGGCGTTCTTCGCGGACTTGGAATCATGCGGCCGTTTCTTATTGCAAATATGGTAAACCTTGCAATCCGCTTGTCTGTTGCCTTGATTTGTGCACCGCGTTTTGGCATTGCTTTTGTTTGGCTTGCAGTCCCGGCAGGTTGGCTTGCAAACTTCCTTATTTCCTATGCGGCGCTCAGAAGATCGTGGCCGGAGGATAAAGCAGCGGTATCTCACTGATTTCATGCAGTGGAGAGGTGCTTTGTTCTGACGGGTTTCACTTACAGAGAATGTGACGCGAAAAAATTCGCCGGTGTTCCGTTCAGAAAATCAGATGCTCGCTAAAATATCTGTCAGTGTGGCGACAAATGCTTCATCCTGCTCCTTCGTCCGCTTTGTGCTCCCCTTGGGGTGCTTTCCGGCACGGAGGAGTTTTTTGTTTTCATAACGCCGCAGCATGAGAGCTTCCATGTTGTCGGCGGTGTATTCCAAACCGTTCTGATTCAGCACCCGTGCGCGCTTGGCAAGGCACATACTCGCAAGGCCGTAGTCCTGTGTTACGACAATATCCCCCGGTTTTACCCGATTGACGAGAGCAAAATCTACGCTGTCTGCCCCTTTATCGAACACCAGCGTCTGCGCACCTTCCCGCTCGATTTGGTGAGAGGTGTCGCACAGGATGATGACTGGAACACTGAATTGCTTTGCAATCTGCAACGTCAAATCGACCACCGGGCAGCCGTCTGCATCGATCAAAATGGTCATGCGTGTTCCTCCATCGCCCACCGAAAGGCTTTCGCGGTACGCAAATCGGCGTCTTTGAAATGCCCGCCGCTGTTCCATTCAAGGGTGCAGTCTGCGCCACGCTCTGCAAGCCGACTGTGCAGGGTGCGGATGTTATCACCTACCGCAGCCATGACAGCGTTTTTCGTATGCTCTTCCTTGTTGCCAAGGCTCAGATAAACGCGCTGTGCCTGCATCGGGTGCCGCTGTTCAAACTCCATCCAGCCCGGAAACCACACAGAGGGCGAGGCGGCAGCGATACCATAGAACAGATCAGTCTGGGTGGATGCCCACAATGCAAACAACCCGGCCAGCGAGTAGCCGCCCAGAATGATTTTGACATTTTCCGGGAGAGGATACTGCTGCTTCAGCGTGGGAATGACCTGTTCTGTCAAAAAGCACAGGGTTTCCGTAGCCTTGCCACCAAATCCTTGCTTTCCCCACACAGCAGGGGCTTCCCACGGAGAAAGTGCATCGTTCCAGCTTTCCACCGGGATGGCCGCAAACAGAAAGTGGTGCGCACTCTGTGCAATAGCGGCAATCTCGCTTTCCATGCTTTGCAGCTCATGTTCGCCTGTCATTTGGAGCAGTAGGTATTCTGCATGGGCTTCGCCGTAAATGCGGCAAGGTCTGTTCCCGATTTGCATTGTCTGTGCGGTCATTGCGGCGTCCTCCCGAAAAAACTTTGATAAGCCCAGTATAGCAACTGAAAAATTATTTTGCAATTCAAAAGGCTTTCATAGCCGTAGCAAGCAGTGTCTTCGTATATACAAAGACCATTTTGCGTTGCAAAATGCTTGTTGGGAAATCCCAAACCCTTGAACTGCATCCGACGGATGCAGGCTACGCGTTTTTGCAAAACGCTTTTTCAGCACTCCTCAGGAGTGCGCAGCCATCACGGAACGTGATGTTCATAGGGACTGGGATTGCATCCCAACAAGCAGAACCCGCACGGCAAATTTTCAATGCCGTGCGGGTTTTGGCCTTTGTGCGCACAAAGGCACTGCTTGCGGGAGAAAACATCCCATGAAGGACAAATGAAAACCGTATTGTTTGATTTGAAATTGCAAGGTCACGAAAGTTACTCCACGTAAAACCATGAGTATTTTGACTTTACTAGCGATGTAAAGAAGAGTATACTTATACCATAAGATATGTTTTAATCGTCTGATTATTCACTAAAAGGAGTGGTTTAATGGCTCTGTATTGCGAATTGGAGAACATCATAACAGAAAGTGATGTTGAGCAGAAGTTTATTTATCCATTTCTGAAGGCAGAAACGCCGATTGGACTTGGATTAAAAGATTCGGAAATTTTAACTAAGCACATCCTCCGGAAGAAGTTGATTGATAAAGGACAAAAACAAAAGTACTATTTCCCGGACTATCTGGTTGCAATTAGAGGCATTCCCACGCTTATTCTAGAAGCGAAGGCTCCAAATGAGCTACTGGCTAATGGTTATTCTGAGGCTAGGTTATACGCACAAGAGGTCAATGCGTCTTTTCCGCACAAAATAAATGCGTGTCAGTATATTATTGCGTCAAATGGTTGCGAAACATGGATGGGATATGTCGATCAAGCAGAGCCTGTCTTACGACTAATTCATAGTGACTTCAATATTGAAAACAAATTGTTCTGTGAACTGGTTGAGCATTGTTCACATGAAGCTCTTCTCAATTTGGCAAATAGGTACTATGTGGACTTGAGAGGAAATGCGCGGTTTAATTCGCCAGTATCACAATTGGGCGGGAAGCGTGTCCAAAATGAAGAAATGGTAGAGAATTCGTTTGGGCGAACATTAGTATTTGAAAATAGATCAATATTTGATCCTGAAACCGAACAAGATCGAACAGTTATCGTCAAAAACGCATATATTCCATCTCCAAAGCGTGAGCAACATATCGAGCCAATCTACAAAGAAATTAAACGCTTTGATTTGCCTAGTCGAAAGAATTCGACAGCATTGTCTACCGAAACACCAGTTGAGCTTGTTGATAAACTTTCGGAAAAAATACTAAATAACCAGGAAGCCTATTCTCTAATGTTGCTAATCGGAAATGTTGGAAGCGGAAAAACAACATTTACACGTTACTTCCGATATGCATTTCTAGAAGAAAAATATCCGGAACTTGCAGCAAGATGTGAGTGGATTTTTATTAATATGAATTTGGCGCCCGTATCAAACAACGAGATATATAACTGGCTCAAAAAGCAGATTATTGATTCTATAAAAGAAACGCATAATGATTTGGATTTTGAGGATTTTGGAGTAATAAAGAGAGTGTTTAGGCGTGAAATATCACGCTTTGACAAAGGATTAGGCTCATTGTTGTGCGGAAGCGATGTAGAACGAAACAGAGAATTATACAAAATTCTCAATGAAGCAATAAGAAATGTGGACTCTTATTTGGAGGCATTGCTATTTTTTATAAAGGAAAATTATGCCAAAATTCCTATTGTGGTATTGGATAATTGCGATAAACGGAACAAAGGTGAGCAATTGCTAATGTTTGAAGTAGCACAATGGTTGCGTGCACAATATAAATGTATTGTAATTCTGCCTATGCGTGATGCGACTTATGATACATATAAATCCGAACCACCGCTTGATACTGTAGTGAGGGATCTCGTTTTTAGAATTGATCCACCAGATTTATTGAGAGTACTTCAAGCTCGACTTGACTATATCACAAGAATAACCGAACAGAGCAGTAATACCTATATACTGGAAAATGGTATGCGAGTTGCAGTCAAACGATCTGAACTTATTGAATATTTCAAGTATATTATAGTTGCTATTCGCAAAGATCGTTGGGTCGCAAATTTGTTCTATAGATTAGCAGACAAAAATACACGTAATGGCATTCAAATTTTTGAAGATTTCTGTAAAAGCGGGCATATGAAGGAAAAGGATATTCTTGCAATGCGAGTGCTTGGCGATGATGCGCAGATTCCTGCGTATCGGTTTGAAAATGTCCTTCTTCGTAAGAACCGTCGTTTTTATAACGGTGATGAATCGAATTTTGTGAATTTGTTTGCATCTGATTACAATGACGATTTTCCGGATCCGTTTGTTCGTGCCGATATATTGAATTGGCTATATCAAGTGCAAGCACTGAGTGGTCCAACGGGTGATAAAGGTCTATTTCAAGTGTCAGAGCTTGCACGAAGCTTGCAGGTATATGGTCATAGCCTTGCTGTTATTTATCGTGAATTGGCTTACTTGGCAAGGAAGAATTTAGTGCTTTGTGAAAATTCGGCGATGCCAATTGAGGAAGGCGATTTGGTTAAGATTACTATCCCGGGTGCCTTACATTTGCAAATGTTAAGAAACGTTTCGTATCTTTCGGCATGCGCAGAAGATACTCTCTTTAAAAACACTGAGGTTATGACGCGTATATCTAATCGACTTAAATTTCATGAAAGTGATTCGAAACTTGTTGTTGCACTAAATGCAAGAGATTTGGTGAATTATTTGATTGAATATCGAAAGGAATATTTGACAAATAGTGACGAACTAGTGTCGGAAAAAGCAATTATAAGTTCTGTTGATTTGAATGATTCGCTTCATGCTGTTGAACAATGGATTCAGGCAGATGAAAACCTTAAAAAGACAATCAGTGAGATTGATTATTTTACAGTTGATATGGATGTAGATGCATGTGTGGTTAGTAAAAATAGTGGCGGTGTAGTTTGTACGATTGCTGATAAAGATGTAAAAGGATTCATTTCAAGCTTGGAACCCAAGTACTCATTTCCGTACGATGTTTATTCGAAAATCAAACCAGGAGACATCTTGAAATGCAAAGTAATGGAATTTGATTTTACGCATAGAAGCTTTCAGCTTAAATATTTGAACTGAAAATAAGCATAGGTGTTTCTCTAACATTACGGAGATGCATCCATGCTTTTGTAGTGATAGTTGATATATTCAATGATAAATATTGTGGATTGAATAACGCAAGGCTTCTGTAGCTGTTGAGTATAATAAAGAACCGATTTTTAATTTAAATGTATAATTGATCCCCATACAGCAAATTGGTAATTTTTGTAAAATTGCAACAATAAAAATCTGGACGATAGATTTCATCCCAATGTCGCTCGAATCCGTTCTAGAATCGTCTGGTCAGCCGGGAGCCAATGTACAGAACCCAGTTCGTCCTTTGTCAGCCAGCGCGCGGCCTCGGCTTCTTTCAGAACAAGGTCACCGGAAAGGACCTCGCACCAGAAGCAGTCCATGGAAAGATGAAATGCCGGATAATCGTATTCGATGGTGCCAATCTTATCGAGCACCGCAATTTCAGTATCCAGTTCTTCTTTGATTTCTCGTTTCAGTGCCTGCTGCGGAGTTTCACCCGGCTCAATTTTGCCGCCTGGAAATTCCCACTGCCCCTTGTAGTCGCCGTAGCCGCGGGCGGTGGCATAAATTTTGTGTTTGGTCTGGATGGAGTCGCAGATGACGGCCGCGACAACGCGAATGATTTTCATTATCTTTACCCCACGATCAGTTTGTTGGTCTTTTTGAGGAACCGTGCCGGAATGGGTCGGTCGAGCTTCCATGTGATGTTCATCGGGCGGGAACCTTCGTGCCGGACATAGTTCACGGTGCCAAGGTAGGTATAAGCGGCGGCACCGCCAAAACGGGCCTCTGCCTTGAACTCGCGCACGAACAGCAGCACCCGGCTTCCTTTTTCCCGGTGATGGATGTAGCGCTGCCCGGTGGCAGAGTTTTCGGCGGTGGTGCTCTGGCTCTGCCAGTGGAAAAGGCTTTCGTTGATGGAATAATCCTTGTACATGGTGGTGGGGGAGTAATCCTTGTCCGCTTTGTTCAGGGTCACAAAGAATACGTCCAGCTGCTTTTCCGGCAGCCACTTCACGCCCTCGCGGACAGTGGCAGGCTTCAAAAAGTCCAACGCCACCAGCAGCTGGTCACGGGTATAAGTACAGTGCAAATCCAGCGGACAATCAAAGCCCACATCCACCGGCTCGTCAATAAAATCGATGCGGTCATATTGATACTGCAAAAGTGCCTGCAGCTCCCCCAGCAAAACGGGACTGTCCGAGAGAGCATACAGGTTATCGAGAACTTCTTCATCCTCCCAGCTTTCTGCAGTTTTGCCCCAGAGGGTCACATAGAACATCTGCAGCATCCGCTTCTCTACTGGCGATAGAGCCGCAAAGTCGGTGTTGTCCAACTTTGGCAGAAGCTCCAGCAAAAAACGGATCCACCTGCGGGAATCCACGACTGCAAAGCGTGCAAGGGCTTTGGTCATGCTCTCTTCCAAAGGTTCTGCAAAATCGGATGCCGCCCCTGCGCGGACGCACAGCCGGCTGAAGCAGACCTTTTTGCTGTAAATTGCACGCGGGTCAAGATGATAGTAGTCGAGGAAGTTCCTGAGTGTCAGGGGTAGACCGGTATCCTCGGTAAAGGCAGTTGCCCGCGCCATAAGCCCGGAGGTGCGGTCATAGGAGGCGCTGATATTGTCCAGCACATATTTTGCGGCGATCTTTTCCAGCTGGATATAACAGCCCTTGGGCGCAGAGACAAAACCCTCTTTAATCTCTCGGCTGACGCTGTGGGTGGTGTTGGAGAGCAGGGCCGTAAACTTTTCCTCGAAATTGTACTTCTTGTTTGCCTGCCCGATGAAGTCCAGCACGGTCAGGCATTCCTTGTTTTCAGCCAGACGCAGGCCGCGGCCCAGCTGCTGCAAAAACACGGTCAGCGACTCGGTGGGGCGCAGGAACAGCACGGTGTTGACTTCCGGGATGTCCACGCCTTCGTTGTAAATGTCCACCACAAAAATGAAACGAATCTCCCCGGAAATGAGCCGCTGTTTGGCGGTGTTGCGCTCCTCATCGGAAGAATCGCCGGTCAGCGCTATGGACGGGATGCCGTGGGTGTTAAAATAGTCCGCCATGAACCGGGCGTGCTCGATGGAAACGCAGAAGCCAAGCCCCTTTACCTCGTCAATATCGGTGACATATTTCAGGATAGAATTCACCACAAGGTCAGCGCGGCGCTGTGCTACCATGCCGCTGAAGGTGTACAGGTTGGACAGTTCGGCCTTATCATAACCGCCGGTGCGCCATTTCAGACTGCTCAGGTCGGCCGTATCGGTCACGCCGAAATATTGGAACGGGCACAGCAGTTTCCGGTCAATGGCTTCCGGCAGGCGAATCTCGGCGGCAACGCGCCCACCGAAATAATCCAGAATGCTCTTGCCGTCCATACGCTCCGGTGTGGCAGTCAGGCCCAACAAAATCTGTGGCTGATAATACTCCAACAGCTTCTGATAGGTGGGCGCGGCGGCATGGTGGAATTCGTCCACCACGATATAATCGTAGAAATCAGCCCCGGTCTTGGCGGTAAAATCCTGCGAGTTGAAGGTTTGGATGGAAATAAACAGGTGTTCAATGCTGTCCACTTTGTAATTGCCGACCAACAGTTCGCCGAAATTGGCATCTTTCAACACGGCACGGAAAGTGTACAGGCTCTGTTTCAGGATTTCTTCTCGATGCGCCACGAACAGCAGCCGGCAGGGCTTGCCGGGATGCTGTTTACAGAACCGCTTGTAATCCAGCGCCGAGATGACCGTTTTGCCGGTGCCGGTGGCGGCAACCACCAGATTGCGATTGTGCCCGCGCACGGTGCGTTCGGCTTCCAGCTTGTCCAGAATTTCCTGCTGGTAGGAATACGGCAGAATGTCCAGCGTGTAAATGCCGCTGTGGTCGGTCTCGCTGTACTTTTCGGCTTTCAGGGCCCGCGCAAGGCGCTCCCGCTGACCTTCGTTGTAGTACTCAAACTCGCCGGCGTTCCAGTAGCTTTCAAAGGTGGCGGCAATCTTATCGATGGTCTCCGGTAGGTCTTTCCGGGTCACTTTGACGTTCCATTCCAGTCCGCTGGAAATGGCCGCGTTGGACAGGTTGGACGAGCCGACATAGGCTGTTGTAAAACCGGTGTCCCGGTAGAACACATACGTCTTTGCGTGGAGCCGGGTGCGCTTGGTGTCGTAGCTGACCTTGATTTTCGTATTAGGCAGCTGGCGCAGTTCTTCGATAGCCTTTACATCGGTGGCACCCATGTAGGAAGTGGTAATGATACGCAGCTCTCCGCCGTTCTGGGTAAACTGCCGCAGCTCGTCCATAAGCAGGCGCAGACCGCTCCATTTGATGAAGGACACCAGCATGTCGATGCGGTCAGCGGATACGATCTCCTTCTTCAACTCGGTGTACATCTGCGGCTCGTGGATGGCCCCGGTAAACAATGAGCTTTGCGCAAGGGACGTTTCCGGCCGCTCGATGTCCTTGGCAGCTTTTCCGGCGGCAAGGCGTGGGTCATTTTTCCATAAAAGCGCAAGAAGCTGCTCTGCCTGCCGGTCAACGCCCAGTGCGGCAAAGTCAGCTTCTTTGGTGGTCGTCTGGATGATGCTCACGATCTGGTTTGCCAGCTCGATCTGTGCTTCGATGCCGCCGCCGTTGTCCTGTACGTTGTCAAGGCCCTTCTGCACAACTTCGGTCAGGTACTGTGCCAATACCTTGGAGGCTTCGGCCGTGTCGATGGGCGCAGTGGACTTGCAGGCTTCCGGAACTTCCGAAAGTTCGCGGTTCAGCGCATTGTTGATGACCTGTTCGTACAGTCCGGGGTGCAGCATGATGACACTTCCTTGCAGTTTTCTTCTATTATAGCGCGGACAAAAGCCCTATTCAATGCTCACGATAAGGACGAGACATTGCTTAACCACTCAAAAGCACAATAAACAGGCGGGCTGCTGACATATTTCTGTACTAATCTCTGGAAAGAAGTCAGAGAGGTGCAGCTGTGGTCTCTGCTGTGTAGATGGCGGTAAGGACTACTTGCGGCGTGTCATCAGGACCACCGAAGGCGGAAAATATGAGGACTACTGCGAAGAGCTTTCAGAGTGGGTGGAAGTTCCTGACCCGGACGATGATGACTGAACTCAAATGAACAAGACCCACAGATTGGGATGAGCATCCAATCTGTGAGTCTTGTTGTATCCATTAGCCGATACTTGTTGATACCAATTGATATCAATATACTGAAAACCAACAAAAAGTCAAGTAAATAGGACTGCTTTAGCCCTTACTTAATGCGGATTCCCTTAAAATTGGCCGTATTTTAAGGGAAAGATGGAGCGATTAAGGGATTACTTCAACCGCAGGTACACAGTTGATTTGCCTGCTCCCACGCGTTTCAACTCGCCGTTTTCAACGAGTTTCCGCAGGGAACCCTCAATGGAACTAAGGCTCAGCGAAGGACAGAGTTCCCGGATATCCTGCTTGGTAAAGCGCCCGATCTTGTTCTTCGTAGCATTCCGAACAACTTCAATGGCTGGAAGTTTTGTTTCCACGAGGGCAAAGCGTTCTTCAAAATCGCGGTATGCAGAGAGAATGGTTCCCAAAATATATTTGATGAATGGAACAACATCCTCTGTGCCCTCGTACCATCCGCTTTGCGCCTGCGCAAGAGCGGAATAGTAGAGGTCTTTGTTCTTGGCAATCTTGGCTTCAAGCGAGATGTATTTCCCGACATAGAAACCGTTCTGATACAGCACCAGGGTCGTGAGAAGGCGGCTCATCCGGCCATTGCCATCGTTGAACGGATGAATACAGAGAAAATCATGGATGAACACAGGAATTGCGATCAATGGTTCTACTTCAAAGTTCCCGATCACACGGTTATATTCTTCGCAGATTCGGTCAAGAGCCGCTGGCGTTTCATAGGGAGCCAACGGGGTAAAAAGAACTTCGCTATGGCCATCGGGATAAGTTGCGCTGATATAATTCTGCACATTCTTTGTTCGTCCTGCGATGGGGTTGTTCATATGACTGTACAAGACCTTATGCAGCTGCAAAATATAATTCTGCGTAATCGGAATCACATCAAAATTTTCGTGAATGAGGTTCAGGACATCACGGTATCCTGCAATCTCCTGTTCATCCCGGTTGCGCGGTGTGGTTTTTTCTTCCACGAGCTGCTTGATTCGAGTGCTGGTGGTCACGATTCCCTCGATGGCATTGGAGGCCTCGGTGCTTTGCACCTTTGCAATCTCGACCAGATGTTCCAGTTCTTCAGGACGCTGCTTCAGATAAAGTTCCTGCTTACCCGCTTCTTTATAGATTGCAGCAATATAGCCGAGAATCTCGGAATCCCATTTTTGCTCTTTGATTTTGGAGTAATTGAATGCTCTCATGCCCTTACCGCCCTTTCTTTCCCTTAAAATATACTACATTTTAAGGGAAAAGCAAGGCGATTAAGGGATTCTGCTCTAAAAAAGCTGGACATCGAGAAGAACAAGTATATACGGCGACAAACGCTGACTTAAAGTGAAGGGGAGGTGAGCTCTGCCCTAACAATGATATAAATGATACTAATTGGTGTTAGCAGGCTTCTGATATTCGGCCATGATCCTTCTTGCCCTACCGCGCGTGGTATCCTCAAAGGTCTCATCTTCGCTGAAGCGCAACCAGAAAGGGTCTTCCATCAGGCAGGCATTGGTGCGCTTGACGATTTCCCACGCATTGTAGTCTGGCAGGCCCATCATCGTCAAAATCTCTTTGCAGTCCATCCGATTTTGGGGAAAGATGCGCTTTTTGGCCCACACGACTACATCGACCAACGGCACTTTGCGGCTGTTGCCGATAAAGAGGTTCAGAGGCAGGTCATACTGCGGCACCCCCTCATTGGCGCAGAGATACTGCCCATCGTCGCTTAAATGAGCGATTTCCTTTTCATCCATCATCAATTTCAGGTAGGCCATTTCATCACCCCATGGCAGATTTCAGGTAGTGCAGACGGTATTTCAAGTACTGGCGGATCGCGGACGCTCTTTTTTCGCTCAGCAAGGCGAGAATCGGAGAGATTGCCTGAATGATCTCCTGATACAGTTCGTCCAGATCACGCACAGGCAGGACGGGTTCATCCACCAGCTTGATCTGCTGGGCATGGCGACTGCGGAACGGTTTGGCTTTATCGAATTGGTAGCGGAGCTTGGTGTCGGTCAGTTCTTCGTCCGTTGCCCACGCAAGCAGACTGCCGCCGTTATCGTAGATTGGTGGAGCATAATTCGAACTGTTTCGCACAATAACGTCAAAATTATTCTCGTGACGGTCCTCGTTTCCGATAAAGGCATCGAAGGCCAGCATCTGATAAAGCCACGGTTTGCCGTACAGTTCAACAGCGTACTGAAACAGTGCATCCAGTGAGGCAGCCTGCCCGCTGGTGAGAAAATACGCATCGGCCATATCTGCAAAGTGGTAAAGTTGCTCATCATCTGTTGTAAATTTGGGACAGACGCTGACCACATCGCAGGAATAGGTTTGAATGTCAGGAAATAGTCTGGCAGGCATCAGGGAATATTCCACATGAGGAAGCTTCAGCACCTCTGCAATCAGCGATGCCATGACTTCGGAATAAGGCTCATATCCGGCTGTTCCGGCTTCGGTGATGGAGTTTCCCTTGACCATGACAAGCTGGCCATCCACGCGATACCAGCCCTTTGAAAGCATCCCGCGGCTCGTCCGGGTTTCGCGCTTTTCCACTAGCTGAATGTTAGAAGGCATTTCGATTGGGTTCATGGTATCACACTCCTTTGCTTAATTATACCATGTTCGGGCGGATAGACAAGAAAAATTATTGAGATACGATTTTTTGAAGACTGCTCTTTTGTTGTGCTGTCGAATCTTGCATGGCATGGAAATGTGCACTGTTGTTATTGCATGGCTTTTTGAATTTGTTTCAAAATTGTCCTGTCGGCCGGGATCCATTGCACGGAATCCAACTCATCTTTTGTCTGCCAGCGCGCAGCCTCGGCTTCTTTTAGAACGAGTTCACCGGAGACGACTGTACACCAGAAGCAGTCCATGGAAAGATGAAATGTCGGATAATCGTATTCGATGGTGCCGATCTTGTTATGCACTGCAATTTCCGTATCCAGTTCTTCTTCAATCTCTCTTTTCAGCGCCTGCTGTGGCGTTTCACCCGGTTCGATTTTTCCGCCCGGAAATTCCCACTGGCCTTTGTAGTCACCATGGCCGCGGGCGGTAGAATAAATTTTATGTTTTACATGGATGGAGTCGCAGATGACAGCGGCAACAACGCGGACAGTTTTCATGAAACCCTCCTATTAAATTTCTGGAATACCGCATGATAGCAAATAGCGGTAGGTTCCGTCGTAAAGTGCAGGAATGCGACTTTGATCTTCTTGGGAGCCTTCGGGAATGTATATGACCAACCCCTGACGCGCTCTTGTCAAAAGAACCCGATAAGCATTTTTCTGATATTGCTGGCGTTGTTTTATGTTGGTATGGTTCCAGCGAGTTCCACGGAATCGAAAGTAATCAAAATCGCCATTTATATAGCGAAAATCCGCATCCCATGCCACAATGGCGTAATCAACTTCCAAACCCTGCACCTTAAATTCAGATGCGGCCACCTCTAAGTAGTAGGAAGAATCAACATGATCTTTTCCCTTTAAAAACCAGTTGACATGGTCGATTTGAGTGGGAACCCAAATGCCTGCGCCACGGAGTCGTTTCCCCTCCGAACTTGCCAAGAGACCATATCGTTCGGTGCCGCGGGCATGGGATTTTACCCATAGCTTTGCCGTATCAAAATTTCGTGTTAATACGATGGGATAGGAAGATTGGAGTTCTTGACATAAGTCAGCGGCTTGCTGCGGATGATTGTCAAGAAGTGCTTTTATAAATGCGGAAAGTTTATCACTTCTAAAAGATCGAAGTGATACCCCTAAATGGAGTTCTGGAACAATGGTACAGTCCAAATTTTGGAGGGAATTTCCAATAGAGGCAGTTCCAACATATTCAGAATCTGTCATTTTGTCCGAAATATAAACTTTCCAATCCGGAAAATGTTCTCTCAATGCTAGGAACCAATCTTGAATTCCTGCTTCGCCGGTATAAATTTCCTGACCACCGCCAACGAGGCAGACGATAACGGCCCAATCCTTATGCCGGTCCATAATACTGATAAGAAATTCCGGCTCGGATTGGTTGAAGTCTGTGACGTTTTTCTTCCGTTTCATAAAATTGGATAGACTGGATGCACCCCACGCACGTTGGGCTTCGTCAAAGATAGCTACTTTTTCTTTGGGAGCAGAAGCAGTTATCATGGCATCGTCTCGAAATTTATGGATAATCTGAATAAAAGTCTTTGCCTCGCGCTCTGCAGTTTTAAGAGGAATGTGATTGCGCTCGGCACGGTCTTTTGACAATGCGGCTTGCAAAACATCTACCAGCGGGCCGTTTCCGGAAAGGAAAACTGCGTGCTCGTCGGTTTCAAACCGATGTCGTGCATTTGCAATGTTCAATCCTGCAAGAGTTTTTCCTGCGCCTGGAACACCGGTAATAAAACAAATCCCCTTTTCATGGAAGCGCTTACAGTGGTCGATGATGCGATTAATAGCCATTGTAGTGGCTGTTAAATTTTGAGCACCAGCATCATTCCGCGAGAGATCATATACAGAATGATTCCGGTACATAGCCTGCGCTGCCTCGATAATGGTAGGCGTTGGGGCATACCGAGCATTCTGCCATGTGGATAATGAGAGAGGTGCATCATGTAGGATGGAAAGTGTAGCGGTGATAGCAGTGGCGATGCTTTCTTGACTACAATGCAAAGGCATGGAAATCTTATCGTGCATCAACTGGATGCTGACGGGCTGAACGGCCCCTTCCGTGGCAACGACAATTGGAATAAGATAACGGTCTTTGCTGGCTTCGTGGAAATACTTAAGGTCAAGCGCGTAATCGGTTACTTGATCATCGGCATTCTTTGTGTATTTGGAACTTCCGACTTTAAATTCAAGTAAAAAGATAATGCCATCTATAATACAAATCGTATCAATGCGATGTCCGATGCGGGGAATCGTATACTCAAAAGAAATTTCCCCTTCTGGATAGTCGGTCAGTTGATTTTGCAGAATTGAAATTTCCTTTAACCATGCATTTTTCTGCTGGTCCGTAGTTTTGAATTCATCGTGAACCATCAGTTCCCCTAAGATCGAAGTTGGATTGGTGGATATAAAATCTTTGATGGTGGAAAAGTAATATTCGCGATTCATAAATTTCCCCCAAATGTATTCAATGGCAGGATGAAAGAGCTTCAAATACAGCTTTTTATCTTCATTATACCATGTTCGGGCGGATAGACAAGAAAAATCATTGATACACGATCTCCCTTACCACCACTTCCTCCGCCTGCGCTTTCAGCCCGTTCATATGGGCCACCCAGAGAAGCTGTGATCGCTCTTTGTCCGGCGCAGGGAACTTGTCTGCCAAGGCCGCAATCGTGCGCTCCAGCTGTTCTGAGGCGGCTCTCTGGACATCCTGCAAATGCGGCCAGAGCGTACCGTTCAGCAACATCCGGTTGTACAGCACGGGGTGCTGGGTTTTGAGGTAGGTCAGCCGCATCCGGCCATACTTGCCCAGCGGTTCGGAATCATCGGTCTGCGGCAGGGTGAGCAGGGGCAGCTGATACTCCCCGACCTGGGCGTAATGGATCTCGGTGCGGACGGCATTCGTGCTCTTCATGGAAATTCTCCTTTGCATTTTCAACGTGTGTTGTGGTCTTTGTGGAAAACGGTGTTCACTTCTTCCGGCTCTGCGCGGTCAGCCAGTTGCCCTGCGCCTGATAGTAGTGCTCCATCGTGTTGGGGGCGTTCAGAATGGTGGTGCGCAGATAGGCCATGATGTTCTTGATGGGCTGGGTGGTGTTGGACATCACATCGAAGATGTACTCAACGTGTTGGCTGGTCAGCTTGTCTAATCGCAGCCGGATGGCTTTGGTGGTCTGCGGCTGCTTGCCGACGTACTGGGTCTGCCGAGGACAGCAGTACATCTCCACAATGTTGTCCAGCAGTTCCTCCAGCTTGTCGGGGTCGTACCGCTGGGCAAGGGTGTCGATCTCCAGCCGTTCCCGAAACTCCTCCCGCACCTGTGCTTCCATCTGGTCAAAATCTGCGGATTCGTCTGTCTGCCCTGATAGATTAGTACTTTGTCTTTTAGTATTTTGTTTATTAGTATTTTGTTGTGTTGGATTCTCCAACGTTGGAAAATCCGACATTGGATTTTCCGATGATGGTGAATTTGGCACTGGAGCAGGGCGTTTTTCAATCCGTTCTTTCTGCGGCAGGTCAAAGACTTCATAGTTGTAGTCAATAATGCGGCCACGGGCATCACGGACTTTGCTCCGACACAGATACCCGCCATCTTCCAGTTCGTGAACCGCACTTCTCACACTGTCGATGCCATCCCTGCACCCGGTTGTCAGCCCTTTCAGGCTGTAATCCCAATCGTCCGGCAGGGAGAGCATATAGGACAGCAGTCCCTTGGCTTTCAGGGACAGTCTCTTATCCTGCAGGTGGTGGTTGCTCATAACGGTGTAGTTGACGTTTTTATTGACGCGGAATGTTGACATGGCGGCTTCCCTTTCAGCCCAATGCGGGCAAGAGAAAACGCAGCATCTCCCGGCTTTCGGGAAACGCTGCGTTCAGACAGGGAAGCCTGCTGTGAGCTGGCACAGCAACGGCAGCACTGCATATTTCTAACGGACATCTAACACAACTACACCTGAAATGCAGCCGTTGACGCCCCGTGTGAAAAAGGCTTTTTCTAACGTCATTTCGCAAAAAGTGGCCGAATTTTGCCTGCAAATTGCGGTGTGACGTGCCTTTTGGGAGGTTACAAAAATGCCCTCAGCTGCCAATGACAGCCGCGAGGAACCAGCTTCATCCAACAATTTCAAAGACTCGAAATCGTTTTGTCCTTAATCGGGCACGTGGGTTCGAATCCCACCATCTCCGCCAGAAGTCGCAGATTCAAACGAACCTGCGACTTTTTCTTTTGCATCAAGCAAAGAAAGACCGCTTTTTCCTCATCACAGTATGCTTTATACATGAACGATAAATCCATAATTACTTGGGGAGTTTGGATTCTCCCAAAAGGTTCGCAATGACCCCAGCAGACCCCTGTTTGCTTTTGTAATCGAGATGTGCGTAGATGTCAGCGGTGGTAGAAAAGGTGCTGTGCCCCAGCCATTCCTGAACCTGCTTCATGGATACGCCGTTCATCACCATCAGGCTGGCGCAGCTGTGGCGCAGATCGTGGAAACGGATGTGCTTCAGCCCGTACTTGGTCAGCAACCAGTCGAAGTGCTCCGTCACGAAGTTCGGGCGGATCAGCTTGCCTTCCTGATCGGTGCAGACGAAATCCAGATACTCAGTGCTGTAGCTCTTCTTGAACAGCTTGCGGTAAAGCTGCTGCTTTTCCTTCTGCTTCAGAAGTTCTTCTTCCACAGCCGGGATCAGCGGCAGGGTGCGGCAGCTGGTCTTGTTCTTCATCACATCGCTGACCACAGGAACGTACTTGCCGTTCACCAACTGTTCCGTCACCTTGTGATTGATGGTGATGGACTTGCGCTCAAAGTCGATAGACGACCACTTCAACCCCAGCACCTCGCTGCGGCGCAGACCGTAGTAGGCCGTGATGAGGATGCACAGATGCAGGGGGTCATCCTGCGATACTTCAAGCAGCTGCTGGACTTCATCCTTGGAGTAGAAGTTGGGATGGAAGCTGTTCTTCTTCGGGCGGTCAACTTTCAGCATCGGGTTGGTTTCCAGATAATCCTTGCGGACGGCATCCTTGAACGCTTTGCCGAAGATGGCGTGGTAGTGAATGACCGTGTTGGTGGTGTAGCCCTCCAGCAAGATCTTCTCCTGAAACTCATCCAGCACCTGCGGTGTGACCTCGCACAGCTTCAAGCCCAGCGGTTCAAAATACTGCGTGATACGCCCGGTGATCATCCGATTGTAGCTGATAAAGGTTGCAGGCTGAATGGATGCCTTATGGACTTGCACCCACTCGTTGAGATAGTCCAGAAACAGCATCTCCGACTTGTTGACGGGTTGGAGGGGCAGCGGCAGGGGCTTGGCGGTTTTAGCATCTACTTTTTCGTAGGCTCCGCCCCGCCCTGTGGGCAGCTCCCCAGTCTCATCATAGTGGAGCAATACTTCCCGGAGCATGGATTCCGCCTTGCGCTTGTTGCCCCGGACGGTCAGACCTGTGGAGATCCACTTGATCTTCCGCTTACCGTTGGCATCATAAAGATTGACCACGAAATAGAAACGTCCATTTTTCTCTTGGACAGACCCTGTAGTTTTCATCATAAACCTCCTTTGGGTTAACAGGCGTGCTGTCCGTTGCTGCACCCACAGCATACCACATCCAGCGGCGGATTTCCAGCCGGGAAGGTGCTCTGTCCGGTGAGCAGGAACTCAATCACGCTCAGCTTCGGGATACGGTAGGTGCGGCCGATTTTAAGCGCAAACAGGCGGCGGGAACGGATCAGTTCCCCGACCGTGTGGCGGTTCAGACCAAGCATCTCCGCAGCCTGCTGAAGACTGACGGCATCGGGGTAACCGGGAAACATCTGGGAATAGGCATCGTTAAACTTCATAGGCACTCCTTCTGCATAAGTAGTTTAAGGTCAAAAAGTGTGTCATCCTTTGCAGCAAGGCTGCGTTCAGGTGACAATGTAAAGAGAGCTGACAGCAGTTTCAACTCTCGCATCGCAGATAGACTTGCAGCCCATCTGCGTCAATATGATATAGGTCTCCCATATTCGCCCTCGGCACCCTAGGAGTGGGGAATCGTCCGGCAGCGGATTCACACCGCACCATTGGCATTTCAGCCACCCCGTCTTCGTTATGACCGGGCTGCGAGTTACAGAAGTACCTTTTGTGAAGTACCGGACGATTGAACTATTCACTTGTCAAGGAACGTATGGAAGATTTCTGGACTTTGATGGACGAAAAACATCCTTCTACTTGGTAGCCGATGAAAAAGGCCATTTCGTAGCATTGCAAGCAATTTTGTAAACAAAACGTCATAATAGTCCGAGAATGGTCTTGAAAAAGATGCCCTACACTTGGTAGGCATCGAGAACGCCTGTTTCGTAGCATTGGTGAGAAACTTGTAATTGAATTGTAATTCTTGAGACCAAATCTCCGGCTTTGAAAAAGTCCTCTCAATAGGTAGCCGACGAAAAAGACCAAAAGACAACCATCTTTTTGAGAATTAACAAAAAGGTCACAAATGACTAGCCTTCAAAGAAGCGTTTCTACTATTAACAGAAAAAGTGGCCTAAAATGGGGGGTGTTGGAGAAAATTTCCACCTTAAAAATGCGCCTTTACTCACTAGCCAACGAGAATAGCCAAAAGCCAACAAAAACGAATTATGTATTTCTGCCACTGATTGCAACAGCATATCGGTGACAGAAAGATCGTTTAGAGCGATTCTTCGCGGTTTGGGGGAGTGGAAGTCGTTTTGTGGTGGGACTTTTTCTGCTGAAACTGCTCCAGCTTTTTCAGCACCGATTCCTTCTCCGGGGGCTTGCCGCCCGGTGTGGAAAGCTGCTGCTTATTCAGCACCATGTCGATATACTTGCGGATATTTTTCAGGGCAGAGACATCCGGCTGCAAGGTTTCCAGTTTGGTACGCAGTTCTGCGCTGCCGGATTGCAGCGCAGAAAATTCGGCATCCAATGCCGAAAAATCTACCGCTGTGCTGCCGTTCAGTTTCATCAGAGTGCGGACAGCTTTATTAAAGGTGTCCAGCTCCTCTTTGTGCTGGGCGGCATAAGCGTCCTTGGTCAACTTGAAGTTCTTCTTGATAAAGGTGTCATGGATGGGCTTTAGCTTGGCATGGACGGCAGCGGCGTCCTTGATCTGGGCGATTGCCCGCATACGGTTTTCGTTCTGCTTCAACTGCCTACGGAGAGGGGCGGCGGTCTGGTTCAGGTTAGAAATTGCGGTATCCAGATCCTCGATGGTGTTCAGAGAATGGGCTTTCAGATAGTCCACCGCCCGTTTGACTTCCTCAAAGTCTCGGACAGTGCATTTCAGTTTTGCCTTGCCAGACCAATCGCTGCGCTGCTCGTTGCGGAGATTGAAGTAGTCCACCAGCAGGTCGGACAGCGTGGGCTCCTTCGCCTTTTCCAGTGCGTCCAGAAGAAGCTGCTTCTTTTCAGTCAGGTCTGCGATCCAGCGTTGCAGCCCACGGATGGCACTGCGGATGGACTGCATCAGGCTGTTGGCGGCTCGAATGTCTCGGTTCAGGTTGCCGAGAAAAGTTTCCACGCCGCGCTTTTCCATCTGGTGCACAGCAGGGCCGAGATGCACGGTCGGTATCTGCTGGATGCCCTGCCGCTCAAAGGAGCGCAGGTCAACACGTTCTGGTCTGCCAGCAGCTTCCAGATAGCGGTTGATGATGGTCTCCCAGCTATGCCGCCAGACCTCGGCATACTTCTGGTCGTTCCAGTCCACCGTGTTTTCCTTGTGACACTTCCAGTTGCCGGAAGCGAGCCGGATGCGCTCACCGTTCTCGTCAAGGTCGTACACCTTTCGGGCTTTCGGAAGCCACTTGCCGTGTTCATCCATTGCCCGGAGCGTCAGTAGAATGTGGGCGTGTGGGTTTCCATCTCCCTTGTCGTGGATGGCAAAGTCAGCGATCATCCCTTTGGAAACAAACTGCTCCTGACAAAACTCTTTTATCATGGACAAATACTGCTCCTTCGGCACCTCCACCGGGAACGCCAGCACGATGCGCCGGGCAAGCTGGGAGTTCCACTGGTTCTCCACGGCTTCCACGGCGTTCCAGAGGGTTGCCCGGTCTGCAAATCCGGGCGGCGCATGGGACGGCAGCATGATCTCGGCGTGGACAAGCTCTTTCTTCTTGTTGTAGAATTTTGTTTTCTGGTCGTACTCGCTGAACAGCCGTTCGCCGCTCTGGTAAGCGGCTCCGGCAACAGCGGACTGTCCTTGGCTGCGCTTGGCGATGGTAATTTTGAAATGCGGACACGGAATAGGCATCACCCCCTCGATAACATTTGAATCGTTCACTTGTAAAAATCACGAACTTATGGTATTATTAGCTTGAATAAGCAAGCAGAAAGTTGGTGAACCGATGTCGGAAAGAAAATCACAACAGGAACTGGATTTTGAACGGAAACATGAAGAAGATTTGCAGCGGTTGCGTGGATTGCGGTTGATTGATGATGATTTCATGGCTGCGGTGTTTGAAGAACGTGCTTGTGCTGAGTTCCTTTTGCAGATCATCTTGAAACGTGATGACTTGACCGTCAAAGAGGTTCACGGCCAGTACAGCATCAAAAATCTGCAAGGCCGTTCAGTCCGATTGGATATTTTGGCAGTGGATCGGGAAAACCGTGCATATAATATTGAGGTGCAGCGCAGTGACCGTGGTGCTAGTGAAAAGCGCGCACGGTACAATAGCAGTCTGCTGGATGCAAACTTGACTGATGTGGGCGATGATTACGATGCGCTGAACGAAACATACGTTATCTTTATCACCGAAAATGACGTATTAAAGGCCGGCCTTCCAATTTATCATGTTGACCGTACAGTTCGGGAAACTGGAACGTCTTTCAACGATCAGGCTCACATCGTTTATGTGAACTCACAAATCAAGGACGAAACCGCATTAGGAAAACTGATGCACGACTTTTTCTGTACCAACTCGAAGGATATGAATTATTCCATTTTGGCACAGAGGGTTCGTTATTTCAAAGAAGACACGAAGGGAGTGGCAGCTATGTGCAGAGCTATGGAAAAGATGCGGGATGAAACCGAGCATGAAACATCGGTCAAACACGCATTGGTAATGTTGGCAGATGGTGTGCCTTGTGAAAAGGTGGCAAAGTACACCGACCTTTCAATTGAGGAAGTCCGGGCATTAGCTGAAAAGAAATCTGCCTAACAAAAAGATAAGCCGATTGGAAATGTTGCTGTTTCCAATCGGCTTTTTCTATGCGTGTTTTATGGTAGCGGGCAAAAGGATAGCTGCAAAGCAGCGCAAGGAAAATGCAGTTTTCCTTGGGATGGAATCGGGCTGGCGCACAAACGCCAGCTTCGATTTCATCGAGCCGTCTGCAAGACCGCAATTTCACCGGAACGGTGTATAATTGCGCCCTATTACAATAGGGTTGGGACCGGATATGGTAGCCAGCCATATTCCATTCCAACTCGTACCTAAGTTACAATAAGAGAGTAATCGGCTGACGCATTGCGCCCTGGGCAGTTACGCCCGCAACAAAGACAGTTCGCCATCTCTCTTGTTGTAGCATTCGTTTTAAGCAGGTTGAGCCACCGCCAAGCGGAGCGTTCGTGTCACCCAATAGATTGAATCGGCAACGAGTAAAGATGGATTCCGGTTGCAAATACAAAAAATGGAGGAAAGATCATGAACGCAGTAGGCATTGACGTTTCCAAAGGGAAGAGCATGGTTTGTGTTATGCGCCCCTTCGGAGAAGTGGTACTCGAACCTTTTGAAGTTTTACATACCGCCCAGAACCTGCACGATCTGGCGGAGAAGCTCAAAGCTCTGGACGGAGAGACCCGCGTTGTTCTGGAAGCCACCGGGAATTACCACAAACCGGTTGCTTTCGTTTTACACGATGCGGGCTTATTTGTTTCCGTAGTCAACCCTGTTCTAATTCACGACTACGACAACAACAGTTTAAGACGTGTCAAGACGGATAGGAAAGACGCTGTTAAAATCGCCAACTATACGCTCGACAAGTGGACACGGCTGCGGCAATACCTTCCCGAAGATGATACCCGGCTGGCTTTGAAGAATTGTTATCGCCAGTACCAGCAAGCCGTAGCGATTCGTACTATGCTGAAGAATAATCTGATTTCATCTCTTGACCTGACCTTTCCAGATGCCAATAAGTTGTTTACTAGCCCTGCGAAGAGCAATGGATGTGAGAAATGGGTCGATTTTATCGGAGATTTCTGGCACAGCGAGTGCATTTCAAGTCTTTCTGCGAATGCTTTTGCCAAAAAATATCTGAAGTGGTGCCAGAAACACGGATACGTTTTCACTCGTTCAAAATCGGACGAGATCTATGCCTGTGCCGTTAATTCCGCTTCTCTTCCGAAATCGCCCACCTCAAAACTCCTTATCCAGCAACAGGTCGCTCAATTGAAAGCCGTATCTCAGTCAGTTGCTGCATTCCGGCAGGAAATGCTTCGCCTCTCTCAGCAGCTTCCTGAATTTGACACCGTGATGGAAATGTACGGCGTCGGCCCTTCTCTCGGCCCTCAGCTGATGGCCGAAATCGGGGATGTCCGCCGCTTTTCCTCCAAGAAATCTCTCATTGCTTTTGCGGGAATTGAGCCGCAGCCAAACGACTCTGGCAAGGTCGTTGGGAATGATAAAGGAATCAGCAAAGTTGGTTCAGCAGTTTTGCGAAGAA